>Ga0302319_10000109_pt1 | contig 160829 bp, 143 predicted proteins | sample Bog_T0_2_FD_203319 | JGI IMG/M metagenome (GOLD analysis project Ga0302319, IMG submission 203319) | Peat permafrost microbial communities from Stordalen Mire near Abisko, Sweden - Bog_T0_2 | ecosystem: Environmental > Terrestrial > Soil > Wetlands > Peat | place: Sweden: Abisko, Stordalen...
CGCCACAGTGCCGCCGTGCGCCGCTGCACCTTCAGGGCTTGGGCGATTTGCCGATCCGTTTGACCTTGGCCAGCAGCCAGAATAATCCGCGCGCGGAGCACCACTTGTTGCGGTGTCGAACCAGCACGAACCCACTGTTCCAGACGAACTCGTTCGGCTTCCGAGAGAACGACGACAATGCTTTTGCGTGACATTCCACCATGCTATTCAGCTCGCGGATATGTGCACTTATTTGCGGGCCACTACACTAGGGAAACCCTGAAACGGTGGGCTATCTCCGCGCGAGTGCCCTCGTCATGGTCATAGGAAGCCAGAATCCTTTCACGAATATCTAAAGATAACGGTCGCATCCCAAAACTCTACCAGGCCATATCAAAAACGGCTACATCTTTAATTGAAACGCTCTAGGTGAATCTGAAGAACTTCATTCACGGTGGGGTTGGCGGTTCCTTCAGAAAAGTGAAGTCACGCCTGCTATTTCAGCGCCTTTTGGGTAAAGCCATCGTCGAACCGCTCCTGCCGGACTGGAAAACCCGGATCGGTAGGAGGTCGCCACAAGTACTAACCTTTCAGTTTTCTTTCCAGAATTTCGCCGACGAGCGCGGGGTTGGCTTTGCCTTTGGAGAGCTTCATCACCTGGCCCTTGAGCGAATTGAGCGCGGCGACTTTGCCGGCCTTGTAATCAGCCACGGGATTGGGATTGGCGGCAATCGCCTCGTCGCAGATTTTTTCAATCGCACCAGTGTCGCTGACCTGCGCCAGACCTTTTTCCTGCACGATGACCGCCGGAGATTTTCCGCTCTCGAACATCTCGGCAAACACCTGCTGCGCGGCGGAATTGCTGATACTCTTGCCTTCGACCAGGCCGATGAGTTCGGCCAGCGCTTCCGGCTTGAATTTCAAATCCGCAAGCGACGTCAATTGCATGTCCGCGACTTCCAAGCCCAATGCCCCCTGCTCCGCTTTTTCGCGCTCGTTCGCCTCGGCGACTTTGGCGCGCAGATTATTGATGACCCAGTTCGCCACGGCTTTCGGATTCTTGGATTGTTTGGCCAGCGGCTCAAAATAATTCCCGAGCGCCACGTCATTCTTGAAAACCTCGGCGTCGCCGGCCGGCAACTGGTAGCGGGTGATAAACCGCTGCTTGCGCGCGAGCGGCAGCTCCACGACGCGCTGCTGCACGTCGGCCAGCCACGCGTCGGTCGGCGCGAACGGCATCAGATCCGGTTCGGGAAAATAACGGTAGTCGTGCGCATCTTCCTTGGTGCGCATTTCCTCGGTCACACCGGCGATGTCGTCCCAGCGGCGCGTGGACTGCTTGAGCATGCCGCCGCTTTTCACGATTTCGATCTGGCGCGCGATTTCGTATTCCGCCGCGCGGCGCACGCCGGAAAAACTGTTCATGTTTTTGAGCTCGATCTTCGCGCCAAGTTCCTTCGAACCGACAGGGCGAACGGAAATATTCACGTCGCAACGCACCATGCCTTTTTCCATGTCGCAATCGCTCACGTGGCCGTAGATCAAAATGTCCTTGAGCGCGTTGAGATATTCGTATGCCATGTCGGCGCTGGTGATATCCGGCTCGGAAACGATTTCCATCAGCGGCACGCCGGCGCGGTTGAAATCCACGCCGCTGGTGCGGTCAAAGTGCGTCAGCTTGCCCACATCTTCCTCGAGATGCGCACGGGTGATGCGGACGCGGGAAATGCCGCCGTTAAACTCGAAGTCCACGAAGCCGTTGGCGGTGGACGGCTGGTCGTATTGCGTGAGCTGGTAATTTTTCGAGGCGTCCGGGTAGAAATAATTTTTCCGGTCGAACTTCGCGTGGCGCGGGATCGCACAGTTGAGCAGATAACCGGTCAGCACGGTGAGGCGCAGCGCCTCTTCGTTGGCGACGGGCAGCACACCGGGCAGGCCGAGGCAGACGGGACAGACGTTGGTGTTCGGCTCCGCGCCAAACAGGTTGGCGCAACCGCACCACATTTTGGATTTGGTTTTAAGCTGGACGTGTGTTTCCAGTCCGATGACGGCTTCGTATTCCATTGCGGGGAAAGATTAACCACGGAGGCGCGCGGATGCACCCGGATTTTTTCAGGCCGGAGAGGACGCGGCGACCGGAGCGACCTTTTTCCGGCGGAAGTGCTGCTGGAAACGTTCCAAGTAAAGGTAAACCACTGGCGTGATAAAGAGCGTGAGCATTTGCGATACGACCAGGCCGCCGACCACGGCGAGGCCGAGAGCTTGACGCGATGCGCCACCGGCTCCGAAGCCGAGCGCGATGGGCATGGCCGCCACCAAAGCACACATCGTCGTCATCATGATCGGGCGGAAGCGCAGCAGGCAACCTTCGTAAATTGCGTCGTGGGCGTTTTTACCGTGGTGCTGCGCCTCGATAGCGAAGTCAATCATCATGATGGCGTTTTTCTTCACGATGCCGACAAGCATGATCAGGCCAACAAAACCATAAATGTTCAAGTCAATTCTGAAAATCATCAGCGTCAGCAGCGCACCAAAGCCCGCCGAAGGCAGGCCGGACAAGATCGTCAGCGGATGGATGAAGCTTTCATAAAGGATGCCGAGGATGATGTAGATGACGAGAATGGAAACGATCAGCAAGGCCACCAGTCCCGCCTGCGACGATTGGAAAACCGCCGCCGCGCCTTGAAAACTGCCGGAGACGGTCACGGGCAGGTGCATATCGGCTTCAATTTTTTGCACCTGGGCGACGGCGGTGCCGAGCGATATGCCGGGCGCGAGGTTAAAAGAAATGGTCACCGACGGCAACTGGCCGACGTGCGAAATGCTGGTGGGGCCGATGCTGCGCGACAATTTGGCAACAGCGCTCAAAGGAATTAGTTTCGGCACGCCATTGGTGCCAGAGACAGAGCTGGCGATGTAAAGCTGTCCCAGCGCGTCCGGTTCCAACTGAAACTGCGGCAGCACTTCAAAAACGACCCAGTATTCCGCCACATCGGCGTAAATCGTCGAGGCCTGCCGTTCACCGTAGGCGTCGTAAAGTCCGTTTTCAATCTGCTGCGGTGTGACGCCGAGCGCGGCGGCCTTGTCGCGGTTGATCTCCACGTTGACCTGCGGGGCGGCAATCTGCAAATCGCTGTTCACATCCTGAAAATATTGCGGCTGCTGCTTCAATTTTTCCATGAGCTGCGGCGTCCAGTAAAACAGCTCCTTCACGTCGGTGTCCAAGAGGCTGTATTGATAAAGCCCTTTGCTCGACATGCCGCCAATGCGGATGAGCGGCGGGTTTTGCAGATAGACATTCATGCCCGGCAGCCGCGCAAATTTCCGGCGCAATTCCTGAATAATGTCGTTCGCAGTCAGCTTCCGCTCCGCGCTGGGTTTCAGCCGCATGAACATCCGGCCGTTGTTGAGCGTGCCGCCGCCGCCGGCGCCGATGAACGACAGAAACCCGTCCACGTTTGTGTCCGCCGCGACGATTTTCATCGCGGCCAGCTGATGCTCGCGCATCGCGTCAAACGAAATATCCTGCGACGCCTCGGTGGTGGTCATGATGCGGTCGGTGTCTTCGTCGGGGAAAAACCCCTTGGGAATCACGACGAACAAAATGACCGTCGCGACGAAAATGGCCAGCGAGAGCAGCATGGTTAAGCCGCGATGGCGGATCACCACCTGCAGCGTGCGGTCGTAACCGCCGCGCAGCTGGTCGAAGAAATTTTCAAAAGCATTGTAGAGCTTGCCGTGTTTACTTTCGCCCGCCGCATGCACAAACCGGCTGCACATCATCGGCGTCAGCGTCAGCGAAACAAAACCGGACACGAGCACCGCGACCACGATGGTGACGGCGAATTCATGCAGCAGCCGGCCGAGCAACCCGCTCATGAACAAAATAGGGATGAATACCGCCGAGAGCGACAGCGTCATGGAAATAATTGTGAAGCCGATCTCCTTCGAGCCGTTGAGCGCGGCGGTCATTGCCGGCTCGCCGATTTCCATGTGCCGCACGATGTTTTCGAGCATGACGATGGCGTCGTCCACCACGAAGCCGACGCACAGCGTGAGCGCCATCAGCGACAAGTTGTCGAGGCTGTAACCGAGCAGCGCCATCGCCGCGAACGTGCCGATGATGGACATCGGCAGCGCGAGACTGGGGATGAGCGTCGCCGACACATTCCTCAAAAAAATGAAGATGACGAGGATGACGAGGATCACGGCCAAAATCAAAGTGTGCTCCACGTCCGCGACGGATTTGCGAATGGACAGCGACCGATCAATGGCCACTTCCAGATTCACCGCCGCCGGAATTTCCGCGCGGAACTTCGGCAGCAATTTTTTGATGTCGTCCACCACCTGCACCGTGTTCGCGCCCGGCTGCCGCTGGACGGCCAGCAGAACGGCGCGCTTGTTGTTATACCAAGCCGCGCCCTTGTCGTTTTGCACGCTGTCCAGCACATTGCCCAACTGTTCGAGCCGGATTGGTTTCCCGTTGCGATAAGCGACGATCATCGGACGGAAATCCGCCGCGACATTGAGCTGGCCGTTGGCCTGGACGATGAACGCCTGGTGTTTGCCGTAAAGCGTACCGAGCGGCTGATTCACGTTGCCCGCCTCGACCGCCTGCTCGACCTGGTCAATGCCCAAGCCGTAAGCCGCGAGCTTGTTCGGATCCACCTGGATGCGTACCGCGTAAGGCTGCGCGCCGAAGACGCCGACCTGCGCGACGCCGCTGACAGTCGAAATTTTTTCGGCCATTAAATTTTCGGCGTAATTGTCCACGTCCGAAATCGGCATGCTCGGCGACGACATCGCCAGGAAAAAAATCGGTGAATCGGCCGGGTTGACTTTGTTGTAAGTCGGCGGCGTCGGCATGTTCGGCGGCAATTGCCGTGACGCTTTGGTGATGGCCGCCTGCACGTCCTGCGCCGCCGCGTCAATGCTCCGATCCAGCGTGAATTGAATCGTGATTTGCACGCTGCCCAGCGAACTCACCGACGACATCGAGTCCACGCCGGCGATGGTGGAAAGCTGTTTTTCGAGCGGCGTGGCGACGGCGGACGCCATCGTTTGGGGACTCGCGCCGGGCAGGTTCGCCGATACTTGCACCGTCGGATAATCCACGCTCGGCAGGTCGCTCACCGGCAATTCACGGAAGCCAACGAGGCCAAACAATAAAATTCCGAACATGACCAGCGTGGTCATCACTGGCCGGCGGATGAACAATTCGGGAACGCTCATGGCGAGCTGGAATTGGCCTCCTTGCCGCCGGCTGGAGCTGAGCTTTTGACATCCACATTCACGCCCGGCGCGAGGCGCAATTGCCCGTCAGTCACCACCGTTTCCCCCGCCGACAATCCCTTTTCAATCACCGTCCCGCCTTGATAAGAAATGCCGGCGGTCACCGGGCGTTGCTCGACCGTTTGATCCAGTTTGACAACGTAAGTGAACGAGCCGTTTTGCCCTGTCTGCAAGGCTTGGGAAGGCACAACGATCGCGTTCGTCAATTCCGCCAACATCAAATTCACCTGCACAAATTGTCCCGGCCACAAAGCCCAGTCATTATTCGGGAACGTCGCCTTGAGCAGGATTGTTCCGGTGGTCATGTCCACGGCGTTGTCCACGAAGGTCAAATCCCCCTGCGGCGGCGGCCCATCCATATTTTGAAAAGTCACCGCCACCGGCAAGGTTTTGGTGCGCATTTCGCGTTTGATGACCGGCAGGTATTGCTCCGGCACGGCAAAAGTGACGTAAATCGGATGAATCTGGTTGATCGTCAGCAGCGTGTCGTCTGGCGCCTTGACCACGTTGCCCGCAAACGATTGCAGGCTACCGGTCCGGCCATCCACAGGCGAACGGATCTCGCAATAATCCAGGTTAAGCAGCGCATTGGTGATGGCCGCGCGATCCGCTGCCACCGTGCCGGCCAATGCGTTGAAACTTGATTGGGTTGTGTCCAGCTCATCCTGGGAGATGAGCTTTTGTTCGAACAATTTTTGCTCGCGATCAAAATTGATTTTCGCGTATGCCAACTGGGCCGCGTCGCGTTCCAGTGCCGCGCGGGCCTGATCTAAAGCCGCCTGCGACGGCCGTGGATCAATCGAGAACAACCGGTCGCCTTTTTTGACTTCCTGACCTTCCTTGATATGCACCGCGCTGATCATGCCCTGGATTTGCGAATGAACCGTCACCGTCGCCAGGCTCATCACATGGCCGACCGGCGGCGGATCAATCTGCACCGGTAGGTTGGTGGCCATGGCCACCGCCGTCAGCACCGGCACGGCGGCAGCTTGTTTTGGCGGTCTGGCGGGTGAACAACCGGTCCCCCAGAGCATCAGCCCGCAAACGACGGGAGAGAGAAAGAACTTTTTCATGCTATTTGCCTTTCACCACGCGTTTGTTTTGGGGCCGCGCCGGCCGGAACACCAGGGCAAACCGTTTCAGAAAATCGGCATAGTCCCGCTGGAACTCCGGGTCGCGCACGGATTTGCCCATAATCAACCGCGTGGCATGGGGAAACGCCGCCGGGAACATCGCCAGCGAAAGCTTGGCCAGCACCAGGTGGCGTTCGTCAAATTCAGTGGTCAATTTCCCCGCCGCTTGCAAGCGGCGGATGCGGGCCAGCGCGCGCACCGTCCCCTCGCGCCGGAATTTTTCCTCCAAAACCCGGTCACCCGTGTTCTGCACCGCCTCCCAGCCGAGCAGCCGCACCCAGTCCAGGTCGTGGCACATCATGGCAAAACGGAACGGAAGATTTTCCGTCGGATCGCCGGAGGTACCTTCCATCAGCGCCCGCCGTTCGGTGATCTTCCGGCGCAGCACCTCACGGAACAGACCGTTTTTGTCCCCGAAATAGTGGTAGAGCATCCGCTTGTTGCCCCTGGCCCGCCGGGCGATGGCGTCCACGCGGGCGCCCGCGAAACCTTTAGCGGAAAACTCGGCGAGCGCGGCGGCCAGGATGCGGCTGCGCGTGCGCTCCGGGTCGCGGGTGACACCGGCGGACTTTTTACCGTTTCGAAGCATGGCTGCCCTTTAAGTAACTGACCGGTTACTTTAGCGCAACCTTATTTTTCGGTCGGGCGGGCGGGCGACGCTTCCGGGGGACTGCCGGCGCGGTTCAATTCCTCGATTTCGCGCATCATTTTCTCCGAGGCCTCCCGGGAAAGGCTGTGAGAAACGGATATGCCGAACTGGCGTGCCAGGTATTCATCCAGCCGCAGCCATTGGCCCTGGAATTTCACCTGGCCGGTCCATGCGCAGACGGTGACGAACTGCTGGAGCTTTTCCAGCCGCAGCAATATCACCACCAAGACCAGCGCCACCGCCACCGCCGCGATGAGCACCAGCGACATAATCTGGCTGGAAATCACGTCCGCCTCGGCGTCCTGCTGGTGTTTGCCCAAGGCGTGTTCCTGCTCCTCGCGCGCCTGAAACAGCACGTGCCGCAGCGCTTCAATTTTCTGCCTGCCGCTCGCGGTCAGCGTCACCACCGAGTTGTTCGTCTGGAACTGGCCAGCCGTCGCCGGATCAAAGACCAGCTCGTTTGTGACCATCTGCTCCAGCAGGGCGATGTTGGCCTGCTGGGCCGGTTCGTTGAGCGTGAGGCTTTTCAAGTCCATGAGGTCGTCATGGATGGAGGTCATCGCCGCCTGATAGGGATCCAGATATTCCGGCCGGCCGGTCAGCAGAAAACCGCGCTGGTTCGCCTCCGCGTCCACGATGTGCGACTGGGTTTGCTCGAACCGGTCCAGCACCTTGTAATTGTGCAGCACCCAGTTGAAGGAGTTATTGAACTGGCCGCCGGCCTGGTGCACCAGCCACGTCATGGCGATCAAAGCCACCATCGGCAGCGACAAGCCAATCCAGAATAAGGTGCGTTTGGTTTTTTGAGTCGGCAACATTGTCTTGTCGCATCCAATCTAGCGCGGCCAGAGTCAGAGCACAGCTTTTTCTTTGTGCCACGGCGTGCTTGCTTCGTAGGCGTGCGCCACGCGCAGCATTGTTTCCTCGCCAAACGGTTTGCCCAGTAATTGCAGACCCACCGGCAGCTTCGGATTTTTCGTGAAACCGCACGGAATGCTGACGCCGCAGATGCCGGCCAGGTTGCAAGAAATGGTGAAAATGTCGGACAAATACATTTGCAACGGATCATCGGATTTTTCACCGAGCTTGAACGCCGCCGTGGGCGAAGTCGGCGTGACGATGGCTTCCACGGTTTCAAACGCCTTCAGAAAATCTTTGCGGATCAGGGTGCGGACCTTTTGTGCCCGCAAATAATATGCGTCGTAATAGCCGCTACTCAAAACGTAGGTGCCGAGAATGATCCGGCGCTTCACTTCCGCGCCAAAACCCGCGCCGCGTGTTTTGGAATATAGTTCAATCGGGTCATTGCCGTCCACCCGCGCACCGTAGCGGATGCCGTCGAAGCGCGCCAAGTTCGCCGAGGCTTCCGCCGTGGCGATGATGTAATACGTCGCCACCGCAAAATCCGTGTGGGGCAAGGAAATTTCCACGATCTCCGCGCCAAGTTCCGTGAATTTTTTGACGGCGGCATCCAAGGCGGCCTTCACTTCCGGGTCCAGCCCGCCGATCATGTATTCCTTCGGCAGACCTAGCTTCAAGCCTTTGATGTCGCCGGTCAGCGCAGCGGTGTAATCCGGCACGGGCACCGGCACGCTGGTTGCGTCGCGCAAATCGTGTCCGCTCATCACTCCGAGCAGCGTCGCGGCGTCACGCACATCCTTCGTGAACGGCCCGATCTGATCCAATGAACTGGCAAACGCCACCAGGCCATAGCGCGAGATGCGCCCGTAAGTCGGCTTCAAACCGACGCAGCCGCACAGCGCCGCCGGCTGGCGGATGGAGCCGCCGGTATCCGTGCCGAGCGAAGCGATGCACTCGTCCGCCGCGACCGCCGCCGCCGAGCCGCCGGAGGAGCCGCCGGGAATGCGCGTGGTGTCCCACGGATTGCGCGTGGCACCGAACGCGGAATTTTCCGTGGAACTGCCCATCGCAAATTCGTCCATGTTCAGCCGACCAAAAACAATCGCGCCCGCCGCCTTCAATTTTTCAATCGCCGTCGCGTCGTAAGGCGAAACAAATTTGCCCAGAATTTTCGAGCCGCAATTGAGCGGCTGGCCTTTCACGGCAAGCACATCTTTCACCGCCATCGGGACGCCGAGCAACGGGCGACCGGCGCCGCGGTCACCGTGAGCCAACAGCTGATCCGCTGCGTCCGCCTGCGCGAGCGCGTCGGCGGCATCGTGGCTGATGAAGGCGTGGATTTTTCCGTCCACGCGTTGAATCTGGTCGAGGCACGCCTGCGTGACCTCGCGCGCGGAGACTTCGCGGCGGGTGAGCTTGGCGGTCAGTTCGGAAATGGTTAGTTGGTTCAGCATGGTTGGCCGGTTTGAGGATGGATTTTTGAAAGGGCGGGTTGAAGCTGGATTCTTTCCCCGGGCCATTTTGCCAGCAGAAAATCATTCAACCAATACGCCGCCGGCGCAAAGGCAAAGGCGGCGATGACATCAATCAGGTAGTGATACCGCAAATAAACGGTGGCGCAAACCATCAGGGCCACATACCCCAATGCCGGGATGAACAGCCAGCGGCAATAATTCCGCAGATAAAGGCTGAGCAGCACCGGAATGCCGACGTGAAGCGACGGAAAACAATCATAGCCAACCCGGCCGGCCCAGATGATGTAATTCACGCCGCGACTGATGACGTGGCCTTGCAGATCGTGATGGTAGCGGTCGGCAAAAAAGGAGCCGGGGCCGATGGCCGGAACCAGCAGATAGCTGGTGATGCCCAGCAACATGAGCGTGAGGTAGCCCATCATCACGCGGCGAAACATCCCTTCCGATTTTTTCAAATAAAGATACAAGGCCACCGCCGGCAATGAAAAGATGTAGGAAAAATAGATGAGGTTGAAAAAATCCGTCGCCCACGGATTGATCCAAGGTTCCAGCAGAAACGACGCCTGGTTGCCGAGCATGACGGCGTCAATTTTTGACAGGTAGATGTCCGCTGTGCGCGGATTCACGCGCAGCATCAGGTTCGTGTAAAGGGCATAATAACAGGCGCTCATCAAAAAAAACGGGAACCAGTCGCGGACGATTTTTACCAGCGGCTGGAAAAAGGCGGCCAGGTATTTGCCAACCTCCAGGTTTTCCGAGTTGGCCGCCTCCGGTGCCAGCAGCAGTTCCAACAGGCATTTTACGCCCAGGATGGCGGCGGGCAGCAGGATGAAAACGATGTCATGGCCGTTGAGCTGGAACGAATGGAAAAGCCGCGTGGTCAGGAACAACACCAGCAAGGCACCGGAGAATCCCAGCGCAATGACATTTTCCAGCCGGCAGCGTAGGACGAAGGCAATGAGTTTTCGCGCCATGATCGCTAACGGTTGATTTCCGCCCGCAGTTTTTCAAACTTCATCTGCCACATTGGCGTCAGCGCCGGTGCCGGGATTTTATCCAAAACCGCCAGCGCCTCCGCTTTCCGACCGGCCGCCAGCTTGAGGGCGGCGATGACGTAAGCCTGGTCGCTTTCAGTCACATCGGCCTGCATGAACGGTTGCATCAGCCGGGCCGCTTCGGCCGGCCGGTTTGCTTCCAGTTCCATCACGGCCAGAAGTTTGATTGCGCTCCAGCGGTAGGTTGCATCCGCCGATGCCGCCGCCAGCAGCGGGGCCGAATTGCCTGGCTGACCCTGGGTGAAAAAATACAAGCCCTCGTAAAAATCTTCAAACGGCGCGCCGTTTCCCTGACGCAGCGACTTGGCCTGCGAAAGCAACGCCAACCCCCGGTCAGGCTGGCCCGATAACAGAAGACAAACGCCGTTCTGCCCGAGGGCGTCGGCGTTTTTCCAGTATTGGAGGGACAAGGCAAACAACGCGGACGCCTGCGGCAGCCGGTTCTCGCGAAAGGCACTCATGCCATAATACGCATAGAGTTTGCCCAAGCTGTGGCACATTGAAAAATACCCGGTGGTCACGGCCATGCCCGTCACCACGCCGGCCAAAATAAGGCACTTGATCCGGTTTGAACCGGAACTTTTCGCCCACCAGCGCCAGAGCCGGATGGCCAGAACGGAAAACAGAAGCAGGACGAAATACTTGCCGGCCTCGCCAAGCACCAGCGTTGCCGTCGCCGTGTAATTACCGATGTCTGGCATGATTACTCGATAATTTTCGGGACAATGAACAGTCCACCGGCCTGACGCGGGGCATTGCGCAGGGCGTCGGCTGGAGAAAGGGACGGATGGATTTCGTCGGCCCGGATAATGTTGACCAGCGGAACCGCGTGCGCGGTCGGCTCCACGTTGGCCACGTCAAGCTCGCGCAGTTTTTCGATGTAGCCGAGAATATGACCGAGTTGCGAACCGATTTTTTTTTCTTCGTCAGGCGTGAGGGCGATGCGCGCCAGGTGCGCGACATATTTCACATCAATTTCAGCGGATGCCATGCGGCAGTTTCAAGTTTCGGGTTGAAAGTTTCAAGTTGAAACCCAAGGCCGCGGAACCCGGAATCGGAAAGGCGGGAGGGAAGACTAAATTAAAATCATTCCTCATCAAACTTGCGTTTGACAAGGGCTTCAAGCTCGGTGATGGCGGCGGCGGCGTCGACCCCCTTGACGTGCAGGGTGACTTTGCTGCCGGGGCCGGCGGCAAGCATCATCAGGCCCATGATGCTTTTACCGTTAATTTTTTCGCCGTCCTTTTCCACAAAGATGTCGCAGCCAAACCGGTTAGCGGTTTTCACAAACATGGCGGCCGGCCGGGCGTGGATGCCTGACTTGTTGGCGATCGTGAGTTCCCGGATCAGAAACTCGCTGTCTGAAAGTTTTTTGGCGCTCATGCTCTGGCTCATGCGGAAGTTAATCTTTGCCGACAATTTTCGCCATCGGAAATTTCACAATTCCACCGCCGCCGACCGGGCGGACTTTTCCGCCATCTGCGCCAGCAGGCGTTTGTTCAGCTCCTCGGCGGCGTTGTAGCCGGATTTGCGAAGCTTGATCTGGAAGGCGGCGACTTCGATCAGCCGGGCAATGTCGCGGCCCGGTCGCACGGGAATGGTCAGGTGCGGAATATCCACGCCCAGCACCTTGACGAATTCCTGCTCCATGCCCAGCCGGTCCACATCCTTCACCTCGTCCCACGGCTTGAGCGTGATGACGAGGTCGAGGCTCTTTTCCTTGCGGATGGCCTTGACGCCAAACATCGCGGCGACGTTAATGATGCCGATGCCGCGCACTTCCATATGGTCACGCGTCAGCTCGGCGCTGGTGCAAAGCACTTCGCGGCCATCCACGAGCGTGGCTTTCACAACGTCGTCGGCCACCAAGCTGTAGCCACGTTCGATCAACGCCACCACCGCCTCGCTTTTGCCGATGCCGCTTTCACCGCGAATGATCGCGCCGACGCCGAGAATATCCACCATGCTGCCCAGTTCGGTGGCGCGCGGGGCAAACATCATTTCCAGCGCGAGCGTGGCGAGGTTGATGAATTTCATCGTTACCAGCGGCGTCTGGAAGACCGGCACACCGGTTTGCACCGCCGCCGCCACGAATTCCTTGTCCGCTTTCAGTCCGCGGCTGAAGACGAAGCACGGGATTTTGTAGGCGAACAAATAGGCGTAACGCGCCACCCGTTCTTCCTGCCGCAGTTCGCGCAGGTAAAACACCTCCGCGTGGCCCATCACCTGCAGCCGCTTGTAGGCAAAGTAGCGCGTGAAGCCGCTCAACGCCAGGCCGGGGCGGTTGACCGTCGGTTCCCGGATGACGCGCTTCAGGTCGCAGGCCTCGGTCAGCGGCTTCATTTGCAACGACTCGAAGTGTTCCTTGTAGAACTGTTCCACCGTGACGGATTGGCGTTCCATATTTTTTTAGGCTTTGGGCTTTAGGCGGTGGGCGGTGGGCCAGCCTCGCGCCGCGCGCCTGATATTACAAGTTGAATTCCGGGCCGAGATAAATCTCCCGCGCCTTGGGATCGTTCGCCAGAAACTCCGCGCTGCCGGCCACCAGCACCTGGCCCTTGTGAATGATGTAGCCGCGGTCAATCAGCTTCAACGTCTCGCGCACATTGTGGTCGGTAATCAAAATGCCGAGGCCGCGCGCCCGCAGCCGGCGCACGATTTTCTGCACCTCGAAAACCGCAATCGGATCAATGCCGCTGAAAGGCTCGTCCAGCAGCAACAGTTTCGGACTCGTCACGAGCGCCCGCGTGATTTCCAAACGCCGCTTTTCGCCGCCGCTCAACTGATACGCCTTGCTCTTGCGAATCGGCGTCAAATCCAATTCCTCCAGCAGATATTTCAGCCGCACCGCCTGCTCGTCGCGCGACAACTGGCACGTTTCCAGAATCGCCAGGATGTTTTCCTCGACGGTGAGCTTCCGAAACACCGACGGTTCCTGCGTCAAATACCCGATGCCCAGCCGCGCGCGCTGGTGCATCGGCAGGCCGGTGATTTCCCGGTCGCGAAAACTGACAAAGCCGGCATCGGGTTTCACGACGCCGACGACCATGTTGAACGTCGTCGTCTTGCCGGCGCCGTTCGGGCCGAGCAAGCCGACGATTTCACCCGCGTTGACCTCCACCGAAACGCCGTTGACCACGCGCCGGCCATGATATTCCTTCGCTAGATCCCGGGTCAGCAGCAAGGCGTTTTCGGCCAGGGCGGATCCGGCGGCAGCGTTTTCCAAGTCAGGATGGGATGGGGTTTCGCTCACAGACGGATGCCATTCAAAAAAGTTTGGCCGGGGACGCGTTGGAATCCGTGCCGCCGTTCAAGTTGGGTTTGGAAATGAAGATCGCGCCCACCGCGTGGATCTTGTGAGTGACGCAGTCATAGATGATCTCGGTGGCCGTGTTCGTGCCCTGCGGAAGAATCACCTTCGCATACGGGCTGCCGGTGAGCGTCACCGTTTCGTTGGTCACGGCGCCGGTGACGGTGTAGTGATAAAGCGCCCGGTCGCCGGTGGCGTGAACGGGCTGGCCCTGATTGTAGGAAAAATCAATGACGACATTCACTTCCGCCAGGATATTGTTTGGCCGGCCGCTCCCCGGCGTGCCTTCCGGCGGCAGATCCACCGTCAGTTGCTCGCATTGCAGCCGCAAGTCCGGGTCGTCCACTTTCACATGGCCGAGGTAGATCGCCCGCCGCGTGCCCAGGTCAAATTCCGCGCGGTCGGATTCAATCTGCGTCGGCCGGCGCGGCGCGCCTTTCTTGCCCGGCAACACCAGTTGCGCCGACACCGAAACGGCGGCGGCCAAAATCAGCGACCACAATAAAAACTTTCTATTCATGACTTGTCCGGCTTCGCCGGCGTAAATTCAATCACCGTCCGCACATGGTTGGAAATCACCAGAAACTGATCGTTCTGCAGCCACAGAAACCCTTCGCCTTCCACCCGAAACTTGCCGTCCCCGGAGCGCAGCGCCAGCCGGCCCGCCGAACTGGCGGCGCTGTCCAGCGGCGCGAAGACGCAGCGGGGCGCTTCCACCACCGCTTCGAGCTTGCCATCGGCGCTGAATTTCTCGACCCGCATCGCCTTCAAATCAAACAGCGCTCCCGGCAGCGGCAACGCCTCCGCACCGGACATCCTCATTTTGACCTGCTGCTCGTGCGGCGGTTCAAAATACACCACCGAGGTGATATTGGTGGCATAGCCGTTGGTTGCCCCCAGCATCGGCAGCGATTCCAATTGCGCCCGCGCCGGTGCCGCCGCGTATAACCAAAACGCCGCCAGCACCGCGAAAAAACATTTTTGCATGCCAGATTTCATTCGGAATAATGCTTCAAAAACCGCTGCCATTTTCCCTGGGCCTTCAAAATCATTTCTACCGCCTCGCGCACCGCCCCGCGCCCACCGGCGGCGGTCGTCACCCAATGCGCCGCCGCCTGCGCTTCGGGCACGGCGTCGCCCACCGCCACCGCCAGGCCCGCGCGCGTCAGCGGACCGAGGTCAATGAGGTCATCGCCGACAAAACAAACGTCGCGCCAGCCCAGTTTTTCTCGCGCCAGCAATCGCTCGATTGCCCCGGTCTTGCTAATGTTATCGCCCTGTTGGACGAGAAAATCGATCTTCAATTCCTCCGCGCGCAGCTTCGTCGCCAGCGACGGCCGGGCGGATACCCAGCCGACTTTCAGGCCCGCGCGCCGCGCCAGCACCAAGCCGAGGCCGTCGCGGATGTTGAACCGCTTGAACTCGCGCTCACCACCGATAAAAATCGAGCCGTCGGTCAGCACACCGTCCACGTCGCACAAAAAAAGTTTTATATGCGCCAGTTGCTTTTTCAGCGAGGATGAAATTGGTCTGGACATTCAGCGCGCCTGGAAAATTTTCAGCAGGCTTTTCAGGGTCGCCGCCATTTCGCCGAGCGGAATCATGTTCGGCCCGTCGCTCAAGGCTTTGTCCGGCTCCGGGTGCGTTTCGATAAACAAACCGTTCGCGCCGACGGCCAGCGCCGCCTTCGCCAGCACCGGCGCAAATTCACGCTGGCCCGCCGACTTGTCCCCGCCGCCACCGGGCAACTGCACGGAATGGGTTGCATCGAACACCACCGGAAAACCGAACGATTTCATGATCGGAATCGAGCGCATGTCGGCCACGAGATTGTGGTAGCCAAACGTCGTGCCGCGCTCGGTGAGTAAAATATATTTTCCGCCCGACAATTGGGCCTTTTCGGCGACGCGGCCCATTTCCGCCGGCGACAGGAACTGGCCTTTCTTCAGGTTCACGATTTTGCCGGTGGCAACGGCGGCTTCGATCAAATCGGTCTGGCGGCAGAGAAACGCCGGGATTTGCAGAATATCCACGACCTCACCCGCGAGCGCTGTCTGCGTTTCCGTGTGGACATCCGTCAGCACCGGCACGCCGAATTCCTCGCGGATGCCGGCGAGGATTTTCAAACCAGCCTCGATGCCCGGCCCGCGAAATGCCTTGCCGGACGTGCGGTTGGCCTTGTCGAAGCTGGCTTTGAAGACGTAGAAAATGCCCAGTTGCCGGCAGGTTTTGACGAGCGCGGCAGCGACGGTGCGGCAGAGTTTTTCGTTTTCAATCACGCACGGCCCGGCGATGAGAAACAGCCGGCGCGGCGAATTGAGGTTTTTCCAGATGGCGGCGGAATCAGGCACGCGCCAGTTTTAACCAGCTGTGCGCCGCGCGCAAATCAAATCACCGTGCCGTGCGGAATCACCGCGTCCTTGGGAATGATAACGATGCCGTCGCGGATGAAGTAGCGCTCGTGGTCCACGTTTTCCGGCTTGCCGGCGGGCGAGATGGTCACGTTGTTGCCAATGCGTGCGTTCTTGTCAATGATGGCGTTCTCGATTTTGCAATGCGCGCCGATGCCGACGCGCGGCTGGCCTTCTTTTTCGTGGCGCGCCACCGATTCCTGAGATTCGTAATAATCGCTGCCGAGGATGACCACGCGGTTCAGCTCCGTGCCATCGCCGATGATAGTGCGCAGGCCGACGATACTGTTGGCGATGCGGGCGCGGTTGATGATGCAGCCGTCGGAAATAACCGCGTGGTCAATCTGTGCTCCGTTGATCTTGGAACCGGGCAGATAGCGCGGCCGGGAAAAGATCGGGGCGCTCATGTCGAAGAAGTTGAAGCGCGGCAGCTCGGTCACGAGGTCAAGGTTGGCCTCGAAGAAATTGCGGATAGTTCCAATGTCCTCCCAATAGCCTTGATAAACGTAGGAGAAGACACGGTGCGTGTTGATGGCGTGCGGGATGATGTGCTTGCCGAAGTCGGACAGCGGATTGTCCAGGAGCTCGGAGATGACCGAGCGGTTGAAAACATAGATGCCCATCGAGGCCAGAAATGATTCGCGGCCGCCCGGAATGGCCAGCTGCGCGTTCATCTCCGGTGAAATCTTGAGCGAGTCGAGCACGACGGCGTCCTTCGGCTTTTCCACGAAGCGCGTGATGCGTTTCGCATCGTCAATTTGCATGATGCCAAGCGCACCAGCCTCGCTGCGTCCAACCGGCAGGGTGGCGATGGTGATGTCGGCGCCGGTCTCGCGGTGCTGCTCGATGACGTCTTGAAAATCCATCCGATACAACTGGTCGCCACTCAGAATCAGCAGGTAGTCGAAATCATGGTTGAGAAAGTGAACCAGGTTTTTGCGCACTGCATCGGCGGTGCCTTCATACCAGGAGGTATTGTTAAACGTCTGCTGCGCCGCGAGAATCTCCACGAAGCCGGCGGAAAACTGGTCGAACTTATAGGTCCGCGAAATGTGACTATGCAGTGAGGTGGAGTTGAACTGCGTCAAAATGTAGATGCGGCGGAAGCGCGAGTTGATGCAGTTCGAGATCGGAATGTCCACGATGCGGTATTTGCCGGCGAGGGGCACGGCCGGCTTGGCGCGGTCCTTGGTGAGCGGAAACAGGCGCGAACCTTGCCCGCCACCCATGATGACACAGAGAACTTTGCTGAGGTTGAGAGATTGGCGTCCGGTTTGTGACATAAGATAAGCCTTTGTTGAATTCGTAGAAATTTTAACGCCGAGTGCCGCCGGGAAGCAAGCCACAGATTGCACCCGGTGAAAAAAATTAGCAGCGAGGGTTTTCGCGGGGTGCTTTGCCGTTTGCCACAGCAGCCCGCTTTGCGGTATAAGCCATGCAGCAATGATTGAGATTCAAAATCTCACCAAGCACTTTTCCACCCGCGTAGGCAATCTTGTCGCGGTGGATAATCTTTCCTTGAGCGTTGGCGCGGGGCAGATTTTCGGCTTCCTCGGCCCGAACGGCGCGGGCAAGACCACCACCGTGCGGATGCTCACCTGCCTGCTCCGCCCCACCGTCGGCACAGCCAGCATCAATGGGTTTTCTATTGGCCGAGACGAACAGGAAATCCGCGCCCGCGTCGGGCTGCTCACGGAGACGCCGGGCCTTTACGACACGATGAGCGCGGAAAAAAACCTCCTGCTTTTCGGACGGCTTTACGGCGTGAAAAACCCGGTGCGGCAGGTGCATCGCTTCCTGCATATGATGGAACTTTGGGAACGGCGGCACGACGCCGTGGGTGCATTCTCCAAAGGCATGAAGCAAAAGCTCGCCATCGCCCGCGCCGCGCTGCACAACCCGGACGTTTTGTTTCTGGATGAGCCGACGAGCGGCCTTGACCCCGACATTGCCAAGCTGGTGCGCGATTTCATCCTCGAACTCAAGTCCGAGGGTCGCACGATTTTTCTCTGCACACACAATCTTGATGAGGCCGAACGGCTCTGTGACACCATCGGCATTTTCAAGCACCGGCTCCTCGCGTCGGACACGCCGAAGAACCTGCGCCGCAAGATGTTCGGGCGCGAACAGGTTTTCCGACTCGTTCACATCGAAGCCGAATGGGTGCAAAGAATCTACCACCTACCATTCGTCAGCCAGGCACGCGCCGCCGGCAATCAAATGTATCTCCAAGTGGACAATCCAGAGGAACAGAACCCCGCCATCGTCCGGCAGCTCGTCGAGCTGGGCGCGGAAATCCAATATGTCACCGAAGCCAGCCATTCGCTGGAGGAAATTTATTTGCGAATCATCCAGGAAGCGGAGGCGACGAATTAAACATGAACGCGCGCCGCATTTACGCAGTCATGGACAAGGAATGGACGTTGACTTTCCATAACTGGCTGGTCTGGGTCGCCATCCTGCTGCCGCCTGCGGCCTTGGCGGCCCTGCTGCTTTGCGTTTGTCACCAGATCCATTTTGTCCTGGACTACGTTTCGCAACTGCTGACGCAAAACAAAATCACCCAGCTCAAGACGGACGAATGGTCCGCCTGGCTAATGGATTATTTCCTCATGTTTTTTGTGGCTCTGCCGGCGGCCAATGCCACCAGATTTGCCGCCGGCGGAATCATCGCCGACAAGGCATCCCGCAGTCTCGAACCCCAATTGGCAACGCCGCTGACAACGGGTGAATTTATTTTTGGCAAGGTGCTGGCCGCTGTCGTGCCACCCGTTTTTGCAGCGATGGCCGCCTGCGGAATTTTCCTCCACGTCACCCGGAGCTGGGGCATCACTCAATGCCACCTGCTCGGAAACACGGGCAATTGGTCTTGCCGCGCCGCCATATTCACCCTGACCCTGCTGCTGACGAATCTGCTCGCGCTGTCGGGCTTCATCATTGCCTCGCGCAAAACCGAGGCGCGCGGCACATCGCTAACCGCCACCTCCTTCGCCCAATTTGCGCGGTTCTTTCCCCCGGCCTGCATTTATTGGGGCTACAAACGCCAAATTGCCGGCGCAACTTGGGCGCTGGAGATCATCGGCCTTTTACTGCTGGCCAATGCCGTTTTGTTTCTTTTCAGCCAGGCACTTTTCCAGCGCGAAACGATTTTGTTCAAGTGGAAATGAAAATCATTCCACCATGAACGGCGCGAATTCCGTGTGCAGATGCGGCGGGATGCGGACCTTGAAGCGCGCGTTTTTCCCGGTATAACGGCTCTCCACCACCTGCCCGACGGCGTGAATCCGCGCAATGACCGCCGCCTGCTCCTGCGGCACGCGCAGATCCAGAAATTCGCGGATGGGCCGGAGCTGCGTGCCGATCTCCGCCAGCAGCGGCTCAATCCCCGCGCCCGTTTTGGCCGAAATGGAAACGGAGTTGGGATATTTTTCGCGCAGCAGCGGCGCGATGCCGCCGGCAAGCTGGTCAATCTTGTTGAACACCATCAGCACCGGTTTTTCCGCCGCGCCGATTTCCATAAGCACGGTGTTCACCGCGTCAATCTGCTCCTCCGCCTGCGCGTGGCTGATGTCCACGACGTGCACCAGCAAATCCGCCTGCACGACTTCTTCGAGCGTGGCCTTAAACGCCTCGACGAGTCCGTGCGGCAGCTTTTTAATGAAGCCCACGGTGTCGGTGAGCAATACGTTTTGGTTCGTCGGCAATTTCAAACGCCGCGTCGTCGGGTCAAGGGTGGCAAATAATTTATCTTCCGCCAAAACCGCCGCGCCGGTGAGCCGGTTGAGCAGCGTGGACTTGCCGGCGTTCGTGTAGCCGACGATGGAGGCGAGCGGCCAGTTGCTCCGCTGGCGACCGGCGCGCTGCGTCCCGCGCTGGGAGCGGACCTTGTCGAGTTCGCTGGCAATTTTTTCGATGCGCTCGGAAATTTTCCGGCGGTCGGATTCCAGCTGCGATTCGCCCTCGCCGCCGATGGAGCCGGTGGAACCGCGCTGGCGAGACAAGTGCGACCAGAACCGCGTCAGGCGCGGCAACAGATATTTCAATTGCGCGTGTTCGATCTGCAATTTGCCTTCGCGCGTCCGGGCGCGCTGGCCGAAGATCTCCAGGATCAGCGCCGTGCGATCCATGATTTTGCAGCCGAAGATTTTTTCCAAGTTGCGCGTCTGCGCCGGCGACAGTTCGTCGTCGAAGATGACGGTGTCCACGTCGTCGGCCTTGCACTGTTTGGCGAGTTCCTCGGCCTTGCCGCCGCCGATGTAGGTGGCAGCGACGGGCGAGGCGAGCTTTTGCACGGCTTCGCCGAGGATCTGCGTGCCAGCGGTGGCGGCTAGTTCTTCGAGTTCGGCGAGCGATTCGCGAACGTCGGCGGCGGTTCGGGATTTTAGTTCCACGCCGATGAGGAATACGCGGATGGAGCGCGTGTCGCGGGTCTGGATGAGCGATTTCAAAGTTTCGTGGCCAACAGCCTAGCAAAATATCCGGCGGACGAAAGCGCGGAGTGGCGGACAAAACTGTAACCGCCGCCGCCGGTGCCCCGTCTCGCTTCATCAGCAAAGTTGCTTTTCAACAAAAGTTCAGCTTTACAATCGCTCCCGGTCGCCCATTGTTTTATGCCCATGAAAAAAATCATTTTGCTGGTTGCTGCCGGCCTGGGATTGTTCGCGGCCCGCCTGGTCGCCCAACCGCTGCCGGCCATTCAACTTCAACCGATTTTCCCCAAGCTGACGGAGGAGCGGCCGGTGTGGCTTTCCGAGGCGCCGGACGGATCAGGCCGGATGTTCGTCGTTTATCAGACTGGAAAAATTCTTGTGTTCCAGAAGCACGGCGACGGCAGCGACGCGAAGGAGTTCTTCAACATCGAAGCCCGCGATCCGAAGGCGGGCGGCCAGAACGAGTGCGGCCTGTTGAGCATAGCCTTTCATCCGGGTTTCGCGACGAACCACCTGTTTTACGTTTATTACAACCAGAAGAATCCGGCCGACCAGCATAGCCAGCCGCTGAATTTTCCCATCCGCAGCGTGATCAGCGAATTTTCCGTCGCTACGAATGATCCGGATCAGGCGGATTTGAACTCCGAGCGCATCCTGTTGCAGGTGCCGCAGCCGTTTGGCAACCACAAGGGCGGCGAACTGGCGTTCGGCCCGGACGGGTTTCTGTATCTTGGCCTGGGCGACGGCGGCCTGGGCGACGATCCGTTGGGCAATGGCCAAAGCATCTCGACGCTGCTGGCCAAAATGCTGCGTCTGGATGTCAATTCCCGTTCCACCGTCGGGCGCGGCCGGAACGCGCGCCAGCTCCAATACACGATTCCCGCCGACAATCCGTTTGTTAAGGAGCCGGACATGGGCGACCGCGGCGCGCGGAAGGAAATTTACGCCTACGGTTTGCGCAATCCCTGGCGTTACAGCTTTGACCGGCAGACGGGCGCACTCTGGTGCGGCGACGTGGGCCAGGATTTGTGGGAGGAAGTGGACTTGATCGTCAAGGGCGGCAACTATGGCTGGAGCGTCCGGGAAGGCGCGCACCATTTCAAGCCCGGTCCGGAAGGCGCGCAATACATCGAGCCAATCATAGAATACACGCACAAACCGAATCTCCAGTCCCAAGGAATGTTCCCCGACCACAGCATTGGCCTGTGCATCATCGGCGGCTATGTTTATCGTGGTAAGGCCTGCCCGGCCCTCAACGGCATCTATATTTACGGCGACTACAACCTCGGTACCATCTGGGGGCTGCGCTACGATTATGCCGCGCAAAAAGTCACCGCGCACGGCACGCTGCTCCAGCAGCCAAACAACATTGACAGCTTTGCCGAGGATGCTGACGGTGAAATCTACGCGCTGATGCAGGACGGAAAAATCATGAAAATCACCGCGCCCTGAGTCGGGGGCCGGTGGTTTTGTCTTTGACCGGAGCGCGAAGTTCTGGGAAGTTCAAGGGACGGTTAAACGCATTGCTTCAAGCCATGAAAAAACTGATTTCACTTGCGGTCATCGGGCTGCTGCTCAACGCGGCGGCGACATTCGCACAAAGCTACACGATTGACTGGTATAAGATCGCCGGTGGCGGCGGCACCAGCACCGGCGGCACTTACCAGGTTACGGGCACCATTGGCCAGCCGGAGGCCGGCGGGGCGATGACCGGCGGCGGCTATTCCGTGACCGGCGGTTACTGGAGCATGATCAATGTGGTGCAGATGCCGAACGTGCCAAAGCTGCTGATCGTGGCCAACGGCGCGAACAGTGTGAAAATTCTCTGGCCGGATCCGGCCACCAACAGCTTCACCTTGCAACAAAACAATAATCTGACCTTGACCGCCGGCTGGGCCGCGAGCGGCTACACTGTCACCAACGGTTTTGGCACAAACTTCTGCACCATCACTTCGCCGGCGGGCAACCTGTTTTTCCGGCTGTCGAGTCCGTGATTGAAGACCGGCGGGACGAGTTACACGAGTCCGCCCGTATTAGGTGGTCGCCGCCGGGTGCAGCGCGCGGTGGACGGCTTCGCCCAAAGTTCGCGCGGTGCCGGGCTTGTTCAATAAGTCGCGGAAGCCCAACTCGCGGACTTTTTCAACAGTCAACACCCGGCTGTAACCGGTGGTAAGGATGACCGGCAGGCACGGCTGGATTTTCAGCAACTGGCCGCCCAGCGTCACACCGTCCATCACCGGCATGGTCAGGTCGGTGATGACCAGCGCGAACGCCTCCGGCCGGGCGCGGACGGCGGCAAGCGCCGCCTGCGGACTGGTCTTGACGGTGACGGTGTAACCCAGCCGTTCGAGGATTTTTTTCCCAAGACTGGCCAGAATCTCTTCATCATCCACGAATAAAATGGATTCGCCGTGGCCGCGCGGAATTTGCGTGAATTCCGTCTCGTGCTCGGCAGCCGCGGTTTCATGCACCGGAAAAAAAAGGTGGAACACGGTGCCTGCACCCGGCTGGCTGTGGACGGAAATGCCGCCGTCGTGGGTCTGCATGATGCCATGGACCACGGCCAGACCCAGGCCGGTGCCTTCCCCGACGGGTTTGGTGGTAAAGAATGGGTCGAAGATGCGTTCCACGGTGGAAGGTTCCATGCCGCTGCCGGTATCGCTAACCGACAACCGAATATATTGGCCCGGATGCAGACCCGCATGGGCTTTGACAAATTCGGCGTCCGCCTCCAGTGGTTTCAGTTCCACCTTCAACGTGCCGGGCTGGCCGCGCATGGCGTGCCAGGCGTTGGTGCCGAGGTTCATGATGGCCTGATGGATGGCGGTGGCATTGGCCAGCACGGTGGGGGTTTGGGCCAGTTCCGTCTGGATTTGAATGGTGGCCGGCATGCTGGCGCGCAACAGTTTCAATGCTTCGAGCACGACGTGGTTGAGCTGTAGCGGGGCACGCTCCTGCTTGTTCTGCCGGCTGAAGGTGAGAATCTGGCTGACGAGATCCGCCGCGCGCTGGGCGGCTTCCGTGACGTTGTCCAGATATTCTAGGATGGCCGGCTGGTTTTCGGCCTCCAGCTTGGCGAGATAGAGATTACCGACGATGGCAGAAAGGATGTTGTTGAAATCATGCGCGATGCCCCCGGCCAGCAGGCCGATGGATTCCATCTTTTGCGCCTGCCGGAATTGCGCCTCCAGCCGGCGGCGCTCGGTGATGTCGCGGAACGACCAGATGCGACCGTATGATTTTCCGGCCGGGTCGCGGACGGGCGCGGAATACCGGTCCATGATCGTGCCGTCCACCAACTCAATCACGTCATGGCTGGCCTCGTCCGGGTGCGCGTCGAGGTAGGCCACTTTTTCAATGAACTGCAACGGATATTTTTCCTGTTGCGGGTCAAAGACCGCCTGCGCCACATCCTTCTGGCCAACGGCCGGCTTCCACAGCTCCTCCATCCGGCGGTTCTGGAGCACCTTCCGGCCCTGGCTGTCCACGACGAGAATGCCGTCGAGCGAGGATTCCAACTGGGCTTCGAGCAGGCTGGTTTTCCAGCGCAATTCCTCCTCGGCGCGCTGGCGCTCGTCGCGGAGCCGCTTCTGTTCCAGCGCGCGTTCCACCGCATTGCCGAGCCGGGCGATCCGGTCCTTGAGCAGATAATCCGTCGCGCCGCGTTTCATCGCCTCCACGGCGCTTTCTTCGCCCATGGTGCCGGAAATCAAAATGAGCGGAATGTTCAGGCCGCTGTCCCGCAACAGTTCCGTCGCCCGCAGACCATTGAACTGCGGCAGGGAATAATCGGACAGGATGATGTCTGGCAGTTTTTCCAGTTCCGCCAGAAATTCCGCCGCCGTCTGCACACGCCGCCAGCGGGGGTCAAAGCCGTCCCGCCGCAACTGGGCCAGTATCAGCTCCGCGTCATCCGGCGAATCCTCGACCAGCAATATGTTCAGCGGCGTGGGCATGATTCACGGTTGGGGCGGATGGTTGGCTTGCAACCAGTATTGGGCCAGCCCGCGAACGACGGTGCGAAATTCATCGAAGTCCAGCGGCTTGACGAGGTAGCTGTTCACGCCGAGATGATAACTTTCCACCAGGTCGCGTTTTTCGTGCGAGGAGCTGAACACCACCACTGGGATGGACCGAGCGTGCAGATTCGATTTCAGGCGGCGCAGCACTTCGAGGCCGCCCACCTTCGGCAACTTCAAATCCAGCACGATCAGCCGGGGCCGAAGGATGGGCATGGCGTTGTCAGGATTGCCTATGCCGAAGATCACGGCCAGCGCCGCCACGCCATCCCGCGCTACTTGGACGCGGGCGCCCAACTTGGTCTCCGCCACAGCATTTAGAAAAAAACCCGCGTCATCCGGGCTGTCTTCCACCAGTAAAATATCTGGGGCGTCGTCAGTCATGATGATGCGCTTTGCCGAGGGTGAAATAAAACGTCGCGCCCCGGTCCACCGCCGCCTCGGCCCAGATGCGGCCGCCGTGCCGCTGGATGATCCGGTGGACAATCGCCAGTCCCGCGCCGGTGCCTTCAAATTGATCCGGCGAGTGCAGCCGCTGGAACACACGGAATAGTTTCCCGGCGTGTTCCATGTTGAAGCCCGCACCGTTGTCCTGGACAAAATAAACCGGCTCGCCGTTTTCCTGGTGACAGCCGATTTTAATCGTGGCCGGATCGCGCTGGCGGGAGTATTTGAGCGCGTTGGACAGCAGGTTGACAAAGACCTGTTTCAACAACGTCGGGTCGGCTTCACAGCGCGGCAGCTTGCCGATGCTGATCTGCACGCGCCGGTCTTTCGCCTCCGGCCGCAATTCGGCGAACACCTCGCGGGCGATGTCCGCTGGCTGGACCGGTTTCTTGGTCACCGGCCGCCAGTTGAGGCTGGAAAAATCCAGCAGCCCGTCAATGAGCTGGCCCATCTTAGCCGCGTTGTCGGCGATGCGGTGGATGGCGTGGCGCGCTTCCGGTGCAAGCTGGGCATTGGCCTGTTCTTCCAAGATGCGTGCAAAGCCGTTCATCGCCCGGAGCGGCGCGCGCAAGTCGTGGGAAATGGAATACGAATACGCCTCCAGTTCCTCGTTGGCCGCCTTCAATTCGGCGGTGCGGATCGCCACGCGCTGCTCCAATTCGGCGTTCAATTGGCGGATTTTTTCCTCCGCCGCCTTGCGCCCGGTGATATCATTGAATAGGATGCCGACCTTCCGGCTTTCCGGCCCGCCGATTCGGTAGGCGGACACATCGTAATGCCGGCCAAGCGCCCGGGCTTCGTTCTCAAAATGCATCGGCTCGCCGGTCAGCGCGATTTTGCCGAAGATTTCAAACCAATGCGCCTCATGTTTGGGGGCCAGCTCGCGCATCGTTCTGCCCCGCGCGCTCACCAAGCCCGTTTGCTTTTCAAACGCCGGATTGATTTCCAGAAACCGGTGATCCACCGGTTTGCCAGCGGCGTCAAAAATCACTTCAATCGTGCAAAACCCTTCGATCAGCGTCTCGAACAAGGTTCGATATTGCGCCTCCGACTGGCGGATCAGCTCCGCCGCGCGCTTGCGCTCGCTGATGTCGCGGGCGATCTTGGAAGCGCCAACAATCCGGCCGTACTGGTCTTTGATTGGCGAAACCGTCACCGAGACGTGAATCTGTTTTCCGTCTTTTCGAACGCGCACCGTTTCCAGATGTTCCACGCTTTCGCCGCGCGCAATCCGGGCGAGAATTTCCGCCTCTTCAGCCACCCGCTCCGGCGGGATGAACGTCAGCATGGGCTTGCCGATGGCCTCCTGCGCCGGGTACCCGAAAATTTTTTCCGCGCCGGGATTCCAACTGGTGATCCGGCCAGCCAGCGTCTTGCTGAGGATCGCGTCGTCCGAAGATTCGACGATGGCCGCATACTTCGCCCGCACCTCCTCCGCCGCCTTGCGCGCGGTGATATCCGCACGGATCGCCACATACTGGCGCGGCTTGCCGGCCTCGTTCAAAAACGGCACGATAGTCGTATCCACCCAGTAAACCGAGCCGTCCTTGGCCCGGTTTCTAATTTCGCCTTTCCAGACTTTCCCGCTGGCAATCGTCGCCCACAAAGCGCGGAAAAATTCCTTCGGATGATGGCCGGAATTAATGAGGCGATGGTCCTGGCCCAGCAGTTCGGCGCGGGAGTATTGGGAGATGGCGCAGAACTTGTCGTTGGCGCAGGTGATTTTTCCCTGCGGATCAGTGATGGCCACGATGGCATGTTCGTCCAACGCGGCCTTCAAGTCGCTGATCTCTTTCAGCGAGGCTTTTAATTGTTGGTCGGCCTGCATACGCCCGGTTTTTCAATTATTTCATCGCGGCCCGGCCGGTGCCGGCAATATGCCCGACCGGAAAGATCATCCGCCAATCCGTTGCCAACTAGCGGCCACCGGCTTGATCAGTGCCCAGTCGAGGTTCAGGCGCGGGGTGATCTGGCTCAGCCGCTGAAAATTCAGCGGCTTGACAATATAGGTTTCCGCGCCGAGCCGCTGACATTCCTCGAAATCATTGAACATCTGCGAAATTGTCAGCACCACGACCGGGATCTGGCTCGTGCGCCGGTCCGCCTTGATCTGGCGCAGCACTTCCAGTCCACTCACCTTCGGCAGGTTCAAATCCAGCAGGACAATTTGTGGATGGGCCGTCTGCCGGTCGGCGTAGGCGCTCCGGCAAAAAAGATAATCCAGCGCCGTCTCCCCATCGGAAACGACTTGGACACGATTGGCAAACCGCGCCAACTGGAAGGTGTGCAGGGTTATTTCCACGTCGTCGGCGTTGTCCTCCACCAAAAGAATGTCCACGAACTCCTCACCGGAACAGGTTTTCCCAGCGGTTCCGGCAGCTTCACCGGGTGACTCCGGCGGGAAAAGCGCGGCCACGGATATTTCCAGCGCATTGGCCAGCTTGCTCATGCTTTCCAAGGAGAGGTTGCGGGCGCCGCGCTCAACATCTGAAATATAGGTCCGATGCAAATCCGCCCGTTCGGCCAGTTCCTCCTGGGAGAAGCCAAGCTGCTTCCGCCAGACCTTAACCGAATTCCCAAATGATTTTTTGACATCCATAGACAAAAATATACGAGCCTCGTTTTACGACTAACCCCGCAGTTGCTTGAATCACAATAACATTGCCCACAACAGACGATGAGTGACACGCATTTATCCCGGTTGCCGCCCCAGCTAGACCGAACCGCGCCGCCAAAAATTTCACCGATTCATGGACCGGCAGTTGCTCGTCAGGAAATTTTCCAACTCATCGTGAAGGGAACCTAGGCCATGCCGTTCGCGGCGTCAAATGCCGACATCTGGCGGACTTAATGGCCGCGCCGTTGCGGAAAATATTGCCGGGGAAAATTTGCCAACACCTGCGGGGTTCCTGGGTAGATCGCCTCGTCAGACTTGGAGCAATTTAATCTGCTCGTTTTCCCGCGCGGCGGCTTCGCCGAGGGTTTGCGTCTGTTTGCGACGGCGCTCGATGATGTGCTTATCCAGCAGCGGATCGAAGGCCACGGGATAATTGCCGTCATAGCACGCCATGCAGAACGCCGCCTTCGGCTGGCCGGTGGCGGCCACCATGCCCGCCTGCGAAAGATAATGAAGCGAGTCAGCGTTCAGATATTTGCGAATCTCATCCACGGTGTTGTTCGCGGCCATCAGCTTGCTGCGGTCGGGAAAATCGATGCCGTACACGCACGGATGCATGTGCGGCGGACAACTGACCGCCACATGAACCTCCTTCGCGCCGGCTTCCTTCAGCGTTTTCACGCGGGAACGGCACGTCGTTCCGCGTACGATGGAATCGTCCACAATGATGACGCGCTTGTCCTTTACGAGCGACTCGATGAGATTGAGTTTCACGCGGACGTTGAAATCGCGGATGAGCTGCGTAGGCTGGAGAAAGCTGCGGCCGACGTAATGGTTGCGGATAAACGCCATCTCGTAGGGGATACCGGATTGCTCGGAATAGCCCATCGCGGCGCAGACGCCGCTATCCGGCACGGGAATGACGAGGTCGGCCTTCACGCCGTGTTCGCGCGCGAGCTGGCGGCCCATGGCCTTGCGGACTTCATAGACGCTGTGGCCGTTGAGCATGCTGTCCGGCCGCGCAAAATAGACGTATTCAAAAATACAAAATGCGCGGCGCTGATGTTCGGGAAAAGCCGGGATGCTGGTCAGCCCATTTTCGTTGATGATGACGATTTCGCCCGGCTCGACATCGCGGATGAATTGCGCGTGGATCAAGTCAAAGGCCGTCGTCTCGCTGGAAAGAACATATGCGCCATTCGCCGTCTTGCCGATGGAAAGCGGCCGAAAGCCATGCGGGTCACGCGCGCCGATCAATTCTTTTTCCGTCATGATCACCAGCGAATAGGCACCTTCGATGCGACGCAGCGTGTGGGCGAGCGAGTTCGTCACCCCGCCGATTTCCGGCTGCGCGAGCATCATGATGATAATCTCGCTGTCGACGGTGGTCTGGAAGACGAGACCGCGGCTTTCGAGTTCGTCGCGGAGCTTGGCGGCATTGGTCAGGTTGCCGTTGTGCGCGACGGCGATCTGGCCGCGGGCGCAGTCCACCGTGAGGGGTTGGGCATTGCGGAGGTTGGACGTGCCGGTGGTGGAATAGCGCGTGTGGCCGATAGCGCGGTCGCCCACGAGGTCGTGGAGGATTTTCGGATCATTGAAAATCTGGGGCACCAGGCCCATGCCGTGATGCTTGTAAAACTTGCCATCGTGGACGGTAACGATGCCGGCGCTTTCCTGGCCGCGATGCTGGAGCGCGTAAAGACCATAGTAGGCGAGTTCAGAGGCGTTTGGATGGCCGAAAACGCCGAAGACTCCGCAGTAATGCTTGGGGTAATTTTGAGGTTGGTGTTGCATCGCGCGCGCCGCTGAATTTGAGCAGAGAAAAGTATTTTGTGCAAGGCGGAACAAAAGATTGGCCGCAGCGATATCGAAGCAAATTTAAAGAAAACGGCGGCTTGGCGGCTAAATCCAAGTTGCGGCATTCAAATACGGCTGCAATTTCACCGCCAGTTCTGCCGGCAGGCGTTTCGGCTTTTCCTCGCGACTGGTGCAGCAGTGGAAAGTTTCGGCTTCAAGCAGGAGTTTGCCGGCCTGGTTCAAAATGCGGTGGCCAAAATTCAGCCGCACGCGCTCGACCAACGTCAGCCAGACTTCAATCTTCAGCAAATCGTCGTAGCGCGCGGGGAATTTGTAGCGCACCCGCGCCTCGATGACGGGGAAAATGTAGTCGGCATCCTGGAGTCCCAAAACCGGCTGGCCGAGCGAGCGCATGAATTCGCCGCGCGCGGCCTCGAGCAAATCCAGGTAGCGCGAATGGTAAATGTGGTCGCCGACGGTGCATTCGGCATAGGTGACGCGGTGGTGGTGACGGAACAGTTCAGCCATGCGCGCAGCGTAAAGGCATCGCCCAAAAGTTCAACGCCGAAAATCCTGGTCAAGCTCAGGCGCTGAACTCACCGACTGTTTTTGGCCAGGGGGACAACAATTTTGAGGAGGATTAGCAACTTAAAAATCCCAGTTGCGCGATTGGCTTTTCCGGTTATGTTGGCAGCATGAATTGGCAGCAGTTTCTTCCCGTGGTTGTCGTGGTGGTCGCCGTGGTGCTTTTTGTCTGGCGCGGTTCGGGTAAAAAATCCGGCGGCGGGTGCAAGTGCGGTTGCTCGCACGCGCCGGATGCCGACACCCGAAAGGAACCCGCCGGGCGTTAATCATTTTCAAATTAGAAGCAAACCACTAAAGCCATGGCTGTCACCAAAGTCAGTTCCACAGTTCATTTTGTTTCCCGCAATTCTGCGATGGGCGGGGCGGGCGATACCGCCACCGGGCGCTGGACGCCGCACACCGATGTTTATGTCTGCGAGGCCGGTTTGGTCATCAAGGTAGAGCTGGCCGGCATGAAAAGCGACAGCTTGGAAATCATCGTCGAGGGTCAGCGCCTGCGCATCACCGGCGTCCGGCCGGACTGCTGCCGCTCGCCGCAGTGCAGTTTTCTAGTGATGGAGATCAGCTACGGGCCGTTTGAAACGGTGCTGGATCTGCCGGCGGGCTACGATTTGACCCACGCCAAGGCGATTTATGTGAACGGTTTTCTGCGTGTGGACGTGCCGCCGGCACAAAAGCCCCAGACTAAGACGACCAAGGTGCTTATCACTGAAGGAGCATGACCGCGCTTGAATTTCCGGACGCGGCGGAATACAACTGGCGTTTGACACGACGATGAATCCAATTGAAACATCGCCCGAGACAGAATTTGTCAGCATCCTCGGCACGGGTGAAAAATCCGAATTGCCGAACCGATTCTCTTCGCGTTCGCTGCCGGAAATGCTCCCGATTCTTGGCCTGTCGGACATCGTGATTTTTCCAGGTGCCGTCGTGCCGTTGCTCGTCGAGACCGGCCCCAGCCTCAAGCTGGTGGATGACCTCGTCGCCGGCGACCGTCTGCTCGGGGCCGTGCTGCAGCGCAATCCCGATGTGGCCGAACCCGGCCCGGATGATTTGCACAGTGTCGGCTGCGTTTCGCGTCTGACCAAGATGGTGAAATTTCCCGACGGCACCGTGCGCGTGCTGGTCGAGGGACTGTGGCGCATCCGCATCAAAAAGTTTTCCCCGCCCGCGCCGTATCTGCGCGCCGGCTACGAACTGTTGCGCGACGAAACCGAGGACACCGTTGAGTTGCAGGCCATGCTCCGCAACGCGCACAAGCAGTTCGAGGAAATCGCCAAGATGTCCACCGCGCTGACGGACCAGATCAAGATCGCCGCGCTGAACACCGAGCATCCCGGCCATTTTGCCGACCTCATCGCCGCGAACCTGAACCTGCCGCTGCCCGACCGCCAGAAGCTTCTGGAAATGGTATCCGTTCGCGAACGGCTCCAGACACTCCTGCCGATGCTCAACCGCGAGCAGGAAGTGCTGACGTTGAGCTCAAAGATCCAGAGCGATGTCGCCAGTTCCATCGCCAAGACGCAGCGCGATTTTTTCCTGCGCGAACAGATGCGCGCCATCCAGCGCGAACTCGGCGACGGCGAGGCCAACGGCGGCGAAATCAAAACGCTCCGCGAAAAAATCGAGCAGACGCCGATGCCTGCCGAGGCGCGCAAAGCCGCCGAGCAGGAGCTGGACCGCCTGCAACAGACGCCACCCGCCGCCGCCGAATACGGCGTCGCGCGGAACTACCTTGACTGGATTTTGAACCTGCCGTGGGAAAAAGCCACCGACGACAAGCTGGATTTGAAGACGGCGGAAAAAATTCTGAACGAGCAGCATTTCGGCCTCGGCAAAATCAAGGATCGCCTGCTGGAATTTCTCGCCGTGCTTAAGCGCCGCAAGCAGATCAAAGGCCCGATTCTCTGCCTGGTCGGGCCGCCCGGCGTTGGCAAGACCTCGCTCGGCAAAAGCGTGGCTGATGCGCTCGGACGCAAATTTGCCCGGATTTCATTGGGCGGAATGCGCGACGAGGCGGAGATTCGCGGCCACCGCCGCACCTACGTCGGCGCGATGCCGGGAAGAATTATCCAAACTTTGCGGCGCGTGGAGAGCAACAACCCGGTGATTCTTTTAGACGAACTCGACAAGGTCGGCGCGGATTTTCGCGGCGATCCGGCGTCGGCGCTGCTGGAAGTTCTCGACCCCGCGCAGAACCACACCTTCACGGATCATTACCTAGATCTGCCTTTTGATTTGTCGCGCGTGCTGTTCATCGCCACCGCGAACTGGATGGAGCCGATTCATCCTGCGCTGCGCGACCGGCTGGAAGTCATCGAACTGCCGAGCTACACCGAATCGGAAAAATTGCAGATCGCCAAACGCTTTCTCGTGCCGCGCCAGATTGAGGAGCACGGCCTGACGAAGAATGATGTGAAATTTTCCGACGCCGCGCTGCGCGAACTCATCCGCGAATATACGCGCGAGGCCGGCGTACGCCAGCTCGAACGTGAAATCGCCGCACTCACCCGCAAAGCGACGCGCAAAATCATCGCCAAAAACGGCAATGCGGAAACCATCAAGCTCGACGCGAAGGAACTGGAAAGCTATCTTGGCCATCCAAAATTCGTCTCCGAAAGCGCGGAGAAAATCACCGAGATCGGCATCGCCACCGGCCTCGCGTGGACGCCGGTGGGCGGCGACATTTTGTTTATCGAAGCCACGCGGATGCGCGGGCGCGGCGGCCTGCTGCTGACCGGTTCGCTCGGCGAGGTGATGAAGGAAAGCGCCCAGACGGCGGTGAGCTATTTGCGTTCGCAGGCCAAAAAACTGAACCTCGATTTTGACGATTATGGCAAGCACGATTTGCATATTCACGTGCCCGCCGGTGCCACGCCGAAGGACGGCCCGAGCGCAGGCGTGGCGATTGTCGCCGCGCTGGCGTCGCTGATGAGCAAGCGCTGCGTGCGTTCGGACACGGCGATGACCGGCGAAATCAGCCTGCGCGGGCGCGTGCTGCGGGTCGGCGGCATCAAAGAAAAAGTGCTGGCGGCATCACGGTTCGGCTTGAAACAGGTGATTCTGCCGGAGGGCAACAAATCTGACTGGCTGGACGTGCCGGCGGAAGTGCGCGCGAAATTGAAAGTGCATTTTGTGAAGCAGATATCTGAAGTCATGCCGCTGGCGCTGGTGGCGAAATGAGATTTTTTCAGCCACAACGCGATTATTTTCGCCACGATTTTTTCAGTTCCGAAGGGACGATGGAAATTAGCCCGCTACGAAGTGGCGGGTGGCTTGCCAAAAATGTTTTTCAAGTCCCGCAGGGACGACGGACGATTTCCCCCGTCCTTTCCGGACGGACTTTTTTGCGGCCGGTTTACCAGCCACTTCGTAGCTGGCTAATTTCCGGCGGTCGCTCCGCGACTCCATTGGTGCTGGCCGTGCTGGTTTTGTTTTTGGCCGCGGGGGCGATGGCGCAGACGAACGCTTTGTCGGACGGGGAAATTCAAGGACGCACTTTGACACAGAAGATTTTGGAACGCTTGACGCAATCGGCGGCGGATTCAACCAACATAGCCACGCTGCAAACTCGCCGAAATGGTGAAAGCACGAATCGGTTTTTGACCATTACCACGACAGCGAAAGCGGACAGTTATCAGGTAGATTATGTGGTTCAGGCAAATCCCGGCGGCCCAGCGATGGAATGCCTGAAGATTATTCAAAGTCAGGAGCACCCAAGCAGCTACTTCACAAGTCAACATCCTCCCGGAGGGAATGAAAGTGGCGTTTTCGACGCGCGGCCATTGCGAGGCCAAGAAGCGATGATTACCTTCGCCAATTCTGATTTCTGGCTAAGCGACCTCGGCCTGGAATTTTTCCACTGGCCGCAGCAGAAGGTTTTGAAAAAGGAAGTCCACCGGAGTTGCGGCTGCACCGTTTTGGAAAGCACCAATCCGAATCCAACGACGAACGGCTATTCGCGGGTGGTTTCATGGATTGACAACGATTCGCTCGGCATCGTCGAGGCCTACGCCTACGACGTGAACGGCAAAAAGCTCAAAGATTTTTACCCCAAGAGCTTTAAAAAGGTGAACGGCCAGTATCAGGTTCAGTCCATGGTCATGGAAAACCTCCAGACCAAGTCGAAGACATGGCTGGAGTTTGATTTGAAGCAGTGACGGCGCGCGGCTGGTCGCAAGCCGCAGCGCGCCGGGCAACACCTGACGCCGCATAATTACCAAGTTCCACGGCCAGCCACAGGCTGCGAGCCGGGACAACTCGCGCTCCGGGAAACCGGCCTGCGAACAACTCTTTCCGCCGCGCGCTTGACTTCAAATTGCCAGCGCTTCACGCTGGCCGGGTTCTGACATGAACTTGAATTTCAACCGGAAACTTTTGACCGCCGGCGCCGCGCTTTTGCTGGCGGCGCGGATTTGGGCGCAGGATACCAACGGGGCCGCGCCCGTCACTCGCGACGAGGTGGCGGACAATTATCTTCACATCCAGGAGCAGATTCATGCCACGCAACTGGCCATTGAAAGCAACCAGCAGGCCGCCGTGGACGCCGCGCAAAGCAACGCCACCGTGCTGGCGGCGCGGCTGGAAACACTGGAGCAATCGGTCGCCAAACAGCGCACCAGCGACGCGGAGGCGGCGCGCAAGACGCAGCAGTTGACGCTGCTGATGGCCGGCGCGTTCGGGCTGGCCGGGCTGGGCATCATGCTGCTGATGGTTTATTTCCAGTGGCGCGCGTTCACGCAGCTGGCGCAGATTTCAGCGCGGCAGCACGCGGCGATGGCCAACGGCGAAAACATTCACCAGCTGGCCGCGCCGGGCCGCGCGACGGTGGAAGCGTCCACGGCGCAACTGCTGAATGTGGTCAGCCGGCTCGAGCAGCGGATCAACGAACTGGAAAGCGGCCAGCGGCTGCTGCCGGAGATTGCGAGCCTGAAACCGGCGGATTTATTGACCGAGGGACAACGGTGTCTCGACGCAAACGCGCCGCTAAAGGCGCTGGAATGTTTCGACAAATTTCTATCCGCACACCCGGAACACGCCGAGGCGCTGGTGAAGCGGGCGGCAGTGCTGGAAAAGCTGGGCCGCGAGGAGGAAGCGCTGGCGTGTTACAACCGCGCGATTGTGGCGGACGGCACGCTGGTCATCGCGCATCTGCACAAGGGCGGCCTGCTGAACCGGCTCCGGCGCTACGACGAGGCATTGAACTGCTACGAGCAGGCGCTGCTGGCGCAGGATAAAAAGTCCGGCGCGAAAATCTGATTGCCGATCCGGCCGGAGAGTTTCAAGCTAAAACAATCGGTTAAAGGCTTGTGGGACTCGTTCCTCCGATCGATTCAATTGAAGTTAATCCGGCGGTCGACTTGGGCGTGGCTGCGTTCGGTTTCAATCTGTTCGCGCAGCAGATTAATTTTCAGTTTCAACAGCTCGCGATTTTCCTTCGACTGGTCGGCGAGGTCTTTTTCCAGTTCGGAGATGCGCGCTTCGTAGGCGCGGAGACGTTCGAGCAGCGGCGTCTGGACGGATTCGAGGCGGCGGGCCAGTTCGGTCAACTCGGCGGCGGCGGCCTGCTGCGCGGCCAGCAGTTCGCGGCGCTGGGCGGCGAGTTCCTGCACGACAGCATGCTTGAGCGCGTCCACGAGCTGCGGCGCGAGGCTGGATTGGACGGAATTCAGCAGCGCGTTAACGCTGGGCGGCGGCAGCGGCTGGGTTTGGCCGTTGAGCACCCGGTTAATAATGCGGTTGGCCTCCTCCGTGCCATCGCGCTGACAGACGGGGCAGGCGACGGTGGCCGGCATCCGCCCGTCGCGCGGCCAGACTTCAAACGCGTATTTCTGCCCGCAAGCGCAGAATATTTTTATGGGAATCGGCGACGAGTTCACCAGAGGAAGGACTTTTGTTCGCCGAGCAGCCGGCCGCCATTCCAGAGCGTGACGCGCCAGGCGACGACCGTGCCAAAGTTTTTATAATCCTCGCCAGCGAACGGAATCTCGGTCCATTTCCGGTAGGTTCCCGGCGCGGCGTCCACTTCGATGGTTTTCAGCTTCGGCACGCCCGCCTCGCCGACCCCGCGCAGTTCCAGGGCGATTTTGATTTGTTCCGCCGGTGCTTTGGCCGCCTTCCACAACACGTCGAAACGGAGGGCGGAAACTTCGTTGGTATGTTCGCGCAGATAGGCCTGGTAGGCGTCGCGGTCAAACAGGCTAGGCGAAGTGGCATCGCGACCCTGCTGGTCCAGAAAGAACGGCAGCACCTTCACGATCTTGCCGGTGACGGCATCGGCGGCGTGGGCGGCGGCAACGAGGCCGAGCGAGGCCAAAATTATCAGCAGTGCGCGCATGGCAAAACGATAGCGGGCGACGACCTGAATTCAACTTATTTCGAGCGGTAGAAACTGAAGACCTGTACGTTCGGACCGTTGCGGAAGACGACGGCGGTGTATTCGTGCGAAATCTGCCCGATGGTGGCCGTGGCCTTGATTTCGTAGGTGCTGCCCTGCACGCCGACATAGTTTTGGATTTGTCCACTGGCCGCCGGATTAACGCCGGCGGCGGCAATCAACTGGCTGGCGTTGCGGATGGGCGGATCGGAATCGCGCGCGGTTTCGATGGCCTGCGCGGCTCCGGTGTCGATGCCGGGAATCAACTGGAGCACCTTGTCATCCGCGGTCAGGATATTGATCTTGCCGGTGGAAAACGGCGTGAACACGTCGCGCAAACCGAAGGCATAATCCGGTTCCTGACCGGGCGCGTGACCGAAGCCGAGCTTGTGTTCGGGAAACGGGGTGCTGGCCGACGCAGAGGAGCCACCGTAAAACATATCGTGCGTTACGCCTTTGACCAGCAGGAGTTCGTCGAGATTGTCGATCGGCGCATTTTTGGCGTTATACGACGGCACGAGGCCGAGATAATAATCGCTTTCCGCACCGGCGGGCCGGGTGTTGTCGTCAGGATCAATCCAGTCCAGGATGGAATCGGACACGATAGAAATAGAGTTGGCGTCCGCACCCATCGCGGTGAGGGTCTGCTGGAGCAGCGGGCCGTCGGCGGTGTTGAGGTTGATTTTGCTTTCAAGTTCGGTCATGGACAGCGTGACGGTGCCGGTGCCAATTGGAAAACCGGCCAGCGATTCGCCGGCGAGCGGGCTGTTAGTTTCCGGCCCTTCGCCGGGACCGCCGGCCCAGTATTGGTGCAGGGAACTGAACGGCTGGTTGCCTTCCAACGCGAGCCACCAGCAGGCACGCTCCACGCCGCCGCGCCCGATCCAGTAAAACTGCTCGTCATCGCTGGTGTTCGCCGCCAGCCGGGTTTCCACCTTCATTGCATAGGCGAACGCGCCAGCCAGCAGCGTCAGCACCGTGACCGCCACCAAGGCGATGATGACGGCAAACCCATGATTTTTTCTGCCGATGAATGTTTTCATTTGGGCGGGCCACCGCTTTGCACCTGCGCCGGCATCATTTGCGACGGCACGGTGTAGATGCGCGTGGCGGCAAATTCCGGCGAGTTGGCGCCGTTGGCGGCGTGCGCCGGGTTGGTGCCGAGCACCAGATGCACCCGGAGCATTTGCGGAATGGTGTTGGTCATGGTGTCATCCCAGTCTGTCATCCATTCCGCATGGTCAAGATGGTTGGTGCCCCACCATTCAATCGTGAACTCCTTGACGTTCCGGGCCAGCACCAGCGGATACTGCTGTTCGTCCTGGTCCAGATCCATCAGGACGGGATTCTGGCGCAGGATCAAATCTTTTTCGCCGGCGTCGCCCGCCGCCAGCGAGAAGGTGACGCGCCGGGAACTGGCATCGCGCCCCCCGGCGGCGCCGACGAATTTTCCGTTGCGCGCATAAGTGTCCGGCAGCCGCGCGACAAAGCTCAGGAACGGCGCTTCGCCGTTTTCCAACTTGAACCAGTAATAATGCTGCGACGCCTGAAACGACTCGACGCCCATGAGCGCGTCGCCGATGGCGCGCAGCACCACGCGCTGGCGCTGCGCCTGCGCAGCGGCCTCCTGCCCGACCTGCGCGGCGCGCATCACCACCGCCCACGTTGCGTAAATGGCCGCAACGACGATGCTAAAAACAAACATCGCCACCATGATCTCAATCAGGGTGAAGGCGCGGAAAAAGTGCGGATGGCGGATGGCGGATGGCGGATTTTTTCCTTCGGCGCGGCCACCAAAAAATCGGAATTTGAAATTTGATATTTGCAATTTCAATGGCCTTTCATGCCGATGCCACCGTCCAGGGAGCCAGGCGGCGACTGCGGCCGGTAGAGGATCGTTTTTAAATCTGAAATAATTTCATGGCCCCCATTGGCCGGCTGGATGGCACATTCCACGCTGTACAAATGGTTCGAGGCGACTTCGATGATTTCGGCCGTCCAATTGTAGTCGCGATAATCCTTGCCGAGCAGGTTCGGATCGCCGAGGCTGCCGCTATAGGTGCCTTCGACGAGGCTGTTGGTGGCGGCGTAACGCGCCAGCACCGGGCTGGCGTCCACCGACGGCCGCTGCAGCCGGCGCACGTTGTTAAGCGAGGTTGAAATCAGGCTGAGGATGGCGAACGCGGACACGAAGAAAATGGCGATGGCGATCATCACTTCCAACAGCGTGAACGCGCGGCGCCCGGCGATGGGGAAAGCCCGTTTCATTTGTCCACGTCGGAAATCACCGGCATTCCGGTAGCGTATTCCAGGGTTATTTTTTCCGCGCCGCCCTTGCCGATCAAAACAATCACCGCCTCGTCGCAGGTGCCGTCCGGGTTGAACCAAATCTTGGCGGGCTCCGACTGCGAGTAGTCCTGCCGGAAAATGTCCAGCATCCCGAACTCGACACCGTCCGGCAGCGTCGCCACCACCGTCTTGCCGGAATGGACGTTCACGGTCGTGCCGGCACCGGCATTCGCGCCCTCCACCCCGAACCGGCGTTCGCGCGGGTAAATCACCACCGCCACTTTTTGGTTGGCGATGATGGCCTGTTCCCGTGCCGAAAAAAACACGTCCTCCACGTCGCTCACGGCCTTTCTCATGCCGTCCTTCTGCAACGCCTTGGCGATGGACGGCACGCCCATCGCCGCGATCAGACCCATGATGCCCACGACAATCATGAGTTCAATCAGCGTGAACGCGGAAACGAGGATTGCGGCTTGCGGCTTGGAACACGGGGCTAATTCACCGCGCGCCGGAAAACTGGCACTTCGCAATTTCATTTCAGTGAATGGACGCGATCATCTTGAACAACGGCAGGAAGATGCTCAACAGCAGGAAGCCAACAAGAATCGCCATCACGATGATCAGCACCGGGCCGATCAGGTCGCTCATCACGCGCAGCGCGATCTGCAGCTCGTTTTCGTAGGTGTCGGCGATGTTGTTCAGCGAGCCGGGCACGTCGCCGGTCTCCTCGCCAATGCGCACCAAGTCAATCATCAGCTGCGGGAACAATCGGCTCTGCGCCAGCGGCTGCGCCAGAGTCTTGCCGTCCGTCACCGCCTCGCGCGTCTTGGCGATAGCCTCGCGGATGAGCCGGTTGGACAAGACCTGCTCGGTGATTTTCAACGCGGTCAGCACCGGCACGCCGTTTTGTAGCAACGTGCCGAGCGTGCGCGCAAACTGACCAAACAAATTTATTTGAACCACCTTGCCGAACACCGGCAGCTTCATCCGCCATTCGTCCAGCTTGCGCCCGCCCGCCGCGCTGGACTGGAAGCGCTTGAACAGTACGATCACTGCCAGCACCAGCAATCCCAGCAGCCACCAATACGACGTGAACAGCGCGCTGGTGGCGATCAAAAACCGCGTCGGCAGCGGCAGCTCGATGCCGAAGCTGGTGAAAATCTCGGTGAACTTCGGCATCATCACCGTCATGAAAAACGTGACGAGCAGCAGACCCACGCCGATCACCATCACCGGGTAGATCATCGCCGACTTGAACTTGGCCTGCACCTCCGCAAACTGCTGGAAATGGTTCGCCATGCGCCGGAGCACCGGCACCAGCGAGCCGCTCTGCTCACCCGCCCGCACCATGTTGACATACAAGTCCGTAAAAATCACCGGCTGCCGTGCCATCGCGTCCGACAACGCCCGACCTTCCGTCACCTCCTGCTTCAAACTCCGGCTGACCTCGGCGGGAATGCCTTTGGACTCCAGATGCGTCATACTGTTCAGCGCCACCGTCAGCGGCATGCCCGAATTCAACAGGTTGGCGAGCTGCGTGGTGAACGTCGCCAGCTCCTGCAATTTTGGTTTGCGTTTCTTGGCGAGCTGCGCCTGGAGGCTCGGCGGCAAAAAAGACACGAGGTTCACGCCCTTGTCCTTGCCCGGGCCGTCATTCGCTGCGCCGGCCTTGGCGTCGGTCACGGCGATGGGAAACAGCCCGGAGCGCTGGATTTGCAGCAACGCGGCGTTGCGATCCGGCACTTCGAGCACGCCCTCGACGAGTTCGCCGGAACGCTTGCGGGCCTTGTATGAAAACTGCGGCATAAAGACCTTTATTCAAAACCGGTGGCGAATGAAAGTTTCAAAACAAAAAAGGTTTGCGGCTTCCCGCCGCACCGCAGAGAGCAGCCCGGCGGCGGTGCTTCCGCCGTCAGAATTTCCGCCGGTTTTTTCGTAATCTTGGCAGATGGCTTTACGTCTGCTAGAACGTGATTCCGTCGACCCTTGAAAATTGAAAAGACAACCATAAAAACGGCCAAGCTGGTTTTCCTTACCGCGTGGCTCGTCGCAGTGCTGAATTTGATGGCGGGCACAAGTCCGGTCGCCGCCCAGACCTTGGGCACAACCCCACCGGCGGCCACCCGCACCGCACGGCCGATGCCGCCCACCCGCGATCCGCACACACCGGGCTTTGTCCCCGCCACGGAGTTGCCTGATGGCACTGTTCCGCCGGTGGCGGCCGACGGAAATTTCATCCTCGGCCCGACACACCGACCCGCGCCGGAGATGATCGCGCTGACCAATGTTCCCCAAGGCACGATCTATAACTTCACCATGAGTTCGGCGGACAGCAAAGTCTATCCCGGCAGCGCGCGTAACCCGGGCACATTTGGCACGCCGGATCCCGCCGATCCCGCACGGCTCGTCGTAACCACCAGTCATCCCGCTCCCTATCTGCGCCGGGTGGCGGTTTATGTTCCCCGGCAATATGTCCCCGGCACCGCCGCGCCGTTCCTGGTTGGCGCGGACGGGCCGGACCGGGCATTGTTCACGGCTTTGAATAATTTGATTGCGGAGAAAAAAGTCCCCGCGCTAGTCGCCATCTCCATCGGCAATGGCGGCGGCGACGCGCAAGGCAGCGAACGCGGTTTGGAATACGACACCATGTCCGGCCGTTATGCCGAATTCGTCGAGCAGGAAGTGCTGCCGCTCGTCGAAAGCAAATGCCACGTCATCCTGACCAGAGACCCCGACGCCCGCGCGACGATGGGCGGCAGTTCCGGCGGCTCCTGCGCACTCATCATGGCGTGGTATCATCCGGAACTTTATCACCGCGTGCTCACTTACTCCGGCACCTTTGTGAACCAGCAATGGCCACACAGCAACGAGACTCCGCACGGCGCGTGGGAATTTCACGAGCGGCTCATTCCTGAAAATCCCGCCAAACCCATCCGCCTCTGGCTGGAAGCAGGCGACCGGGACAATTTTAATCCGAACGCCATGCGTGATGGAATGCACGACTGGGTCGTTGCCAACGAGAACATGGCAAAGGTTCTGGCGGCAAAAAATTATCATTACCAGTTCAGCTTTGCCCGCAACGCAGGCCACACCGACCGCGCCGTGAAACAACAAACTTTGCCCGAAGCGCTGGAATGGCTGTGGCACGACTACGCGTCGGCAGCGAAATAGCGCAAAAAATTCTCGCTGCTGAATAAATTTCGCCGCCGCTGGCTGCCAGCATCACCGATAAACCGACGGAGCCAGCCACGGCGCGGCCAGGGGAACCGCCGCGTCGGACAGCAGCGGACCGAATTGCAGAATGACCTGCGCAAAACCTTTGCGACCGACACCCCGGCGCAACTCCTCCCGCGCGGCCCGGCGGCGTACGGGATCGAAGAACGCCCACGTCAAGCCCAATGCCTGCGCCTGCAAAATCGTCCGGGCCATCGTCTGACCGGCCTCCAGCCAGCCGTATTTATCGTCCGTCTTGGTTTTCACCACGGCCAAAACCGCCGTTAAAACCGCCGGCGGCTGGTCTGGTTCATCGGTGCCCGGCCAAAAACCAAAATCGCGATTCGCCGCCAGCGTGGCCTCCAGAACGTGCTGCCGGCCGACTTCGCTTTGGACGAAGTCCAGCCAGCCGCGTTCGCCAGCAGCCGCCTGGGCGAGCACCGTGAGCATCGTCCCGGTCACCGGCATTTCGCCAGCCACCGAACCCGCTGCGAAGCCGCCGGGCATCGCTTCAAAAAGCAGTTTATCCCGCCCCGGCTGGTCGCGGCCGGAACCAAAATGAATTTTTGCCACCAATGCCGGCTGGCCGAGGTCCGGGAACATAGCCACCGGGCCGAGACAGCCAAAATGTTTCAGCGCCACCTTCAGATATTGCAGCGCCGAACCGCAGCCGAGCAGGAACTCCCGCCGGTCCGGGTCGGCCGCCTCCTGCGCCGGATCAACTTTGGTCATCAATTCGACATGCGAATCCGCCAGCCGGAAATACCACGGCTGCCAGCCGCCCTCCGTGGGCGCCAGCGCGGTGTAATTGATGGCGAATTCCATTTTCCGGCGCGGCGAACCGTTCGCCGGAAAGTCGCCCTCGGTTACGCCCAAGATTCTGCGTGCATTCATACGTCGCCCGGAAATGCAGCAAGGCTTCTGCCACGAGAAAAATGCTGGGAATACCGCTGCGCCGGGCGCAACGCCTGTTTTAATTTGAACAAGCTGGGCAGAACCGCTCGCGCCGAAGTGACTTTTACCGGCTAGAACAACACCGCCGATACCAGCGAAGCCAGCGTCATCCGGCTGGCTGGCCGGATTTGGTTTTGCTTGGGAGCTCAGGGCAAAACATGGGCTGGCGTGACATTGGTGCCGAGCGTACAGGTTGGAGTTTTGCCAATTCTTGCAATATTGTAGATGCCACCAGCCGGGCATGGTGGCATTTTCCGTTAGCGATTGGGTATTATATAGGGTATCAGATGGTTCGGGAAACTGATGCGGTCGCCCTTGGTCAAGTGATGCTCCAAGGCAAACTGATTTGCCAAATGGATGGAAGAGAAAAATCTGACTCAAAAATTAGGGTGATAATCTCTAACCGTTTTTTCAAAATGCCATTACCTCACAAAATTGGAGTTTCATTGGCATCGGGGTTTAGCCCGGAGTGGGTTGGCTGGACGGATCGCAGCTGTTTTAACCCAAATCCCGAAGTTCAATTCGGATCCCCTTCCACAGGGGAATTCGGATTAACCCGCAGCCAGCGAGGCAAAGAAGTTGCGGGATGCGGGTGGCTGGTTTTGTGGGTAAGGGCATGGTTTGAAAGAATTTTGGGGGTCGCGCGAAGGAAGCGAAAAAAACCGAAGGAAAAACAACTTTCCCCTTCGCCATCTTCGCGCTCAACGCGCGAAATATACCACCACCAAACATTATTTTTCTTTACCAGGCAGCGGGCCAGCTTTTGTAAGTGCTTGATAGAGCATCCGGAATTTTACCTTTTCTTTACCCTTTTTCATTTTTAACGGTGGTAAAGTTTCAAAAGGAAGCAGCTCCAAACCGATAGTTACGGCGCAGGCCTATGGCTGGTGCAGGTTACCAGAGATTACCAAAGATTACCAAAGATTACCAAAGATTACCCGAAATGCTGTTTGCTGGTTGCTGGTTTCGTGGCTTTGGTGGGTAAGAGTATGGTTTAAATGAATTTTGGGTCGCGCGAAGGACGCGAAGAAAGCTGAAAGAAAACAATCTTTAGTCTTCGCCGCCTTTGCGCTCGGCTTGCGAAATATAGGCGCTGGCCAACGACTGGTGAAAGTGACCAAAGATGACTAAAGATGACCAAAAAATGAAATTTTGAGGATTTCCAGGTTGCCGGGCGAAGCGGGGCAAGCTTCGCCCGGGCAGCCCGGAACGGTGCGCGACAAAATCCAGATGTCAAAGAACGGCACACCGCGCGGAAAAACCCACACGCCGCCGGCATGGCCATTCCCCAATGGCCGTCGTCCGACGGCAGGGGCCGACGAACTTGCTGTATTTATAATTAATAGATACAGTAATGTCAAGTGAATATTTTGGATGACGCTTCAGGGCAAAACGTGGGCAGGCGTGACGGTGCTGCCGAGCGAACAAGTTGGAGTTTTGCCAATTCTTCCCACGTAATAAATGCCGCCGGAAGGACACGGGGGGATTTTGTTTTCGCGATTGAGCCTTATGACGGGCGTCAGGTCGTTTGGAAAATTGAGGCGGGCGCCGTTAGTCAGATGATTTTCCAATGCGAACTGATTTGCGGCGGCATCAATTTGTCGAAGGTTGTTGATGCAGGCGTTGGCTGGGCTAGTTCGAGGACCACCGACACGGTTAGATATTGCAATCGCGACAAGGATTCCAATGATGAAAACCAGAAGAAGGATTTCCGAAATCGTAAATGCAGAACAGGAGGTTTTATTTTGTTCACTCATACAACTGAATGAACACCAGCCGCCAGCTTCCGTTGCCCAAATTTACCTTCTCCGTCCGCCGGGCGCGAAGTGGTAGCCGCCGTGGACGCGGCCGCCGCGCACTTTGCCGGGAAATCCGCCCGCCGCCGCGCCGGGCTTGGCTTCTTCAAACAACGCAGTGTAGGTGTAATTGAAATTCTCCAGCTTTACGCGGGGAATTTTCTGGCTGATGAAACGTTCGATGGCAAAAACGTGCGGCGCATCCTCGGCCACCATCAGCGTGTAGGCGTCGCCCGTCTGCTCCGCGCGGCCGGTGCGGCCGATGCGGTGGATGTAATCCTCCGGATGCTGCGGCACGTCGTAATTGATGACGTGGCTGACGTCCGCGATGTCGAGCCCGCGCGCGGCGATGTCCGTAGCGACGAGCACCTCGTATTTGCCTTCGCGAAAACCTTCCAGCGCCTGCTCGCGTTCCTTTTGCGTGCGATTGGAATGCAAGACGGCGACGGCGTGATTCGCGCGCTTGAGCAAACCCGCAATGCGATCCGCGCCATGCTTCGTGCGGCAGAACACCAGCACCGAATTGTAGTTCACCCGTTCGAGCAACTGGATGAGCAGGTCAGATTTTTGCGTGTCAGAAACGGGATAGATGACGTGCTTCACCGTCTCGGCGGGCGTGCGGCGCGCGCCGATTTCAATCGTCTCGGGATTGTGCATCGCCCACTGGATGAGCGTTTCGATCTGCGGCGGAATGGTCGCGGAAAACAGCGCCGTGTGGCGATGCTTCGGGCATTTTTCCACGAGCCGGCGCACGTCGGGCAGAAAACCCATGTCGAGCATCCGGTCGGCTTCGTCGAGCACGAGAAATTCCACCTGGTCGAGCCGCAGCGTGCCTTGTTCCAGATGATCCAGCAACCGTCCCGGCGTGGCGGCGACAACGTCCGCGCCGGCGCGCAGTTCGTCGGTCTGCTTGCCGTAGCCGACGCCGCCGTAAACGACAGTGACTTTCAAATCCGTGAAGCGCGCGTAATCGCGGATGGCCGTCTCGACTTGCGACGCGAGTTCGCGCGTCGGCTCCAAAATGAGCGCGCGCGGGCCGACGGGATTATGTTTGCCGAGCTTGGAAAGAATGGGCAGGGCGAACGCGGCGGTTTTGCCGGTGCCAGTCTGCGCGCTGCCGATGACATCGCGGCCGGACAACACGAGCGGAATGGCGCGGAGCTGGATGGGTGTGGGATCCACATAACCCATCGCCTTGACGCCGTCGAGCATGACTTGCGAAAGGCCTAATTTACTGAAAGGCATGTCACAAGTTAGCATTTCAGCGGATTAAGGAAAGCAATGAATTCAGGGCGACGCAGCGGGCGGCGGCGGCCGGAAGCTATCGCAGGAAACGAAAAACCCGGCGCGGTGCGCCGGGTGGATTTTCGAGGCCACGGCGCAACGAGAATTTTCGCCGCCGCCGAAGCCAAATCAATTTAGGCCGCCGGGGGACTTGCTTCAACGACAGCCGCTGGCGCAGGTTCGACCACCGGCGCCGGAGATTCGGCCACAGCTTCGGTGACCGGAGTTGACGGCGCGGAAACTTCCGCCGCGAGTTCGGCAGCGACTTCCGCCGCGAGTTCGGCAGCGACTTCCGCCGGTGTAATTGTTTCCGTGGCATTGGTCGCTTCGGCGGCGGCCGGCTTGGCGGGTTTCTTTTCCGGTTTCACCGGCTTGGGCGCGGGCTTCTTCGCCGTTTCCATACGGCCATCGGCAAATTCCAAGACCGCACCCTGATGAATCAGCCAGTGCAAATCCACGATAACCGCCGTCTGTTCCGGCGTGGTTTCAGGCGCAGCGGGTTCGGCAGGCTTCGCTGCCTGGTTCGCGACCGGAGCACTTTCACCTTCGGCCACCGGCGCGGCCGGCGTGACCGGAATTTCCGCCACCGGAACTTTTGCCACCTTGGGCGTCGGCGCGAGCGCCTCGATCAATTTCTTCCGCGTGCATTTTACGTTGCCGTTGATGAAATCAATGATGCGCTTGATGTTTTCCGAGACCGGCGTGCTTTCGATGTCGAGGAACGTCGGCCGCGCCACGCTGACGTGCGTGACGGTTTTGTTGACCTTGAAAAATTGCAGGCCGTATTGCGCGAACTGCTGGCTCAGCTTCGTGGCGATGGGCAGCGGGAAAAATTTCTGGTGCTCCCATTCCTGGCGGATGAGCCGCTGCAAACCACTGCTGCGCAAACTGCGGCTCGGCAGGCCGGGCACCGTGAGCGTCTCCACCGGCTTGATGATGGAATCCTTGTGCGTCGCGCGGAAATGTTTTTCCACCGCTTCGAGCGTCGCCAGCTTCAGCGGCTCCGGCACGTTGAGACAATTGTATTCCGTCTTGAAGCTTTGTTCCTCAATCCATTTTTTGACAACGGCCTCGTCCTTGACGATTTTCACGCGCGCCTTGAATAGGTCGAACGGCATCCGCGAAAACTTTTCGGTGTGCAACTTGCGCAACTGGTTCTGGTAATCGTGATGATTCGGCGGGCCGAGGATAACGCCGCTCAAACCGCATTGCGCGACAAACGTGTAAACGCCCTTGGGCGGCTCCGTCGCCGTTTGCTCGGCCTGATAAAACGTGGCGAAATGATTTTTGAGCACGTGCGCGACGGCTTCATCCTCGTTCGTCCACGGCGAATCGTCGAGCGCGCAGACAAACAGCGACGGCGCCGCGCCGTCGGATTTTTTCTTGGTGAGCAGGACGGAATAGCGTTCCGCCTTCTGCAAAATCAGCAGCGCGATCTGGAACAGCGGATACGCGCGGCCCGTCATTTTGATCTGCTTCGACAACTGCTCGACCCCGCGTTCTTCCGGGATGAAAGCGACATTCAGCTCCGGCAAGGGCGCCGGCGGTTCCGGCCGCTCGCGGCGCGGCTCGTCGCGCCGGTCGCCGCCGCGGAATCCGCCGGGGCGGTCACCGCCGCCAAATTTGGAACCGCCGCCGCGCGACGGACCGCCAAAGCCGCCACGGCGTTCGCCACCGCCGCCGGGGCCATCGCGGCGCGGCGCGCGGCGTTCGCCGGGCTTGCCGCTGAAAGCGCGTTCGGGCTTGACGCCTTCATTGCCGGTGAACTTTGCAAATTTGTTGGACTCGGTTTTCCCCTGCGCCCAAGCGGGCTGAAAGAGGTTTTCCAAGTTGAGATCGAGATCGGAAACGTTGCTCATGTAAAAAATGCCCCGACACGCGGGGTTGATATTCCAGAATAGCATGGATTGACGCGGCGGGGAAAGCAAGCGCGGCGTCAATGCGAACACACCCCGGGGAAGCGCCGGTCACCGGCAGTTCAACTTCCGGCAACAGGCTTCAGCAATAGACGGTAAGCGTCTGCACCAGCGGCTGGACGCGGTTATAGTTCAAAACTTTTTCGATGTAGGTGGCATTGAGTCGCTGGCCTTCGGGCACCAGCAGCAGGCCGCTCGGCGTGTAGATGCCGCGCGAGAGGACCATGCCGGGGCGCAGTTCACCGAGCGAAATCTGGCGTTCGCGGCGCGGCACGGTGGCGACGGCCTGGGCGCGCAGGAAAATTTTCAGCGCCTCGGGATCGAAGGCGGTGTTCGCGCCGGTCTTGATTTTTTCAACGGCGTCGGTGTCGGTCAGCCGAAAGGAGGCGAACGCCACCGGCACGGCGAGCAGGCGCGCCAGCCACGGAATGTTTTCGCCGACCAGCTGGTCGGGATAGCCGTGGCCGTCGAAGCGTTCGTGGTGGGCGCGGATGATGTAACCGACTTTGTCCAGGTGGCTGACGAAGGTGGCGAGTTCCTGGCCAAGGATCGGATGCTGCTGGATGAGCGCGCGCTCCGGTTCGGCGAGCGAATTTGGGTCTTCCTGCCAGCGGCGGATGATCTGGCGCGGGATGCCGACGAGGCCGATATCATGCAGCAGCGCGGCGCTTTCGAGCACGCGCTGCTCGTCCGACGGCAGCTTGGCGATCTGGCTGATGGCGCGGCACAGTTCGGTGACGCGGCGGGCCTGGTTGCCGAGCGACGGATAAAACGTCTGCATCGTGTGGACACAGAGTTCGATGGAGCGAAGCAAATTGGTTTCCAGCGCGGAATTGAGCTGGCCCAATTCGTGGTTCTGGCGCGTGGTGAGCTGGACCTGCGATTCGAGCGAACGGTTCAGCTCGATCAACTGCGCGTTCATGGATTGGGTGGCTTCCTGCAACCGGGCGTTCTGGCAGATGAGCTGGTGGCGTTGAACGGCGTTTTTCAGCGTGGCGATGAATTCCTCGTGCAGCCACGGCTTGATAATGAACCGGAATATTTCACCCTTGTTGATCGCGGCGATGACCGTGTCGAGATTGAGCACGGCCGTCGCCAGGATACGGGTGGCGAACGGCTGGATCTGCCGCGCTTTGGCCAACAGTTCGAGGCCGGACAGCTCCGGCATCAACTGGTCGGAGATGATAACGGAAAATTTCCGGCGCGGGAGTTCGGCGAGCGCCTCGAGCGGGGAACTGTGGGCGATGGCCTCGTAACCAGCGCGCTGGAGCGTCTGCTGGAGCGCGGACAGAAAAATCTTTTCGTCATCCACGACCAGAATTGGATCGTCAGGATGCGGGATGTCGTCCGGCGAGTGCATACGCCCCGGGCTGAATCAGGACGCGCGGCTCCAGGCGGGAACGAGGCCGTAGGAACGCTGAAGGAGCTTCAGGTTGCGGCCGGCTTCGCCGAGGTGGTCGAGCTGTTTGCGGGCGTTGCGGAGCGTGGCTTGTAGGAGGCTCTGGTTGGTGCGGGTCAATTCGATCAGCTCGGAGGCGAAGACCTTGAGATTTTTTTCCTTTTCCGCCGCGTTACAGCCGGTGCGCTGCCATTCGGCCCGGACTTCCGGGGTCAGGCCGGTGATGTGGGCCTGAAAATCCTTGATGGCGAGATGGCAGTCGGAGAGGAGGTCCCAGTTGCGCGTCTGGATGGCCTTGGTCTCGGCGCGGGCGAGCCGGAGCCATTCACGGTAGGCGTAAATCAATTCGCTTTCGGCATTCATGCAGTGGTTAATTGGCTGGCCGGCCAGTTGGCGGCGGTGGCGAGGAGGGCGGGATCCGTCTGCCCGTTGAGCATCTTGAACCAGGCATCGCGGAGCTGTTTGAGCATGGGGATGACTTCGTCAATGCCCTTGCGCGACTTCTTCAAATTGCTTTCGAGCAGGCGGCGTTCAAAAAAACCGTAGAGATTTCGGAGCGTGTCGGCGAGCTGGCCGCCGGCTTCGAGATCCAGCGAGCTGTTTAATTCGCGGATGATGTCCAGGGCGTGCTGGAGATTGTTGTGAATGGAGGTATTGCGCTCGCCGACATCGGTGCATTTGAAACCGAGCAGCGCGCGGTCCAAGGCCAGGAGCGCGCCGTCAAACAACATCAACACCAACTGGCCGGGCGGCGCGGTCTGGGTGGCAATCCGACGGTAGGATTTCCATGGATTGACAGGCGGCATAATGGGTGGGGTTAAGATTTAGGAAGCCGGGAGCCGGCGGGCGAGGAAGCCGGCGAGCTGGTTCAGGGCGGCGTCCGAGGGATAATTGCCGTCGCTCACCAGCGCGCTGGCCTGCGCCACTTTGTCCGGGCGGACCGCCGGCGCCTGCTGGAGCGATTGCTGGAGCGACTGGGTGGCGTCGAATGAATCGGCGGCACCGGCCGCAGGTGTCGCCGCCGGCGGGGCGGCAGTCTGGCGGACGGGAATATAATTGGAACCACCGGTGTTGAATTCGACTACCATAATTTTTTGATAAAAGTTCGGCGAGCGGCCAGCCAGCCACTCATCCCTTTCATAATGCTCATCGGCGCGGCTCATAATTACTTTAGCCTTAATTTCATCGTTCCGGCAAAGTTTCCAGCAGGGCGGCGGCCGAATAGGCGCCGAACCGGCGGGGCGAATTGACGGCCAGCCAATTTTCCTGGTGAAAAAACGGCAATTCGGGCAACCTCGGCCGGGGCTGCCCAAACCGCTGGGCGGCGCGGGAAACCCCCGGCTGCGTGACATCAAATAATTCCTCCGCCGCCCAGAGAATCTGCCCGGTGCGGGCATCCACCAGCTTCAGCCGCCAGCCGATGGCCAGCGGCGCGTACGCCCGGTAGGTCGTCAACTCGGTGAACAGCACGGCCTCGCAACCATATTCGCGGCGCAAAAAGGCGAAGAAATCCGGCGGCAGATTTTCCGCGCCGGTCCAGTTCACCTGGCCGGTGCGGCTCCGCAGCTTGGCGGCATCCACGGCCACCACCTCGAATTTCCGGGTTTTCACGAGCTGTTCCCACAGCACGGGAGTGAGCGCGGCGCAGCCTTCCGGCAGGTCACCGCCAGCGTTTTCGGCGGCCAGCGGCAGGATGGCGACGCGTTGGAGGCTGACCGGCAGTTTCGCCGGATGGACAAAATAATTGTCCGGGCGAAATTCCGGCGGTGCCGCCTGACAGTCGCCGATGGCGGTGCAACAGACGACGAGTCCGACGGACCAGCCGACACGCCATATTAACTTCCGCCGGCGGTCAAAGCCGCCGGGCGGACAGGCACTGGAGTTCATGGAAATCCTTAAACCACCCCGATTATGTGGAATTTAAAGTTGGAACGCTTCTGATTGATTTGGGCCAGACAGCCTAGGCTGTCCGGATCGCTTTAGTCCAATGAACTCCGCCTGAAAAAATCGTTTCGGCCAGCCGGGCGGTGCGTGTCGTGACGCGGCCTTTCCGGGTGGTCGCCACCGACTGGCGGTGGGCGTGAGGTTGCGGTGGGGTTGATTGGACTTGTTCCGCCGGCCAGCCAGCGCGGCAAGCGCAGGCGGAAGCGGGCGGATGATGGGGACCGGTGAAAAATTAAAAAAACGCGGGCGGCGGCCCATGCCGGCGGCGCGAAAAAGCCTGGTGGCAGACGCCGCCATTTCCCCGCTGCCGACGGCGCAAAGGCTGCGCTCAAGGCTCGACAATCGGTGGGTGAGGGTGCGTTTCATGGCGGATCAGAGGGTGCCGTTGGTCACGCCCTGGGAAATGTAGGTGAGTTCCGCGTTGGTCTGCGATTCGGCGGTTTCCATCGCCGAAAATTCCGAATTCCACTGGTTCATGTCGTTGGTGATCTTCGTTTCCAGGTTGGTGATCTGCGTGCCGATGTTCGTGCTCTGCTGCGTCAAATCCGCGGTGCGCACTGGCAGGGTGCCGTTCACTCCGGTGGTGTTGGTAATGTAAGTGCTCATCTGCACCGCCAAACCATTGGTGGGATCAGAAAACAGCGCCTTGATGTCGTTGAGATTGGTCGTCAACAAGGAGGACAACGTGCTAGTATTGCTCGCGGCGATGGTATTGTCGTTGCCGTTGCTTTGAAAGCCGAGGTCAGCCAGCGATTTCACCGTGCCGGAAGTCCCGGCAATGGACGCAACCGTCCCGGCCAGCGACCGCAGGCTGGTGACAATACCGTTGGCATTGGTATCACCGGTTAGCGTGCCGGGTGTCACCGTGCCATCCGCCGCCGTCGTCACCGATTGCTGGCTGGTGATGTAAGACTGAACCGCATTGTAATCGGTGACAAATTTCTGGATGGCCGTGCTGATGGTGCTCGTGTCCGAACTGACATTGACCGTGGTATTGCCGAGGGTCAGCGCCGAGACCGAAAGGCCGATGATGCCGGAGCTGGTGCTGTCAATCGTGTTGGACTGACTGACGATCTGCTGCGAGCTGCCGTTCAAGTTATACAACAAATTTTTTCCATGCGTCAGCGTGCCGCCGGAAAGTCCCGTGGCCGCCAGAAAATTGCCCGACACATCCTGCATCGAAATGCCCACGTCACCGGTGGTCTTGTTGGTCAGCACAAACTTATTGTTTACCGGGTCATACGCGGCGCTTACGCCGGCGGCGGAAGCATTGATGTTGTTCATGATGTCCTGCACGCTGTCGGTGCTGGCATTGAAACTGAAGCTGACGCCGTTGATCGTGAACTTGCCCTGGCCGCTGCCGCCGTCGGTAACGGGAACCTTAAAATCCGCCGTGTTCAATGTCGCCGATGTGTTGACATGACCGAGTGGTGCGGTGCTGGAAATGGTGCCGCTGTTATTGTTGTAAAGTTGGGCTTCCTGTAGAAAATTGCTGGTGTCGGTAGCACTGCCCAAAACAATGGGACTGCCATTGCCGCTGGTCAGCGTGATTTTATCGCTGGTCGCATCATAGGTCGCCGTCACCTTATTGCCGGCCGCCTGGGTGGCCGAGGCAATGTTGTCAAAAACCGTTTTGAGCGAATCGGTGGTGGCGATGGTGATCTGCTGGCCGTTGACCGTGAAGGTGCCCGCCGTGACCGGCGAGGCAAAGCCCGCCGCACCAACCGTCACCGTGCTCGGATCGCCGCCAGGATCGAGCACCTGGCTGACCAGGGAGGTGCCGTTCATCTGGGCCGCCGTGGCGAGCTGCGTGATGTCGAATGAATAATTACCGACGGGCGTGCCGGAATTGACGCTGGCGCTGGCGACAGAGGGACTGCCACTGGTGGCGACCACCGCGTCGAAAAAAGAGGGAACCAGCAGATTTTGGGCGTCGGTTTGAAGCGTGGCCAGATCACTGGTAATGGTGGAATAGGCAGAGTTTTGCGCGGCGATGGCGGTCTGCTGGGCCTGCCATTGGGTCTCTGGAGCACGCTCGGCCTGGCCAAGTTCCTGCACAATAGTGGTCCAGTTCATGCCGGAAGCGAGACCGGAAATCGCCATGCCGGCAGCCGTGCTGCTGACATTGCTGGTCGAACTGCCGATGCTGGTTACGGTGCCGGTTGCCATAGGTTTGTTACTTGGTTGCTCCTTGCTTATCGCCAGAATCCGTCAGGACTTGAGTCATCGAAAATCAAGCTCGGACGGCGCGGGGCGCCGTCCGAGCAATTTCACCGGTCAGACGAATCCGCCCGCTTACGACAGGAGCCGGAGGACTGACTGTGGCATCGAATTCGCCTGGGCCAACATCGCCGTGCCCGATTGGACGAGGATGTTTTGCTTGGCGTAATTGGTGCTTTCAGTGGCAACATTGACGTCGGTAATCTGACTTTTGGCAGCCGACAGGTTGTTGCTCAGCGAACTCAACTGCGCGTTGTAGTAACCCAGCGCCTCTTCGTTGGAACCGATGGTGGCGCGATCTGACGCGAGCTGCGTGATGGCGTTCTTGACGTTGGTCAGCGCCGTCTTGGCGTCGGAGAGGGAATCCACTTTGGTGCTATTCCCCGTTGCCGTGGTATAGGTCTGTGCCCCCAGGTTGACGCCCACGTTGGTGAAGGCATTGCCATCACTGTCCGAAGTCACACTCAGGCTGCTGTTCGTGAACAGGCTGACGCCGTTGAAATCCTTGGTCGCCACGTCTTTGACATAGCTTTGCAAGGTGCTGAACTCCTGCTGATACAAGGCGCGATCACTCGTCGTCTTGGTGACGTCCTGCGCGGACACGGTGAGTTCAGACATGCGCGTCAACGCCGTATTCACCTGTTGCAGGTAACCGTCCTGGGTCTGGTTGAATGAGATGGCGTTGTTCACGTTGTTCTGGGCTGCGTTCGTGCGGGCGATGGTGGCCCCCAACTTCATTGAAACAGCAAGACCAGCGCTGTCATCGGATGGGTTCACAATTTTGGACCCAGATGACAGACGTGCGAGTGATGCGCTCAAGTTGGCGCTGTTTTGCGACAATTGAGTAGCGGCGTTTAGTGCGGATATGTTTGTATTAATGACCATAACTGACTCCTTCCATGAGTCACCTCTTGCGAGGTAATAGATATTTGTTACGGGGCATCCCTGCCTCGGGGCGGACCTATTGAAAGGGCGTCCACCCGGTTAATCCCCCCGGCTGTTTGCGGTCGCCGGAAACCGTTTTGTAACTTCAACAAGTTTTTATCGGTGAACCACACTGATAAACTGTCTCGTCGAACAACTCTTCTATCGGTGGACACTGCGAATACTTAAGCGGCAAAATGGAAGTTTATCCGAACCGCTTCAGGCCAGGCCGCCACCGGCCGGAAGCGCTTCGTCAATCTGCAGCGGGGAGAAACCAGCGCCGGACCGGCGGATACCGTCAAGCCGGCCGGCGATTTCATCCGTCACGGCAAGGGAAACATGCGGCGGAACGTTCAGCGGCACCGCCAGCGGCCTTGACCAGACCACCGGATTTTCCGGCGATTGGAGAAAGCCGTTGCGACTGTAAAACGGGCGACAGGCAAGGTTGGCCTCGGTCGGCTGCAACAGCCCGAACAGTAGCGTGGCGTCTTCGCCCACCAACCGCTTCGCCAAGCTGGCGAGCAACGTGTCTTCGATGCCAAGGCCCAGCGCGCGACAGCTCATCACGACGTGTTCAATGCAGTTGTGATCCACCCACGCGGCACCGACCAGGCCGTATTGCGTAAAGCGATCTTCGGCCTGCACCACGTAAAGTTCGCAGCCGGCGGCGAAGCGCTCGTGAAATTGCTCCAGCGTGTAGCGCACGCCGGTGGTGTTGAACTGGTTGGTTTTATTGAACAATTCCAGCGCGCGGCTCACGTGAACATTTTTGGTATCGCGCAAAACGGACAGCGTCACGCGCAACTGGAGCGTCTGGAGAAATTCCGCCGGCGACAATTTTTTGCGGACGGATTCGCGCTGCAACTGCGCCTGCACCATTTCCGTTTTGCGGACGGACTCCGGCGTGATCACGCCCGACTGCGTTTCCGCCGACCAGAGCAAAATGCGTTTCAAATAATACAGCTGGCGGCCCAGCACGCGCACGCCCGGCAGGCCGGACTGGATCGCGGCGCGCTCCACCGGATTGTCGTCAATCATCACGACGTTTTGCGGCCGCAAATTTACTTCCTGCAAAATTTCCGCAAGGTTTTCCGCTTTGCTGCGAAAATTAATTTTCACCACCACAAAATCCGACAAGGAAATTTGTCCTTGGACAATGTCATTCCATTTTGCGCGGATGAACTGCTCGTCATTTTTGCTGACGATCGCGAGCAGAATGCCGCGTTTTTTCAAAATGATCAGCGTCTCCATGAAACCCATCGGCCAGCCTTCGATGGCGCCGAGCGTGCCTTCCGCCGCCACGCCGCGCCACAAGGTGTCGTCGAGATCCACGACGACGAGCTTGACGGCGTCCGGCTGCCGGAGCGTGCGGTGCATCGCAAAAATCTCGTGCAGCAGCGCCTCGAAAAATTCCAGCCAGCGCGCGGAATAATGCTGCTGCATCGCAGCCGGCGGCTGGATGCGATTCAAGTCGTGATCGTAATCGCCGTCGCTCAGCGTGGTGCCGTGCGTGAAGGACCAGACCATGTCGTCCTGCACATTTTTTTTGCCGATGCTGCTGGAGATGGAATCCACATCCACAAAATGCGCGTTCTGAAGCTTGGCGACTTCCGCCGCAAGAAACAGGTTCAGCCGCTCGACGAAGTGCATGACGTTGCGAATATCGTAGCGCGGCTGGAAGCGGCCGAGCGGATTTTGCTGCGGCACCATGAAGCCCAGCACGAACGTCAGCAGCTGGTGCTCGGAGTTCAGCCGGACAACGTTCGCCAGGTAGCGCGCCAGATAATCCTGGGTCTGCTGCAAAAATTCCTCGTGACGCGCGGCATCATCCGGCAGTTGAAAATAAGCGTTGCCGAGAATCGAGCGCAGCGGAATGTGAATGATTTGAAAATCGTATTGCGCCGCTTGCGCTGGCGGAATTTCCGGCAGCGCGTCAAAATTGTTCAGCAAAATAAAATCGCCCTTGAACTCCGGATGGATCATCGCCGCGATGTCGGCGAAGGGCTGCGCGAGACAGCCACCGACAACGAGAAAGCGCAGCCCGGAATCGGGCGTTACCTGAAGATCAGTCGGCGTGCGGTAGCGGGAACCGTTGTGCCGGGCAAATAAATCCGGACTGACTCCGGTCAGTTTGGGAGCGCTGGCAGTTTCTATTTTTGACGTGTTGTTCATGGGTGTTTCAAATTGTGCGCAATAAAATAAAAAAAGTGGCGCCAGCGGCGGGAAGGCCGCTGACGTTATGAACCTTTGAAGGACAGGTCATATAACTCGATCCGTGAGTCGCCCCGCAGGGCATTGAATTTTGCGCAACATCCGTGTCGCGGGCACCTCAATTTCTGGGCGAGGTGCCGGGTTCCCATTTCCGATCCGGTTCAAGGTGAAACCGAAAAAACAGGGCGCAGGCGGGAATTTCCCTGGGGGCGGAGCGCGTTGCCGGTGGCGGCGATCCGAACCTGATGGCGGGAAAAAACGTTGATCGTAATCCCGCCTGCGTCTGGTGTTGGTGGCTTCATTGGCCGGTGTGCCCCGTTTTCGGGAGTTGGCCGCCGGCTTTTTGGGCCGGCGGCCGGTTCTGACTTTCCTGCGTTTGGGCGGACTGGCTCCTTCCCCGGATGTTCTACCATTCTTAACGCCCGGGCGGCGGACCGCCGCCCGGGCTTTGCCCAGCGGCAGAAGGCCTAGGATTAACTGAGGAGCTTGAGCACCGACTGCGGCAGAGAGTTGGCTTGCGCCAACATGGCCGTGCCGGACTGCACCAGGATGTTTTCCTTGGCGTAATTGGTGCTCTCCGTCGCCACATCCACATCCGTAATCTGGCTGTTGGCGGCCGAGAGGTTGTTCTTCAAGGTCGAGAGCTGGTTGCTGTAATACGACAGGCTCTCTTCATTGGAACCAATGTTCGCGCGATCCGAAGCCAACTGCGAAATGGCTTTCTTCACATCCGTCAACGCCTTGGTCGCTCCGGCGATGGACGTGATGTCATCGAGGGTCGTTGCGTTGGTGTAGGAGGTGTTGTTGGCCAGATCAATGCCCTTCATGCCAAACGTGTTCGCCTCGCTGTCGGTGGTGACATTGAGCTGGGTTCCATTAAACAGGCTGACGCCGTTGAAATCCTTCGTCGATACATTGTTGATGTAATTGCCGAGGGCCTGGAACTCCTGTTGATACAACGCGCGGTCGCTGGTGGTCTTGGTGACGTCCTGTGCGAGGACGGACAATTCCGACATGCGACTGAACGCGGAGTTGACTTGCTGCACATAACCGTCCTGCGTCTGGCTGAACGAAATAGCGTTATTCACGTTATTCGAAGCCGCCGTAATGCGGGACATTTGTGCGGTTAACTTCATTGAGACGGCCAGGCCCGCGCTGTCGTCCGCCGGAGAATTGATCTTCGAGCCGGAAGACAACCGTTGCAGGGAGGCACTCAGGTTGCTTTGGGATTGCATCAGCAGCGTTGCTGCATTCTGCGCCGATAGGTTTGTATTGATGACCATAACTAACTCTTTCCGTGAGTCGCCCCGGGAGGGGCATTTGATTTGCGCAACATCCATGTTGCGGGTGTTTCATTTCATGGGCGAAACACCGTTTTTCCCCGCCAGATCTTTTTGGCTACTGACTGCCAGTCTTGCGACAACACCTTCATCGGAACAAATCCCCGCGACTTAAATTTTCGTTGAAAATATTTCGCGGGAAAAATTCCGGCGACGGCCAGTGGACAAACCCGCCGGCTTGCGCCAAAATGAAATTGCGCCGCCCGCCCCGATGAAATCAGACGCCAACCCCAATGCCCATGACGCGAGCCGGGAACTCGAATCCGAAATCCATTCCCGCCTTGCCAGCGAGCAACTGCACCGCACGCTCTTCGACGGCCTGCCCGGCATGGCGTTTCTCGGCCGCCCCGACCGCGCCCGCACCATTGAGCTGGCCAGCAATGGTGGCCACACCCTGCTGGACCTCAAGCCGGACCATAAAACCTTTCAGCTCGCCCCGCTCATTCATCCCGACGAACGCGACCTGGTCTGGGAAGTGGTGAAAGCCGCCGTCGCCGAAAACCGGTCCTACGCCATGGAATACCGCGTCCGCCACGCCCACGGCGACTGGCGCGTGGTTTGGGAACAGGGCCGGCCCATCCGTCAGGGGCAGCACACTGCCGTGCAGGGCCACCTCGCGGATGTCACCCACCGGCTTCAACTTGAACAGGCGCGGCGGAACACCGAACACCAGTTGCTGCAAACCCAGAAATTCAACGCGCTTAACCAGCTCGCCGGCGGCGTCGCGCACGAATTCAACAACCTCATCGCCGGCATCCTCGGCAGCGCGGAACTGGTGGCCATGGACCTGCCGGACAAACATCCGGGCCACGAATCGCTCCGGCAGATTTTCGAGGCCAGCAACCACGCCCGCGAGTTCGTCCACAAGCTCCGCGTCCTCGGCCACCGTCTGCCGCCGGAATTCAAACCGCTCCGCCTCCAGACCGTCATTGAGGAATGTCTTCAGATTTTGCGAACCATCATTCCCGTCAAGGTCGAGCTGCAGACCCAGATCAATCCCGATTGTCCGAAGGTCAATGCCGACCACGCCCAAATCCACCAGGCACTACTCGACCTCTGCCTGCAATCCTGGCAAGGCCTCACCGAACGGCGCGGCCGCATCAAAATCAGCCTCGACGCCTGCCAGGGGGTGCCGCCAGCGGCGGGCACGCCGGGCCTGCTCCAGGCCGGGCCGCACGTTTGCCTGACGGTGCAGGACAACAGCCACGGCCTGGAAAAAAGCGGGCGGGATAATTTTTTCGCCCCGTTTCACACCCGGCGTTCCAGCGGGAAAAAAACCGGGCTGGAGCTGTTCCTGGTGCGCGAAACCATCCAGTCCCATCAGGGGGACATTTTCATCGAAAGCGAACCGGGCAAGGGTGTGGCCTGCCACATCTATCTGCCGGTCGCCGAGGAAAAATAAGCGGGCACGGCGAGCCAGCCAGGCCCACGGCCGGCGACAAACTTGCCTAGTGGAAGCCGCTTTGCGCCGGTAACATTTTCCCGGCACCGGTTCCAACCCCCACAAAACAAAGGGAAAACGGCGGTGGCACAGTCGTTGCTATTCGTCCGGCGTATGGATGTCAGCCTTTATTCCGCCGCCGCCGCGATGAACGCCACCGAGCGTTGGCAGGACATGGTTGCGGAAAATCTTTCGGCGGCATCCGTGCCCGGCGCACGGCAGCAGGAAATCAGTTTTTCCGCCGTGCAGGCCGGTCTGTCCGCCGGTTCGGCCGGCACTAATTTTGTCATTCCCACCGCCACGGCCACGACGAGTTTCCAACAGGGTGAACTGAAGGCGACGGGCGGCAAGCTGGATTTGGCGCTGGAAGGTCCGGGGTTTTTCGGCGTGCAACTGCCGGATGGTTCCAAGGCTTACACCCGCAACGGCCAGTTCAAACTCAACAGCCAAGGCCAGCTCGTCTCCATGCAGGGTTTCCCGGTCGCCGGCACCGGCGGCACGTTGAAGTTTGATCCCAACAATACCGCGCCGATTGACATTTCGCCGACCGGAGAAGTCAGCCAGGGCGCGGACATCAAGGGCCAAATTGCCGTCACGGAATTCGGCAACCCCAAGGCGTTGACGATGGCGGACGCGGGATTTTTCACGGCGGACAGCGTGGTGGCGCAGGCCCGGCCGGCCACCACCACCGGCGTGCGGCAGGGTTTTACCGAGGCCTCCAACGCGTCGCCCACGCTGGCGATGGCCAGCCTGATCACCTCCATGCGGATGTTTGAAACGAACCAGAAAGTGATGACGATGCAAAGCGACCGCATGAGCAAGTCCATCACCGAATTAAGCGGCACCACATGAGTCCAAAGTCCAAAGTCCAAAGTCCAAAGTCGTCGGGCCGCGCCGCGCGCCTCACGGCGCACGCCTCACCTTGACCTATGCTCCGCGCCCTTTATTCCGCCGCCGCCGGGATGCAATCCCAGCAGATGAACCTGGATGTGATCTCCAACAACCTCGCCAATGCGAACACCACCGGTTACAAGGCGACCAAGCTGCAGTTCCAGGATTTGCTGTATGAAAACTCGCGGGAAGCCGGTTCGCAGCAGGGCGGCGGAAACCAGTTGCCCTCAAGCCTGCAAATCGGCCAAGGCTCGGTGCCGGTGGCCACGCAACGCTCGTTCGCGCAGGGCGACCTGACCCAGACTGGCAACAAACTGGACATCGCCATCCAGGGCAACGGTTTTTTTGAGGTGCAGATGCCCGACGGCACGCTTGCCTACACGCGCGATGGCTCGTTTAAGACGGATTCGCAGGGCCGGATCGTCACCAGCGACGGTTATCCCGTGCAGGGCGGATTTCAACCGGTGCCCGCCGGCACCACCGGCATCACCATCACCGCCAGCGGTGCGGCCACTTATGCCACGGCGAGCGGCAGCACGAATTTTCAAATCCAGCTCGCCCAGTTCATCAACCCCGGCGGATTGGACGCCATGGGGCAGAACCTTTACAAGGAAACCAGCGCGTCCGGCACGCCGACGCTCGGCGACCCCGCCACGAGCGGCTTTGGCTCCCTGCAACAGGGATCGCTCGAGGGTTCCAACGTCAGCGTGGTGCAGGAAATGGTCAACCTCATCCTCGCGCAGCGTGCCTATGAGGTAAATTCCAAGGCCGTGCAAGCCGCCGACCAGATGATGCAAGACAGCAACAACCTCCAGCGCTGATGAAGTTAATAAATCCATTTCAGCCGCGCCGGCTTTCGCCGATGAAGCATTTGCTGGCACGACCGGTCTGCCGGTTGCTCCTGTGGGCCTGCCTGGGCGGCGGCTTCACTTCAAACATCCGTGCCGGCGAAGCGCCGCCTTTTCAATTAGCCGCCGTCGCGTCGGTCAGCGGCGACGGCATCTTTCTGCCCCAGATTTTCACATCCGCGCAGCCGTTGCCCGCCATCCGCTTGGGCGATGCCCCACCGTTCGGCAAAAATCTGATTCTTACCCGGGCGCAGGTCACCGACCTTCTGGCCGCGAATGCGCCGGGCGTCGGGACCAATTTCTCCGGTTCCGACGCCATTAAAATTTCCCGCCGCGTCCGCACGCTCGGCGAATCCGACCTCCTCGGCCTGCTCACCGCCACGCTTCAGCGCGATTTCATCAAGGATAAGGGCCAGCTCGAACTCCACCTCGCGCAACCGTGGGCCACGCTGGTGCTGCCGGACGAACCGCTCACGCTGGATGTCACCGAATTGCCCAGCGCCGGCGTGACGCCCGGCTTCATCATCCGTTTCACGCTGCGCACGGCGACTGAAACGCTCGGCAACTGGCAGGCCAACCTCAAGGCCGCCGTCTGGCGCGAAGCGTGGGTGGCGAGCGTCCAGCTCAAGCGCGGTGATCCGCTGGCGGCAGAGTCGTTCATCCGCGAACGCCGCGACCTGTTGAATTTGCACGAGCCGCTGGCCGATTTTGCGGCCGGTGACGACGCGCTCGAAATCGCCGAATCCGTTCCCGCCGGCCAGCCGCTGCTGGCGCGCATGGTCAAGGCCCGCGCCGTGGTGCATCGCGGCCAGCTCGCCGACGCGCTGGTGCAGGACGGCGCGATGAGCATCCGGACCAAGGTGGACATTCTCGACGACGGCGCGCCGGGCCAGACGGTTCACGCCCGCAACACGCTCACCCACCGCAACCTCACCGGCACAGTCCTCAACGAAAAAACCATTTTGATCTCGCTATGAAAACGAAATTCTCCGCCGCCATGCTGATAGCACTGTTCGCCCTGCCGGCCACTTTTCAAACTTTGGCCCACGCGCAGTCACTCTGGCGGGACGAGGTTTCGCGCTCGATATTCGCGGACAAGCGCGCCGCCGGCATCGGCGACATCCTGACGATCATCGTCCAGGAAAACTCGTCCGCCAACAAAAACAACGAGACGAAGACCGAGAAAAATTCGAGCTGGACCGCCGCCATCACCTCGTTCCTGTTTCCAGGCTTCGCCGCCTACAAAGGCTCCATGCCGGCAATCAGTTACAATTCCGATCTGAAGCACGACGGCAGCGGCGCGATCAACAATTCCGAAACCATCGTGGCGCAGGTCGCCGTGAAGGTCATGGACGTGCTGCCGAACCACAATCTCGTCATCGAAGGCAAACGGGAAACGTCGTTCAGCGGCGAACACCAGACCATCGTTTTGCACGGCCTCGTCCGCCCCGAGGATGTCACCTCCGCCGATACGGTGATGAGCTACAACGTTGCCGACGCCACGATTTCGATCACCGGCAAAGGCACCGTGACCGACACCACCAACAAGGGCTGGTTCACTCGCATTCTGGACAAGGTCAACCCCTTCTGATCATGCCGCTCGTGCCCCGCCAACTTCGTCCGCGCGCCCGCGTCGCCACCGCCGCCCGCGCGCTGCCGCTGGAACTGCGCCGGACCGATGACGCGGGAAAAACCCGCGCCGATCGCCGCCGGAAAAGATTTCCGCTGGCGTTTGCCTTTGGCCTGCTGCTCACGCTCCTGCCGGTTTCCCTGCCGGCTGACGGCGTCCGCCTGCGCGACCTGGTGATGATTTCCGGCGCCCGCGACAACCAGCTCGTCGGCTACGGTTTGGTGGCCGGGCTGGCCGGCGACGGCGATAAGGACCAGGTTTATACCAAACAAACCGTGGCCAACCTGCTGCTGCGTTACGGCATCAACATTCCGGCGACGACGCTCTCGGAGAAAAACGTCGCGGTCGTCATGGTCACGGCGGACATCCCGCCGTTCCTGAAAAACGGCGCGCGGATTGACGTGACCGTGGCCTCGATGGGCGATGCGAAATCGCTGACCGGCGGCGTCCTCCTGCAAACGCCGCTGCTGGGCGCGGACGGCAAAGTTTATGCCGTGGCGCAGGGACCGCTGGTGCTCGGTGGATTTGCCGCGGGCGACGGCGGCGCGGGCGGCGCAACGGTGACAAAAAATCACCCGACCACGGCGCAGATCATCAACGGCGCGCTGGTGGAACGCGAAATCCCCACGCAATTCGTCCGCGACAACGCGGTGGAACTGCTGCTGCGCGATCCCAGCTTCAATTCCGCCTCCGCCGTGGCGGCGGCCATCAACGAGGTGTTCACCAATGCCGCGCACGCCGTGGATTCCTCGACCGTACAGGTGCAGATGCCCGACGGCACGGAAAGCGAGCCGGTGGAATTCATCGCGCGGCTCAACACCATTGAAGTCACGCCCGACACGCCGGCGCGCATCATCATCAACGAGCGCACCGGCACGATTGTCGCGACGGCGGCGATCCATATATCCAGTTGCGCGGTTGCGTGCGGCAACATCACCATCAACGTCGCGCAGTCGCTCGACGTGTCGCAGCCGAACGCGTTTGCCGGCGGCTCCACGGCCATAACGCCGCGCACCGACACCAAAGTCACGGAAACCAAATCCGGGCTGATCGCCCTGCGGGAACTGCCGACGGTGGAAAAAGTCGCCTCGGCCTTGAACGCGCTGGGCGCGACGCCGCGCGACATGATGTCCATTTTCCAGGCTATGAAACAGGCCGGCGCGTTGCAGGCTGAACTGATCACTCGCTAACATGCAAATCTCCGCGATCCAACCCAAAATTGACGCCAGCCAGTTACCGCTGGAATCGCTCGCGGGCAACCAGGCCTTGACCGAAAACCAGAAAATCGCCGAGGCGAGCCGGCAGTTCGAGGCGATCTTGGTGCGGCAATTTTTGTCCGAATCGCAGAAGCCGGTCATCCAGTCGGAGTTCACCGACAACTCCGCCGAATCAGGCATTTATCAGGATTTCGTCACAAACCAGCTAGCCGAAAGCCTGTCGCGCGGCGGCGGCATCGGCCTCGCCCAAATGTTTGAACGCCAGTTGTCACACCCCGCCGCCACGGTGGCTCCGGCAGCTGGCCTGGGGGCCCCGCAATCGCCGGCTTTGCCGGCACCAGCAACTTCCAGGCAAGCTGCCGGCGCCCCTGAAAAAATTTCCCAGCCATGAAAGAACTTTTATCCAACCTCATCGAAGCGCTCCGCGAGGAGCTGAAGCAATACGGCGAAATGCTGGCGCTGCTCGACCAGCAGCAGCAGCTCGTCATGCACCGGCAGGTCGCCGAACTGCCGGAGAACGTCAACTCGGTGAATTCGCAGGCCGGCGTCATCGCCGCCGCGCGCCAGGAACGCGAGCAACGCCAGCGCCATCTCGCGCGGCTGCTGGCGCTGCCGGAGTCAGCCGGCTACGCCGCGTTGATCCCGCTGCTGCCGGCGGATTACCGGCCGCTGGTGGACGCGCTGGTTCAAGAAAATAACGAGCTACTCATCCGCGTCCAGCAACGGGCGCGGCAGAATCACTTGATGCTAAGTCATTGTGTGGAACTGATGCAGCAGTTGATCAACTCCATTTTCCCGGGCGCTAGTCCCACAACCTATAGCGACGCCGGCCAGGTGCCGATCATGGTGTCGGTGCCGCAGCCGATTTTTCAAGCCGTCGGATAACCAAGGCAGAAGGCAAAATTATGAATAATGAAATAAAAAACTTTGGGCGCGTGAAGGCACTGCGTACCGGCGCTTCACTTCATCATTCTTCATTCATCCTTCATACTTTTTAATCTATGCTCGGATTATTTGGCACCCTGAACCTGGCCGCGCGTTCGCTGCAGACGCAGATGACCGGCGTGGAAGTGACCGGACAAAACCTGGCGAACGTCAACACGACGGGCTATTCGCGGCAGCGCGTGCAGATCGCCACCAGCCCGGACATGGCCACCAGCATCGGGCCGGAAGGCACCGGCGCGAACGCGGTGGACATCCAGCAGATTGTCAGCAACCTGCTCAATAACCAGATCCAGTCGCAAGGCAGCACCAGCGGCTATTGGAATGCGCAGCAGACGGCGCTGCAAAGCGCGCAGAACGGGCTGAATGAATTTCTCAACGGTTCCGGCGCGACGGCCAGCACCAGCACGACCAGTTCCACCACCACGGACACCGGTTTGTCGGGGCAGTTGACCTCGCTCTTCAACGCGTTCAGCAGCCTGGCCGCCGCCCCGTCCATGAGCACCCAGCAGGCGGTCGTCGGCGCGGCGCAGCAGGTGGCGACGTCGTTCAACCAGATCAGCACCCAGTTGGGCAACGTGAAAACGTCGCTCAATGCCTCGTTGACCGCCAATGTGAATTCGGCCAACACGCTGCTCACGGACATTGCGAGCTTGAACCAGCAGATCACCGTCGCGCAGTTCAGCGGCGGCAACGCCAACGATTTGACCGACCAGCGGGAACAGGATTTGGAAAATCTCTCGCAGCTCACCAGCATCACCACCAGCACCGGCACGAACGGCGCGGTGAACGTCAACATCGGCGGCAACCAGTTTGTTTCCGGCAACTCGGTAAGCGACACGTTGCAGACCTACGATCCCGGCAATGGCAGTCTGCTGGTGCAGACCTCCGTTGGCAGCGTGCCCGTAACGCTCACCGGCGGCTCGATGCAGGGCACGATTGACGCGCGCGATGGCACGCTGGCGACCATGCAGAGCCACATTGATTCGCTCGCCGCCAACCTGATTGGAGCCGTGGACGCGATTCACAACGGCGGCTACAATTCCGCCGGAGGCACCGGAACCAACTTTTTCATCGGCTCCAGCGCGGCGACTATTTCCGTGAACGCGGCGCTGGTCAACAATCCGGCGCTGATCCAGATTTCCAGCAGCGCAACGGCGACCGGGGATAGTTCGCTGGCACTGCAAATGTCGCAGTTGGCCACCACGACGCAGACGGGCCTGAACAACCAGACCTTTGGCGATTATTACGGAACGACCGTGGCCGGCCTCGGCGGCGCGCTCGCCAGCGCCAACACGCAGGTGACGGATCAGACGGCGGTGACCAATATGTTGCAAACCCAGCGCGGTTCCATCAGCGGCGTCAACACGGACGAGGAAATGACCAACCTGATGTCGTTCCAGCGGGCTTACGAGGCGTCCGCCCAACTGGTGACGACCATCAACACCTTGATGGGCGACACGCTGGCCATGAAAACTTCATAATTTTATGCGCGTAGCCACCAACGCTTATACGAATGCGATGCTGAACCAGTTCAACGTGCTGGTGTCGCGGCAAAACAACCTGCAAAGCCAGGTCTCCACCGGCCTGCGCATCCAGACGCCGGCGGATGACCCCACCGCAATGCAGAACACGCTGAGCTATCTTGCCAACCAGTCCACGCAAGCCCAATACAGCGCGAACATCGGCACGTTACAAACGCGTGCCACCAGCGTGGACAGCGTGCTGCAGTCGCTCCAGACCATTTCCAGCCGCGCCGGGGAAATCGCCACGTCGGCCGGCGGTGCCACCACGTCGCAGTCGGATTTGACCAATTACGCCGACGAGATCAACTCACTGATCAACCAGGTGGTAAACGCAGCAAACACGAAGGATCCATCCACCGGCAAGTATTTGTTCGGCGGCACCGCCTCCGGCGCCGCGCCGTTTACCACCACGACCGACGCCAGCGGCAACGTGACCGCCGTGACCTACAACGGCAACAGCACTGTCAACCAAGCGCAGATCGGTGCCGGCATGACGGCCTCGGCGGACGTTCCCGGCGCGAACACCGGCAGCACGGGCGCACGCGGGCTGATCACTGACAGCCAGTCCGGCGCGGATTTCCTGAACCACCTGATCACTCTGCGCAACGACCTGAACGCCGGCAACGCAACGGCGGTGACGAACACCGACAGCGCAAACTTGCAAAAGGACGAGAACAACATCGCCTACCAGGTAGCCAACAACGGGGTGCTGCAAAACAAGCTGACCGCCGCCGCAGCGTTTGTGACCAGCAATTCTCAGAACCTGAGCCAGATGATTTCCAATACTTCGAGCGCCGACCTGATGAACACGATGGTGCAATTGAGCCAGACGCAAACCTCCTATCAGGCGGCGCTGCAAAGCGGCTCCAAGATCATGAGCCTGTCGCTGTTAAACTACCTGCCCGCGTAAACGACGCGTGAAAACCCGGCCGAACGGCATTAATCACCGTGATTGAGATTTGAGGCCGCCGTTTGTATCGTGCGGCCATGTCGCCGCCGGAAAAACCCGTTTCCCCGCTCGCCGCGCCGGTTTCCGCCGTCTGGGGCGTCGGCGAGGAACGCGCGAAACTGCTGGCGCGGCTGGAGATTTTCACAGTTGAGGATTTGCTCCGGCACAAGCCGCGCCGCTATGAGGACCGGCGAAAATTTCTGCCGATCCGCGAATTGAAATTGAACGAGGCGGCGACCGTGCGCGGCACCATCATCGCCGCCGGCATCAAGCGTTTCAAAAACGGCACACGGGCGATGTTTGAGTGCGTGTTCGACGACGGCACGGCGCACTTGCATGGCCGCTGGTGGCAGGCGCAGCCGTGGATGGAAGACTGGTACACCGTCGGCCGCGAGTTCCTCGTTTTCGGCAGACCGGAAACGCTCAAGCCGCGCACCATTGACCATCCGGAAACCGAACTCGTCGAGCCGGGCGAGGAAGAATTCATCCACGTCAACCGCATTGTACCGGTGCATCCGTTGACGGAGGGACTAACGGCGCGCGTCATGCGCTCGCTGGTCTGGCGGGCGCTGGAAAAGTTTGAAAAAGAAATCACGGAGCCCAAGTGGAGCCGGTTTCAGGTAGAAGGTTTAACGGGCCACGGAAGCAAGGAGAATACGGCGGGGGCTTTGAACCCTTCAACCTTCAATCTTCAACCTTCAACGCTTCTGCCCGCCCGTGCCAACGCCGTCCGCATGGTGCATTTTCCGGAAGAGCTGACGGATGTGGAAATCGCGCGGCAACGGCTGGCGCTGGATGAATTTGTGGCGCTGCAATTCCAAATCCAGTTGCGCCGGAAAAAATTCGAGGCGGTTTCCAAAGCGCTGCCGTGCGGCGGCGACAACCGGCTGATGAAGCCGTTTCTGGCGGCGCTCGGCTTCAAACTCACCGCCGCGCAGACGAACGTGCTCCGCGAAATCCGCGCGGACATGAGTGGCGCAGGCGGCTTGCCGGCGCAAGCCGAACCAGCCACGCCCGGGCGAGACGCCCGGGCCACGGTGGCCGCGCATCCGATGCGCCGGCTGTTGCAGGGTGATGTCGGCTCCGGCAAAACGGCGGTGGCGGCGTGCGCGGCGCTGATGGCGCTGGAAAGCGGTTTCACCGTGGCGCTGATGGCCCCAACGGAAATTCTGGCAGAACAGCATTTCAGAAATTTCTCGAAATGGTTTGCGCCGCTGGGCGTGAAAGTGGAATTGCAAACCGGAAGCCGCAAAAGCAATGAAGTTGGAAGCCGGAAGCGGGAAGCGGGGAGAGGCACCCCAACGGCCAGCTCCCAGCTTCCGGCGGCCATTTACATCGGCACCCAGGCGTTGCTCACCGGCGGTTTTGATCTGCCGCAGCTGGGCCTGGTGGTCATTGACGAGCAGCACAAGTTTGGCGTGGCGCAGCGCGAGACGCTCGTGCGCAAAGGAAATTATCCGCATCTGCTGGTGATGACGGCCACGCCGATTCCGCGCACGCTGGGCCTGACGCTTTACGGCGATTTGGATGTCTCGGTGATTGATGAACTGCCCGGCGGGCGCGGCCAGATAAAAACCTTTGTGCGCACGACGGAGAAGCTACCGAAAGTTTTTGATTTCATCCGCGAAAAAATTTCCAGCGGCCGGCAGGCTTACATCGTTTATCCGCGCGTCGAGGTCGTGGACACGGACAAGGAAATCAAGGCGGTGACGAAGGAATTTGCCAGCGTGCAAAAGGCTTTGACACCGTTCAAAGTCGGCCTGCTGCACGGACGCATCAAGCCGGCGGACAAGGAAAAAGTGATGGCCGAGTTTCGCGCAAACCAAATCCAGGCGCTGGTCGCGACGTCGCTGATCGAAGTCGGCGTGGATGTGCCGAACGCCTGCGTAATGCTCATCGAAAACGCGGAGCATTTCGGACTGGCGCAGTTACACCAGTTGCGCGGACGCATTGGGCGCGGCGCGCAGGAGAGCTTCTGCATCCTCGTTTCCGACGCGCTGAACGAGGAGGCGCAGGCGCGGCTGAAAATTCTGGAAGACACGAATGACGGCTTCAAAATCGCGGAGGCGGACTTGAAGCTGCGCGGCCCCGGCGAACTGCTCGGCCAGCAGCAGAGCGGCGCGATGAAGCTGCGCTTCGGCAATCTGGCAGAGGATTTAAACCTCATCCGGCAGGCACGCGAACTGGTGGCAAAAAGTTTTTAGCCGCAAAAAAAAGCGCCAGCGGCGCAAAAATCATTTCCCATTCTCAAAGAGCGGGCGTAATTTGCGGGCATGAAATTCTTTGCTGCCATTTTCGTATCCATCGCCGCCGCGGTTTTATTGGCGGGCTGCGGCAACGGTTCCAGTTCGCAAAATTCAGGCGCCAACCCGGCGGCGACACCCGCCAGCGACAGTCCGGCCGGCTACCTCAACGGCCTGGTGAACTCAAAAAAACAGGCGGACAAGACGATTGACGTCTCGTATCTCAACCAGGCATTGCAATTATTTAACGTGCAGGAAGGCCGCTTTCCGAAAACGCTGGAAGAGCTGACGCCCAAATACGTTGCCCAAATCCCCGTGGCGCCCATCGGCTACAAACTGGATTACGACGCGACCAAGGGCGAAGTGAAAATGGTGGCGCAGTAATCTTCCCGGGACGCAGGCTTGGGCCGGTTTCAACGGCGGTTTTCAAAACGCCAGATAGCGGAGCACCTGCACCTCTTTTTTGAAGATCAGTTCGAGGGAATTTTCATCGAACCGCACCGCCACCGGGCACCGGTCTTCCGCGTGTTCCCACAAAACGCGTCCGTCGGACGGACGGATGCGTTTGATGCTCAAATATGCCGGCTTTTGCAGGGCGGCCATCATGTCGCTCGTCTCCTCCACGTCGGCGGGATTCGGATCATACGACTCGACGGTGTAAATGTATTTGCCCGAAAGGTAGGAAACGTAGCCGCCGGGTTTGATGCTCCATAACGTCTTGCCGGTCTTCGGGTCGAGCTTGAACAGCACGGCCTCCGTTTTCCGGGCGAGATCAATCTGCCGCGAATACTTGATGTCGTCGGGATTGCCGGTGGTGGTGTTGACGTAAAGGTTGTCCTGCCCGTCAAAAAACAAACCGATGACGCCGACCGACGGCAGACGCCAACGCGCGTTGCCGGTGCTCAAATCAAACGCGCTCAGCACCGCCTGGTCAAAAACATAAAGCGTGTCGCCATGTTCCACGCACGGGCCGGCGCCGAACTGCGACGATTCGCCGGGAACGCCACCAGCGGCGGCGACATTGTAAGTGAGTTCCGCCGACCAGAGTTTTTTATTTGCCTGGTCGAGGACAATGACGGACTTGCCAGCGGCGACGACGTTCACCGTTTTCAAAACGAACAGCTGCGGCGGGCCAATGACTTCGCCGGTCCAGTCGGCCGGGCCGGCGTCTCCCGGCAAATGCACGGCGACTTGATAACGGCTTTCGTCCTCGGTGACCGTGTCGCCGCCGCGATTGCGCTGCATCTCATTCAGAATTTCGTTGGCGGCGGTGGTCGTCTGCGCGGCGTTCAGGTCGCCGTTAAGAACAGATTTCGCCGGCGGTGCCTGCATCGCCGAACGGGTGACGAGATGTTCTTCGAGCAACCGCGTGGAAAATTGCACGAACCCATCCGGGCCGGGCACCAGCCGCGAACCGCCGGCTCCCGTTGACGGCGCGGCGCGGTTTGGCGGGCGCGGATGCTGCGGATCGTCCTTGAGCGCGGCCTCAAGCTGCTGCTCGTGCGTCGCGTTGCCGAGCAGCGCCGGCAACGCGATCCGGCCGGGCAGGTTCAGATTTTGCGCCTGCGCCTCGACCTTCTGCGGATCCAGCGGCCGGCCATTGTCGGCGGTGGTGCCGGGCAAACCAAGGACGGGTGAATTCGGTCCGGGCGCGAATGAAGCTGCGCCGGTTGCACCCAGCGTCTCGACGCGCGAATCGCCGCTGGCGAGATTGACGTGCGTGACGGATTGCGCGCCGACCGCCAGCAGTTCGTCGCCGCGCGCCTGCAGTTCGCCGCGTTCCGACAGCACGACTTCGCGAAGCACCTTACCGGTGTCCCAGTCGTAATGCGTCAGCAATTCGCCTTTGCCGACCCAGATGTTGTCGCCGGAGACGTGCAGCGACAACCGCGCCTGCAGCCGCTGCTTCACCGAGGTTTCGATGTCCGCCCCGCTGCGCCGGTGAAAATAGCTGCCGGCGTTTTCCTGCGCCATTTGCGCCTCCACGTCGCTTTCCGCCTTGACCAAAGCGTCGATCTGTAGCGGGCTGACCAGTTCCTGCGACCAGATTTGCTGCCTGGTTTTCAAGTCGCAGCGCGCCAACGTGCCGCCGTGCAGAAAAACCAGTTGATCCTGACCGACCAACTGCGACGCGCCGGCGTACGCGCGGCTGGAGTCGTCAAACCGCACGGAAAAAACCGGGTGCGGCACGGAGCCGAACCATGCGTACCAGGTCCACGCGCCCAGCGCCAAAACGAGCATGGTGGCCAGAACGCCGATGACCAGACCGGTCCGCCGCCAGAATTTCGCCTCCACCAAATCCTTGCGCCCGGCGAAAAGCGGCACGTCAAGGTTCTGCGCCTCGGCTTTGCCCTGGCACAGCGGCGAACAAAAGTAACCGAGCAGCTCCAGGCATTTCGGGCAGATTGGTTTTCCACAGACGGCGCATTTTTCCGTGGCGCGCTCGCGGTGCTTGGAGCAAAACTTGGAACTTATGGGCAGGTCCGGCACCGGCTCCGCCGGTTTTTCTTCACGGGAAATTTTCAGGCGCGCGGCCGGCGGCGGTTCGGGCGCAAGCGCAGGTGCGGGTGCGGCCGGCAAATTCGACTGCGCCAGTTCCTCGCGCACGAGGTGGTTGACATAATCCGACGAGTCCAGACCGCAGGCGGGACAGACGAACTTCACCGGGTTCTGCGCCATTTCCGGCGTGAGGTCGAAGGCGTATTTCGCGCCGCAGGAGCATTGCAGTTTCATGGCGTCAGGGCTTGGGATTCAATAGCACGACGCCGGGCGCGGCGGCGAGCGAAAACGTCAGTTGCGCGGGGCTGTCCAGCACGCTGCCGTCGCTCATCAGAAAATTGCCGCCAAATTTGTGGTGGTTATTGCCGGGCGGTTTGCCGTCCGGCGAGAAGACAAATTCGCCCGGATGCTTTGGCTGCGTGTCCACCTGCCGGTCGGACAGCAGCGGCGCAGGCGGCCCGTCCAGCCGGCGGCCCAAGAAATAGGCATAGCTGATCGTGTGCGACCGCAGCGGCTCGCCGGAAGGAAGCGGCGCATCGCGTCCGCCGGGACAGATGAAGATCGTGGTGTCCGCCGTGTATTTGGGCACGAGCACGCCGAGCACGTCCTCGGAAGTGACGGCGTTGGTGGCTTGCGGCAGCGCGCCCTTGAAGTCATTCGCGTAAATCTGGAGCGACAGGTAAATCTTCTGGAGATTGTCCGCGCACAGCTTTTTCTGCGAGCGCTGGTGGCTGGCCGAGCCGAAGCTCCACAGCATCGTAGTGAGAATGAGCACCAGCGCCAGCGTGATGAGCAGTTCGATCAGCGAAAAGCCGCCACGCCGGTGAAGTTTCATGCCGGCTATGTAACCCAAACCAACCCGCCTGGCAACGGAAAGTCGGACCGCCACCAAGCGGCATCATTTTTTGCTCGCCCTGCGGCGCGCCAGCATGAAAAATCCCGCTTTCGTCATGTCTGAAAAAATTGTCATCCTGGATTTCGGTTCGCAATACACGCAGGTCATCGCCCGGCGCGTGCGCGAATGCAACGTCTATTCCGTCATCATCCATTTCAACACGCCCGCCACCGAGATCGCCGCGATGAAGCCGAGCGGCATCATCTTGTCCGGCGGTCCGTCCAGCGTTTACGCCAAGGACGCGCCGCTACCGGACCAAAACATCTTCGCGCTCGGCGTGCCGGTGCTCGGCGTCTGCTTCGGCGTGCAGCTCTTCGCGCAGTTCCTCGGCGGCAAGGTCGAAAAAGGCCAGAAACGCGAATACGGCAAAGGCACGCTGACGGTGAAAGACGGTTCGTGCGCGCTCTTTGCAAAACTGCCGCGCTCATTGCAGGTCTGGAATTCGCACGGCGACAAGCTCACGAAAATTCCCGCCGGCTTTAAGCCCGTCGCCGTCACGGAAAACTCCGAGTTTGCCGCGATTGAACATCGCGAGAAACGCTTTTTCGGTTTGCAGTTCCATCCCGAAGTCGTCCACACACCGCGCGGCAAGGAGATCATATCAAACTTTGTCCACGGCGTCTGCGGCTGCGGCAAGGACTGGACCATGCGCAATTATGTCGAGCAGGCCGTCGAGGAAATCCGCGCGCAAGTCGGCCAGGAACACGTTGTGCTCGGCTTGAGCGGCGGGGTGGATTCCAGTGTCGCGGCGGCGCTGCTGCACAAGGCCATCGGCAGCCAGCTTACCTGCATCTTTGTCAACAACGGCGTACTCCGCGCCCGGGAGGCGGACGTGGTGCGCGAAGTGTTCGGCCGCAATTTCAAACTGAAGCTCCAATACGAGGACGCCTCCAAGCTTTTCCTCGACCGGCTCAAAGGGGTGACCGATCCCGAGCGCAAACGCAAGATCATCGGCAAGACGTTCATCGAAGTTTTTCAGAAAGCGACGAAGCGCGCGGGCAAGGCGAAGTTCCTCGCGCAAGGCACGCTGTATCCCGACGTGATCGAATCCGTGCCGATTGGCGGCAATCCCGCCGCGCTCATCAAGAGCCACCACAACGTCGGCGGCCTGCCGAAGAACATGAAGTTTCAGTTGGTCGAGCCGCTGAAATGTTTGTTCAAGGACGAAGTGCGTTTGCTCGGCGAGGAACTCGGCGTGCCGAAGGAGATCGTCTGGCGGCAGCCGTTCCCCGGCCCCGGACTGGCCGTGCGCATCCTCGGCGAAGTGACGCCGGCGCGCTGCGACATTTTGCGCAATGCCGACGCCATTGTCGTGGAGGAGATGAAATTGAGCGGGCTATACTATAAAATCTGGCAGAGCTTTGCCGTGCTGCTGCCCGTGCGCAGCGTGGGCGTGATGGGCGACGAGCGCACCTACGAATATACCATCGCCATCCGCGCCGTGGAATCGCAGGACGGCATGACCGCCGACTGGGTGAAGCTGCCTTACGACTTGCTGGAGAAACTGGCGAGCCGCATCATCAACGAGGTGAAAGGCGTAAACCGCTGCGTCTTCGACATCACCAGCAAGCCGCCGGGGACGATTGAGTGGGAGTGAATCGCCAGCCTCCGTGGAAAATCTCAACCTCGAACTCCGCTCCATCGTCGAACCGCTGGACGTGGCGGGCCTGTTTCCAAAGGCGCAGCCGCTGGAGGTGGAACTCGGCTGCGGCGATGCCTCGTTTCTGGTCGAATACGCGCGGCGATCGCCGGCGAGGAATTTCATCGGCGTGGAACGGCTGCTGGGCCGGCTGCAAAAGCTGGATCGCAAGGGCCGGCGGGACGGCCGGTTGAACCTGCGCGGCGTGCGAATTGAGTCGGCGTATTTCTTGCAATACCTGCTGCCGGCGCACGCGGCGGCGGCGCTGCACATTTACTTTCCCGATCCGTGGCCGAAGAAAAAACACCGCCGCCACCGGCTGATCAATGAAGCGTTTCCGGCGCTGGCCCGCACCGCGCTGGCACCCGGCGGCACGGTGTTCCTGCGGACGGATGATGCAGATTATTTCTCGCAGATGAACGAGGTCTTTGCCGCGGCGAAGGAGTTTGAAAAAACCGGCACGCCGTCGGAACTGGCGGAAATCACCACGGACTTCGAACGGGATTTTAACGCGCAGGGCATTCCCACTTTGCGCGCCGCCTACCGTTTAAGAAGTTGAAACACCACGGCGCGAAGGGCCCAAGGATTTTTATTCTTTGCGCCTTAATGGTCAGACGTCAATCACCGGGCCGCCGCCGCTGCCGGGAGGTTTCGGCGGACCCGGCGGCTGGCCGCGCTGCACGGTGACACGCGCCCCGCCGGTAAGCACGTTGAGGGCGACGGAAATAATGCTGATGATCAGCGCGCCGAGAAAGGCGTAGCCGAAGCTGTCCACAAAAAAATCCGGCTTGAGCAGGAAGCCGACAAAATAAAGCAGCAGCGCGTTGATGACGAGCGTGAACAGGCCGAGCGTGAAAATCAGCAGCGGGAGCGCGATGAGCATCAGGACCGGACGGACAAAGGCGTTGAGAATGCCCAGCAGCAGCGAGGCGAGCAGCAAGTCGGTGTTTTTCTCGCAATGGATGTGTTTGCTCAAAATCTCCGCAGCCACCAGCACCGCGACGGTGTTGATGATCCAGCTTTGCAGGAAGCGCAGGAGTTTTTGGTTGCCGGGCTGCATGATGATCTTGAGAACTGCGCCTGCAAGTTGCTTCACTCCACGGGGAAAAACAAGGCGCGATTTTGGTGGCTTTCCGCCGCCATTCGCGCCAGATTTTCCAGTCACCATGAAAACATTTTTAATGGCGGCGTTTTTGGCCGGCGCCGGGGCGGCGTCCGCCCAAACCGTCGTTGCGCCGGATGCCACGCTGGAGAAGCTGGCCGGCGGCTTTGCGTTCACCGAAGGCCCGACGTGCGACCGCGCCGGCAACGTCTTTTTTGTGGACCAACCCAACGACCGCATCATGGAGTGGAGCGCGGACGGCAAGCTTTCCACTTTTCTCCAGCCGTCCGGCTATGCGAACGGAATGATGTTTGATGCGGCGGGCAACCTCATCGCCTGCGCGGACGAGCACAACCAGCTTTGGGCCATCGCGCCGGACAAGTCGGTGACGGTGCTGGTGACGAATTTTCAGGGCAAATACCTGAACGGCCCGAACGACGTGTGGATCGCCCCCGGCGGCGCGATGTTCATCACCGACCCATTTTACAAGCGCACCTGGTGGGATCACACGACGATGGCGCTGACGAACGAGGAGGTATTTTATCTTTCGCCGGACCGGAAAACGCTGATGCGCGTCACGGACGATTTGAAAAAGCCGAACGGCATCACCGGCACGCCGGACGGCAAATATCTTTTCGTCTCCGACATCGGCGCTCATCAGACGTGGCGCTACGATATCCAATCGGACGGGTCGCTGACGAACAAGACATTCATCTGTGCGCTCGGCTCGGACGGCATGACGATTGACGCGGAGGGAAATCTTTATCTCACCGGCCACGGCGTGACGGTGTTTGACCAAACCGGGAAAAAGATTGACCACCTGGACGTGCCGGAAGGCTGGTCGGCCAACGTCTGCTTCGCCGGCCCGGATCACCAGACCCTGTTCATCACCGCCAGCAAGTCGCTTTACTCGATCCGGCTGCGCGTCAGAGGCGCGAATCCGACCAAATAGGGAGGCGGTGAATTGACGGTGAACGACCTGTGAACAAGTTTTAAGCGTAATTATTCAGGCCGGTGCGTATTATTCCGATGCGAAAGGAATATGAACTACGCGAATACAGGATTGGTGGGGACGGCGGGGACAGTCCTAGTGACACTTGACTCCGAGCCGGTGGCTTTGCCCGCCGGCCGCCATTCGCTTGACTCCATTCGCGCTTATCTCGAGACGCTGGCGCTGGCCAGCCAGCGGATGCTGGCAGTTTTTGCCGTGGACGGCAGCCCGGTCAACCTCGCCCTGCCGCTGGTGGACAACGGCGGCTTTTGCCGGATTGACGCCGAAACCCTGCCGCTGGATGAACTGCCGCTGCTGCTGCTCACCATCGCCGGCCAACAGGTGAACCGCGCCCGTGAAGCCGTTGAGGCCTCCCTGACACTGGTGCTGATCAACAACCCAGCCACCGCCCGCGAACTGTGGTGGAAAATCGCCTGCCAGCTCAAGGAACCGGTGCTCACCTTGAGCCTTATGCCGGAAAATCTCTGCCGGCTTTGCTGCGGCACCTCGTTCCATAAGCTGCGTCGCTGGCAGCTTGAACAAATCGCCATCATCGTGCGCAAGGTGGATGTTGCCTGCGAATCCCAGAACAACATCCAGCTCTCCGACGCACTGGAAAAACGGGTGCTGCCGTGGCTGGAAAAACTGGAGGAACACATCCAGCTCTGGCGCGACGCCACCCTCGCCGGCGCACGGCTGGGAATCAAAAATCGTTAGCCGTTAAACCATGCTTCAAGGAAGCGGCTGCCCGTGGGATTCTGGTCTAGTCGTTTTTTCAGCCCGGTTTCGCTGGAGCTGCTTGAAAAGGAAAAACCAGTAAATCGGCGCAAGAAACACACAATTGAATAGCGAATAAAACAGGTACCCGAGGATCGTCAACAGCTTCGGCCGCACCCGTCCGTCCACTCCGTTTCGAAAAACTTCGCCTTGGGAAAAGACCATGACGTAGGGCATCAGATTGTTGTAAGGACCAACGGCGCTCCCGCAGCGCGCGCAAAACCAAGCTCCCGGCGGTTGTTCGGTGAAACACCGGTGGCAGACGTCCATGGCGTCCGGCGCCAACATTTTCTGCTCCACTTCGGCGTCCCACGGATCCGGTGTGACCGGCGCCTCCCGCACCCAGGCAATCAGCCGCCAGAACCCCACGATGGCCAGCCCGCCCACGGCAAATCCGCCGATCAGTAAATTGGGATCGCTGGCTGCAAACATAAGAACTTGGTGAAATCTCCCATGCGTTCTCCGGCTGTCAAGCACACAGGGGACAATTTGTGCCAAGCCGGCTGCCTGACTTTAGGTAGTTAATGGGCGGCGTCATCATTTCGACGAAAGGAGCCATCAAATAAACCAACGGCGTGAAGTTTTCTGTGAACCGGCGGCTTTCGCCGCTGATTTCAACAAAAACCGGGGCGTTTTCCCTATTGCTGGCAATCCAGCCCGATCCGACATCAACGCATCCGCCCTTGCGGACTTCGGTTTCTGTGAATTTTTTTCGTCGATTCCCAAACGGCTCAAGTCGTGTCAACTTTTTCCCGCCTTTATTTCACCGGCGTATCTTTCTGGATTTCCGATAGCTCACTGGCTTTGCTTCGGGCTTTGTGCCGTCAATCATGCGCTTCAATTCCTTGATCTGGTCGCGGAGCAGCGCGGCTTTTTCAAACTGCAAATCTTCCGCCGCCTTCAACATTTCGCCTTCGAGTTCACGGATGGTTTCGGTCACATCCAGGTCGGTGGTGGTCTCGCGCAACAGGCCGGTGGCCGCCGCGTGCTGGTCTTCCTGCACGGCGAGGCTTTCTTCCACCGCGCGGACCACGCTGCGCGGCGTGATGCCATGCTCGGTGTTGTAGGCGATCTGGCGCGCACGGCGCTTTTCCGTGACGGCGAGAAATTTCTGGATACTTTGCGTCATCACATCGGCATACAAAATCACCTCGCCGTTCAAATGCCGAGCAGCGCGGCCGGCAGTTTGGATCAGGCTGGTTTCGCTGCGCAGAAAACCCTCTTTGTCCGCGTCCAAAATGGCCACGAGCGACACTTCCGGCAAATCCAAGCCCTCGCGCAACAGATTGATGCCGACGAGCACATCAAATTCGCCTTTGCGCAACGAACGGAGAATTTCCACGCGCTCAATCGCGTCAATGTCACTGTGCAGGTATTGCACGCGGATGCCGATGTCGCGCAGGTAATCGGTCAATTCTTCCGCCGTGCGTTTGGTCAGTGTCGTGACAAGCGTGCGTTCTTTTTTTTCGGCACGCCTGCGGACTTCTTCCATCAAGTCGTCAATCTGGCCCTTGAGCGGCTTAACGGTGACTTTCGGATCAATCAGGCCGGTCGGGCGCACGACGAGTTCCGTGACGCCGGGAATTCCTTCCCCTTCTCCTCCATGATGTGGAGGAGAGGGTTGGGGTGAGGAGGCGCGGTCGTTCATCCGCCCCTCACCCCGATCCTTTCCCCGCTCCTGCGTCGCAGGGCGTGGGAGAAGCGCGCTCGCCTTGGACCAGCCGATTTCGCGGGGCGAGGGCGTGGCACTGACGTAAATCGTCTGGTTTTGCAGCCCTTGAAATTCCAGAAAATTCAGCGGCCGGTTGTCCAGTGCGCTGGGCAAACGAAATCCATGATCCACCAAAACCGTTTTGCGTGACTTATCGCCTTCATACATCCCGCCAATCTGCGAAACGGTGACGTGCGATTCGTCAATCACCAGCAGGTAATCGTCCGGAAAAAAATCGAACAGCGTAGTCGGGCGCGAGCCGGGCGGGCGGTTGGCGATGTGACGGGAATAATTTTCGATGCCGGAGCAGAAGCCCATTTCCTCCATCATCTCCAGATCAAATTCCGTCCGCATCTTGATGCGCTGGGCTTCCAGCAGTTTGCCGTCGCGCTCAAACTCAGCGATGCGCACGCCGAGTTCCTCGCGGATGGCGAGCAGGGCGCGCTTCATTTTGTCACCGGTGGTGACGAATTGTTTCGCCGGAAAAATCATGTTGCCCTGCAACGACTCGATTTTCTTGCCGGTCAATGGCTCGAACCGCGTGAGCTTTTCAATCGTGTCGCCGAAAAACTCAAGGCGCAGACCATCCTCGCGCCCGGCCGGCCAGACTTCCACCGTGTCGCCGCGCACGCGAAAATTTCCGCGCTCGAAGGCGATGTCGTTGCGCGAATACTGCAAGTCCACCATGCGCGACAACAGCTGTTCGCGCGACAGCTCCAAACCAAGGCGCACGGGAATGACCATCGCCGCGTAATCCTCCTTGCTGCCGATGCCGTAAATGCACGAGACGCTGGCGACCACGATGACGTCGCGCCGAGTGAAGAGCGACGCCATCGTCGAGAGGCGCATCCGCTCGATGTCGTCGTTCACGCTGGAATCTTTTTCGATGAACGTGTCGGTGCGCGGGATGTAGGCCTCCGGCTGGTAGAAATCGAAGTAGCTGACGAAGTATTCGACCGCATTGTGCGGAAAGAAACTTTTGAACTCCGCATAAAGCTGGGCCGCCAGCGTTTTGTTGTGCGAGATGACGAGCGTGGGCTGGTTGATGTTTCGGATGACGTTTGCCACCGTGAAAGTTTTTCCGGACCCGGTGACGCCGAGCAGCGTCTGGTGCTTCGCGCCGGAAATAATTCCGGCGGTCAGTTTTTCAATTGCCGGCGGCTGGTCGCCAGCGGGCGCATAATCGGATACGAGTTCAAACATAGGTTAGAAAGTAAGCGCGAAACCGGCGTTCCGTCGAGGGTCATGTTCAACGCGACGGGCACCTGATAAAAATGTTAGAACCGCTTCGCTTGAGAGCGCCAATTTTCCGCCGGCAAGCCGGCCGGTGTTTTGGCATTAAGAAAACGACTCTTCTCGAATGGTTATGCAGCAAGATCAACTCCAGCGTGCCCGGGCGGAAGTCCGGGCGGTTTATGCGGAACTGGCGCAGCGCCCCTTGGAACGCTCCTGCCAGACCCACACCGAAGGCTGCCAATTTCAACTGACCAGTCGAACGCCGCACCTGATGAAAGGTGAAGCCCTGGTCGCGGCAAAAGCCTTGCGCGTCACGGGCCGAAAGGCTCTCCCCGAATCGGCGGTGGGCACCTGTCCGCTGTTGAAACGAGAGATCGGCCAGTGTTTGATTTAAGCGGACCGGCCATTCGGTTGCCGGACGCACTTTTGTGACGCCGCCGGCGGACCTTATCCGCGCAAACTGGTTGTGTATTTGATTCGCCGGCTGGAGGCGGTGGACCGGCAACTCGGCGGCGACGGGGCACGAAAAATTGAAGTGGCACTAGCGTCGGCGATGCGTGAATTCCGGTGTCGCCCGGAAACCATCAACCTTGGCGGCCAATCAACTATTCTCCGACTCCGTTGTTACCGGCTGGCTATCGCCTTTCAGCGCGCCGATGAGCGCGTGCCAGGAAAGAATCGCGCACTTCACGCGTGCCGGGTATTTGTGGACGCCTGCGAAAACCGCCAGTTTGCCGACATCGCCGTTCATCTTACCAGTCGTGATCATGTCGCGCACCTGCTCGAACATTTTTTCCGCCTCGGCTTTGGTTTTGCCTTTGATGTTGTCTGTCAGCAACGACGCCGAGGCCTTTGAGATGCAACAGCCGGAGCCGACGAAGCTCGCGTCCTGAATGACGTCACCATCCAGCGTGAGAAATAATTTCAGATTGTCACCGCACAACGGGTTGTGGCCTTGCGCCGAGCAGGTGGCCGCCGGCATTTCGTGGAAATTGCGCGGCTGCTTGCAGTGGTCCAGAATGACCTGCTGATAAAGGTCGTTGACGTCGTCAAACATAGTCGCTTTGCTCCCAGGCATTTCGGCTTTAGGCTCGGGGCGTCAGGATAAACATTTGTCCTCGCGCCCACAGCCTCGCGCCTCGTGCCGATAAATTTATTTACCCATCAAATGCGGATTCGCTTCCAGGCGATCCCACACCAGCTTGTCAATCACCGCACGCGCCGGCTCGCATTTGATGCGCTCGATAATTTCGCCGGCGAAGGCGTGAATCAACATCTGTCGCGCCATGTCGGTGTTAATCCCGCGCGAGCGCAGGTAAAAAATGCTCTCGTTGTTCAACTGGCCGATGGTCGCGCCGTGCGTGCATTTCACGTCGTCGGCGTATATTTCGAGTTGCGGCTTGGTGTCGGCGGTCGCGTCGTCGGAGAGCAGCAAATTTTTGTTGGTCTGTTTTGCGTCAGTTTTCTGCGCGATGGGATGGACGTAAATCCGGCCGTGAAAAACTCCCTTCGATTTGTCGTCCAAAATGCCGTTGAAATACTCGTGGCTGGCGCAATGCGGCTGCGTGTGCTCGACAATCATGTGATGGTCGGCGAGCTGTTCGCCACGCGTCAGATAAAGCCCGTTCAAAACACATTCCAGCCCGGCACCGGCCAATTTGGTGCGGATATTGTTGCGGGAAATTTTTGCGCCGAGCGCGATGGAGTGAACGCTCACGTTGCTCGCGCGGCCGAACTCGCCGGCAATCGTCGCGATATGAAACGCCGCCGCTGCTTCATCCTGAAGTTTGACGTGCTCGACCCGGGCATGGTCGCCCGCGAAAATTTCTGTCACCGCGTTCGTGAAATACGCGACGTTTCCGGTGCTGAGGTAGCTTTCCACCACCGTCAGCTTGCTGTTCGCCTCGGCAATGACCAGATTGCGCGGCAGAATTGTTTCCCCGTTTTGCTTTGCGGAGGAAAGATAAATCAACTGCACCGGCTCGGCAACTTCCACGCCTTGGGGCACGAAGATAAAGGCGCCGTCGGTGAACAGCGCCTGATTCAGCGCGGCAAAGGCGTTGTTCGCCGTATGCGCGTATTTGCCGAGGTGCTTTTCGATGAGCGCGGAATCCTGGGCCAGCGCGGCGGCCAGGTTTTCAATCCGCACGCCGCCGCCCACCGGCTTGATGCTGGAAAGTTTCGCGGAGAAAAATCCGTTCACGAACACGAGCCGGTGGCCGGGCAGTTTGGTGAACGCGGCTTCGTCCAAAACTTTGCTTTCCGCGCCGTTGACCACGATTTCGCGAGCGAGCGTGAACGGCAGCTGCGCAATGGGCGCGACGTTAGTGAACCGCCAGTCCTCGTCGCTCAATTTCGGAAAACCGAGATCGGCAAAACCGGCGATGCCAGCCTGGCGCAGGGCGGAAAATGATTTTGGCTCCGGCGCGGCGGCGGCGAACTGCGAAAATTTTTCCACCAGCAATTCCGTTCCGTGATTGGCTTTGAGCGTCATGTTTAGAATGATTCTAATTATAAACCGGCGGACAATCTCCCATTTCGGCGGCACTTGCGCAATTGAAAACCGGCGGGTGCCTGCTGCCGGGCAGAAAAATTCGGCTGAGAGTTTTCTTTATGAACTCTATTTGTCCGGCTTGACGCCGCCAAAATGAAGGTTCATTCTGCGCGAGCCGGGTTAAAACCCGATCAATCAAAAGGAGATTGTCCCGAACATTGCATGAAAATCAATAATGCGCCGGAGTTCGCTTCACCGATCCAAGATTTCCTGGCGGAGCTGCATCGCAAATGCGCCGCCGAAAATAGCGGGCAGGTGGCGACTTACATCCCCGAGCTGGCCAAGGCCAATCCCGACTGGTTTGGCGTCTGCCTCGTCACCGCGAACGGCGCGATTTACGAGGTCGGCGACACGCGGCAGGAGTTCACCATCCAGTCCATTTCCAAGCCGTTTGTCTATGGCCTAGCGCTGGAAGACAACGGCCGCGAGGCAGTGCTGCAGCGCGTCGGCGTCGAGCCGACGGGCGACGCGTTTAATTCCATCAGCCTCGATCCCGGCACCGGCCGGCCGCGCAATCCCATGATCAACGCCGGCGCGATTGCGACGGCCGGAATGATCGCCGGCAAAACCGCCAAGTCACGATTCCGGCGCATTTTGGAAACGTTTTCGCTCTACGCCGGCCGCGAACTGCGCGTGGACAAAACCGTTTACCTTTCCGAAAGCGAGACCGGCCATCGCAACCGCGCCATCGGCCACATGCTCCGCAATTTCGACAAGCTCACCGGCGACCCGATGCCGACGACGGAAATTTATTTTCAGCAGTGCTCCATTTCCGTGAACTGTCGCGATCTCGGCATCATGGCCGCGACGCTCGCCAATCGAGGCGTGAATCCGCTCACCGGCAAGCAGGCATTGCGCGGCGAATATGTTGAGAGCGTATTGAGCGTGATGGGCACTTGCGGCATGTATGATTACGCGGGCGAATGGCTTTACAACGTCGGCATCCCGGCCAAAAGCGGCGTGGCCGGCGGCGTGCTGGCGGTGCTGCCGGGACAGATCGGCATCGGCGTTTTTTCGCCGAAGCTGGATGCGCACGGCAACAGCGTGCGCGGCATCCGCGCCTGCCAGGAATTGTCGCGCTACCTCGACCTGCATTTGTTCAACCGCCCGGTCGTTGGCAAGTCCACCATCCGGCTGCGGTTCACGGGCGCGGAATTTAATTCCAGCCACGTCCGCACGACCGAGGAAGGCCAGGATCTCCGCGAACTGGCGAAGGTGATCCACGTTTACCAGTTGCAAGGCCAGCTCGCCTTTGCCACCACCGAGCCGGTGCTACGCGATGTGCTGGAGCGCGCGGAGGAAATTCAATTTCTCATCCTCGACTTGAAACGCGTGTTGAGCTTGAACGAAAGCGCGGGGCATTTGCTTTATTCGCTCGTCAACAAATTGCACGCTGCCAACAAAACCGTGCTGTTCACGCATTGCGAACATCTGGCGCTGCTGCGGCGCATGATGAAAAAGAAGCTGGCCGAAAAGTTTGATGAATTATTCGCCAGCTATCCCGACAACGATCTTGCGCTGGAATGGTGCGAGGAGCGCCTGCTGGAAAACACCCGGCACGCCCGCGCGGCTGGCTACAAGGCCAAGCCCGCCGACTATGAGCTGTTCCGGGACTTTTCTGCGACCGATTTGAAGATCGTCCAGCCGTTGCTGCAATCTCGCGCCTTCAAACGCGGACAAAATATCATCAGCGCTGGCGACGAGGCACGCGAAGTGTTTTTCCTGTCGCGCGGTCACGTAAGCGTGCTGCTGCCCGGCGAGGAGCGGCACCGGCTGGCGACGTTTTCGCCGGGCATGTCGTTCGGCGAAATGGCGTTTCTGGACGGCGTATCGCGTTCCGCCAACATCGTCGCCGACACGGATGTCGATTGCGATCTGCTTACCCTGGAGGATTTTCAAGCGCTGGGGAAAACGCATCCGGCCATAAAAATCAAAATGCTGGAGACGCTGTGCCTCAACCTCACAGCCAAGCTCCGCAAAGCGAACCGCGAATTGAGCATCTTCGAGTAAAAGTGTCGCGCGACGGGTGCAAAGGTTGGCGGACTTTGCGCGAAATAAATTTTACGTTCGGCCGGGTCGGTGGCAACTTGTCAGCCATGTTATCACAGGAAGCCATTCAAAAAGCACTGCAAGCCGTCAAGTATCCGGGCTTTTCGCGCGATATTATATCGTTCGGCCTCGTCAAAGAAATTGCCGCCGCCAACGGCGCGGTGAGCGTTACGATGCAATTGACCTCGCCGAATCCCGAAGCCGCACAGCAGATCAAAACCGACAGCGAGCGGGTGCTGAAAAATCTTCCCGGCGTCAGCCGCGTTCAGGTCGAAGTCAAGCAACCGGCCGCCGGGCAGGCCGCAACCGGCAAGACGTTCACGAACCAAGCCAAGGTTCCCGGGGTGAAACGCGTAGTCGCCATTGCCAGCGGCAAGGGCGGCGTCGGCAAATCCACCTGCGCGGCGAATCTCGCCTGCGCGCTGAAACATCTCGGCGCGAAAGTCGGCTTGCTGGATTGCGACATTTATGGACCAAGCATTCCATTGATGATGGGCGTACATGAACGTCCGACCGTCAACGCCGCCGAGCGGCTCGTGCCGCCGGCCAATCACGGCGTGAAGGTGATGAGCATCGGGCTGCTGCTGGAAGACGACCAGCCGGTAATCTGGCGCGGGCCGATGATAACGAAAACCATCAATCAATTCCTGCTGGCGGTCGAATGGGGCGATCTGGATTTTCTGCTGGTGGACTTGCCGCCGGGCACCGGTGACGCGCAACTTTCGCTATGTCAAACCGTGCCGCTGGACGGCGGTGTCATCATCAGCACACCGCAGGAGGCGTCGCTCGGCGTCGTGCGCAAAGGCATTGCGATGTTCAAAAAAGTGAACGTACCGATTCTCGGCATCGTGGAAAACATGAGCTACTTCACCGCGCCGAACGGTGAACGCGTGGAAATTTTCGGCCACGGCGGCGGCAAAGAAGAAGCCGCGCGGCAGGACGTGCCATTTCTCGGCGAAATCCCCCTCTTCACCGAAATCCGCGAAGGCGGCGACCGGGGCACGCCGATTGTCGTCTCCACGCCGAACCATCCGGCGGGAAAGGTCTTCATTCAAATTGCCGAGGCACTTCGGGAGAAACTGGTTTAAACTGTGCCATGATGCTTGAGACAGAAATTGGCGCGGCTTCGCCGATGCGCGATGTGCTGGAAAAATTTCCCGGCGCGCAAAGGTCGTTGTTCCGAAAATATCACATTGGCGGGTGCAGCAGTTGCGGTTTCCAGCCGACGGAAACGCTGGCGGAAGTATGCGCGCGCAATGGAAATTTGAACGTGGCCGAGGTGCTGGCGCATATCCAATCCAGCCACGAGCAGGATGGGAAAGTCTTGATTTCGCCGAAGGAACTCGCCGGGCTTTTGCAGCAAGACCAGTCCGCAAAGCTGGTGGACGTGCGTTCGCGCGAGGAATATGAGGCGGTCAAAATCGCCGGCTCGGTTTTGCTCTCGCAGGACGTGATGCGCGAAATCATGGCGACCGGGTCAAATACAAATCCGATTGTGGTCATTGACCACGCCGGCAAGAACGGGCTCGACGCGGCGGCGTATTTCATGGGGCACGGTTTGCAGAACGTGCGCTGCCTGCGCGGCGGCATTGACGCCTGGGCGCAGGAAGTGGAGCCGGCGATGCGGCGTTACAAGCTGGGGTAAAGATTTCACCACAGATTGCGCGAATGGCACCGATTTCAAAAAATTTTATTGCGAAGATCTGTGCCAGCGGCGGATAAGGCTCCGCGTCTCTGCGGTTCAAAAACTATACGTTGAACTTGAACAACAGCACGTCGCCGTCTTTCACGACGTATTCCTTGCCTTCCATCCGGTAAAGGCCTTTTTCGCGCGCGGCGGCGACGGAACCGAGCTTCACCAAATCCTCGTAAGCCACGGTTTCAGCCTTGATGAAGCCGCGCTCAAAGTCAGAGTGGATCACGCCGGCTGCTTTCGGCGCGGTGTCGCCGATGTGAATCGTCCACGCGCGCACTTCCTTTTCGCCCGCCGTGAAATATGTCCGGAGGCCGAGCAGATGATAGGTCGCGCGGATGAGCGCGCCGACGCCGGATTCGTCCACGCCAAGTTCCTTCAAGAATTCCTTCGCCTCGGCAGCCGATAGATCAATCAAATCGCTCTCAATCTGGGCGCTGATGACGACCGCTTCGCAGGCGAAATGATGCGCGGTGTATTCGCGGACTTTCAGCACGAACGGATTTTGGTCGGCGGTGGCCAGATCATTTTCCTTCACGTTGCACGCAAAAATTGTGGGCTTGTCGGTCATCAGCCAGAACAAACGTGAAATGGCTTTTTCTTCCGGCGCGAGTTCCAGGGTGAGCGCGGGCTTGCCGTTGTTGAGGTGCGGCTCCAATTTTTTCAGGACATGTTCCTGCGCGAGCGCTTCCTTGTCGCCGCGCTTGGCGTCCTTGGACACGCTGGCGAGGCGTTTTTGCACGGCTTCCAAATCGGCCAGCACCAATTCGGTCGTGATGACTTCGATGTCGCGCACGGGATCAACGCTGCCGGCGACGTGATGGATATCCGCATCCTCGAAGCAACGAACGACCTGCACGATGGCATCCACTTCGCGGATGTGCGTGAGAAATTTATTGCCCAAGCCTTCGCCCTGCGACGCGCCCTTGACGAGGCCGGCGATGTCCACAAATTCGACCGCCGCCGGAATGACGACGCCGGTCTTGGCGATCTTCTGCAAAACATAAAGCCGTTCGTCGGGCACGGTGACGATGCCGACGTTCGGGTCAATGGTGCAGAACGGGTAGTTCGCGGCCTCGGCCTTGCGCGTGCGGGTAACGGCGTTAAACAGGGTTGATTTGCCCACGTTGGGCAGTCCGACAATTCCAGCTTTGAGCATAAATTATATTTTGTGTTTGGCCAGGTCCCAGGCGATTTTCGCGCCTTCAAACAGCGCGGTCACAATCAAGCACAGCCCGGAAATATGTTGCAGGCGGAGCAAGGTTTGCTCGCCGAATTTCCCGCGACCGCGCGAGACGCCGAAACTTAAAATCAAAAACCAAGTCGTCGTGCCGCTGAAAACCCCGCAGACACAAGCCGCGCGGGCGGACAGCGCGTCATCCACCCAGTCGTGCGCCATCAGGTTGGCGGACAGCACCACCCAGGCGACCAGCACGCCGAGGTTCGCCAGCACACGCACGAAGCCGGTGGCAAACGCCGAGTGCGGATGGATTTTCGACTCGATGCGCGCCCCCAGCTTTTCGGAGGCGGAATCCAGCTTGGTCGGCACCTTTACAGTTTGCGCGAGCAGAAACTTGAAACCCAGAAACAGCAGGAACACAAAGCCCATCACCTGCATGAAGGCCTTCACGAGGCCGTGGTCGAAAAATTGCGACAGGCCAGTGAAGGAAATCGCGCAGTAAATCGTGTCCATCGTCGCCGCGCCCAAGCCGATGAACACCGCCCAGACAAAGCCGCGCTGCGCGCCTTCGTTGAGGATGGTGAGATTGATCGGCCCGACGGGAATCGAGGCGAAAATCAGCGCACAAACAAAGCCCGCAAGCGCGGCGAGCAAAACTGGATGCGTGCCGGCCATGTCAGCTCTCCGCCTCCGGTTCGTCGTCGTCTTCCTCGATTTCCCGGCGCCACGCACGTGAAATGTGCGGACGGACAAAGCCGTAGAGCAAATAGCCGGTAAAAAACAGCGGCAGGACGTAATACAAGATTTTCTCGCGCAAAATCATCAGGCTCCCGACGAACAGCACGACGACGATCAATTTCAAAAAGGTCGTGGACGAGCGCAGCCCCAGCGATTTAAAACTCGGATACTTCACCTCGCTCACCATCATCGCGGACAAAAACACGAGCACCACCGGCAGCAGGTAACCCCAGTGGCCAAGATTTTTTTCCTTTTCGTTCAGCTTGATGATGAACAACGTCAGCGAAGCCACCAAACCGGCGGCGGAAGGAATCGGGAAACCAAGAAAATCCTTGCCGGCGCCAGGCAGATTCATCGCCGACAAACAATTGAACCGCGCCAGCCGGAACGCGCCGCAGATGAGATAAATGGAGGCGATGAACCAGCCGAGTTCGGCATAGTCGTCGCTGAACACATCATGGAGCACGACGCGATGCACCAAAAATGCCGGGGCGACGCCGAAAGAAATCAAGTCCGCCAGCGAATCAAACTCGCGGCCGAACGGGCTTTCGTGCCCGCCCATCCGCGCGACACGGCCATCGAACAAATCAAAGATGCACGCGAGCAGGATGGCGGCGAGCGCAAACTTGATCGGCATCCAGTTGACGAAGCCGGCAGCGTCCGGCGTGAGGTCGGCCTCGACAATTTTCGTCAGCGCCACAAAGCCGCAAAACAGATTGCCTGCCGTGAACAGGTTCGGCAGAAAATAAATTTTCAGCTTATCGCCTTCTGGCGACGCGGGGGTTTTGGGTGGCGGCGTGGGGGCCATGGTTCAGACAAGTTCGGCAAGGATGCTTTCGCCGCCGACCACGCGGTCGCCGAGCTGCACCTTGATTTTCGCGCTCGGAGGCAGATAGACATCCACGCGCGAGCCAAATTGGATCAGGCTGATGCGTTCGCCGCGCTGCACCACGTCGTTCTGCGCAACCCACGGCACGATGCGCCGCGCGATCAGGCCAGCGATGAGCCGCACGCCAACCTTCGCGCCCGTCGGCTCGCCGGCTTCGATGCCGATGAGGACGTTTTCATTATACTGCGAGCAGTCGGCGCGCATGGCGTTAAGATACTGGCCGGGCGAATGTTTGAAATAAGCGATGCGGCCCAGCAGCGGCGCGTTTTGCACATGCACGTCAAACACGGAAAGAAAAATGGAGATGCGCTGACATTCGCCGCCGAGAAATTCAGGTTCGGTGGTGGTGTCAATGGTGTCCACCTTGCCGTGGCCAGGGGCAAGGACGAGGTTTTTTCCGGTCGGTACCGCCGGATCCGGGTCGCGGAAAAAATAAAAAGTAAAGACAACGAATAGCGCCCACAGCACTAGCAAGGTCCCGGCCAGACCGAGCACGAACGAACCAATGACTTTTCCCAGAAAAGCGACGGCCAGCAGGACAAGAACCGCCATGCCAGACAGGCCAATCAGTGTCAGTGCGGATTGCGCCGCTTTGCCAGAGTGTTTCACGGCCATAAAGTAATTTTTTTTGTCGGCACTTGCAATTCGGCATTTTAAGTGCAATTTGGCTTTCATCGCAACGAAAGGCGATGTTCAAACTGAAAACAAAGTAAATTATGTCATTACATACACCTGATCTCACCCAATTCCCACCGCGCAGCCCGCGCGTGCGGCTCGGCGGCTATGCGATTTTGCCGCGCATGTTGGACAAGGGCCGCGCCACACTGGCCGGCAAAAACGGCGAGTATCATTATGCCTGTCCGCTGGATCAGCAGTTTTTAACTTTTGCCGGCCTTGACGCAGAAGCATTGAAAGCGGAGCTGAACAAGAGCGACACGGAAATTCTCTCTTGGATTCACAAGCACGCCAAATATCAGCGCTCGGCACCCGAAATCATTGCGTGGACGCAGTGGCAGGAAAACCGCGCGCCGGACAATCCCGACGGCCGCGAGTATCTGAACGGACTCCACAAGGCCGGCGCTCCTGACCGCGAAGACATCGTGACTTGGTTCGACGTGCTGGACATGGACGACTTCGTCAGTTTTGGCGGCAAAGCCTAAACGATGTTTGGTTTTGGAGCCGCAATCCCGCAGCTCCGACCATAAATCAAACCCGAGCGCGGAAAATTCTGTTCAGAATGAAAATTCGCTTTCGCCGACTGCTCCCGCTTGGCCTGCTTCTGTTATATTTCCCGACCGGTGCCGCCGCTGCCGCACCGCTGGCGGTGGGCGATGCGGTGCCGGTCATAATCGCAAGCGACCAGCACGGGGAAGCGTTTCAATTCACCAACGGCATACGTTTCCTGCTGGTCGTTACGGAGATGACACCCGCTAAATTGGCCAACCGTAGGCTAACGACGGCAGGTGCTGGATTTCTGGAGCAACATAACGCGGCTTATCTGATGGACATCCACACAATGCCCGCCATTGCCCGTTTTTTCGCACTGCCGAAGTTGCGTAAATATCCTCACCGAATCGTGTTGGTGCAAACAGCGGACGCCCTTCCGGCGTTTCCCGTTCAGCCGGGTTGTGTGACAGTGCTGAGGCTTACATCGGCGGCCCATGTGGAGAAAATCAGCTTCTGGAATCCCGCCAGCGAACCGGTGGATGGATTTCTGAAGCAAGATGTACCTTAAACCCATAAAAAACAACTATTCTTCATTCATCGTCTTTTCCATGGGGCAAGCATCGCCGCCCACGCTGACGGAAGCATTTCGCACTTCCGCAGTCCCGGCCCGTTTTAACCAGACCAGTAAAATACTAATGTCCGCCGGCGAAACTCCCGAAATTCGCGCCGCTTGACCAATCGTCTGCGGCCGGATTTTGGCTAACTTTTGCCTCGCCTCCAGTCGCAGGCTTGGCACTGTGGAAAAATCAAAACTAGCCGGTATGTTCTTATCTTCCAAAGTTTTCGAGCGGGCGACTTCCACTTCCTGACGTTCCACATAACCGGCATACTTCACCGCAATCTCAACCTGCTGGATCACCTCATCAGACAAATGCTCGTCCCGGTTAGGCAGACGGCGATAATTCATCTCGGGACGGGAAAGGATTTTTGCCAACAAAATACTTTCATAATATGTTTTACTTAAACGGTTTATTTCATTTTCAATCGCTGTTTTTTTTGCTTTAAACCGTTCGCCATTCCGTTTAGGCAATAATTCAACATCCAATCCAATCTGACTTAGTCTCATATCGGCGTTATCCTGGCGCAATAAAAGCCGGTATTCAGCCCGCGACGTAAACATTCGGTAAGGCTCGGTGGTTCCCTTTGTCACTAAATCGTCAATCAAAACCCCAATATAAGCCTGATCCCGACGCAGGACAATTAGGTCTTTGCCTTTGGTTTTTTGGGCGGCGTTAATTCCAGCCATAAGACCTTGAGCTCCAGCCTCTTCATAGCCTGAAGTGCCATTGATTTGACCAGCCATAAATAGATTTTGGCATACCTTAGTTTCAAGCGTTGGATCCAGCTGCGTCGGAAATACGAAGTCGTATTCAACCGCATAGGCCGGTCGGAGAATCTCGGCGTTTTCACAGCCGATAATCGTCCTTACCATTTCCACTTGCACTTCATACGGAAGACTGGTTGAACAACCGTTGACATAGAATTCGTCTGTGGCAATACCTTCTGGCTCAAGGAAAATTTGATGTCGCTCTTTATCTGCAAATTTGACAATTTTATCTTCGATGGACGGACAATAGCGCGGGCCAACGCCTTCGATTTGACCTGAATACATCGGCGACTTGTGCAGATTTTGGCGAATAACCGCCGCCGTTTTATCGGTTGTATAAGTGATATAGCACGGCAACTGCCCGTTAATCCGATCCAAGATTGAACCAGGTGGATATTTACCGCCTGAAAGACTTAATGCAGGAGCTGGAATATGGGATTGTTCCATGTGGAACAAATCATCCTTCCAAAATGTAAAATATGAAACTGGCTCATCGCCAGGTTGAGCCTCAGTTTTTGAGAAGTCAATGGACTTGCGCAACAGCCGAGGCGGGGTGCCAGTTTTCAACCGACCCAATTCCAATCCAATCTCGGCAAGTGAGCTTGAAAGATTCATCGCAGCGGCATCGCCCGCTCGTCCGCCTGATTGTTGGTTAGTTCCTATGTGCATCAGTCCGCGCAGAAATGTGCCGGTGGTCACGACGATGCACGTTCCAAGATATTGGACTTCCAAAGTTGTCTCGACGCCAAAAGCGATTCCATCTTTGTGAAGTATCATTGCCGACTGGCCTTGTTTGATATCCAGATTGGGTTCTGATTCACAAACCCATTTGAGCCGGAATTGATAGGCTTTTTTGTCGCACTGGGCACGTGGTGCCCAAACGGCGGGACCTTTATTGGTATTCAGTAGCCGGAACTGAAGCCCAGTCATATCCGTGGCCTTGCCCATTTCACCACCGAGCGCGTCAATTTCTCTTGCTAAATGGCCCTTGGCCAAACCGCCAATGGCTGGATTGCAGGACATCTGGCCAATTGAATCAGCGTTGATGGTCAGCAGAAGCGTTTGGCAACCCATTCGAGCCGATGCCAAACTTGCTTCAACCCCGGCGTGACCGGCACCAACAACGATCACGTCATAACGCTTGGGATAAACAAACATCGCGTAGACTATACCATTTTGTAATGCGCTTCAAACAAGTTCTCTGAAGACTTCTTTTTAATACCGCGCGCTGGATTGGCGGCAAGATGTTCGATTACCTTGAAAACTATTTCTACCTCTTCTTCTTGTCTGATGGCCTTGGCGATTTCATGGGCGGTAAATGATTGTTTCAAGTTTGATTTTAGGAAAGCAATGAGCTGACGCTGAATGGCCAAAACATTTCCGGCTGCCTTCTTCCCGGCTTCAACGCCAGGCTGATGATAGGCATTGATGTTAACGAGGCTAGCATAAAAACCGACTGCACGTTCAAACAAGGCAATTAGCAACCCAACAGTCTCAGAATTAATTTCTTTAACGGTAATTGTAATAGATTCTCGGTCATTTTCAGCCAAAGCTGACCTTGTTCCAAGGAAAAATCCCTCGAGAAAATCGCCCGATGTGGCATCGGTCTCGGTAAAAATAGGTTTATCCTTTTGATCTTTAAGAACTTCAATGAAAGTTGCGAAGAAATCGTTCAGTCCATCACGAAGCTGTTGAATATAAGAATGTTGATCAGTTGATCCTTTATTTCCGAAAACGCTCAATCCTTGGTTGACCAACTTTCCATCTAAATCCAGTTCCTTGCCTAAAGATTCCATAACGAGCTGTTGTAGATACTTCGAAAACAGCTCCAAACGGTCTTTATAAGGCAAAATAACCATATTTTTTGTTCCATTACCGTTACCGGACTCATACCAAGCAACTGCAAGTTGTGCGGCAGGGTTTGATTTAACGCTCTTGCTGCGTGTCGCTGTGTCAGCCAGCGCACCGCCGGCAAGCAAACCGTCAATATCAATTCCCTGTAAAGCGGCTGGCAAGAGGCCAACCGCCGAAAGCTCACTAGTGCGGCCGCCGATCCAATCCCACATCGGAAAACGCTCGAGCCATTGGTTGGCGAGGGTGTATTTGTCAAGTTCGCTGCCAAACATCGTCACCGCGACAGCGTGCTGGCCGAAGTTCAAGCCGGCTTTTTCGTAAGCTGCCTGGGCAACCAACATACCATTGCGCGTTTCCTTGGTACCGCCGGATTTGGAAATGACGATGCACAAGGTGCGATCCAATTTTTTGCCGATGGCGGCCAAAGTCCGACTCATGCCGTCAGGATCGGTATTGTCGAAAAAGTATGGCTTGAGCTTGTCTTTGCGCGGGTGGCCAAGGGCATGGGCGACGAATTGTGGGCCGAGCGCAGAGCCGCCAATACCAATGAGCAGAAAATTTTTGAATTCGCCGCCGGCACCGCGGATCGTGCCGTTGTGAATTTTTGCGGCGAAATCTTTAATCTTCACCAACGCCTGCTCGATTTCGGCGCGGATTTCTGGCGTGGGTGCCAGCGCGGGATTGCGCAACCAGTAATGGCCGACCATCCGCTTTTCATCGGGATTGGCAATGGCGCCACCTTCTAGCGCATCCATATCGGCGAACGCCTTTTGGATTTTCGGCTCCATCGCTGTAAAATACGCGTCGCCCACGTTCATGCGGCTCAAGTCAATTGCCAGGCCGAGTTCGGGAAAAACGGTGTAATATTTTTGAAACCGTTCCCACCATTGCAATTTTGAATATTTCATAAAATCGTCCAACGACGATTGAATGATTTTGCTTCTGGCTCTGGCAAGAAAATTCGCTGGCCAAATCGGCCCGTGAAGCCTTGAGAAGGGGAAATTACTTCACCGGCATCGTGATCCGCATAGTGGTGCCGCGACCGGGGCGCGATAAAATACGAATTTGTCCGTGATGCGTCTCAATAATACGTCCAACAATTGCCAGGCCGATGCCGGTGCCTTTGGCTTTGGTTGTCGCCAGCACGGTCTTGAAGGCGCGCTGCTGCTGCTCCTTGGTCATGCCGCTGCCGGTATCCTTGAATGCCACGGCGGCTTGCCCGGTTTGAAGTGACCGGGTTTTGATTGTCAGTGAACCGCCGTTGGGCATCGCTTCGGCGGCGTTCAAAATCAAATTCAAGAACGCCTGCTCCAGTTGCGGGGCGTCACCAAGCACCTGCGGCAAGTCAGATTGCAAATCGCGCACCAGCTTGATGCCTTGATTGGCCAGCTTGTGTCGCACCAGCAGACTCAATTCGTCCACCAGGTCGTTTAAGTTAACCGGGGCAAAATTCGGCTCCGTTGTCCGTGCAAAATCCAATATCTGTTCCACGATTTTGTTCAGCTGCTCAATTTTGGCCTCAATGATTTGCGCGTCCTTTGACCGTGGATCCTTCGCCTCGAACTTTAAGTCCAGCGAGTGGTAAAGCAGCTTCATCACCGTCAGCGGATTGCGGATTTCGTGGGCGACTTCCGCCGCGAGCAGGCCGAGCGCGGATAGTTTTTCGTTCTGGCGCAATTGTTCCTCCACGTCCACGATGCGCTCGTAAAGCCGGGCCTTTTCAATTGCAATCGCCGAGAGCTCCGCGAGCGCGCCGAGGATTTTGATCTCCTCATTGGAAAAATTATAAGGCCGCGCGGTATAGACACTCAGCGCACCGATGGTCTGGCCGGAAAAAATCAGCGGCACGCTCAACAGCGACACCAGTCCTTCGCGACGGGCGAGTTCCACGTTTTGATAACGCGCGTCGGCCTGCACATTGGCCACCTGCAACGGTTTTTTCCGCCGGACCACCACCCCGATCAGGCTTTCTTCGACGCCGAGGCGCGGCTTTTTGATATAGGCCTCGCCGGCACCGTAGCTGGCGCGGAGGTCGAGCCAAACGCGCGAATCGTCGAGCAGCATAAGGGAACACATCCGCGCCCGCATCAATTCGCAAGCCTCCTTGGTGATGGCGCGCAAGGCTTCATCCAGATTCAAGGTGGAATTGATCGTGCGGCTCACGCTGGCCAGGGACTCGAAGAGCATCACCTTCAGCCGCAGTTGTTCGTAAAGCCAGGTGTTGTGAATCACCTTTGCAGCCTGGATTGCGAGTTCCTGCAACAGTTCCTGATCTTCGACGGAAAAAGCATTGGCCCGTTCCGAATCCACATTGATGACACCGCGCACTTCGCCTTTAACTTCGAGGGGCACGGCCAGTTCCGAGCGCACGTCGCGCCGCACGCTGACGTAGCGTTTGTCCTGCGTCACGTCGCCCACGAGCGCGGGCTGACCGTGCCGCGCGACCCAGCCGGTGATGCCTTCGCCGACGCGCAATTTCAATTTCCTCGCTGACGATGACAGATTCTGCGCCGCGTGAATTTCGAGGATGTTGGTCGTGGGATTGATCAGCACGAGCGAACCACTCGATGCGCGCATCACCCGCACGGCCTCGCTGACGATGAGCTGCAACGCCTCCTGCGAATCGAGCGTCGAGTGGATGACGTTGCTCACCTGATAAAGCAGGCGCAGCCGTTCATGGCTCGTTCTCAGTTTTTGCAGTTCGTGAATCACGCGAAGGTTTTTGCTCTGGCTTTCCGGCAAAGACTCATCGGATCCGCCACGCTAAAATGATACCGACGGCGGCGAAAATAAAATTAGGCAGCCAAGCCGCCAGCCAGCCGGGGAGCTGACCGGCCAACCCAAACGCCAGGCTGAACTGCTGCAAGACGAAATAAGCGAAGCAGATGAAAATACTGCCCGCCACGCCGAAAAACAAATTCCGCCGGCCGGACTGCGCACCGAAGGGAATGGCCATCAGCACCACGACGAAACAGGTCCACGGCGCGGCCAGCCGGGCGTGAAATTTCGTCAGCAGCGCGTGTGAATTTTCCGCCGACAAGTCAGGGTTGTTCCGCAGGTATTCCCACAGGTCGGCCAGCGGAATATCGGCGCTGCGCGAGCCGCGCAGCATTGGCGTGTCGCCAAATTTAAGCTGCAGTAAAATCCGTTTCGGCGTCTCGTCCAGTTCGGGTTGGGCCAGGATATTGGTCACGGCGTAGGGCACTGGCTCGCCCTGTCCGCCGGCCTGCCGGTAAAGATGGGCGTTGAAAAAAGTCCAGCCGCCATTCGTATAGCTGGCCCGGTCGGCCTGCACGATGCGCATCGAGCCATCCGGCAGCGTCCAAGTCACCGTCGGACTGGTCAGGGAGCTGTTGGCGGCATCGAAGGGGCCGAAGAAAATCCAGGAACGATGGGCGCGGGCGTTGGTGAAATTGTTTTTTTGGCTCGCCGCGTTGCCGCTGGGGCGGACTTCCCGTTTGACATGACGCCGCAAAATCTCCACCGACCAGCGGGCGGCCCGCGGCACGGCGATTTCATTCAGCGCAAAATAAATTCCCGCCGCCACCAGCCCCACCGCGAAATACGGAGCACACAGCCGCCATAAGCTGATGCCGGCGGCGCGCAGCGCGGTGATTTCGTTATGGCGCGCATGGTGGGTGAGCGCATACAACAGCGCCAACAGGAGCAGGATGGGCAGCACCAGGACAAAAAACTCCGGCAGGCTGGCGGCGCAGTATTCCGCCGTGTCCAGGAAATCAAGCTGACTATCCTGCACCGTCTCCATCTCCTTGAAGAAAAAGAACGAAATCCAAAAAACCATAAAACCGCCGAGGCAGCAGGCCAGCGGCGCGAGCAGTTCGCGGAATAAATATCGGTCGTGCAACCGCATGACGCAGGTTAAACGGCGGGCGGCGGTTCGCCAACCGAATTGATGCCGGATTTTCACCGGGATGATTCCCGCCGCCGAAAGGTTTACGATTAGAAAAACAGATTGACTCGATAACCGGAATGGTATCTGATTACTTCTGTCCACCCCTGATTAAATCCGCGCCGTGCCGACTGCGCAGGAAACAGCCGATGGTCTGCTTGTCACCGCCCGCCGTCGGTTCGGCGGCATAAAACGGTGTGGTCTGAAAAACAACGGACGGTTCGGCAAAATAAGTCAGGTGTTTTGCAAGAATTGTAGTGTTTTGCGGTGTCAGTTGACCGAGTCTGTGGTGAAGCTGTCGCAGAACACCCAGACGCATCATGTTTAAAAGAAACAAAATCATGAGAAACCGGATGCCGCTGGAACCAGAGTTGGTCTGGTTGCGCCTGGTGCGAATGATGACGGGCCACCGCCACCGGAGGATCGAAGGACAAGACCGATGAAAGCCACCGCCGAACCTGCCGTTGAAGCTTTGCGCGAATCGCAGTCGCTCAACCATTCGCTGGTCGAACAGTTGCCGGCGGGCATTTTCCGCAAGGACGCCGGTGGCCGTTATGTTTTGGTGAATTCCTGGTTCTGCCGGTTTCATGGAAAAAAACCAGAACACCTTCTCGGACGACTGCCGATGGCCATTGCGAACTACGATCCAGCGATGCCGCCCGCCCCACAGCACGAGGAAAAACTCAAATTTCTGGAGCTGGGTGCCAGTCACCATGAAGAAATCATGCGCACGGGCCGGACGATTGAACTGGAGGCGCAATATCCGACCGACGATGGCGCGCCGCAGTTTCTGCACATCATCAAGTCACCGGTGTTTGGCGCGGATGGATCCGTGATTGGCAGCCAGGGCATTTTGATGGACATCACCCGGCACAAGCAGGTGGCGGCGGCCTTGAACCAGGAGCGCAACCTGCTGCGCGCCTTGATGGACAAGTCGGACGACTGCATTTATTTCAAGGACAGCGAATCGCGGTTTGTCCGATGCAGCGCGAATTTCGCCAAGCTGTTCAACGTGCAAAGCCCGGAGGATTTGATCGGCCGGAGCGACGCCGATTTTTTTGCCAAGGAGCACGCGCAGGCGGCGTTTGAAGACGAGCAGAAAATCATCCGCTCCGGCGAGCCGGTCCTCGGCAAGATGGAAAAGGAATCTTGGCCTGACGGCCATGTGACCTGGGCTTTGACGAGCAAATGGCCGCTGCTGAACGAGACGGGCGAGGCCATCGGCACCTTTGGCATCTCCAAAAACATCACGGCAATCAAGGAGAGCGAGGCCAAGCTGGATCTGATGCACAAGCAATTGCTGGATGCGTCGCTCAAGGCCGGCATGGCTGAAGTCGCCACCAGCGTGCTCCACAACGTTGGCAACGTGCTGAACAGCGTCAATGTTTCCGGCTCGCTCATCGCCGACACGCTGCGGAATTCCAAGATCGCGAACATTTTCAAGGCCGTCGCGCTCATGCAGGCGCACGAGGCCGACCTGGGAAATTTTCTCGCCACCGACCCGAAGGGAAAACAGTTGCTCGGCTATCTAGCGAATCTGGCAAAGCATCTGGAGCAGGAGCAGGCGGATATTTTGCGCGAAGCTGGCTCACTCATCAACAACATCGTCCACATCAAGGAAATTGTCGCCATGCAGCAGAACTATGCCAAGTCGTCCGGCGTCGTCGAAACGCTTAAAGTCACGGAACTGGTCGAGGACGCCATCCGCATGAACAGCGGGGCCATGAGCCGGCACAACGTAAAAATCGAGCGCGAGTTCGCCGAGGTGCCTCCGATTCTGGCCGAAAAGCACAAGGTGCTGCAAATCCTGGTGAATCTTCTCCGCAATGCCAAATACGCGTGTGACGATTCCGGCAAGGATGACAAGCAAATCACCCTGCGGGTCGCCGGCGGCGACGGCCGGATCAGAATTTCCGTCATGGACAACGGCATCGGCATTCCGCCGGAACATCTCACGCTCATTTTCAACCACGGTTTCACCACGCGCAAGGAGGGCCACGGTTTCGGCCTGCATAGCGGCGGGAACGCCGCGAAGGAAATGGGCGGGTCGCTGACCGCCTTCAGCGAAGGCATCGGCCACGGTGCGACATTCACGCTGGAACTGCCGGTGCAAAAACATAAATAATCCATGAGCATCAATCCCAATCAAAATCACCGCATCCTGGTAATTGATGACAACAAGGCGATTCACGAGGACTTCAAAAAAATCCTCGGCCGGAAAAAAGCCGCACCGAGCAACCTGGCCGAGGCCGAGGCCGCGCTGTTCGGCGACGACACGACGCCGCTGCAATTGCCGGAGTTTGAAATTGATTCCGCATTCCAAGGCCAGGAAGGCTTTGAGCTGATTGGAAAAAGCCTGGCGGACAATCATCCTTATGCCATGGCGTTTGTGGACGTGCGAATGCCGCCCGGTTGGGACGGGGTGGAAACCACCGCCCACATTTGGGAAAAATATCCCGAGCTGCAAGTCGTCATCTGCACCGCCTACTCGGATTATTCGTGGCAGGACATGCTAACCAAGCTCGGTTATTCCGACCGGTTGGTGATCCTGAAAAAGCCGTTCGACAACATTGAGGCGCTGCAATTGGCGATTTCCCTGACTGAGAAATGGCGGCTCTACCAGCAGGCCAGACTAAGGCTGGAGGATTTGGAACGCATGGTTAAGGAGCGCACCGTCGCCCTGCAAAAAACCAACGCCGACCTGGCCCAGGCCAACGACCTGTTGCAACTCGCCACCGAAAAGACCCAGAAAATGGCCGAAGGCGCCGTGGCGGCCAGCAAGGCCAAGAGTGAGTTTCTGGCCAACATGAGCCACGAAATCCGCACGCCCATGAACGGCGTCGTCGGTATGATCAACCTCCTGCTCGACACGCCGCTCACGCCGGAACAATGCGACTTTGCCAAGACCATCAAGAACAGCGCCGACGCCCTGCTGTCCATCATCAACGATATCCTTGATTTTTCAAAAATCGAGGCGGGCAAGATGACCTTTGAAAAGGTGGAGTTTGATTTAGCGGAATCGGTGAAGAGCTCCATCGCGTTACTGCTCCCGCGGGCGCAGGCAAAAAACCTGGTGCTGACTTATGCCATGGCCGAAAACGTAAGTCAAAAGTTGATCGGCGACACCGCCCGGCTCCGGCAGATTCTGCTCAACTTGATCGGCAACGCCGTCAAATTCACCGATCAGGGCAAAGTGACGCTGGAAATCACCCGAGCCAGCGAGACCGACAAGGAAACCGTGCTGCATTTTTCCGTGCGCGACACCGGCCTGGGCATTCCGGAGGACGTGCAGAAAAACCTGTTCCGCTCCTTCACGCAGGCCGACGCCTCCACCACGCGTAAATTCGGCGGCACCGGCCTGGGCCTTGCGATCTGCCGCAAGCTAGTTGAATTGATGGACGGCACCATCGGCCTCAACAGCACCTTTGGCCAAGGTTCGACGTTCTGGTTCACATTGCCTTACACCAAGCAAAAAATTTCCCCTACGCCGGCCACCGCACTAATCACCGGTGCCGCCGGTGTCAACCCGGTCGCCACGCCCGCCATCACCATCCACACCCGCGTCATTCTCGCCGAAGACAATAAGATCAACCAGATCGTTGGCCTGAAACAGCTCAAAAAACTCGGCTGCACCAACATTCAGCTTGTCGGCAACGGGCTGGAAGCCGTGGCCGCGTGGCAGCAGGATCCGGGCGCGATTATTTTGATGGACTGCCAGATGCCGGAGCTGGACGGCTACGAAGCCACGCGCCAGATCCGCCAGATGGAAAAGGGGCAAAACCTGCCCCGGACGCGGATCATCGCCATGACCGCCAATGCCATGCAGGGCGACCGCGAACTCTGCCTGGCCGCCGGCATGGATGATTATATTTCCAAACCGGTGGACATGGAGGAGTTGAAAAGGGCGTTGCGAGAAAAACCGGCTGCCGCTGAACCGCCGGTCAAAGTTACCATGGCGGCAACTCCGGTGGCCGAACCGGCCCCAGCCCTGTCGCATTAAGCTGCGGGCGGAAAGTCAGGGGGATTTTTTGCGGTTTGGAAAATGATTTCTAATTTGCACGAAATGCATAAAACTTGCCGCTCAATGAATTTCCTAACCTTTCAAATCGTTCTATTCAGGCTGACGCTGGCGCTCTGCCTCGTCGGCAAACTCCAGGCGGATGAACTGCCGGCCCCGCTCACGCCCGCCGCGCCGCCCACGCCGCGCATCAACGGCCCCGGCGTGTTCGGCGTGCGCCCCGGCTCGGAATTCCTCTACACCATTCCCGCCACGGGCGACCGGCCGATGACTTTCAGCGCCGACAATCTGCCGGCGGGGTTGAAGCTGGACGCCAACACTGGCCGGATCACCGGTGAGCTGGCTGGCAAAGGAGTTTACCTCGTCGAGCTGCGGGCCACCAATGCGTTGGGAGCGGCGGAGAAAAAATTTCGCATCGTCGCCGGTAACGAAATCGTGCTGACGCCGCCGCTGGGCTGGAACAGTTGGAACTGCTGGGCGGAGTCAGTGGACCAGGAAAAGGTGTTGCGCTCGGCGCGGGCTTTGGTGGCTTCCGGCCTCATCAACCACGGCTGGACCTATGTCAACATAGACGATTCCTGGCAGGGCCAGCGCGGCGGCGCTTTCAACGGCCTCCAGGCCAATGAAAAATTTCCGGACATGAAATCGCTCTGCGACCAGATTCATAAAATGGGCCTCAAGGCCGGCATTTACTCGACCCCGTGGATCACCTCGTATGCGAGGTATACCGGCGGTTCGAGTGACGGCGCGGACGGCGCATGGTCCAAAAACCAGGCGAGCACCAAGTTCTGGCATTTCGGCAAAAACTATTTTGCGGCGAACGACGCACAACAATTCGCCGACTGGGGATTTGATTATTTGAAATTCGACTGGAACCCGATTGATGTGCCGCACACCGCCCAAATGGCCGACGCGCTGCGCAAAACCAAGCGCGATATCGTGTTTAGTTTGTCCAACACCGCCCCGTTTGACCATGCTGCCGACTGGGCCCGGCTGGCCAACTGCTGGCGCACGACATCGGATATTATTGACACGTGGGAGGAAAATCCCAAGGCGGGTTACAACTACGGCGTTTCGGAAATCGCGTTTTCCCAGGATCGCTGGACTCCGTATGCAGGGCCGGGGCATTGGAACGACCCGGACATGCTGGTAGTCGGCCACGTCGGCTGGGGTGCCAACCTGCATGCTACCCGGCTGACCCCGGATGAACAGTATTCCCATGTCAGCATGTGGTGCCTGCTCTCGGCCCCGCTGTTGATCGGCTGTGATCTGGAGCAGCTCGATGCTTTCACCCTCGGGCTGTTGAGCAATGATGAAGTGCTGGCACTGGATCAGGACGCCTTGGGCAAACCGGCGGTGCGGGTGGCGACGCTTGGCCCGGTGGATGTTTATTTGAAAGAACTGGAGGATGGTTCCAAGGCGCTGGGATTCTTCAACCGCGGCGGCGACCTCGCAAAAATCAATTTCAACAAGCTGGGTTACATTGGCTTGTCCGGCACTTGGCACGTCCGCAATCTCTGGCAACAATTGGATTTGCCCGAAGCCAAAGGCGCGCTCAAACTGACCATTCCTCCGCATGGCGTCATTCTGCTAAAAATGAGCCAGGTGGTCGCCGAGCGAACCGCGCACTAAATCGCGGCTTCCGGCGCGGCGCAAAATTTCACGCCAGCTGGCCGTATTTCCGAATCTCCGGCCAGCGCCACGCAACGACCAGAACCACCAGGATCGTTCCCAAACCGCCCACCACCGTGGACCAGATGGTGCCGGTGGCCGTGGCCTGAACATAGAGCGCGCCCGCCGTGATGGGAACGTGCTGCCAGACCGGCCCGAACCAATCCGCCGTGAAGCTGGATTCTGAGCCGCCCAGCTCGTTGGAGGTGCCGATGAACAGACTGTTGACCGCCGAAACGCGCCCGCGCTTTTCATCCGGCGTCAAAATCTGCACCAGCGTCTGTCGGACGACGACGCTGACGTTATCCACCGCACCGCACAATGCCATCAGCCCAAACGCCAGCCAGAACCAGACCGCGTCCGGCGCGGCAATAAATTTGCCGAGGCACTGCCGGTTGGCTAGACCAAACAACATCGTCGCCACGCCGAAAACTGCCACGCACCAGAGCATCGCGCGGCCGGCCTTTTGTAGCGGTGGCCGGTGCGCAAGGTAAAACACGCAGAAGATTGCGCCGATGGGCGTCGCCGCACGCAGCAGTCCGAAATCCAGTCCGTCCGCAGTGGTGTGCAATCCGCCGAGGCCGCTGTGCAGGATGTTTTTCGCAAAAATCGGCAACAGCGCCACCGAGCCGCCCAGCAGCACGGCAAACATATCCAGCGTCAGCGTGCCGAGAATGATTTTGTTAGTATAAACAAACCGGAAGCCGGTGATGAGATTGCGGAGCGTCGTTGGTTGGTGCGGTACCTGCTTGTGTTCATGCCGGACGCCGGCGACGAGAAAAAGACAGCCCGCTGCTGCAAGTGCGTTGAAGGCGTAAATCACCCATGCGCCCTGCGTAAGCCAGATCAGCACGCCCCCCACCGCCGGACCGAGCACGGATGAGAGCTGGAATGCGCCGCTGTTGAAGGTGATGGCGCGCGGAAGCTGCTCGCGCGGGACAAGCGCGGTCACAAACGCCGCGCTGGCCGGCCACAAAAATGTCCGCGCTATGCCGACAACGACCAGCAGAGCATAGACGTAATATTTGAAGAACGGATCATGCGGTGCCGTCAGCGTGGAAACCAGCATGAGTCCGAGGCTGGCCAGGCCAAGCACGAGCGTGCTGGCGAGGATGATTTTTTTGCGGCTGTACCGGTCAGCCAGATGGCCGGCAGGCAGCGTGCATAGCACCATTGGCACCATCAGCGCCAGGCCGACATAGCCAAGCGCGAGCGCCGTGCCGGTGCGCCGGAACAGTTCCCAATCCACCGCCGCCACCAGCATCTGCATCCCGAACGATGCAACGAACCGGGCGATAAGATAGCGGAAAAAATCCGCGTTGCGGAAAACGGCGTAGGGATGCTCCGGCGGTATCGGTGGCGCGGGTGTGTCGGTGGTCTTGGTTTCGAGCATGAAACGTTTGCGAAACCTAGCGGATAAAAAAGTCCGGGTCGAGTTTTCGCCGCTGGATAAAGCGGGTGCCGCTGGCATCCGGCCGGCAAAACCGTTTGGTTCTGATGTAAAATGTGCCATCATGCCGGTCCATGGAAAAGCAAAACGACCGTGCGCCGAAACTTAATTACCGCTGGCCTTGGTTCGTAGGCGCAGCGGTGGTGCTGGCGGTGGTGCTGGCGGTGGTGTGGTTGAGCTTCGCCGTGAAAAAAGTCGAGCGCGAACGCGATTTCAGCACGCCCCTGCCCAGCAGCGCACCAGTGCGTTAAAATTATTCTTATTGAATTTCCGGCAACGCCGGCGAATTGGTATTCGTCTCGCCCAGCAACACCGGCAGCACGGAAATGCCGGTGGCGCTGACCACCGATTTCGCATAGGCGATCTGCAGGGCGGTTGGCGCAAAATCCACCGCGCTCCACGGCTGTGCGCTGATGCGCCCGGCGGGAACGTGTTCCGGCCAGTGCACCACCATCGGCAGGCGCCGGCGGGCCCCGGAATTTTTGCCGTTCCGCTCACCGTCCGGATTCAGAAACGCCAGGTTGGTGTCCGCAAACTTTTCCGGCCCGACCGCGCTGGTGAAGAAAATGGCGACGTTGTTGGTCAGCTTTGACTTTTTGAGCTGCTCCAACAACCGGCCGATGCCGGTGTCGAGCCGCGCGATCATGGCCGCGCGGTTTTTCGCGGCCGGCGGCCAGTTTTCATCGGTGAACGGCGCATCGGTCGGCACTGGAAAATCATCCTTACCGTCCGTGGCGGTGCGTGGCGCGGGCAGGTTGACGAGCAGAAAAAACGGCCGGTAATGGTTGGCGAAATCCGGCTGGTTGACCCGGACAAAATTTGCCGCCGCGTTCATCAACAGGTCGGGCAGATACTGGCTGTGCTGGCCACCGGTGTTCTCGTAAATTTCTTCCCGGCCGGTGAAGGCGGAAAAGGTCTTGTTGGTCGCGTCAAAAATGCTGTTCGGCGCGTAACGCCAGATGAAGTCGGAATAATAATTTTGCCCCTCCCGCGCGGCGAGGAAGCCGGCGAACTCGTCAAAACCCTGCGTCCACGGCTGCGCGCCGAGCACCCAATCACCGATCAAGCCAGTGTGGTAGCCCGCCTGCTGGAGGCTCCGGGCCAGCGTGGTTTCACCGGGCGCGAACGCTCCGTTTTTCCCGGTCATCAAGGCGGCTTGCGCCAGCGGTAGCTCGTCGCTCCCGGCGCGATAGTCCGTGAATCGCGTACCTTCGGCGGCCAGGCGGTCAAGGTTGGGCGTCTGAAAATTCGTCTGCCCATAGCAGCTCAAGTCGCCGCAGCCAAGGCCGTGGCAGGCGATGAAAATGATGCTGGAACGGCGCGGGATCACGGTGCGCGCGGCGGGCGCGGCGTTGGTGAAAATGGATGCCAGACTCTCGGCGGGCGCGGCCGGGGAAAATGCCAGCAGCGCGGCGAGCAGGATGAAAAGACGGTTCAGCTTCATGGTGGACTTTGATTCTGGAAAAAGCGGGCTGTTCAAAGCAATTCTTTTTCTTCAGGGTTTTCGGCGCGTTTGCCAAAGTCCGCCGCCAGCGGAATCTGTGTCGCCACCAGAAAACTCGGAACCGTCACCAGAAGCACCCATAAGAAAAAATGCGGGTAGCCAAGTCGTTCCTGTAGCCAGCCGCTCCACATTCCCGGCAGCATCATGCCCGCCGCCATGAAGCCGGTGCAGATGGCGTAATGCGCCGTCCGGTGTTCGCCGTGCGCGATGTAAATCATGTAAAGCATGAACGCTGTGAAGCCGAAACCGTAGCCGAACTGTTCGACGGCGACGCCCGCACCGATCGCCAGCAGGTTTTCCGGCTGCGCGAAGGCGAGCCAGATGAAGACCGCATCCGGCAAGTGAATCGCCAGCAGCATCGGCCACAGCCAGAATTTCAAGCCGCGCCGCGCCACCGCAAAACCGCCAAGCAGCGAGCCAAAAATGAAAGCCACTACCCCAACCGTGCCGTAGATCAAGCCGAGCTGGTCATTCGTCAAGCCCAGTCCACCCTGGTCGCGCGGATCGAGCAGAAACGGCTGGGCCATTTTCAATAATTGCGCTTCGCCCAGCCGGTAAAGCAGCAGGAACAGCAGCAACACGCCGATTTTCGGCTTCCGAAAAAAAGTGCCGAAGGTTTTAAAAAATTCCGGAATAAAATGTTGGGCCGAAGCTATGCCTTGAGCCTGATCCGCCACCGGGCGTGGCAAAACCAGCCAGTGATAAAGCCCGAAACCCAGATAAATTGCCGCGATGAGGCCGAACGCCTCCGCCCAAGCCGATGAGTAGTCGCCAGCGTGCAGGTGGATTTTTCCAACCAGGATCACCAGACCACCCTGCGCGGCTATCGTTGCCACGCGATAGAACAAGCTGCGGATGCCGATGAAAATGGACTGCTCACGTTCCGTGGTCGCCAGCATATAAAAACCGTCCGCCGCGATATCATGCGTCGCCGAGCTGAACGACAGCAGCCAGAAAAACGCGAGCGTGAGCTGGAAAAAATGCGGCGTGGGAATTGTCAGCGCCACGCCGGCCAGCCCCGCGCCCAGCAACAATTGCATGACCCAGATCCATTGCCGCCGCGTCTTGAGCAAGTCCACCACCGGGCTCCAGAGCGGCTTGATGACCCACGGCAGATATAGCCAGCCGGTGTAAAACGCGATGTCGGTGTTCGACACGCCGAGATTTTTGTATAGCACCACCGCCACCGACGCCACCAGCACGTTCGGCAAACCCTCCGCCAGGTAAAGCGTTGGAATCCAGAGCCAGGGATTTCGCGAAGTTGACTTGGTGGAAGGCATTTATTTTTCGGCGCGGCTTTTCACGGCGGCAACTTTAAGGCGCACCCCCGGCGAAGGGAAATTTTTTCTTCGTTTCCAACGACCGGCGCGACACAATCGGCGCGTGACCATCGCCATCGGCGCCTTTCTCAACGCCCTGGGCATCCTGCTCGGCGCGCTCTTCGGCCTCACGGCCGGCCCGCCGCTGACCGCCCGGACGCAGGATTTTTTCAAGACCGCGCTGGGCACCTTCACGGTTTTCTACGGCTTGCGGCTGATTTATCAAAATGTTCACGGAAACTTCACCCTGGGCTTGAAACAGGTTTTTCTCGCTTTGCTCGCCGTCGTCCTTGGCAACGGGCTGGGAAAAATCCTAAAATTGCAAAAGTTCTCCAACCGTGTCGGCCATCAAGCCGCGCTCCTGCTGGCCGCCGCGCAAAAAGATCCGCCCGGCCGCCCCGCTGACGGTTTTGCGGCCGCGTCGATTCTTTTTTGCGCCGCCCCGCTGGGCATTCTGGGCGCGGTTGCCGACGGGTTAGAAAATTATTTTTACCTATTGCTGGTGAAAGCGCTGATGGACGGACTGGCCATGCTGAGTTTCGTGAAAATGTTTCGCTGGCCAGCAACGTTCGCGGCCGGACCGGTGTTTCTTTTCCTCAATGGCCTGGAACTGGCCGTCCACCTCGGCGCGCAACCGTGGCTGGACGCACACCGGCTGACCGATTCCGTGAACCTCGCCGCCGGCTTGGTCACGTGCTGCGTTGCCCTGGTGATCTTTGGCATCCGCCGCGTGGAACTGGCCAATTACCTGCCTGCACTCGCCGTTTCGCCGTTGCTGGCCTATTGGCTTGGATGAAATATCCACTTGCGATTTTGCTGGTTTGCAATAACTTACAAGGCATGGGGCGCAAACGGAAACCGACGGCACATCAAAAGCAAATCCGGTTTTTTACAATTTTCTTTGGGGTCGTATTGGTGCTGATACTGGTCGCGTTGCTGTGGCTGTTCAACCGGTCACCAGGCAACCTTCACTGAAGCAGCCCGCGTTTCCGCAGCAGCGCCTCCATCGCCTTATCCATCAGCAAATCCGCCAGCGGCTTGGTGGCCTCGTCCAGCGCGGCGACCGCGGCTTGAAGCTTTTTTAGGTCACCCGAACCGCCGGCAGTTTCTATCGCCAAAGCGGATTCGACTGCCTGCACCACCAATAAAATTTTTTCGCGATAATCATTTTCTATTTCCGCGCCGAAATCCGCTAGCGCCTTGCGGGTCGCCGTCAACGTTTCGTTCGCTTTCAACTTTGCCTCGATCCAGCGCCGCGCGGCCAGATCGTCGAAGGCATGCTCGACTGACTCCTCGACCATTTTCTGCACCGCCGCGTCGTCCACGTCCACTGCCGATTTAAGCTCCACGATTTTTTCGCGGCCGGTGTTGGTGTCGCGGGCGAGGACGTGCAAAATGCCGTTCGCATCAATTTCAAACTGCACGCCCACGCGCGCGACGCCGCGCGGCGCGGCTTCAAAATCGAGCGTTAATTTTCCAAGGCTCCAGTTGTCTTTCGCCCGCTCGCGTTCGCCCTGCAAAATCTGGATGAGCATGTTGCGCTGAAAATCGACGGCCGTGGTGAACAGCTCGCCGGCTTTGACTGGAATCGTCGAATTGCGCGGGATGATGACGTTCATCAGGCCGCCAAAGGTTTCCAGTCCGAGCGACAGCGGCGTGACATCGAGCAGTAAAATATTTTTAAATCCGCCGCTCAAAATCTCCGCCTGGATCGCCGCGCCGAGCGCCACGGCTTCGTCGGGGTTTTGCGAAGTATTCAATTGCGGTCCGCCGACTCGGTGATAATCCTGGCCGAGCCGCAGGCTCCCGCGCGTTTCTTCAAAATCCGCGCAGCCAAACAGTTCGCCGACAAATTTCCGCACCAGCGGCATCCGCGTCTGGCCGCCGACCAAAATGATTTGATCCAGATCTTTCGTCGTCAGCTTCGCATCCGCCAGCGCGCGCAGGCAATGCGGTCGCGTCCGCGCGATGATGTCGCTGGTTAAATTATCCAGCTCGGCGCGGATGAGCCGATAGCGGAACGAAAAATCCGGCGAGAGAAACGGCAGGCTGATTTCCACTTCCGTTTCCGTTGAGAGTTTTATTTTAGCCTGTTCGGCGGCTTCGCGGAGGCGGGACCACCATTGCGGTTCGCGGTTCGCGGTTCGCGGATTGGCCGCCTGGATTTTTTCCGCCAGGAAATCCACAAGCCGTTTGTCCAAATCGTCGCCGCCGAGCCGCGTGTTGCCATTGGTCGCCAGCACCTGAAACACCCCGTCGTTCAATTCCAAAATTGATAGATCAAACGTGCCGCCGCCCAGGTCATACACCGCGATTTTTGATTTTTCCTTAAGCTTGTCCAGGCCGTAGGCTAGTGCGGCGGCGGTTGGCTCGTTGAGGATTCGCTCGACGGTGAAGCCGGCGAGTTCACCGGCATGCTTGGTGGCGTGCCGTTGCGCATCGTTGAAATAGGCTGGCACGGTGATGACGGCCCGCGTGATGGCTTCGCCAAAATAATTTTCCGCCGCGCGCTTGAGCTTTTTCAGTACTTCGGCGGAGATTTCTTCTGGTGAATAATTTTTCCCGTGAATCGGAATGGTTACGGCGCCGGGTTTGTCGGCTTTGACGGGAAAGGGCACGAGCCTTTCCTCCTGCGCGATGTCCTCGCCGCGCCGGCCGATGAAACGCTTCACCGAATAAACTGTCTCCGCCGGTTTCAGCAGGCGGACGCGATTGGCTTCGTGCCCGACGATGGTCGATGCTTCTGTCGCCGGGAAATGAACGACGGACGGAGTGAGACGCTGGCCGTGCTCGTCCGCGATGACAAGAGGGATGCCTGAATCCACCGTGGCAACGAGGGAATTTGTGGTGCCTAAATCAATGCCGACTATTTTGCTCATCTGCGGCTCTTTTTTTTCTCCCTGCCGCCTTTTATTTATTTTCCCATTTTTACGTCAGCCTCATCGGCATGACGACGTAGAGGAAAGGTCCGTTGATCTTAACCACTCCGGGGCTTAGTTCATCTATTAACTCGATGAAAACCTCGTCTTCTGTCAGCGCCGCCAGCGGGTCAATCAGGTAGCGTGGATTGAACGCTATGGCCAGTTCCTTGCCCTTGTAGTTGATGGCGATAGTCTCCCGCGCCTCGCCCACTTCCGGCGAGTTGGCGGTGATGGTGAGATTATTTTTTCCAAATACCAGTTTCACTGAGTTTGCCTTTTCGCTGGTCATTATTTCGGCTCGGCGCAAGGCGGACTGAAATTCCTCCCGCCCAATGGCTATTCTTTCCTTGGCTTCACCGGGAATGACTTGCCGGTAATTTGGATAATTTCCTTCGATCAGCTTGGTGATTAGGAGGACGGAAAAACCAGTTTCGCTTTTTAGTGAGAAGGATGCCTGGTTTTCACCAAACTTGAGTTCGACTTCTCCTTTGTCCTGCAATAGCCGGGTCAGTTCGTTCACCGCTTTGGCGGGAACTATAAATTCCCCGCTGCTCTTTTCTGATATATCTACTTCCTCGTCCACCAGCGCTAGCCGGCGCCCGTCGGTGGCCACGAAGGTCATCTTTCCTTCCTTGAGGCTTATAAATATGCCGTTGAGGACGTAGCGTGATTCGTCGGTGGAAACGGCAAAGGAGGTTTTCTTGAGCATTGCCCGGATGGTTTCCTGAGTGAGGTTCACTTTTTTTTCGTCCTTGAATTTCGGCAGCGGCGGAAATTCATCCGCTCCGAGCCCGTTGATTTTAAAGAACGATGACCCGCTGCGGATGGTGGCTACGTTTTTTTCATCCACTTCGATTTCAATCTCGCCGTTAAGTTCGCGCACGATCCCAAACAATTTTTTTACCGGCAACGTGGTTGCTCCGGACTTTGATACCTTGGCCTCTACCTTGCAGGCTACAGTCACGTCGAGATCGGTGGCGGTAAACTCCACATGGTTGCCTTCGCCGCGTATCAGCACGTTGGAAAGAATGGGCAGCGTGGTTCGCGTGCTGACGACATTCTGAGCGGCGGAAAGGCCGGCGATGATCTGGTCTTTGGTGATCGTTAGGTTCATGCGCTTTTAATATGTATCTTCTCTTTTAAAATATCTATCCGTATTAAGGCCGGTGAACAAGCCCAATAACTTTCTAATCGCCGTCAGCAACTTAAAAAACAATAAATGTTCCCGGTGACAACTTCAAGCTATCCAAACCAGACAGAATGAAAAGTCAAAGTTGTCGGCACTTTTAACAAGTAATTCACAACCGCTTGGCCGGAGATCCGCCGAGTTGTGCGCGGAAGATAATTTCAGGCAAAACCGAACAAACAAAATCCACTTCTCCCGCCGTTGAATTGCGACCCAGCGAAAAACGGACGAGCGAATTGGCCTCATCCTTAATTCCAATCGCCAAAACCACGAGGCTAGGAACCAGCGAACCCGCCGAACACGCTGAACCGCTCGAGGCACAAATTCCTTCCATGTCCAATCCTGCCAACAGCGAAATGCCATCGGCACCGCGAACTACGAAGGAAACGGTGTTGTTCAAGCATTTATCAAGCGGGCTGACGATCACACAACCTTCAATTTTTTCAATGGAAGCAATGAGTTTATTACAAAACGGTTTGAGTTTGGAGGGGGAAAAAACAGGAGGGCTGACAAAATTTTCCAGAGCTTCAACCATGCCAACAAGGGAAGCAAGATTTTCGGTGCCGGCGCGGCGTTCGTTTTCGTGGCCACCACCAAATAAAATGGGATTGGGAAGCAGCGGGGATTTGATGTAAAGGAGCCCAGCGCCTTTAGGTCCGTGGAATTTATGGGCGCAAACGGAAACCAAGTCGGCGTTGAACTGGCTGAGGTTTTCAAATGGTTCCTTGCCAAACCACTGAACCGCGTCGGTGTGAAAAACAACCCCAAGGTCGCGACAAACCGATCCAAGCTCGGAGATAGGCTGAATGGTTCCAATTTCGTTGTTCGCCGCCATGATGGAAACCAGCACCGTGTCTGGCCGCAAATTTTTTTCCAAATCAGCCACCGAAACGCGTCCGTTAACGTCAACCGGTAGGCGAGTAACGGAAAAACCTTCGTTAATTTCCAAATAATCGAAACACTGTAAAATCGCGTGATGTTCCACGGCGGACGTGATGATGTGTTTGCCTTTGGCTTTGAGCGCCCGTGCCGCGCCGAAGATGGCGAGATTATTTGCCTCCGTGCCACCGCTGGTAAAAACAATTTCGCTCGGCTTGGCCCCGAGAAATTTAGCCGCGCGGTCCCGCGCCTCATCGAGCAACGCGCGGGCTTTGCGCCCGACCTGATGAACGGATGAAGGATTTCCCCAGACATCAACCAGAAAAGGCAGCATCGCATCGCGCACCGCCGGGTCGAGAGGCGTGGTGGCGTTGTAATCGAAATAAATCGTGTTCGGCATGGGGATGATACGCGATGGGGGATGAGCGAATGAACAAGGTTGACGTTTTATATGTCACGCATCACGTTATCACTCAGCATGGCCCCAGTTTAAAACGAAAAGTGCGAAGCGTAAATGAAAACGCAGGTAAAAATATGTGGTATCACGAGCATCGCCGACGGCTTGGCCGCCGCCGAAGCGGGCGCAGACATGATCGGGCTGATGTTCTACGAAGGCAGCCCGCGCCACATCACGCTCGCGACCGCCGTGGAGCTTTCCCGCGCGCTGCCGCCGTTTGTGTTGCGCGTCGGAGTGTTTGTGAACCCGGAAGAAGCGCACGTCACCCGAGCCATCGCCGAATGTGGCTTGAACCTGCTGCAGTTTCACGGCGACGAAGATTCCGATTTTTGCACACACTTCGGCTTGATGAGCCTGAAGGCGATACGTGTGCGCGACCGCGAATCACTGAAACAACTGGGAAATTTTAACACCGACGCACTTCTGCTCGATGCCTATTCCAAGAGCGGCCTCGGAGGCACCGGCGAACAATTCAACTGGGAGCTGGCGGAAGCAGCGCAGAAATATGGCAAACCAATTTTTCTCGCCGGCGGGTTGACGCCGGAAATTGTAGCGGCGGCGATCAAGCAGGTTCATCCCTTTGCCGTGGATGTTTCGAGCGGCGTCGAATCCGCGCCCGGAAAAAAAGATGCCGCGAAAGTCCGCGCTTTCATCCAAGCCGCCAAATCCGTCGCATGAAAGCCCCGGCCACCCGCTGCCCGTGGCCGACGGACGAGCTTTCCCTCCGCTATCAAGACGACCGCCGGCTGTTTGAGAATTTGATCCTGGAAGGGGCGCAGGCGGGTTTGAGCTGGCACACGGGTCTGAAGCAGCGAGAAAATTCCGCGCCGCCTTCGACCCTTTCGAGGCGGAAAAAGTCGAGCGTTACGGAGACAAGAAAAAAGTGTTGCTACTCGCCAACGCCGGCAGCAGCCATAACCGCTTAAAGATTTACGCCACTATTCAAAACGCCAAAACATTTCAGATGGTGCAGGAGGAATTTGACAGCATCGACGCATATCTGGTGGATGGAAAACCGATCATTGGTCCCTGCCAGAGCATAAAGGAAGTTCCGTCGCCAACGGAAATTTCAGAGGCAATGAGCAAGGATTTGCGACAACGCGGATTTAAATCCGTTGGTTCGACTATTTGTTACGTGAACATGCCGGCCGTCGGCAGGGTCAACGATCATCTGATCACATGCTTCCGGCACAAACAACTTTCTTGAAATGAAACGCATCGCCGTTTATTGCGGCTCCAACCAAGGCGTGCGGCCGGAATACGCGACGGCGGCGGAGACGCTCGGCGCGTTGCTCGCGCGCGAGAAGATTGAACTGGTCTATGGCGGCGGCAGGGTCGGGCTGATGGGCATCGTGGCGGACGCGGTGTTGCAACACGGCGGCCACGTCATCGGCGTGATTCCCGAAAAGCTGGTTATCAAGGAAGTTGTTCACGAAAAATTGCCGGATCTCCGGGTCGTGAAAACCATGCACGCACGCAAGGCCCTGATGGCGGAATTGGCCGACGGCTTCATCGCGCTGCCCGGCGGCTATGGCACGTTGGAGGAAATGTTCGAGGTGCTGGCGTGGAGCCAGCTTGGCTGGCACCATAAACCGTTCGGCCTATTCAACGTCGGCGGGTTTTATGGCGGCCTGCTGGAATTTCTGGATCACACCACGCACGAAGGCTTCCTCCGCGCCCAGCACCGCGAACTCGTGATGGCTGAAAGCGATGCGGAAAAATTGTTGCACCGTATGAAAGCGCGCCGGCCGCCGGCAGAAGGCAAGTGGATGAAGTGAATCCCAACCCAGCCGCAGTCACAAAAATTGGCGACGATAAAACAATAAAGGAGAGGCAGAAAAAACGGCGCCGGCTAGAATTCTGAAAATGCACAGAATTTTGGCCAAACAAACCTTAAGCCCGAATGTCACGCGGCTGGAGGTCCACGCGCCGCGCATCGCCCAAATCCGGCAGGCGGGACAATTTGTGATCGTCCATCTGGCCGCAAATTCCGAGCGGATTCCGCTGACGATTGCAGATTCCAATTCTGTGACCGGCGCGATTACGCTAGTGATCCAGGCGGTCGGTAAAAGCACCAAAGAACTCGTTGAGCTAAAGGCTGGTGATTTTATCCGCGACGTCGCCGGACCGCTGGGCCATCCGACGGAAATGATCGCGAGCGGCCACGCGCTGTGCATTGGCGGCGGGGTTGGCACGGCGGTGGTGCATCCAATTGCGCAGGGCTTGCAGCAACGCGGCATGCGCGTGACCAGCGTCATTGGCGGACGCGCGAAGGAATGGGTGATTTTTGAAAACGAGCTGAAGCGTTATGGCAAAGTTGTCGTTTGCACGGACGATGGCAGTTATGGGCGCAAAGGTTTTGTGACGGACGCGGCGAAGGAAATTCTCGCGGCGGAAAAAGTGGACATCGTCTATGCCGTCGGCCCGGTGCCGATGATGCGCGCGGTGGCAAACCTCACGCGCAGCCTCGGCGTGCACACGATTGTTTCGCTAAATCCGGTGATGATTGACGGCACGGGCATGTGTGGCGGCTGCCGTGTTTCGCTCGGCAACGAAACGAAGTTCGCCTGCGTGGACGGCCCGGAGTTTGACGGGCACAAAGTCAATTTTGACGAATTGCAGGACCGGCTCTCGACCTACCGCGAATTTGAACAGCGGGCCACCGCCTGCGCGGCGGAAAATTGCCGGATCGAAAAACAACTTGCCAACCAAGCCTGATATGTCCGCCCGCATCACCACCAAAGAACGGATGAAAATTAACCGGCAAGCGATGCCGGAACAGGACGCCGCCGCGCGCGCCGCGAATTTTCTCGAAGTCAACCTCGGCCTGCCGGAGCGGCTGGCGCTGCTCGAAGCCGACCGTTGTTTGCAGTGCAAAGATCCGCGCTGCATGAAAGGTTGTCCGGTGGGCGTGAACATTCCGAAATTTCTCGATTTCCTCACCGCGGGCAAACTGCCTGAAGCCGCGCAAAGTCTGCTCGGCGACAACGCGCTGCCCGCCGTGACCGGCCGCGTCTGTCCGCAAGAAACGCAGTGTGAAGCCGAATGTGTGCGCGCCAAAGGTTTGCCCGTCGGCGTCGGCTATTTGGAACGCTACGTCGCCGATTGGGCGCGCGAACATCGCGATCAGTTGCCGCAAATCAAACCGTCGCCGACCGGAAAAAAAGTGGCCATCGTCGGTTCCGGTCCGGCGGGACTCACTGCCGCCGGCGAACTGGCCAAGTCGGGCCATGACGTGACGATTTACGAAGCGTTGCACAAGGCTGGTGGCGTGCTGGTTTACGGCATCCCGGAATTCAGGCTGCCGAAAAAAATCGTGGCGCAGGAAGTCGAGCGGCTTCAAGAAGCCGGCGTTAAAATCGAGTGCAACGTCGTCATCGGCCGCACTTATACGATTCCCGAATTACAGAATATTTTCGACGCCATCTTCATCGCCAACGGCGCGGGGCTGCCGGTGTTCATGAATGTGCCGGGTGAAAATTTCAAGGGAGTTTATTCCGCGAACGAATATCTCACGCGCATCAATTTGATGGCGGCGTATGATTTTCCCCGCTCGGACACGCCGGTGCTGAACGGCCAGCGCGTCGCGGTGGTCGGTGGCGGCAACGTGGCGATGGACGCTGTGCGCACAGCCAAACGACTCGGCGCGAAAACCGCGATGATCGTTTATCGCCGCACGCATGACGAATTACCGGCCCGGGCCGAGGAAGTCCACCACGCGGAGCAGGAAGGCGTTCAGTTTGAATTTCTCACCGCGCCGATTGAAGTGCTCGGCAATGGCCAGCGCTGGGTCACCGGCATGAAATGCCAGAAGATGAAGCTCGGCGAACCGGACAGCTCTGGTCGCCGCCGGCCCGAAGTCATTCCCGGCTCGGAATTTATTTTAGATTGCGACGTGGTCGTCGTGGCCATTGGCACCAAGGCCAATCCCCTGCTTACGGCCACCTGCCCGGATTTGAAATTGAACAAGTGGGGCAATATTGTCGCCGACGAAAATGGCGCGACGAGTATCCCGGGTGTGTTTGCCGGCGGCGACATCGTGCGCGGCGCGGCCACGGTCATTCTCGCGATGGGCGACGGCAAAAAATCCGCGCAGGCGATTGACGCCTATTTGGCAGCCAGCCCAAAGCCGGCGACTTTGGTCGCGACGGTTTGAGCGAAGTTAATTTTGGTAGCTACGGCAGCATGCGGGGTGATGGCACAATTAATTATTCACGCTGGGAAAGGGGAATCTTCACGGCGGGGAAACTGGCAGGGCAAAAAAGCGTTGCTTGTGGCCGGGGAGTGGTAATATTGCCATTGAATCCTAGCTATGAAGATTTCCGTTCCCCGCGAAACTCACCCGGGCGAAAGCCGCGCGCCACTCACGCCTGACGCCGTCGCCAAGCTCATCAAACTCGGCGCGCAGGTTGAGGTCGAGGGCGGACTCGGCACCGCCGCCGGATTTTCCGACGAAGCCTATCTCAAGGCCGGTGCAGTCATCACCTCCGACCGCAAAACGCTGATCAGCTCCGGCGACATCCTGCTGCGGCTGCGCAAGCCGCCGGTGGAAGAAATCGCGTGGCTCAAGCCCGGTGCGATTCACGCGAGCCTGCTCGATCCGTTCAACGAAAAGGATCTCGTCCAGAAATTTGCCGAGCACGGCGTCAGCGCCATCAGCATGGAATTCCTTCCGCGCACGACGCGCGCCCAAAAAATGGATGTGCTTTCTTCGCAGGCGAATCTCGGCGGCTACGTCGCGGTGATTCAAGCCGCGAGTCATGTGAACAAAATCTTTCCGATGATGACCACGGCGGCGGGCACGATTCTGCCAGCCAAGGTTTTCATCATCGGTGCGGGCGTCGCCGGGTTGCAGGCGATTGCCACGGCCAAGCGGCTCGGCGCGAAAGTCACGGCTTACGACACGCGGCCGGTGGTCGAGGAGCAGGTGAAATCGCTCGGCGCGCAGTTTTTAAAAATTGATCTCGGCGAAACCGGCCAGACGAAGGAAGGTTATGCGCAGGCGCTGACCGAGGAGCAGATTCAAAAACAGCGCGCCGCGATGAAGAAAACCTGCGGCGATTCGGACATTGTCATCACCACCGCGCAAGTGTTTGGCCGGCGCGCGCCGATTCTGGTCACCCACGAGATGCTCGACGCGATGAAGCCCGGCAGCGCAGTGATTGACATGGCGGTCGAGAGCGGCGGCAATGTCGAAGGCGTCGTTTATGACCAAGTCACCGACCGCCGGGGTGTGAAGATTGTCGGGGTTGCCAACCTGCCCGCCCGCGTGCCGCTGCACGCCAGCCAGGTTTATGCCGCCAACCTCGTGGCGCTTGTCGAGGAATTCTGGGATAAAAAGGAAAAGAACTTTGTGCTCAAGCTTGACGACGAAATCATCAAAGGCTGCCTTCTCACGCACGGCGGAAAAATCGTGAACGAGAAACTGCTGCCCAAACCAAACTGATTTTTTATGGATACCAACGTTCTGTTCATTTTCATCCTCGCCATCTTTGTCGGCTTCGAGGTGATTTCAAAAGTGCCTTCGATGCTGCATACACCGCTGATGTCCGGCACCAACGCCATTCACGGCATCATTTTTTTCGGCGGCATTTTGGTGCTGGCGGACGCGGAAACGCACCTGGCACAGGGGCTCGGATTTGTCGCGGTGATTTTCGGGTCGGCCAATGTTTTCGGCGGCTTCATGGTCACGGACCGGATGCTGCAAATGTTCAAGAAAAAGAAATAACATGAGTTCCACCATCGCTCTCATCATCATCGGCGTTTCGGTTTTATTCATCCTCGGCATCAAGTTCTTGAGTTCGCCGAAAACCGCGCGGACCGGCAATCTCGTGGCGGCGGCCGGCATGTTTTTCGCCCTGCTCGTGCTGCACAAAACCGACGGCAACTCCGTCTGGACGCAGGGCTGGAGTTTTAACTACACGCTGATTGTGATCGGCACCGTCATCGGCCTCGTTATCGGCGCGGTCGGCGCTTATCGGGTGAAAATGACCGCCATGCCGCAGATGGTCGCGCTGTTCAACGGCCTGGGCGGCGGGGCGGCGGCGCTGGTGGCCACGCTGGAATTTCTCCGGGGCGCGCACAGCTTGTTTGGCATCACGGCGTTCATCGCCGGCTCAATGCTGTTCGCAACGCTCATCGGTTCGCTCTCATTTTCCGGCAGCGCGATTGCCTATTTGAAACTGGAGGGGAAATTTGAAAAGCCGCACACTTTTCCCGGCCAAAACATTCTCAACGGCCTGGTTTTGCTGGTCATTCTTGGCTTATGCGGCAATCTGACATTCAACGCTGCTGGCGGCAACGCCACCACCGCATTCGTCGTGATGTTTTGTCTCGCCTTGTTTTTCGGCGTGGCGATGGTCATGCCCATCGGCGGCGCGGACATGCCGGTGGTAATATCCCTGCTCAACTCGTTCACCGGCCTCGCGGTCGCGGCGGATGGATTCGCGATTAACAATCTCGCGATGGTTGTTGCCGGCACGCTCGTCGGCTCGTCCGGCACGCTGCTCACGCTGCTGATGTGCAAGGCCATGAACCGGCCGGTGACAAATGTCTTGTTCGGCGCATTTGGTTCCAGCGGCGGGGCGGCGGCGGCGGCCAGCGGCATTGCCGGCACCGTCAAACCGATTCAAGCCGACGAAGTGGCGCTGCTGCTGGCCTACGCGCAACGCGTCGTGATCGTTCCCGGCTACGGCATGGCTGTGGCGCAGGCGCAGCATTCCGTGCGCGAACTTTCCGACGAACTCGGCAAACGCGGCGTGGAAGTCCAGTTTGCGATTCATCCCGTCGCCGGCCGCATGCCCGGGCATATGAATGTTTTGCTCGCCGAAGCAAATGTGCCTTACGACCAGCTCATCGAAATGGAAGCAATCAATCCTTCGATGGACCGCGTGGATGTCTGCCTCGTCATCGGTGCGAATGACGTGGTGAATCCCGCCGCGCGCGAGGAAAAGACCAGTCCGATTTTCGGCATGCCGATCATCGAGGCCGACCGCTGCAAATCCGTCATCGTGATGAAACGCTCCATGGCCGCCGGTTTCGCGGGCATTGAAAATCACCTGTTCTACAAGGACAACACGCGGATGCTTTTCGGCGACGCCAAGGCTTCGCTCAATGCGCTCGTTGCGGCGGTGAAGGCGAGTTGAATTTTTCAAAGCCAAGAATTGCGTAATGTTTGGCAGGACGAGGCTTGTTTTGGTTTGCGGCCGGGTGAATGATGTGGTGGTAATCCACTTTTCACATGAGCCAGCAAACGCGCTTCGATCTGACGCAGGCGGACATTCCGTCGGCTTGGTATAACCTCAACGCCGATTTCCCCGAGCCGCTGCCGCCGCCGCTGCATCCCGGCACGAAAGCACCGCTCCTACCGGAAGCGCTCGAAGCGATCTTTCCGAAAAATCTCATCGAGCAGGAAATGAGCGCAGAGAAATATCTCGAAATTCCCGAACCGGTGCGCGATATCTACGCGCTATGGCGGCCCACGCCGTTGCTGCGCGCCGTGCGATTGGAAAAGGCGCTGAACACGCCGGCGCACATTTATTACAAATACGAGGGCGTCAGTCCTGCCGGCAGCCACAAGGTCAATACCTCGGTGCCGCAGGCGTATTACAATAAAATCGCCGGCACCAAACGGCTTGCCACGGAAACCGGTGCGGGTCAGTGGGGATCGTCCCTGGCGTTCGCGTGCAGCTTGTTTGGGCTGGAATGCAATGTTTACATGGTCAAAGTCAGCTATGACCAAAAGCCGTATCGTCGGATGCTCATGCACACGTGGGGCGCGACGGTTCACGCGAGTCCGAGCGATCAGACGGAATACGGTCGCAAGTTGCAGGCGCAAGACCCGCATCATCCCGGCAGCCTTGGCATTGCCATCAGCGAAGCCATCGAGGACACGGTCAAAACGCCAGACACCAAATACTCGCTCGGCAGCGTGCTGAATCACGTTTGTCATCATCAGACCGTAATCGGTGAGGAAACCATCCAGCAGATGGAAAAAGCCGGCGAGGAGCCGGACGTGATTTTCGGCTGCTGTGGCGGTGGCAGCAATTTCGCCGGGCTGGCCTTCCCGTTCATGCGCGGAAAAATCCGCCATGGGAAAAAATACCGCATCGTCGGCGTTGAGCCCTCGGCGTGTCCGTCGCTCACCAAAGGCGAACTGCGCTATGATTTCGGCGATACGGCCGAAACCACGCCGTTGATGAAGATGTTCACGCTCGGCCACGATTTCATTCCGCCAAGCATTCACGCGGGTGGACTGCGCTATCACGGCATGGCGCCGATGGTCAGCCACGCGCTCCAACTTGGCTTGATGGAAGCCGAGGCGGTGCATCAGACCAAAGTTTTCGAAGCGGCGGTTTTGTTTGCCCGGAAAGAAGGCATCGTGCCCGCGCCGGAATCGTCCCACGCCATCGCCGCCGTGGTGAACGAGGCGGTGAAATGCCGCGAAGCGGGAACGAAAAAAGTTTTGCTCTTCAACCTTTCCGGCCACGGCCTCCTCGACTTGAGTTCGTTTGAAAGTTTTCTACACGGCAAAATCCAGGACGTTTGATCGTCATCGGAAATAACGACCGTTTGAATTTGGATGACCGGCGAAGGGGAAGTCTTTCCGCCGCTTGGTCTTCAAACTCCAAGTTGCCATTGCCGGAATAGGGATTAGACTGTTTTGTAACCTATGACGAACAAACCCAATCCCAAGGCCGCGCCGTCACCGGCGGAAAACGCGGCTTGGAAAGCGACCGTGCTCCAATACCAGCAGCCATCGCTGTGGCGGGCGCTGTGGCAGATCACCAACACGGTGGTTCCCTATGCCGGCTTGTGGTATCTGATTTATGTCTGCCTGCCAATTTCCTGGTGGCTGGTGGTGCCGCTGGCGGTTTTGGCCGCCGGATTTCTCGTGCGCGTTTTCATCATTTTTCATGATTGCGGCCACGGCTCTTATTTCAAATCCCCCGCCGCCAACGATGCGCTGGGGTTCCTCACCGGCGTGCTGACCTTCACGCCGTATTATCACTGGCGCTGGGAGCACGCCATCCACCATGCCAGCGCCGGCGACCTCGACAAGCGCGGCACCGGCGACGTTTGGACCATGACCGTGCAGGAATATCTCGAGGCGTCGCGCTGGAAAAAATTCGCCTACCGGCTCGCGCGCAATCCTTTCATTCTGTTTGTCATTGCGCCGATGTTTTTGTTCCTCATTCAGCAGCGGTTTCCCTCGGCCAAGGCCAGCCGGCGGGAACGGCATTCCGTTTATGCAATGAACGCGGCCATTCTCGGCATGGCGCTCGGGCTGAGTTGGCTCGTGGGCTTCAAGGCTTACCTGGTGATTCAACTGATCATTCTCATGGTCGCCGGCGGTGCGGGCGTGTGGATGTTTTACGTCCAGCATCAATTTGAAGACGTCTATTGGGAACGCGGCGAGGACTGGAACTATGTTGCCGCCGCTTTGCAGGGCAGTTCCTTCTACAAACTGCCGCGCATCCTGCAATGGTTTTCCGGCAACATCGGTTTCCATCACATCCATCATTTAAGCCCGCGCATCCCCAACTACAATTTGGAAATGTGCCATCAGGCCAATCCGCTGTTTCAGCAGGTCAAACCCATCACCTTTTTCGCCAGCCTGAAATCCATGACCTATCGGCTCTGGGACGAAAAAAACAAGCAGCTCGTCGGCTACCGCGCCCTTCGCGAACTGCGCAAGCAGCAGAAGCACGCGTCGCGCTGAAAATTAACCACGGATGGGCACAGATGCGCACGGATAAAACCGTTGTTGCTTCAAAATCCGTGCCCATCCGTGCCCATCCGTGCCCATCCGTGGTTAAAATAATTTGCGTCTTTGCGTCTTTGCGTGAGAATTGTTTTATGAGCGCAGTTGCCAATTTAAATTTGCCCGACGCCACCGGCCATTTCGGCCCCTTCGGCGGACGTTATGTGCCGGAAACGTTGATGCACCCGCTCCAAGAATTGGAGGCCGAATACTTCCGCGCCCAGCACGATCCGGGATTTCAGAAGGAGCTGAGTTACTACCTCACGGAATTTGTCGGTCGCCCCTCGCCGCTTTATTTTGCCGAACGGCTCACCAAGGAACTTGGCGGCGCGAAAATTTATCTCAAGCGCGAAGACCTCAATCACACTGGCGCTCACAAGATCAACAACGCCCTCGGCCAGATCCTGCTCGCCAAGCGCATGGGCAAGACGCGCATCATTGCCGAGACCGGCGCGGGCCAGCACGGCGTCGCCTCCGCCACCGTGGCCGCGATGTTCGGGATGAAATGCGTCATCTACATGGGCGCGGTGGATTGCCAGCGGCAAGAGCTCAACGTCTATCGCATGAAAATGCTCGGCGCGGAAGTCGTGCCGGTGCACGCGGGCCAAAAAACTTTGAAGGAAGCTGTCAACGAAGCCATGCGCGACTGGGTGACCAACCTTCGCAATACGCATTACATTCTCGGCACAGCTTACGGCGCGCATCCGTATCCGGTGATGGTGCGGAATTTCCAGCGCATCATCGGCGACGAGGCCCGCGCGCAGATTTTGGAAAAGGAAAAGCGACTGCCGGACATGCTCATCGCCTGCGTCGGCGGCGGCTCGAACGCCATCGGACTGTTCTATCCGTTCCTCGACGACAAGTCCGTGAAGCTAGTCGGCGTGGAAGCCGGCGGACTCGGCATCAAGCCGGAGCAGCACGCGGCGCGGTTTCAAGGCGGCTCGCTGGGCGTGTTGCAGGGCACGCGCAGCTACATTTTGCAGGACGAATTCGGCCAGATCCAATCCACGCACAGCGTCAGCGCCGGACTCGATTACGCCGCCGTCGGGCCGGAACACGCGTGGCTGCGCGACGCCAGCCGCGCCGAATACACCTACGCCACCGACGACCAGGCGCTCGCCGCCTTCATGAAACTCGCGCGTCTGGAAGGTATCATCCCCGCGCTGGAAAGCGCCCACGCCGTGGCCGAGTGCATGGTGCGCGCGCCGAAAATGCCGAAGGACGCGCTCATCATCGTGAACCTTTCCGGCCGCGGCGACAAAGACGTGGCGCAAGTGGCGGCGAAGGTGAAATTGGAAATGCCGAAGTAAATTATCTGTCCAGCAGTTCACTCAACGATTTGCTCGGTTTGGATTCCTGTCCAGGCGCAAAAAATTCCACAAAATCCACGGCATTGGTATTGGTGGAAAACTTCATGACCGTGCCTTTGGGAATTCTTGGACTAAAAAATCCACCAATAAAACTTTCGTCGCGGCCAAATTTGAAAGCCTTGGAAAAGCGGACCTCTGGTAAAACACCCAAAGGATTTATCACAAATACCACGCCTTCAGGATTACGAAGATTTCCGTCTTTATCAATGACAAGACCAAGGCGGACGAAACCATCCCTGCCATTCTCGTGGTAAAAAAACGGTGCAATGTCCAGTGCGGTGATTTCCCGTGAAAGCGGAATGGTGTTGGTGTAACCATGCTCAATGACCCACTGTTCTTTGGCAGCGTCAACATTCCTCAATATGTTGATAATACCGTTAGTTTTGCTTGGCCCACCACCCACAAAGTTCGGAACGGCCATGGCGGCCAGCAAACCGATGATGGCGAGCAAAAGGAGAAGGGTCGGCAGCCAAGAGCGAATTGATTTGGGTTTAGCATCTGAATTCATAATTTAAGAAACACCGGCTTAACGCAAAGGTTTTGCGAGTGGGATTATTAGGCCTCGGCCACCGGCGAAGATTTGGCGGCAGCCGTCCGCAAATCTCACCTCCCCGCTTTCTCAAACTGGAAGAACCACGCCGCTTTTGAAGCCGCCTTCGCCCGGCTGGAAAAAGATTTGCGCACTACGATCGGTAAATGAAAAGCGGTGGGGGGCCACCGCACTCCAGGACGCTGGCGCGCGGTTCGGGAACTTCAGACAACGCGAAGCGTCTTGGACTGCGCCAGTCCTCTGGCGCTTTCACTGCGGCCCGGCAAACCAGTATTGGCAAATGAAAGCGCCGGAAGCGCGACAGATAATAGCCCGCGGCCTTGGCCCACGCCTCCAGCCGCACGGAAGCCGGGCGACTCCCAGACGACCGGTGTCCGCTGGAACGGCACACCCAATTTCGCCATCCGGAGGCTAGGCCGGCAAAAGTGGCGTCCGCCGGCGCGAAAGACGACCTTGTTTCCGTGAGACGGGAGGCATTTTCCATTGAAAAAAAAGGGTGTTTTGAAAAAGAGGCGTTGATGTATGCAAAAGGTGTTTGGTATCTCACGGGAGACGAGTCGGTGTATGCAAAACCAGAGTGGTATCTCGTTGGCCAGAAGTCGATGCATGCAAAATGTGTCTTTTATCTCGCTGGCCGGAAGTCGGTGTATGCATAACTTGTTTGGTATCTCGCTGGCCGGAAGTCGCTCTATGCAAAACCTGTCTGGTATCTCGCGGGCCATGAGTCCAGTTTTGCGGGCCCGGATGCCTCTTGCGCGGGTTTCCAAGCCGCTTGCGGACATCCCGAAACCGCTTTGGTAAACTTCCTTTTGTCTCCCGCGCGCTCCGCGTCCGGGTTGACCGGCGTGAAGTCCGCTGGCTGGGAATTGTCTTCGCGGTGCGCCTTTGCTAATTTCGGGCATGGCCAATGATCTTCCTTCCCCACCGGCCATTGAGCCGGTGCCTGACGCGGTGGCGTTGCTGCACGAGCTGGGCCAGCCCATCGGTTGGAACGCGCTGCGGCGATTGGCGGATGCCGGGCCGCAATCGGTGAACGACCTCGCCGCGGCGCTCGGTTGCGCTCAAGTCTCGGCGTCGCGGCATCTGGACGCGATGTGGAAAGCGGGCGCGGTCATCGCGGTGACGCCACCGGACGGTGACGGGCGGAAAGTATTTTACGACATCCCGCCGGGCCGGCTGCGTACGACGGCCACCGGCAAGGAAATTGATTACGGCGTGTGTGTGCTGCGGCTGGCATGACGGAACTTGTTTCCCGGTCCAAATCGACTTCGATGCGTCCTAGCCGTCAATCTTCCTCCACCTCTTGCGGCTGGTGGGTGATGATGCGGGCGCTGCGGCGGTTGGAGAAATAGGAATACGCCCATTGGAACAGCACGGCGGTGCGGTTGCGGAAGCCGACCAGGAAAATCAGGTGGACGAACAGCCACGCGAGCCACGCCGGATAGCCGGATAGCTTGAGCCGGCCCAGCACGGCGACGGCGGCGGAACGGCCGATGGTCGCCATTGTGCCTTTGTCCCAATACTTGAACGGCGGACGGGCCGTCGGCTTTGCGTCAGCGTTGATTTCGGCTTCGATGATTTTGGCAACGTGCTTGCCCATCTGCATGGCGGCGGGCGAAACGCCGGGAACGGGTTTGCCGTCGGCTTGCAGCACGAGGGCCAGGTCGCCGATTGCGAAAATTTCCGGATGGCCGGGCAGGCTTAGATCGGGATTCACCTTCACGCGGCCGCCGCGGTCCAGTTCGCAGCCGAGCTTTTTGGTGAGCGGACTGGAAGCGACGCCGGCGGCCCAAACGATGTTACCAGCCCTGATGATTTTACCGTTGACCAGTTCCACGACGCCGTCGCGGATGCTTTTCACCTGGGTATCAGTTTTGACATCCACGCCGAGATGGATGAGCTGCCACTTGGCTTTCTCGGAAAGACTCGGCGGCAGATGCGACAGGATGCGCGGCCCGCCTTCGAGCAGAATGACATGGGCCTGTGCGGGATCAATGCGGCGGAAATCCAGATTCATCACCGTGCGGGTCAGCTCGGCAAAGGAGCCGGCGAGCTCCACGCCGGTCGGCCCGCCGCCCACGACCACGATGGTCATGAGCCGGTCGTGCTCGAGGGGATCGGTCTCGCTTTCAGCTTTTTCAAACGCGAACAGGATGCGGCTGCGGAGGCGCAGTGCGTCGTCGAGCGTCTTGAGGCCGGGCGCAAACTGTTCCCATTCGTGGTGACCGAAGTAGCCGGTGTGGCCGCCGAGGGCGAGGACGAGATAGTCGTAGTCGAGCGCGCCTTTTTCGAGGAAGACTTTTTTTTGCGCGAGGTCGAAACCGGTCGTCTTGTCGAGCAGCACGGTGATGTCCGGCCGGTTGGACAGGATACCGCGGATGGGTTGCGCGACATCCGTGGCGGAAAGCGCACACGTGGCCACCTGATAGAGCAGCGGCTGGAACAGGTGGTGGTTGGTGCGATCCACGAGCGTGATGCGCGCATTGGGATGGCGAAAGTTTTTGCAGAACGTCAGGCCACCAAAGCCTGCGCCGAGCACGACAATTTGAAACGGTTTCTTGGCCTCCTCCACGCGGACAATGTTAATCAAATCACCGAAAAAGCAAACACCATGTGGCACGGTGGTAGGCGGCCGCGGTTATTTGCCTGCGTTTTCCGGTGCGGTGATGTGTCAGCGCCAGCGTCGGTCACGGACCAACGCCCAGCAACCCAGCGCCGCCATATAACCTTGCGTTTGCAAACCAATTGGCTTTCCTGATGCCGACGTGAATGAAGCTACCCACCCAGCCGGCGTAAATCCGCACCGGATTAATTACTGGCGCCTCTGGCTGTTCGACACCGGGCTGGTGAGCGCGGGCATCCTCTTCTTTCTGGCCCTGCAATACGGCACCTACGAATTCTTCGGCCAGGCGTGCGCGATGGCTTTGCTGCCGCTCATCCCGGTCATGGTGCTGGTTGGCGGCGCGGGCAGCACCATCTTCGCCCTGACCAAGGTCTGGATCGAGAAGCGCACTGTGCCGCAACCGACGGCGCGGGCGTTGCTGGCCGGTCCGGCGCTGGCGGTGACGCTGGCGCTCGTGCTGGTGGGCGCGGGCAAATCGCCCGGTCACCGGCTCGCCTACATTTGTCTGGGCAGCGCGCCCGCGTCGGCGAGCCAGGTCCGGGTCGCGGGTTATTCCACGTTCCTGCGCGAGGAATGGCTGGCGGTGTTCCAGGTCGGGCCAGAGGATTTTCAAACGCTGGTGGCCAAGGCAAAACTGGTGCCGGCAGATAACTTTGAATTCCGCAAAACACTTGAAGCCTCCGCCCTCAACAAAAGCCGGCTGTGGCAACGTGTGCCGCCGCTGAACAATGCCCTTTTCTTCGAGCGGGTCTTCAAGGAATCGGAGGAGCACCAGCGCGGCCGGGTCTATGCGGTGTTTGATCCGGCCACCTCGACCGCGGTGGTTTTGCGGGAATATCACGACTGAAGCGGCTGGCGGAAGATTGCACCAAGTTTTTGCGGAAAATAAAAAACGCGGCCGGAATTTCTTCCGACCGCGTTCTGATTTCTCGGTTCCTCGAATTTTTGGGACGTTGCCGTCCGCAAGGACTTAATATCCGCCCATGCCGCCCATGTCGCCCATGCCGCCGCCGTGGCCGCCGCCACCGGGTGCTGGCTTGTCTTTTTCCGGCAGGTCGGTGATGAGGCATTCGGTGGTCAGCAACAAACCGGCGATGCTGGCCGCGTTTTGGAGCGCGCTGCGGGTGACCTTCTTCGGGTCCACCACGCCGGCCTTGACGAGGTCTTCGTATTGGCCCGTCGCGACGTTGTAACCTTCGTTGCCCTTGGCCTTCTTGACCTTGTCAACGATGACGCTGCCTTCTTCGCCGGCGTTCGCGGCGAGCGAGCGGAGCGGGGATTCAACGGCGCGCTTCACAATGCCGACGCCAATCGCCTCGTCTTCGTTGGAGGTCTTGACGGCTTCGATCGCGCTGATGCAGCGGATGAGCGCCACACCACCACCGGCGACGATGCCTTCTTCGACGGCCGCGCGGGTTGCGTGCAACGCGTCTTCCACGCGCATTTTCTTTTCCTTCATTTCGCTCTCGGTCGCGGCGCCGACGTTGATGACGGCCACGCCACCGGCGAGCTTCGCCAGGCGTTCCTGCAATTTTTCACGGTCGTAATCGCTTGTGGTTTCCTCGATCTGGCGGCGGATCTGGTTCACGCGGCCCTGAATGTCGCTGTTCTTGCCGGTACCTTCGACGATCGTGGTGTTTTCCTTGTCAATGATGACGGTCTTGGCACGGCCGAGATCGGCGAGTTCCACCGTCTCGAGCTTGATGCCGAGGTCTTCGGTGATGAACTTGCCGCCGGTCAGCACGGCGATGTCTTCCAACATGGCTTTGCGGCGGTCGCCGAAGCCCGGGGATTTCACCGCGCAGACGTTGAGCGTGCCGCGGAGCTTGTTCACCACGAGGGTCGCGAGCGCTTCGCCTTCGACTTCTTCGGCGATGATCAAGAACGGCTTGCCGGAGCGCGCGGCTTTTTCAAGCAACGGCAGCAAGTCTTTCAGGTTGCTGATCTTCTTTTCGAAAATCAAAATGTAAGGATCTTCCATCTTCACTTCCATCGTCTCGGCGTTCGTGACGAAATACGGTGAGAGATAGCCCTTGTCGAACTGCATGCCTTCGACCACTTCGAGCGTGGTTTCGATGGACTTGGCTTCTTCGACCGTGATGGTGCCGTCTTTGCCAACCTTGTCCATCGCGTCGGCGATTTTGTCGGCGATTTCGAAATCCCAGTTCGCGGAAACCGCGGCGACCTGCTTGATTTCTTCCTTGTCCTTGACCTTCTTGGAGATCTTGCCGAGCTGTTCAACCGCGGCTTCCACGGCCTTGTTGATGCCGCGTTGGATGCCGATCGGGTTCGCGCCGGCGGTGACGAACTTCAAGCCTTCGCGATAAATCGCCTCGGCCAGAACCGTCGCCGTCGTGGTGCCGTCGCCGGCGATGTCGCTGGTCTTGCTCGCGACTTCGCGGACCATCTGGGCGCCCATGTTTTCATACGGGTCTTCCAGTTCGATTTCCTTCGCGACCGTGACGCCGTCCTTGGTCACCGTCGGGGAACCGAATTTTTTGTCAATGACCACATTCCGGCCTTTCGGCCCGAGCGTCGCGACCACGGCGCGGGAAAGTTTCTGCACGCCGCGAAGCAACGCCTGCCGCGCCTGTTCGTCGAATACTAATTGTTTAGCTGCCATAATATTTTTTAGTTTTGATTGTTTAGTTGATTTTTGTTTTCAGGCTCCAGGCTCGCGGCTCTGGGCTTGAGGTTTTTCCTCGCGCCCACCGCCCCGCGCCTCGCGCCTGGTTAATTCATTCCAGAATCGCGACGAGGTCGTCCGCGCTGAAAATCTTGTATTCCTTGCCGTCCACCTTGATTTCGGTGCCGCCGTACTTGGAGACGAGCACGCGGTCGCCCTTCTTCACTTCGAAGGGGATTTTCTTGCCGTCGTCATTGGTCTTGCCCGTGCCGAGCGCGACGACGATGCCTTCCTGCGGTTTTTCCTTGGCGGTGTCAGGGATGATGATGCCGCCCTTTTTGACTTCCTTCTCTTCGACAGGTTCCACGAGAATCCGGTCGCCGAGCGGTTTGATGTTCAATGCCATATTTGTTCTTTGTTTTGGTTGTTGTTTTGTTGACTGCTTAATTAACTCCCGGTCCGCACTCGCGGCGGGAAAATCGTAAATGGAAAGTGCGGAAAAAACCTTGGTTTCTCCCGCACTCGTAATTATTTCTTTTCGTCCACGACTTCCGCGTCAATCACGCCTTCGTCCTTCTTTTCCTCGGACTTCGGTGCTTCGCCCTGCGGCTGGCCACTGGCTGCGCCAGCACCGGCTTTGTCCGCCTGTGCCTTCGCGGCGGCGGCCTTGTAAAGTTCCGCGCCAATCGCCTGCGCCGCTTCGTTCAGCTTCTCGCCGGCGGCCTTGATGGCGGCGGTGTCGCTGCCCTTGAGCGCTTCCTTCGCGGCGGCAATCGCGGTTTCGAGCTTGGTCTTGTCGTCCGCCGAAATCTTGTCGGCGTTGTCTTTGACCAGTTTTTCGGTGCGATAGACGGCGTTGTCCACCTCGTTGCGCGTCTCGATCTCTTCCTTCTTGGCTTTGTCCTCGTCGGCGTGCAATTCAGCGTCCTAGCGCATTTTCTCGACTTCGTCTTTCGAGAGTCCGCTGCTGGCCGTGATGGTGATCTTCTGTTCCTTGCCGGTGCCGAGGTCCTTCGCGCCGACGTGCAAAATGCCGTTGGCATCAATGTCGAAGGTCACTTCGATTTGCGGCACGCCGCGCGGCGCGGGCGGAATGTCCGCGAGCTGAAACTTGCCGATGGTCTTGTTGTCGCGCGCGAACTGGCGTTCGCCTTGGAGCACATGAATCTCGACGCCGGGCTGGTTGTCGCTGGCGGTGGAGAAAATTTCCGATTTGCGCGAGGGAATGGTGGTGTTGCGTTCGATCAACTTGGTGAACACGCCACCAAGCGTTTCGATGCCGAGCGAGAGCGGCGTCACGTCGAGCAGCAGCACGTCCTTCACCTCGCCCTTAAGCACGCCGCCCTGAATGCCGGCGCCGATGGCGACGACTTCGTCCGGGTTCACGCCCTGATGCGGGGCTTTGTTGATGAGTTTGTGGGCGGTTTCGACCACGCGTGGCATGCGGGTCATGCCACCGACGAGCACGAGTTCGTCAATCTTGCTGGCTTCGATGCCCGCGTCCTTGAGACAGGCGGTGACGGGTTTGATGGTGCGCTCAAACAAACTGTCCGTGAGCTGCTCCATCTTGGCGCGGGTGAGATTTTTCTGGATATGCTTTGGCCCGCTGGCATCCGCCGTGATGAACGGCAAATTGATGTCGTAGGTGGTTGCGCTGGAAAGGGCGATCTTGGCCTTTTCCGCTTCTTCCTTGATGCGCTGGAGCGCGTCGGGCTGCTTGCGGAGATCCATGCCGGATTCTTTTTTGAACTCGTCGAGAATCCAGTCCATCAAAGTATTGTCCCAGTCGTCACCGCCCAAGTGGGTGTCACCGTTGGTCGCCTTTACCTCAAACACGCCGTCGCCGATTTCGAGCACGGAAATATCGAATGTGCCGCCGCCCAAATCATACACGGCAATCTTCTCGTCCTTCTTCTTGTCGAGACCATAAGCCAGCGACGCGGCGGTCGGCTCGTTGATGATGCGGAGAACTTCCAGACCGGCGATGCGGCCGGCATCTTTCGTCGCCTGGCGCTGCGAGTCATTGAAATACGCGGGCACCGTGATGACGGCCTGCGAGATCTTTTCGCCGAGACGCGTTTCGGCGTCGGCTTTCAGCTTGGAAAGAATCATCGCGGAAATTTCCGGCGGTGAGAACTGCTTCGGCTTGCCGTCCACTTCGACTTCCACGGCGCAATCGCCATTGGACGCCTTCACAACTTTGTAAGGCATGCGTTTAATTTCCTCACCGACTTCATCAAACTTGCGGCCCATGAAACGTTTGATGGAGTAAATGGTGTTGCGCGAGTTGGTGACGGCTTGGCGCTTCGCGGCGTCGCCCACGACGCGCTCGCCAGACTTGGTGAACGCCACGACGGAGGGCGTGGTGCGCTTGCCTTCGGAATTTTCAAGGACAAGCGGTTCACCGCTGTCCATGACCGCCATGCAGGAGTTCGTGGTGCCAAGGTCAATGCCTAATACTTTTGCCATAAAATTGTGTGAGTAAAATTGGTTCTGGTTAAACGACTGACACTTTCTAGTGCAATTAGAATGCCGAAGCGCGTTCTTTGGAAGAAAACCCATAAATCCCTTTAAAATAAAGGGTTTAAAAGGATTTCAGCCACCGGTCGATGAGCCTCAAAAATGGGTCAGTGGTGACACAGTGGCACAGTTGTTTAACGAATGGCGCAATCTATGTCACAAAGTCGTGGTCGCGCGAAGAACAAAATCTTTGAGAAAGGAGAGAAACCTGACATCGTTTTTTTCGCAACCTCCGCCTAAACGTAAAGATAAACGTAAAGCGAGAACGACACGGCAGCTCCGCCGGCGGCGGCGGCGATGGACCAGAGAAAACTTTTCTTCCGCGCAGCCATCGAGAAGGTGGAGATGATCACCGCCATCTGCGCCGCCAACATCCCGTAGAAAAATTTCCCGCTGCGCCGATGGTGCCGTTCGGCGGTAAAATTGTTCTGGCGCACCTGTAATTCATAGACGCTGGCAACGGCTTGATTCAACCGCGCCTCGGTGTCGTAGCGCTTGGCGGTGTAGCGCAGCCGGGCGGCGGAGAAGCTGCGGAAAATATTTTTATCTCCGTTCATCAATGACTCGTCGAGCTTGTCCGACACTTGGTTGATCGGCTTGGTGGCGTTGTCGAAGGCCAGCGCGGCCTCCTTGGCGGCCACCAGCGTTTCGGCTAGGCTGGCCGGCTTGATTTTCATCAGCCCGGAGGTGATTTCAGGTTCTGGCCGGGAATTTTCGACGGCATCCAACGCGGTTTTTACGGCATCCTCAAATTTTGCGGGCATGACAGCTGGCAGTACAGCTTGGGTGAAGGCGGCGACAGTGGCGGCATCGGCCTGGCCCAGCACGGACGGATCCAGCGGCAAAATTTCCACCGTGGCGGCAAGCTCGTCGAGCGTGTTGCGCGCGGCCGCGCTCCGCAATTTCTTGGCCTGAAAATAACTCCACTGGTCGCCGGCCTTGGACTGGAGCTGCGCGGCCGCCGAACGGTCGTATTGCGCCTTGGTCATTTCGCTGGACGCAAGGCCGGCGAGCATTGTGGCGATGACCGTCATCACAATGGGCGTCGCCGCGAGGACTTTGCCCCACTTGGTCGGCGGCAGGTCCTGCTTGAGTTCGTCGGGGATTTGAATTTTGCCAGCCATAGGATTCTTGATTGTTTCCGGGCGCAGCTTACACCGAAAAATAATTTGCGCCAGCCCCCAAAATGCAGCGCGGGCTTGAGCTTTGGCCGGGTTTGGCCTATCTCTCGGTCATGTTCATCGTCCATGTCCACGTCCAGGTGAAACCGGAATGTATCGAGGCTTTCAAAACCGCCACGCTCGCCAACGCCCGCGCCAGCGTGCAGGAACCAGGCGTCGCGCGGTTCGACGTCGTGCAGCAGTCAGACGATCCGACGCGCTTCGTGCTGGTGGAAGTTTACCGTGATGTCGCCGCCAACGCCGCGCACAAGGAAACGGCGCATTATCCGGTCTGGCGCGACGCCGTGGCCGCTATGATGTCCGCGCCGCGCACCAGCGTGAAGTTTCAAAACATCTTTCCCGGCGATGCCACCTGATGACCATGAACTTTGAATTTGCCACCGCCACGCGCATCGTTTTCGGGGCCGGGGCGGTCAACCAAGTTGGTGCCAATGTGAAAAACTTTGGCCGCCGCGCGCTGGTTGTGACGGGAAGGAATCTTCGCCGCGCGGAAAAACTGCTGGCGAACCTTACTGCCAGCGGCGTCGGCGCAACAACCTTTCCCGTCGCGGGCGAACCGGAAATTGCCACCGTCGAAAACGGCGTGGCCCGGGCGAAAAAGGAGCATTGCGATTTCATCATCGCCTTCGGCGGCGGCAGCGTCATGGACGCCGGCAAAGCCATCGCCGCGATGCTGACGAACGACGGCGAGCTGCTGGATTACCTTGAAATCATAGGGCGCGGCAAAATGCTGGCCAGACGTCCCGCGCCATTCGTCGCCATTCCCACCACCGCCGGCACCGGCGCGGAAGTCACATGCAACGCCGTGCTCGCGTCACCCGAACACAAAGTCAAAGTCAGCCTTCGCGGCCCGCACCTACTGCCGCGCATCGCGGTGATTGACCCGGAGCTGACTTATGATTTGCCGCCGGCGCTCACCGCCACCACCGGCCTCGACGCGCTGACGCAGCTCATCGAACCGTATGTCTGTCTGCGCGCGAATCCGCTGACCGACGGTTTTTGCTTCGAAGGACTAAGCCGCGCCGCCCGCTCGTTGCGCACAGCCGTTTTCGACGGACAAAACCAATCCGCCCGCGAAGATATGGCCGTAGCAAGCCTGCTGGGTGGACTGGCGCTGGCAAACGCCGGACTCGGCGCGGTCCATGGTTTTGCTGGACCGGTGGGCGGGAGTTTTCCCGCACCCCACGGCGCGGTTTGCGCCGCGCTGCTGCCGCACGTCATGGCGGCTAACCTCCGCGCCTTGCGCGAACGTGAACCGAAAAGTTTTGCCTTGGGCCGTTATTACCGAATCGCCACGATGCTGACCGGCAATCCGCACGCCACCGCCGACGCCGGCGTGGAATGGGTGCAAAAACTGGTCGCTGAATTGCCGGTTCCCAAGCTCCGTAATTTTGGCCTGCGCGAAGAACACCTCGCCGACCTGGTCGCCAAGGCCGCCAACGCCAGCAGCATGAAGGCGAATCCTATCGTGCTTACACCGGACGAGCTGACAATGACGCTGCGGCTCGCCTTTTGATTGGAACCACGGAGCCACAAAATGATAGGAACAGAAAACGATTCGGATTGGCCGCCGGAAATTTTTTGCGCTGCTTGCGTCTGCTTCGTAATACGCGGTTAAATAATGAACGACATCTGGCAAACAACTTCGGTGATCTCGCAGACGCAGATCATCGCGCGCAGCCTGAAACACTGGACCGGCCGCGATCTGCTGTCGGGAGATTTCTCCCCGTCGGAATTTGCGGAGAAAATTTTCCACGCGTCCTTCGTTCTTGTTTCGCACGGCCCGGAAGCCGATCCGGTGTTGAACTTCGGCAACGCCGCCGCGCTCGCACTCTGGGAAATGGCCTGGGCCGAACTCACGCGCACCCCGTCGCGCCTGACTGCCGAGGCGCCGAACCGCGAGGCGCGCGCCCGGCTGCTGGCCACCGTCACGGCGCTCGGTTTCATTGACGATTATTCCGGCATCCGCATTTCCAAAACCGGCCGGCGCTTCCGCATTGCGCAGGCGACCGTGTGGAACCTGCTTTCCGAAACCGGCCAGCCGTGCGGTCAGGCGGCAATGTTCGCGCGTTGGGAATTTCTTTGAGCTTCCTGCCCCGCCGGTCTAGTTTCCCGGCCATGGTGACCGAAGCCATCCGCTTTTCAGACCGCGGCGAACGCAGATTGGTTCTGCTGCTCTGCCTGCTGGCGACCCTACACGGCTTTATATTCTCCGCCGCATTTCCATTTTTCAACAACGTGGACGAGCGGGAGCATTTTGATCTGGTGCTTAAATACGCGCACGGAGAAATTCCCCGAAAACTGGATTTGCTATCCGGCGAAGCGCTCAACTTGATCGCGCTTTACAACGCCCCTGGCTATGGCGAGGCGAAAACCAACACCGCCGCGGAACCGCCCCCGCCGGGGACATTGCCGACGGATGAACAGGCTGCCTGGCTCGCGGCCAATCTTCCCGGCTACGCCGGCACCAACTATGAAAGCTCCCAGCCGCCGGCTTATTACGCTGTGGCCGGGGCCTGGTGGAATTTGGGCGGGCGGCTTGGCCTCGGTGGTGTCGGCCGGCTTTATTGGCTGCGTTTTTTGAACCTGCCGGTAGTCGGGCTGCTCGTTTGGCTCAGCTGGCTGGCGGCCCTAACGGTCTCCCCGGATAAAAATTTTTTTTTGCGACTCGGCGTTCCGGCGTTCCTCGCATTCATGCCGCAGAGCGTGTTTTACTCGGTTGACAACGATGTGTTCTCGCCGCTTTGCTTTGGCCTTGCGTTCGTCTGCCTCCTGCGGTTCTGGGCGGCGGAAAATCCGCCCGTCTGGCTCGGCGCAGTCTCGGGGTTGGCGCTGGCGGCGGCGTTTCTCACCAAGATGACCAACCTGCCGCCGCTTCTCGTCACCGCCGCCGCGCTGGTGTTGTTTATTTCGCACCGGTGGCGCGCGGCAAAACTGGCACCGACGCTGCCGGCGCTGACCGCCATGGCATTGTGTGCGCTCCCGCCGGTCGTGGCGTGGCTGGCCTGGTGCCAGAAAAATTTCGACGACCTCACCGGTTCAAGCATCAAGGCGCGGTTCTGGGGCTGGACGCTCAAGCCGTTTCCCGAATGGTTTCATCATCCCATTTTCACGCCGGCCGGCGCGCGAAAATTCTCCGCCTTTTTTATCACCGAATTCTGGCAGGGCGAAATGTCGTGGCACGGCCAGCCATTGTCCTTCCGCGCGGCCAGTTGGGCTTATGTGTTGGTCACGCTCAGTCTGCTCGTGGCCGCCGTCGCCGTCATCCTCCGCCGGTCCGCGGGCCCGCCATGGCCGGTCCGCCGGGCGCTGTGGTTTTCGTTGTTCACCTTTGCCTCCTGCGCGGGATTTCTCGTTTATGTTTCCATCCGGTTTGATTTTCACGAATGTCATTATCCGTCGCGCGCCATTCCATATCTGTTTTCCGGGCGGCTGGCGCTGGGCGCGCTGATTCCCTTCATGCTGCTGTTGGTCAGCGGGCTGGATCGGGTTTTGGAACGGTTCAGCGTCCGCGCGAAATTTTTGGTTCTGGGTGCGCTCATCCTCGCCATGCTCGCCAACGAAATAGCGACGGACTGGCCGGTGTTTGCCAGCAAATACAACTGGTTTCATCTTTAAAACCTCCGGCGTGTCAGCCGAATTCCGCCGGTCCAACCGGGAGTGCCGGGCGCAATCAAAATATTTTCATTTTACCCCTTGCGCTTTGGCCGGCCGGGCGTAGCTTGCAGTGGGCTGACATGGCTGCGGGATGCGGTGAGTCACCACCGGTAAATCTCCACGGACAATGCCAGCCTGTTTCGTTTTCTGATTTCCCCCTGTTTTTTGGCAAGACCAGCCCCCATATCCGCCTATGGTTTGGCCGTGAAGCCCTTAAATTGATAGATGAATATTGAATTGCCAATCCGGTCCACCGGCACAGAATGTTCAAGGATTTGCCGCCAGACTTCCCGGATTTCCGGTGCGACATAAACTCCTTGCAGACTGGTGGCGCTGATGGCGATCAGCCCGCCCGGTTTCAACACGTCAAAACCTTCTTGCGGTTCAAACAGATAGCCGCCCGGCAGGTTGTGATGCAAAATTCCGTAGTAACGCGGATCCGCCATGCCGAAGTAACAGAGATATATGGGTTCGGTGATTTTGTTCCGATCCAGCCAGTATTTTAGCGACTGAAGGTCCTGTCCCCAGTCCAGGTTGGAATCCACCAGTTCCTTGTAACCATTGACCGGGCCGCCAGCCAGCTCGTTGAAGTAAGCCAGATAATATGGTGCCACCGTTTGCCACCACCGGTGGTTCACCGGAAAGAAAACGAACTGACTGGCCAGCATGATCCAGAGCCCGACCAAGCCACCGGAGACCAAGCGCACCGGGCGATTAAAACGCTTCCATTCGAGCGCTAGGCTGCCGGCCAGCACATAGCCGAGCGGGTAGATCGGCAGCAAATGCCGTTGTCCGATGTCCAGCCGCAGCACCACGGCTACGCCAAAATAAAAGCCAGCCGGCAGAATCAGAAACGCCAGCGACCGGCTCCAGTTCCGCCGCCGCACCAGCGCCAAGATCAGGCTAGTCAGAATGAGCAGCAGCCCCGGCAACGGTGTTTTCAGCAGCACGGCATAGAAAAAGTAACGGCGGAAACCGGTGGTGGAATGTTCGCCCAGCAAAAATGAGGCGCGCATATGCGACCGCATTTGCGTGTGCGCAAAGCCGAACAGAAAGGCTTCCGGCAGTAGTTCATGGTGTTGGGCAAATAATATCAACCGGCCACCCCGCCCGACCGGAACCTGATTCATGGCCAGAAAAATGTGTTCGTTGTCCACCGGCTGGCCGGGCGCGGCGCGCAGGATTTCCCGCACGGCGGCGGTGCCCCGCACGGCACCTTCAATCGCCAGTTGCCCGGGCTGGCGATAAGGTGTCAGCGAAACGATGTTGGTTTGGCCGGCGGCCGCGAGGATTTGGGCTTCCGCCCGCGCCGCCTGCCGGGGATCCGCGGCCGCCGAATAGCGAAACGAGTAAACGGCCCAAATCAAAACGTAAGCCGCCAGCAGTCCCGCCGCGAACAGACCGGCCAACTGGCCAGCCTTGATGTAAAATGGCCGGGCCTGCTGCTTTTCCTCCGGCGCAACCATGCCGGCCGGCCGCGCCAGCAGCCAGCCCGCCGTCGCCAGCCAGAACATCGGCAGCAGCAGCACGGCGGAAAATTTGGCGGCAAAGGCCAAACCGAAAAAAAGCAGGAACAAAACCAGGTTGACGACGCTCCATCGCCGACTGCACCGCCAGAGAAAATAAATCGCGCCCGCCATGAACAAGGATTCTCCCACGTCCGTCGTCACCAGCCCGCTGTGCGCAATGAAATTGGGATCAAAACAAAACAGGGCCAGCGACAAAACTCCGCCCGCGAAGCCGAATAGTTCCCGCGACCAGAAAAAAATCAGCAGCGCCAGCGCCACGCCCAGCAGCATCACTGGCAACCGTCCCCAAAACAGCATCTCGTCCGCGTGGTTGTAGAAATCCTGCCGGTGTAGCGAGACCATGGGCGGGATGGCCTGCAAATTCTGGATGCCGGGTTCTTGGGCTTGCAATCGTGGAAGCGCTTCCGGTCGTAGGCCATAAAGAAAATCGTGCCCAAACGACCATTCCTCGTCCACCAGATCCAGGCCCATGGCCCAGCTCCAGCGCAGCGCCGCTACATTGCTCGTCATCCCCGCGGCCACCGGATCGGCTCCGGACAGGTCCACGTTCATCGGCCAATCCCGCCGCAACCACAGCGGTAGCGCGGCCAGTTCTTTTACCAGCGGCGGATGTTCCGGGTTCAGCCGGTAATCGTGCCATCGGAAATAAGTGCAGCCCGCCGGCAGGTGCGCCACCTCGTCATAAGTCGCCGATGAATTCCGCGCGAAGGAAATCACCATGGTTGCGAACAGCGCACAAACTAGTAACACCACCCCGCCTTCGGCCATCCGCCGGGAAACGGTTCCTGGTCGCAGTAAACGACGCTCAGCGGTGGCGTCAGTCACGCTGTTTTCAGACATGGCTGCCATCTTAAAGCAATGGGAAATCCGGTCAATCCATGCCGCTCCCTAAAAGTTCCGCTTCCGAATCAGCGATAAAATGAAACCGCGAAGGCTTCATTTCGCCGCTGAGTAAAGAACGCTTTTGCGTGCAAATAGCGGCGTTCCATGATTTACTACCAAGTCTCGAAACTGACAGCGTATGGAAGACACCAACTCACTCATTGAACAGCGCAAAGCCAAGCTCACGGCGTTGCGCGCCAAAGGCATTGACCCGTTTAATAATAAATTCACGCCGGACATCGGCGCGGGCGAGGCGCGGGCGAAATTCGAGAGCGGCGCACTGGCCGAACACGCCAAAGTCTCCGTCGCCGGCCGCATCACCGCGCATCGCGACATGGGCAAATCCATGTTCATTGACGTGCGCGACCAGAGCGGACGCATCCAGATTTATGCGCAGAAAAATGCGCTCGGGGACGACAATTTCCACACGTTCACGCACCTGGACCTCGGCGATTTTGTCGGTGTCACCGGCACGCTGTTCCGCACCAAGACCAACGAGCCGAGCATCAAAATTGAATCCTTCACCATTCTCGCCAAGGCGCTGCGCCCGCCGCCGGCAAAATGGCACGGCCTCGAAGACACCGAAATTCGCTACCGCCAGCGCTACCTCGACCTCATCGCGAATCCTGACGTGAAGGACGTGATGCTCAAGCGCAGCGCGATCATCCACGAGATCCGAAATTTTTTCCACGAACGCAAATACATCGAAGTTGAGACGCCGGCGATGCAGGCGATTCCCGGCGGCGCGGCGGCGCAGCCGTTCAAGACCTTTCACAATGCGCTCGGCTGCGAATTTTACCTGCGCATCGCGCTGGAGCTTTACCATAAGCGGCTGCTCGTCGGCGGCATTGATAAACTTTTTGAAATTGGAAAAAATTTCCGCAACGAAGGTCTCTCGCGCCGGCATAATCCCGAATTCACGATGCTCGAAGCCTACTGCGCGTTCGGCGATTACGCCACGATGATGGAAACCGTCGAGTCGCTCATCAAGCAAGTCGCCCAGAAAGTTCTTGGCACACAGGTCATCGAATTCAAAGACGCCGAAGACAAAGTTACCCGAACGATTGACCTCACGACGTGGCGCCGCGCGAAATACAACGACCTTGTCAAAGAAAAAGCCGGCGCAGATTGGTTTGATGTCACGCCGGCCGATCGTCGCCAGCGTGCGCACGACATGGGCGCGGAAATCGGCAAGGAGTTTGAAGATTTTGAAGTCACGAACGCCGTGTTCTCCAAATTCATCGAGCCTACTTTGATTCAGCCCACATTCGTCACGCACCTGCCGAAGGAACTCGTGCCGCTCGCCAAACTTTCGCCCGACGACCCGACGACCGTCGAAGTCTTCGAGTGCTGCATCAACGGCCAGGAAATTTCGCCGGGCTACACCGAGCAGAACGATCCCCTCGCGCAGCGCGCCACGCTGGAACATCAGGCCGGCGGCGAGCAGCAGAAGCTGGACGAGGATTTTCTCGTCGCGCTCGAACACGGCATGCCGCCCGCCGGCGGCATCGGCATCGGCATTGACCGCCTGTGCATGATGCTCCTCGGCCAGGAAAGCATCCGCGACGTGATCCTCTTCCCGCAGTTGAAGCCAAAGTGAGACTCACGCAAAGACGCCAAGGCGCAAAGAATTTTGTGCTTTCCTTGGCGACATGGTGTCTTTGCGTGAAAAATCTCCATTTACGCATCTGAACGCAATAAAGCCGGATGATATTCCCATAAATGGCTTTGGGACAGGAGTCTTTAAAACGAGATCGGCCGGAGAAAAATTGGGGGCAACGCTAAAAAAATTGGGAGCAGTCCTTGGAAAAATGCGGGCAAAAGTAAAAACAATGGGCGCACCTTCTGGAAATTGGGGGCGATGATTGGAAAAATGGGGGCGGTCGTAGGAAAAATGGGGACACCGCCGGGGAAATGGGAAACATGACAAAGAAATTGGGGGCGGTCGTCCGCAAATTGAAGGCGACGCCAGTAATTTTGAATTGCGCACGCCGGAAGCTTGGTTGCAAGCCAAGCTAACCATCCAGCTTGGCGTCTTGCGTCAAACCGTCAACGCCAGCCTGCCGCCGGCCATCCAAGTCGCCCGCCGGTTCAAAAAGCCGATCGAAGAAATTTTTGAATCAAACGGGGATAAAAATTAAAACCCGTCAACGGCAAATCCGATCGTCAGATTGAATTGAACGGTGCCAAAAGGTTCGCCTGTGCCTACGCGGCCGGCGGTGTTTTTACTGGAATTTCATCCGCCGCCTTCACCATTTCATCCAACAGTCTCTTGAATTCGGCGAGGCCGGTCGAAGGAATGATGATGGTGTCGCGCCGGCCGCCGACATCCTCCGTGATCCGCAGGAAGCGTCCGCGCGGATTTTCCTTAAGCGTGAACACAAAAAACTTCCGCTCAATCTGGACTTCGCCGCTTTTGAGGGTGTCTTCAACAACCGGTGGCCGGGGTTGCGCATATTTCGACGCCCCATAACCTTGGCCGGATGGACCTTGGTATGGCCGCCGACCGTAAGGTGATGGCCGTTCATTTGATATCATAGTTCCCAATATCTATACGGCTCAAACTTCGGCGACTTGAGCAAATTGTCAACCGACAAAATGTTCACACCCCGGAGTGGTCGACATTAAGGCTGAGTCAAAACGTGTTTTGAACCACCGATCCGGCACTCACAGAATGTTCGCCGCCAGCTCGGCCAGCTCGGAACGCTCCCCTTTTTGCAGTTCAATGTGCGCGGCAATGGCTTGGTCGCGGAAGCGGCTGATGACATAATTAAATCCGTTCGAAGACGAGTCCACATACGGATTATCAATCTGGTAGGGATCGCCCGTGAAAACGATTTTTGTGCCGCTGCCGACGCGGGTGATGATGGTCTTGGCTTCCAGCGGCGTGAGATTTTGCGCCTCGTCAATGATCATGAACTGATTCGCGATGCTGCGCCCGCGAATGTAGCTCAACGCCTCCACCACGATGCTGCCGCTGCGCATCAGATCGGCGGCGCGGCGATGGTCGTGGCCCATGTTCAAATCGCTCAACATCTCCAGCGCGTCGTGAATCGGCTGCATCCACGGCGCGAGTTTTTCTTCGAGCGAGCCGGGCAGGAAACCCAGCTCCTTGCCCATCGAAATCGTCGGCCGCGCCACGACCAGCCGGCGGAATTCGCGGTCGTTCACCACGCGCTTCAAGCCGGCAGCCATCGCGATCAAGGTTTTACCCGTGCCGGCTTTGCCCATGAGCGTGACCAGCTTCACGCGGTCATCGAGCAGCGCGTCCAGCGCGAAATGCTGCTCCCGGTTGCGCGGCTTGATGCCCCAGACTCCTTCGCGGCAGTCGAGGATGGGAATCAATTTTGTGCCAGTGGGATCCACCTTGGTCAACGCGGCTTTCTTGGGATTGGCCTCGTCCGTCAGGGTGCAAAATTCATTCGGAAAATATTTTTTGCCGCTGTCTAGTGCATATTCGCCCTTGGCGCGGAACGCCGTGATTTTCTCTGCTGTCACCGTGAGGTCCACCATGCCGGTGTAAAGGTCGGTGATAAAAACGCGGTCGGTCTCGTAATCTTCCGCCATCAGGCCGAGCGCGTCGGCCTTGATGCGCAAATTGATGTCCTTGGAAACCAGAATCGTCGCATTCTTCGGCTGCGCCTTTTGGATGCTGGCCGCGAGCGCGAGGATGCGGTTGTCCACCGAATCCTTGGGGAAAATCGTTTCGCCATGGCCGTTTTTTTCGAAGGCGATCTTGAGCTTGCCGCCGTTCGGCAAATCCACGCCCGCGCTCAGGCTGCCTTCGCCGCGAAAGCCGTCGAGCATCCGCGACACTGTGCGGGCGTTGCGGCCCAGCTCGGTGGATTCGCGCTTAAAGCGGTCAATTTCCTCAATGACCTCAATCGGCACGAGGACATTATGCTCCTCAAAATTGAGGAGTGAATTCGGGTCATGGAGCAGGACATTGGTGTCGAGAATATAATTTTTCACGCAAATAAAAAACGGCAGGACGGCTGGTCGCCGCACACGCGGCGGTAGATTGAAGGTTCGGACAAGAGCATCAAATTTCCCGGAAAGTTTTTCAGGCTCAAAAAAGGAGTCAACGATAATCCGCCAAAAAACCAAAAATTAACCATCCGGCTTCTTAGAAATTCCAGAGCTCAATCCACCGACAAACCCATTTGCCGGAACCGCTGCAATTTGTAAATCAGCGCGCGGCGGCTGATGCCCAGCGCCTTCGCCGTCTCCGTGCGATTGAACTTATGCTGCGCCAGCGCCGCCAGGATCGCCTGCCGCTCGATTTCATCCAGTTGCTGTGCCTCAATTGCCGCCGCCGGCACCGCTGATTTCAAAGCCTCACGGAATTTTGCCGGCAGATGCTCCGGCAAAATCAGCTCGCTCTGCGACAGCAGCACCGCGCGCTCGATCGCATTCCGTAGTTCGCGCACGTTGCCTGGCCACGCATAATTTTGCAGGCACACCACCGTGCCCTCGGCCAGCCGGGTGCGCGTGCGCGCCAGCTTGCCGATGAAAAAATTTGCCAGCGGCAAAATATCTTCGCGCCGCTCGCGCAACGGCGGCAGATTCAGCTCCACCACGTTCAGCCGGTAAAACAAATCCTCGCGGAACCGCCCGGCCTTCACCTCTTCTTCGAGATTGCGGTTGCTCGCCGCCAGGATGCGCGCGTTAGTGCGGATTTCGCGGTTGGAGCCGATGCGCTGAAACCGCCCATCCTGCGTCACGCGCAGCAGTTTCGCCTGCAAGCCTGGCGACATCTCCGCAATTTCATCCAGAAAAATCGTGCCGCCATCGGCTTCTTCAAACCGGCCCATGCGCATCGCGCTCGCGCCGGTGAACGAACCTTTTTCGTGGCCGAACAATTCGCTTTCCAGCAGCGTCTCGGGAATCGCCGCGCAATTCACCTTCACCATCGGGCCGCCCGCCCGTGCGCTCCACGCGTGAATGACGTCGGCGACGACTTCCTTGCCCGTGCCGCTTTCGCCGGTGATCAGCACGCGCGCCTCCGACGGCGCGACCAAAGCTGCTTCCTGAAACAGAGCCACCGTTAGCGGACTTTGGGCGATGATGTCCGTCGGCAGTTTTTTCTCTGCGCCCAAGTTGAGCGGTGACAGCGGCGCGATGCCCGTGGCCAGGCGTACCGTGTTCAGCAATTCATCCAAATCCACCGGCTTGGCGAGATAATTCAGCGCGCCGTCGCGCATGGCGATCACCGCGTCGCGGATGTCGGCATAGGCGGTGACGAGCAGCACCGGCAGCGCGGGAAATTGCAGGCGCACACGGCGCAAGGTTTCCAGCCCGGACAACCCAGGCATCCGCACGTCGGAAATCATCATGGAAAAATTGCCGGCGGGCAAAAGCTCCAGCGCTCGCTCGCCGGACTCCGCCAGCACGGTTTCAAAATTCTGGCTTGCCAAAAACGAATCCAGCAAGCTGCGCTGGCCTGGATCGTCATCCACAATCAGGATGCGCGGCGGGGACGGCGGCGATTTGGACACTTCGGCAGGCACACCCCAAGGCTAGACAAATCCGCCACCGGCCAAAAGAAGTTTTCCCAAGCGAAATTCACACAAGGACGCAAAGGTGCGAAGTAGAAAATTTGTTGCCTTGGCGTCTTCGCGCCTTCGCGTGAGGTATTACCGCCGGAACATTCCCGGCATCGCGCCGCCCATTTTGCCCATCAGCTTGGACATCTTGCCCATCTTTTTCATCATCGTCTGCATCTGGAAAAATTTGTTGAGCATTGTGTTTAATTCCGTCACCGTCACGCCGCTGCCGGCGGCGATGCGGCGGCGGCGGCTGGCGTTGAGGATCGTCGGATTGCGCCGCTCTTTCACGGTCATCGCGCAGACCATGCCTTCCATGCGCTTGAATTCTTGTTCCTGCTTGCCGATATCCATCTGCTTCAGCGCATCGCCACCGCCGGGCAGCATTTTCACGATGCTTTCCAGTGAGCCGAGTTTTTTCATCGCACGCAACTGCTCCAGAAAATCCTCCAGCGTGAACTCGCCCTTGCGCATTTTTTCCTCCATGCGCTTGGCCTCGTCCTCGGTGACGGCCTCGGCGGCCTTTTCCACGAGGCTGACGACGTCGCCCATGCCCAAAATCCGCGACGCCATGCGTTCGGGATGAAACGGCTCGAACTCGTCCAGCTTTTCGCCGACCCCGGCGAACTTGATCGGCTTGCCGGTGACGGATTTCATGCTCAACGCCGCGCCGCCGCGCGCATCGCCGTCAAGCTTCGTCAAAATGGAACCGGTGATGTTCAGCGCCTGATCGAAATGCGTGGCGACATTCACGGCTTCCTGGCCGGTCGCGGCGTCGAGCACGAGTAAAATTTCCTGCGGCTTCACGAGGTCGCGCAGGCGGACCAGTTCCTGCACGAGCGGCCCGTCAATTTGCAAGCGTCCGGCGGTGTCGAAGATGATGACATTGCGTCCGTTCGTATTGGCAAACGCCAGCGCCTCGCGCGCAATTTTCAAAACATCCGTCTCGCCGCGTTTTAGAAAAACTGGGACGCCGATTTGGTTGCCGAGCGTTTCCAGTTGGTCCATCGCCGCCGGGCGATAAACGTCCGCCGCCACGAGCAGCGGGGCGCGGCCTTGTTTTGCCAGCAGTTTTGCCAGCTTGCCGCTGGAAGTGGTTTTGCCGGAGCCGTGCAAGCCGACCATCATCACGCAGCTCGGCGTGCCGGAAAGATTCAGCGCTGAATTTTCCGAGCCCAGCAGCGTGACGAGTTCGTCGCTGACGAATTTGATGATCTGCTGGCCGGGCTGGATGCTGGTGATCACTTCCGCGCCCAGCGCCTTCGTTTTGACGCGCTCGATGAAGTCGCGCGCAACCTTGAAATTCACATCGGCTTCGAGCAGCGCCATCCGCACTTCGCGCAAGGCGTCGCCGACATTGCTCTCGGAAATTTTCCCGAGGCCGCGCAGATTCTTGAAGGCGTTCTGGAGCTTGGTGCTTAACGAATCGAACATCCGGTCAGCTTAAATCAAATGCCGGAGCCGCACAATTTGCTTTTCTTGCGCGCGCATAGATTGACAAATCTACCACGACATGGCTAACTATCCGACCTCACAACGGTTGGTAGGTTACCCAAGTGGCCAACGGGGGCAGACTGTAAATCTGCTGGCTATGCCTTCGATGGTTCGAATCCATCACCTACCACCACCTTTGTTTCGCAGGTGGAAAACGCATGATAAGCAATAATATCAATGTTTTTATGTGTTTTCTAAATTTTCAATCCGTGCGCTTCCATGCTTTTGCCATCCCTTGCGTTCCCATCCAAAACGATACGGATAACGCAACCAGATTTGGTAGCGGATACACGATCTGACACACTTCAGGCGGGCCGGGAACATTGGAAATTTGATGCCGGCTTCCCCCGACTTGGCCGCAACATCCACCTGTAAAATGGCAAAAGGTGTTAATAAATTTTCATTTTCTTTCGGCCGCCATTTGGTAGCCTTCAAAACTGTTGGTAAAAACCGGAGTTGATTTCAAAAAACATAGTAAAAAATTTATGCCACTGACACATACCAAAGACCTGTTCGCCAAAGCGCTCAAGGGCAAATATGCCCTCGGCGCTTTCAACGTCAACAACATGGAACTCATCCAGGCCATTGTCGAGGCCTGCGAAGAGGAAAAAGCCCCGCTCATACTCCAGATTTCCAAAGGCGCACGCCAATACGCCAATCCCGTTTATCTGAAGAAGCTCATCGAGGCCGCCGTCAGCCTGTCGAACGTGCCCATCGCGGTTCACTTGGACCACGGCGATACATTCGATCTGTGCAAACAGTGCATTGACGAAGGTTTTACCAGCGTCATGATTGATGCCTCGCACGAACCGTTCGACAAAAATGTCGAAATCACCAAAAAGGTTGTCGAATACGCGCACAAGCATAATTGCTCCGTGGAATCCGAACTCGGCCACCTTGTCGGCGCGCAGTTCGACGAAGGCGAAGAAGGCGGCGCCCACTCCTCCAGCGGCCATTACACCGATCCGGCGGAAGCCGTCAAATTTGTCAAAGAAACCGGCTGCGACTCGCTCGCCGTCGCCATTGGCAATAGCCACGGCGCGTTCAAATTCAAGGGCGAACAGCACCTCGACCTCGAACGCCTCAAGCTCATCAAGAAGGCGCTCATGGAAGCCAACCTCGGCGACTATCCGCTCGTGTTGCACGGCGCGTCCAGCGTGCCGAAGTATCTTGCGGACGAGATCAATAAATACGGCGGCAATATGCCCGACTCACAGGGCGTGCCGGAACCCGACATCGAAGTCGCCCGCCGCGTCGGTTGCACGAAGGTGAACATTGACACCGACTTGCGCATGGCCATGACCGCTGGCATCCGCAAGGTCTTCGCGACAAACCCGAAGGAATTTGATCCGCGCAAATACATGGGGCCCGCGCGCCAGATGGTCAAGGACCTCGTCCGCCACAAGGTCAAGAACGTGCTCTGCTGCGCCGGCCACGCGTTTGACTGAAAATATTATTGCTCCAAGCCCCGGACGATTCCGTCCGGGGCTTTTTTATTTTTCAACCGCGCAAAAGGCAAAATACCCGAACCGGTTTCTTTCGCGTGTTTTGCGGGTATCGCGGTTAATAATTTTCACCGGTTGTGCCAGCCGTGCCAATTCCGCTGTCCCGCTGGCACAATGATAGTGCCAAAAGTTTTCAGCCCGCCGGCCCGCAAATCCCCCGGCGTTTTCAATTCCGCTTGGTTTTCAAGGTTTTTCCACGTTCCGGGCCATTGGCATTGCCCAAGCTAAATAAGATTTGTTGGAACCGAAAAACATTAACCAAACAATAAACAAAAAGAAAATTATGAAACTGATGACTTATCAACGACCCGGGCTGGCATGGCCGACTTTCGGCCGGCTGGCGAACTTGCAGGATGAAATTGACCGGCTATTCGAATCGCCGTTGCAGGCGTGGGCACCGGCGCTGGAGGTTCACGAAGACAAGGATAGCTATACCATCCGCGTGGAATTGCCCGGCTTGAAACGCGAGGACATCGAAGTCTCGCTCCAGGACGGCGCGCTGGTCATTTCCGGCGAACGCAAGACCGAGATCGTGAAGGAAGACACTGAGGTGCATCGCCAGGAGCGCCTCTTCGGACGCTTTTCCCGCGCACTCACGCTGCCGACCGGCGTGTCCGGTGACCAGGTGAAAGCCGCCTACAAGGACGGCATTCTCACCGTCAACCTGCCCAAGGCCGAGGAAGCCAAGCCGAAACAAATCACCGTGAGCGAATAACCGCGCTCGGAAAAGCGAGAAAGGAGGAAATCAGGGGTACACAGGAACCGGTAAATCCGGTTCCTGTTTTTTTGCCTCCGCATTTGTTTTGCGGGGCGATATGTTTGTGACATTCGCCGCTTGACCTTTGTACCGGCAGGGTTTTAACTGTGGGCGATTAGGCACATTCATGCTAGAGCAATTCAAAAGCCTGTTCTCCAATGACATTGGCATAGACTTGGGCACCGCAAACTCCCTTGTTTATGTGCGGGACCGTGGAATCGTCCTGCGCGAACCTTCCGTTGTGGCCATTCAGGCGGGGACAACCAACGTCCTCGCCGTCGGTGACGAAGCCAAAAGAATGCTGGGCCGTACGCCCGGCAACATCGTGGCCATCCGCCCGATGAAAGACGGCGTGATCGCCGACTTCGAAATCACCGAGGCGATGCTGCGCCACTTCATCCAGAAGGTTCACCATCGAAAACTGATCGCACCCCGCGTCGTCGTGGCCGTGCCGTCGGGGATCACGGAAGTGGAGAAACGGGCTGTCAAAGACTCCGCCACCCATGCGGGTGCGCGGGAGGTTTATCTGATCGAGCAGCCGATGGCTTCGGCCATTGGCGTCGGTCTGCCGGTGCATGAGCCGGCGGGCAACATGATCGTGGACATCGGCGGTGGGACTTGCGAAATCGCAATCATCTCGCTCGCCGGCATCGTCTTCAGCCGCAGCCTGCGGGTCGGCGGAGACGAACTGGATGCCACGATCATCGCCCACATGAAGCGTGCCTACAACATGATGATCGGTGAACGCACCGCAGAAGAAATCAAGATTCGTATCGGCTCCGCTTTTCCGCTGGAACAGGAATTAACCATGGATGTCAAAGGCCGAGACTTGGGGTCCGGCCTTCCGAAAACCCTGACTGTCCGTTCCGAGGAAATTCGCGAAGCCTTGCAGGAACCGCTTTCGAGCATTCTCGAATCCATCCGGATCACGCTGGAACGCTGCCCCCCAGAACTCGCCTCCGATCTCGTGGATCGCGGCTTGGTGATGGCCGGCGGCGGTTCGCTGATCCGCGGCATCGACCGGCTCGTGGCTGGCGAAACGGGTTTGCCCGTGCATCTCGCCGACGACCCGATGAGCGCCGTCGCCGAAGGCACGGGGCGCGTGTTGCAGGAAATTGAATTCCTGAAACGCGTCGCGACCAACGCCAAATACTGATTCTTCCGGGAGTTTGTTCACCGCCAACGGCTGAAAGGCCGTTCCGCGGATGTTTAAGCAAAAAAATTATCTCGCGCTCGGCGCGGTGGTGTTCGTGGCAATCGTTCTTTCGAGCCTGCCCACGCGCGCGACCACGCGCCTGAAGCTCGCCGTCAGTAGCTGGTTTCTCCCGCTGTTCGGCCTCGCCAACGCCGGCCAGCAACTGCCCGCCGACCTCGCCGATTCCGTTCTGCCGCGCCGCGAACTGCTCCAGCAGATTGACACGCTACGCCGCGAAAACCAGCAGCTCAAATCCCAAGCCGTCCAGAGCGCGGCGATGGCTCGAGAAAATGATCAGCTTCGAAATCTATTGGGCTGGCAGCGGCAGTCACCGTGGCGGCTCAAGCTCGCCAACGTCGTCATGCGCGACCCGGCGAATTGGTGGCGCACGATCCAAATTGACCTCGGCAGCCGCGACGGCATTCAGACGAACCAGCCGGTGTTAACCACTGAAGGCTTGGTCGGGCGCGTTTCGTCGGTCAGCTTCGTGAGTTCGCAGATCGTCCTGATCGGCGACCCGAACTGCCGAGTATCCGCCGTCGTGGAAAACGCCACGCACGACATGGGTGTGCTGACCGCCGGCGGTCCGCTGGACACGTCGCTCGTGCAGTTGAGCTATCTCGCCAGCAGCGCGAATTTGAAACCCGGCCAGAACGTCCTCACCAGCGGCCTCGGCGGCGTGTTTCCCAAAGGCATACCGATCGGCAAAATTGTGGACGCGCAAACCATCGAATACGGCCTCGCCACCGAGGCGCGCGTGAAACTCAACGCCAACCTCGGCGCGCTGGAACAAGTCTGGGTTTTGTTCAAATGAAAGAATTCAACGCAAAGGCGCAAAGATGCAAAGGCGCAAAGAAATTAATTTTTTCTTTGCTGTCTCCGCGTCTTTGCGTCTTTGCGCCTTTGCGTTAAAAAATGAATTTGTTCAAACCAGCTTTGATTTTGAGCTTCGCGTTTCTCGCGGTGTTTGGCGAAGCCACGCTGGCCGCGCCGCGCAACTGGCTTGGCGCCCAGATTGATTTGCTGCCGGCGCTGATGGTTTATACGGCGTTGAATGCCGACATTGTGACCGTCTCGCTGCTCGCCGTGCTCGGCGGCTTGTGGTTCGATTCGCTTTCCGCGAATCCGCTCGGCGTGACGATTCTGCCGCTGATGGTCGCGGGCTTTCCCATTTATTTCCGGCGCGATTTGATTTTGCGCGGCTTGCCATTTGCGCAGCTCGTGCTGGGCGCGGCGGCGAGCGCGCTCGTGCCGGCGCTAACGGTTTTGCTGCTGCTCAACGGCGGCCGGCAGCCGCTTATCGGCTGGGGTTCGCTCTGGCAGTGGATCTTGATGACCGCCGGCGGCGCGGTTTCCACGCCGGTTATTTTTTCGCTGTTTGAATGGTGCGGCCACATGCTCGGCTACAAGCTACGCACGGAAGTCAGTTTCCGCTCCGACCGGGAGATTCATCGAGGAAGAAAATGAATTTAACGCCAAGACGCAAAGCCACGAGGGCGCTAAGAATTGAATTTTTCTTTGCCTGCTCCGCGCCTTTGCGCCTTTGCTTAAAAAATAATTTGAGATCAAAATGTTAGTCTTTGACGAACTAAAAAAGAACGACCCGCAGCTTCGCCTCGTGGCGGTGGTGCTTGTGGCTGGGCTTTTCATTTTGCTCGCGGGCTTGTGGTGGGTGCAGGTCGTCTCGGCGCGCGAATACCAGTCGCATCTCGAGACGCAGCAGTTTCGCACGATCCGTATTCCCGCGTTGCGCGGAAAAATTTTGGATCGCGAAGGCCGCGTGCTGGCGGAAAACCGGCCGCGTTACAATTTGAGCCTTTACCTCGACGATCTGCGGAAGCCATTCAAGGTTGCCTTTGACGCCGAATATGCGCAGGCCACGAATGCGCGGGCGCAAATGATCGTTGGTCAGGAGAAAAAACTGGGGCGCGCGCTGACGAAGGTGGAGCGGAAACAATTTGCGTTCAAGACCGAGCAGTTGAAGGGGTTCGGCGTGCAGACGCGTGAACAGGTGGCGGCCAGCGTGGTCGCGCAGGTCAGCGCCAAGCTGGGCGAACCGCTGGCGCTCGATCCCAAGGAATTCGAAACGGCCTACGAAAAAGCGCGCGCGCTGCCTTATCCGATTTTGAAAAACATGAACGCCGGGCAGATCGCGCGGTTTCAGGAAAATTACGCCGGCGGCCAAGGCGTGGATTTGGAACTGCAAACCGTGCGCAACTATCCGTTCGGCACGCTGGCGGCGCATCTGCTCGGCGAGCTGCGGCAGGACAACAGTTCCATCGGTGATGAATATTCGTTTTTCAACTACCGACTGCCGGATTTCGTCGGCGTGACGGGGGTCGAAGGCATTTACGATTCCGTGCTGCACGGCCGCGCGGGACAGGAATCCGTGCAGGTGAATAATTTTGGCTACCGCCAGTCCGAGGACGTGGACAGCCAGCCGGCACCCGGCGAAAACATCGTGCTAACGGTGGATCTCGATCTGCAGCGCGCCGCCGAGGCGGCGCTGCTCAATCACCAAGGCCCGGATGCCAACGCGGCGGTCGTGGTGATGGACGTGCTTAGTGGCGACGTGCTGGCGATGGCGTCGTCGCCGACGTTTGATCCGAATGATTTTGCGCAGGGCATCTCGCGCGAGAAATACCAGCAGCTGCAGGACAAGAGCGCCGAGAAAAATCGCGCCTCGCAGGAGAACTACGCGCCCGGCTCCATTTTCAAAGTCGTCGTCGGCCTCGCCGCGCTCGAAGCCGGCTTGAACCCGGACAAACCATACACGGTGGAACCGAACCCGCTGGATTCGGCGCACGGCTTGTATGATGTCAATCACGTAAAGGTCAAGGACACTGCGCCGCCCGGCCAGTATAATTTCAAGCGCGCGGTGGAGCGGTCCAGCAATTCTTATTTTATTCAAATCGGTTTGCAAACCGGCGTGAATCGCGTGGTGGCGCTGGCGGAAAAATTTCATTTCGGCGAGCGGGCCAACCTGCTGCCCCGGCAGGAAACGAGCGGCGACTTGCCCACGCTGGAGCAGGTGCACCACAACTGGCGCGAAGGCGACACGGCGCATTTGTGCATCGGCCAAGGCGCTGTGGCGGTCACGCCGTTGCAGATGGCCGTGGCGTATTCGGCGATTGCCAATGGCGGGACGATTTTCTGGCCGCGCCTCGTTTCGCGGATTGAGCCGCAGGATACGGCGGCCGGCGGCATGACGACGAATTTTCCGGCGGCGGTGGTGCGCGATCACATTGGCGTGAGCGCGCGGAGCCTGCGCATTTTGCACAACGCGATGCTCGGCGAAACTGAGGACGTGGAAGGCACCGGCAAGGCGGCGGTGGTCGGCCCGCAGTTGCGGATTTGCGGCAAGACCGGCACGGCGCAGGTGCAGGACAGCGCAAACCGGCTCATCGGGCACAATTATTGGTTCGCCTCGTTCGCGCCGTTTGAAAACCCGAAATATGCCGTCGTGGTGCTGGTGCAATCGCCGGACGAGAGCGGTTCCGGCGGCGCCCTGTGCGCGCCGATTGCGCACGATGTTTATGAAACCATTTTGCAGAAACAAACGGCCGGCGCGCCGAAAATTCTGGCGGCAATAAATTGATGCCATGACCAACGACGCGCTCAACGAGAAATACGCCCGGCTGGACCGGCTGCAATTGCTGGCGCTGGCCGGCCTGATGCTCGTCGGCACGGCGTTCGTGTTCAGCGCCACGATGGTGAATCCGGTCGAGACGGAAAAATTCTGGTTCGCGCAGCTCTGGTTCCGGCAGGTCATGTGGTATGTCTTGGGCATCGGCGCGGCGGTGGCGCTGTGCCTGGTGGACTATCACCCGCTGGCGCGCTGGTCGTATGTGGCGTATTGGGCGATGATCCTTTGCCTGGTCGCGGTGTTGATTCCACATATCGGCCAGACCCATGGGGGAGCGCGGCGGTGGATTGATCTGCCCTTTTACCAATTTCAGCCGAGCGAATTTGCGAAGCTGGCGTTCATCCTCGCCGGCGCAAATTTCTGGAGCCGTCCACCAGATGAATTGAAGCGGCCGGAAGTTTTCTGGCTAGGCATCGGCCTGATGCTGCTGCCATTTCTGCTGATTTTAAAAGAGCCGGACTTGGGTTCCGCGCTGGTGCTGTTGCCAACGGGGCTGGTGATGATGCTGGTCGCGGGCACGCCGAGACGGTTTCTGCTGCGACTGCTCAGTGGCGTCGGCATCGTGGCTGTGCTGATGGTGGCAGACATCTTGTTCGCCCCGGTGCATTGGCGGATTCCCATGCAGGATTACCAACGTCAGCGGCTGCTGGTTTATTTTGGAAAAGATTTTGCGACTGCCGACGCCACGCCGGCCGAAAAGGCGGCCGCGCGGGAGTTGCAGCGCAAATGCTCATATCAAGGCCAGCAAGCGCTGATCTCGGTCGGTTCCGGCGGGTTCTGGGGCAAAGGCTGGCATCAGCCCGACAGCCAGACCGCGCTGGGTTTTTTGCCGGCGGGTGCGGCGCACAATGATTTCATTTTCTCCGTCATTGCCGAGGAGGAAGGATTCGTCGGCTCCATCGTGGTGCTGACGCTGTATGCGGTGGTTCTCTTCACTGGTTTGAGAATCGCCGGCCAGGCGCGCGATCGTCTTGGCAAACTCGTGGCGGTGGGCGTTGTGACGCTCCTGTTCAGCCACGTTTTCATCAATATCGGCATGAACATTCGCATCGTCCCGGTGACGGGCATCCCACTGCCGCTGTTAAGTTACGGCGGGTCTTCAGTGCTGTGCTCGTTGATCGCGCTGGGCCTGATGCAAAACGTATACATGAACCGTAGAGGATACTAACTATGAGCAACAACAACTTCTCGCGACGCCGTCGCGGAATGCGTTTCAAGCCCAAAGGCGGCTTGAATCCCGCTCAGCAAAAGACCGACCGCGAGGCCGTCGAGGCCCGCGCCGACGTGGTCAGTGAACAGGGCGGCTCCGACCGCCTGTTCGAGAAACGTCACTTGCAGGAAATTGAACGCGCCGAAAACATCGCCGCCGGTTTGCCGCCGGAGGGCAAGGTCGAAACGCCGGCCGCCGAACACGCGGAGCATTCACACGCGCATCCGCCCGAAGCTGTTCCCGCCGCCGCCGTGCCAAGCGCGGAGGAAAAGTTCGAGCCGGTGAAAATTCCCGAACAGCCGAAAGGTTTGATCGAGACGATTCGCACCGCCGCGACGAACATCGTCAAGAAAGTCCAGCGGCTCATCCGCCCCGAAAAGCGCGTCCACAAGGAAGTCATCATCAACGCCGAGACCCTCGAAACGCGCGTCGCCGTGACCGAGGATGGCAAGCTGGAGGAATTCAACATCGAGCGTACCACTGAGGAACGCCTCGTCGGCAGCATCTTCAAGGGCAAGGTGCGCAACCTCGAAGACGGATTGAAAGCGGCGTTCGTGGACATCGGCTTCGAAAAAAACGCGTTCCTGCATTATTGGGACATTGTGCCGAACCAGTTCGACTCCGGCGTGGAAATCGTCGAGCGCGAAGGCGGTCGGCGCACGCAAAAACCCAAGATCACGCAGCGCGACATCCCGCGTCTGTATTCGCCCGGCGCGGACATCATCGTGCAAGTCACGAAAGGCCCGATCGGTACCAAAGGCCCGCGCGTCACGACCAACATCGTGCTGCCCGGACGCTTCCTCGTGCTGCTGCCGAACTCCGACCAGTCCGGCATCTCACGCAAGATTGAGAATCCCGAGGAGCGCAAGCGCCTCAAGAAAATCCTCCGCGAACTGCACATCCCCGACGGCATGGGCGTGATCATGCGCACCGCCGGCGAAGGCCAGCAGTTGCGTTACTTCGTCCGCGACCTCGCGCTGCTGCTCGAGGAATGGAATTCCGTTTCCGACAAGATCAAGAAGCAGCCCATGGCCACCTGCGTGTTCCAAGAGCCGGATCTGATCGAACGCACTGTGCGTGATTTCCTCACCGAGGATGTCGAGCGCATTGTCGTTGACAACCAGAAGGCTCACGACCGGATGCGCGACATGATCTCCAAGATCTCCAAGCGCTCCGCCAGCAAGATCAAGCTCTACACCGAAGCCCAGCCCGTGTTCGACCGCTTCGGCATCAGCAAGCAACTGGAGAATACCTTCTCCCGCCAGGTCCATTTGAAGAGCGGCGGCTACATCGTCATTGATGAAACCGAGGCGCTCGTGGCCATTGACGTCAACACCGGCCGGCACAAGGGCGGCAAGGATCAGGAAGCGCTCATCCTCAAGGTGAACATCGAAGCCGCCGAGGAAATCACCCGTCAGCTTCGCCTGCGCAACATGGGCGGACTCATCGTGCTCGACTTCATTGACATGAAATCCGGGCGCGATCGTCAGCTGGTTCACAATAAAATGCGCGACGGCCTGCGCCGCGACAAGGCCAAGACCCACATCCTGCCCATCTCGCAGCTTGGCCTCATGGAAATGACCCGCCAGCGCCACAGCGAAAGCGTCCGCGCCGCCGTCTATGACGACTGTCCCTATTGCAAGGGTCGCGGCAAAGTCAAGAGTACCACCACCATGAGCGTGGAGATCCAGCGCAAGCTCCAGGAAATCCTGAAGAAGCGCACCCGCGACGAGAACGACTTCCAGTTGCGGATCGTCGTGCATCCCACCGTGCTGGACCGGCTGCGCACCGAGGACGAGAAACATCTCATCGAGATGGAGAAACGTTACTTCGGCAAGCTGTCCTTCCGGGCCGACACCGGCATGCACGCCGAACAGTTCAAGATTGTGAACGTCGAAACCAACGAAGAACTCGCCAGCGTCGGCGCATAATCATCAAATTCCGAAAACATCAAGCCGCCTCGTGGGAGACCACGGGGTGGCTTTTTTTCTGTCGGCGCAAAGGGGCGGTGGCTTGCTTTGAATGGAGCGCGGCTGTGTCGGAGACCAGCCGCAGCCATTTTCATGTTGCTGCGACTGACGCTTCGCGCACAGCCGCGCTCCCAAGACTCGCCAGCGTCGGCGCGTGAACTGATTCTGCAAACACCAAACGCCCCGCGAACCATCGCCGGGCGATTTTTATTTTAGCATTTCGGCTTCAAGTGGGTTTTGGGGATTAACCCGAATTTTGCATGCGCCGTTCGTAAAAATTATTTCATTGATGAACTTTTGCGCCTTCGCTTCAGATAAAAAAGGAGATTCCGACTGTCCGGCATCGCTCCACCGCACTTTGGGCACAACCTGATATTTTTTTCCAGCGTAATTCATTTCACAAACCAACTGCCACAACCAGAAATCTCCTCCTTCATAGGAGTGATGTTTCTGGAGCGTTTGTTCAATGCAGCGCGCGGAGATAACTGGCCAAGTTGCCCGTTTGGCTTTCGCTGTCAGCGCGTTGAGAATGATGCTGCCAACCACGGCGAGTAACCCTGCGGCGGCGAGTGTCGGGCCGAGGAACTGATATTTTTCTTCGTTGTAAAATATCAACCAAATTCCTCCGAGGAAGGCGAACACGCCGGGAACAGAAAGGAAAGGCACAAGCGTGCAAGTTTCAGCCATCATGGGTCTTGGCTGTCGGCGAACCAGATTCACGATGAAAATAACCATGGCTGCCAGGGCCATGAAGGCGATGATTGCGAGCGGAAAGTAACGGGTCGCATTCATCGGTTCCGGCTGATTGTTTGTTTATGTTCCATCTGCTTTCAAGTCCACGACGCTATTTCTGCCCCGTCCGCGTGTCGAGCCGAATTTTAGGCCGGACAGGTTCACGGAAATGTCCACCAAAACTGCATTGACTAAATCTGCCAGTGCCAAGGCCCGGTCAGTCAAGCGACTGGGTGAGTTTAATTCTGAAACGGCGGACGCCGAGCTCAACACGCTTGGCGAGTTGTTCGCCCTTTGAATTTCCCGCCAGGGTCGTCGCGTGAACTGAATCATTAAACACCAAACGCCCCCGCGAGAAATTGCGGGGCGTTTTTATTTCTTCCGTATGACACAAACCAAACGGTTTATTCTCCGCGCAAAGTCTTCTCTGCCAATTTTGCTTGGTCGTAATCTGAACCTTTGAAAACCAAAGTCATTCCTACCAAGTTATGCTGATGATCCGAATGACCGCCATATCCAGGTGCTTCCGTGACAATAATGCCATCCTTCATAATTTTGACTGGCTGGCGATTCACACCCGAGACTAGGGCTTCAATTTCCTCGGGACTTTTATTGGCAAACCGAAAAATCAAATTTTGACCAGAGGAGCCCGGCTGGGTGGTAACACGAACTGTATTCGTCTGAACATCTTTTGAGGTCAAGGTGATTGTCAACGGTGTGGTCTGGTTGACTTTTTTCAATTCCAACCGAGTATCGTATTTCTCGTAGGTGACTGATGCCTGCTTTTCATTCACCCTGGTAAGCACTACGCCCGCTTGTTTCAACACAGCTTGCTCTATCAATTTTGGCACCCTTTGCCGCACTTCTTCCCGAGGAACGACTATGCGAAACGTGACCCATCGTGGCTCTTGGGGAATGTCGGTTAGTCGGACCAACTCTGACTTGGTAATCCTTTTGTAAACATCAAGAACCTTCTCCACAGGAACAAGCACGAAATTAAAGTCGGAAGTGTTTGTGCCGGTATCTTGCGAGCGTGCGGGTTGGCAGATAAAAATATTCAGACAAACCAACACGACAAGAAATGATGCTGATTTCATATTGGTTTACAGCCTAGCTCGGTTTTCACTTCCTGACGCTATTTCCGCCCCGCCAGCGTGTCGAGTCTGTTTTTGCTGGACGCCTCGTCTACTGAGCCATTGGTACAGCATTTTTGGCGCGTTTTCGGGGACGATCTTTCCCCGCTTTACCCGCGTAAATCTATCAGTTAGCTTCGCGGCTGTATGGCTTTTGATTCCTTCCGCGATTTCGTCAACGCGCTCGACCAGGCGGGCGAACTCAAACGCATTTCCCAGCCCGTCGCCACCGAACTCGAAATCACCGAGATCGCCGACCGTGAAATGAAGTTGCCCGGAGGTGGCAAGGCGCTGCTGTTTGAGAAACCCACCGTCAACGGCGTCGTCTCGCCGTTTCCCGTGGCCATCAACACGCTTGGCTCGCACAAGCGCATGGCCATGAGCATGGGCGCGAATTCCGTGGACGAAGTCGCGAACGAACTCGGTGCGCACGGCCTGCACAAACGCTCCGTCATCCGCACGGAAAGTTTCACAAAGCGCGTGAAGGAAAAATGGTCTAGTTGAAAATGGCTGCTGAATTATTCTACTGTTGCACCGCACGGTAGAATCGCTGGTTGTTCGTCGGCGAACTGTAATCAATGTAGATGTAAGGCTGCGAGGGCAAGGTAACGTTGGTCAGCGTTGTCCAATTGCTTGTGGAGAGATTTGCGGTGGCTTGAATTAGATAATTTGAGCCGATTTGCCCGTTATTTATGATGATTCCGGCAAACATTTTTATGTTCACGCTAAAGATTGTATTAGGGGAAAAGGTGATAAATTCTGGGCTTGAAAGCCCAGTTGCAAAGACGCCTTTCGCTGTCATTACACCATTAGTGAATATGTAAATGGTGCCGCTGCCTAAATCCGCCTCATACAGATTGCCTGCACTATCAAAGGCCAGCCCCACAGGAATATTCAAACCCGAGGCAAAGACACCTTTCGCGGTCGCCACACCATTCGTGTATTCGAAGACAGCGGACTGATTGTAATCAGACACGAACAAATTACCCGCGCCGTCAAAAACAAGTCCTTCAGGGGAATAAATCCCGGAGGCAACGAAGGTGCTTTTCGTCCCGTCTGGAGTTATTTGAGTGATGTTGCCGAAGCTGTAGGCACTACCACTAAGGTCACCTACAAATAGATTGCCCGCGCTGTTAATGGCCAGTCCAAAAGGGCTTTGATACCCCAATCCAGTGGCAAAAAGACTTTTCGTGCCGTCTGGTGTGAATTTGTAAACGTCGCCGCTGATACTGTTATGATCTGCTTCAAACAAATTGCCGGTGCTGTCAAAAACCAGAGCTCCAGGGTAAGACAACCCAGAGGCAAAGATACCTTTCGCGGTCGCGACACTATTCGTGAATTTATAGATGTTGCCACTTCCAGTGGCCGCCACAAATAAATTGCCAGCACTGTCAAAGGCCAGTCCTGAAGGCCCATTCAACCCGGAGGCAAAGGTGTGCTGCGTTCCGTCAGGGGTTATTTCAATGATGTCGCCACTGCCCTCCGTCACAAACAAATTCTGCGTCTGCGCGGTGGCCTGATGGACACTAGTGCAATGTAACATTGATATGGGCCACACCACTGATAGTATTGGTGCATGGCCACCAAACGCTTGATTCTTACTCCACCAGAACGCCGGGAACTTCAGCGCCGGGTGCGCTCGCGCAGTCTG
>Ga0302319_10000111_pt1 | contig 160615 bp, 140 predicted proteins | sample Bog_T0_2_FD_203319 | JGI IMG/M metagenome (GOLD analysis project Ga0302319, IMG submission 203319) | Peat permafrost microbial communities from Stordalen Mire near Abisko, Sweden - Bog_T0_2 | ecosystem: Environmental > Terrestrial > Soil > Wetlands > Peat | place: Sweden: Abisko, Stordalen...
AGCTACCAGAAGATGTAGCACATAACCCACCGGAGGCTGATCCCTCGACAAGCTCGGGATGACAGAGCTTTTTTACCAAGTAATGGCTACAGGTGGTATGAGATAAAAAAATAAGCGAATCAGGCGAATGGAGCGAATCAGCCGAATGGGATTCGCTTAAGGGGTTCTTGGGGAATTTTTGGGTTCATGGGAAATTTGCGAAAAAATGAGATGAAGTGGCTGTCATATCGTCATCCTAACAGGAATTCGGCCAGGGCGTTAACCTTGCAAAGCCTAAAACGCTTAAAATCTTTTTTTCTCCTCTGAAAAAAATGCAACGGAGTTGCGCAGACAATCGCGTTCCCAAGTTTGGGAACGAGGGAATGAGACCTATGGGACGAATAGGACTGATGGGACGAATAATGCGCGAAATGGAATTTCGTGGAATCAGGGAGCGTTCCCAAGTGCAACTTAGGAACGAGGGGAATAGTTAGAGATCCTTCGACAAGCAAGGATGACAGAATTCTTTTTTGCGTTCTTTGTGTTCTTTGGTGGCTAAAATCGGTTACCCCAAGATCAGCGCGAGTTTTTTTGCGGTGGCTTCGGGCCAGTGCTCTCTCTGCGTGAGGATGGCGTACTTGAGGGCTTCGTGGGCTTTGGCATGGGTCAACTTGGCGACGCGCGGGATGGCTTCGAGCAGGATTTTCTGCGCGGTGGCCGTGTTTTGGTTGAGCCATCGGATCACCATTTCGACCGTCACGCTGTCGTGGTCGGGATGCCAGCAATCGTAATCGGTCACCATGGCCATGGTGGCGTAGGCGATTTGCGCTTCGCGGGCCAGCTTGGCCTCGACGAGGTTGGTCATGCCGACGATGGCGTAGCCGGCGGAGCGGTATGTTTCGGATTCCGCGCGGGTCGAGAACTGCGGCCCCTCGATGTTCACATAAGTCCCGCCTTTATGCACGGCGGCCCCGGCGGCTTGCGCGGAGGTGTAGAGAACTTCCTGGAGTTCGGTGCTGATCGGGTCGCCAAAGGCGACGTGGGCGACAATGCCTTCGCCGAAGAAGGTGTCGGCGGCGCGGCCCTTGGTGCGGTCGAAGAACTGGTCGGGCAGGACGACTTCGCCCGGCGCGTAATTGTGCTGGAGCGAGCCGACGGCGCTGATGCTGATGATCCATCGCGCGCCGAGTTGCTTGAACCCATGGATATTGGCCTGGTGCGGAATTTCGCTCGGGAGAAACTTGTGGCCCCGCGCATGACGCGGGAGGAAAACGACCGGATGGCCGGCGATTTCTCCCTGGATGTAGGTGTCGGAAGGAGGGCCGAACGGGGTGTCGAGGCGGACTTCCTTTTGCGCGGTGAACGCGGCGAGCTGGTAAAGTCCGCTGCCACCGATGATTCCAATAGGCGAGGAGAGAGGCATATCCTAAGACTTTTCAGGAACCGGCGCATCGGTGCAATACTGATCTTTATCGAGGGTCTGGCTATTTTTTGGCTATTCGACTAAGTTTTCGGAAATAGCGATGCAAGTAATAAGGGCTTGAGTTGTTTAGGGCGATTGGCCAATAGTGAAGAGAATGTCGGGTTACAAATTCAGGCACGATTTTCAAAATCAGAAATAAAAGCAATGGCCGCCGTCCCTCTTCCCGCAAACGAGGCTCAACGTCTCGAAGCGTTGCGGGCCTTGAATCTGCTCGATACGCCTCCTGAAGAGCGCTTCGACCGGATCACCCGCCTGACCGCGCGCGTGCTTGGGGTGCCGACGGCCTGCTTGGCGCTCATCGACGAAAACCGCATCTTCTTCAAGTCCCGCTATAACTTCGAGGCGACGGTGCTGGATCGTGAGGGCACCTTCGCTTCCTACATGGTCCTCGAGAACAAGCAATTTGTTGTGCCGGATGCCAGGCTCGATGAACGCTTTAAGAATCATCCGCATGTAATTGGGAATCTCAACGTGCGGTTTTTTATCGGCAGCCCAATAGCCACAGCGGACGGAAGCCTGGTCGGGGCGCTTACGGTGACGGACCATCAGCCGCGCATTCCGAGCGCGGAGGACCTGGCCGTCTTGCACGATTTGGCGCTGATGGCCCAGAACGAAGTCAACCACGGCGAGCTTGCCCTGGCATACAAGATCCAGCAGCAGACCGAGGATAAGCTGCGGCTGAGCGAGGCACGGTTCCGCGAGGTGGTCGATATTCCGGGTAAGTTTGTGTGGGAAACCACAGTGGATGGAAAGACGCTCTTTATGTCCGAGCGGGTTGAGGAGGTTCTCGGCTATAGCGCCGAGGAGATGGGCAAGCGTGGATTTTTTGAGGGACTGGTGGAGGAGGATGCGGTCATCGCCACGGCGAAGTTTTTCTACGCGGCACAGCAAGGCCAGCGCTTCAGTGATCTTGAATTTCGGTCCAAGACGAAAGCTGGAGATATCATCTGGCTGACGGCGAGGGGAGTGCCGATGTACGATTTGGACGGGGTCAAGATCATCGGCTATCGCGGCATTTGCGAGGATATTACCGAGCGCAAACAGATTCAGCAGGAATTGATCACGGCGAAGGAAGCGGCGGAAAGCGCCAGCAAGGCGAAATCGGAATTCCTGGCCAACATGAGCCACGAAATTCGCACGCCGATGAACGCGATGGTCGGCATGACGGGGCTTCTACTCGGGACGAATCTCACCTCCGAACAACGCGATTACGCGCAGACCATCCGGCAGAGCGCCGACACGCTGCTGACGATCATCAGCGAGATTCTCGACTTTTCCAAAATCGAATCGGGCAAGCTCGAACTCGAGGACCATGCGTTCGACCTGCCGGTGCTTGTCGAGGAGGCGATCGACTGCGTGGCGCTCCAGGCGGGTGAAAAAGGGCTGGAGCTGTTCTGGCAGGTTGCCAAAGATTTGCCGCCTGGCTTCACGGGTGACGTGACCCGGTTGCGGCAAATCCTGGTGAATCTCCTTGCGAACGCGGTCCGGTTTACCGCCAAGGGCGATGTGAGCATCAACGTGACCCGCGTGCAAAACGAGGCGGGCGACCACTTTGTTCTTTTTTCAGTCTGGGACACTGGCATCGGCATTCCCGCGGACAAGGTTGACCGGCTCTTTCAATCGTTTTCCCAAGTCGATGCGTCGACGACGCGCAAATTCGGAGGTACCGGCCTCGGCCTGGCCATTAGCCGCAAACTGGCTGAATTGATGGGCGGAAACATTTGGGTGGAAAGCGAGGACGGCAAAGGTTCGGGATTCCATGTCGCCATTCCCTTGAGGGAAGCGCTTCCGCCCAAGCCGCTTGTTCCCAATCCCATCCTCAAAGGCAAAACCCTCATCATCGCCGCGCCCCATCCGGGCGTGCGGGCCATGATCGAATCGCTTGTGGAAAGCTGGGGGATGATTACCGTTCCAGTGGGAACTGCCGCCGAGGTGATACAAAAATTGCAGGCGGGCCTGAATTTTCACGCCGCCGTCATCGAGGAGGATTTGCCCGACCGGTCCGGCAAGGACCTCGTGCTGGATATGCGCCGTCAGCGGGGGGCGGGCAGCGCGCCTTGCATCATGCTTTGCTCGCTCCAGCAACAGGCGGCTTACGGCCAGAATCTCCCGCCCGGATTCATCGCCGCTTTGGCCAAGCCGATCCACTACCAGCAATTGCACGGCGTTCTCGCCACGACGCTCAAGGGCGGAAAAGTCACCAACAAGCTTTTGCGTTCCACCGGACGGATCGACAGCGGTTTCGGCCAGCGCCGGCCGATGCGCATCCTGCTCGCGGAGGACAACATCATTAATCAGAAGGTCGCGACGCGCATCCTGACCCAGATGGGTTATCGCCCCGACGTCGCCCATAACGGCGTGGAAGTGCTCGAGGCGCTCGAACGGCAGAAGTACGATGTCATCCTGATGGATGTGCAGATGCCCGACATGGACGGGCTTGAGGCGACGCGCCAGATTCGCAAGCAATACACTGGCGCGAACCGGCCCTGGATCATCGCGATGACGGCCAATGCCATGGATTCCGACCGCAAGAATTGTTTCGATTCGGGGATGGACGGTTATCTGAGCAAGCCGGTGCGCATCGAGGCGCTCGAGGCCGAGTTGGTTCGTTCGTCGGAAAATATCGGGCAGGTCGTCGATTTCTCAGTGCTCTCACGCTTTGGCGAAATGACCGGTTCGGGGTCGGAGGCGGTGCGCGAACTGATTGATATTTTTTCCGAAGAGACGCCGCAGGCCCTGCAGCAAATTCGCAACGATATCGAGCGGCGTCACGCCCAGGGAATCAGCATTCAGGCCATGCAGTTGGGGCGCGCCTGCCAGAACTTCGGGGCCGAGCGGATGCAGATGCTTTGTTCCAGCCTCCAGACTGCTGGGAAGAATAGCGAGTTCACCCTTGCCGCTGAATTTGTCGACCGGCTCGAATCGGAATTCGAGACCGTGAAAATGACCCTGGATGATTTTTCCAGGTCGGCTTCGCCTTGAGCGTTGGGTTAAGTCAGTCTCTGTAAACGTCCTTGCGATGGCGGATACGATCGATTTCAATGACCTCGCGGTGACGGTAGACTTGATAGGTGATTCGGTAATCGCCCACTCTGATTCGGTAGGTGTATTCACCTCCAAATAATTTTCTTGATCCCTCAGGAAATGGATTTACGGCCAACGCCCGGATTTGATCCAGTAACTGCGGGATTTGTTCTTTAGCGAGGCGGCGCAGGTCCTTTTCCGCTGATCGCTTGAATTCAATTTTTATAAAAGGCCGTCTTTCTTCAAATTAGCGAGCACCTGTTCAAGAGGAACGGTGGGCTCATTGGCGCGCTCAGCTATCACAGCCAAGTCATCAAGGTCTTCGAGCAGGGCTTCATATTCAGCCAGTGGCAGAATAACGGAGGTCTTTTTCCCTTTTTGGTCCGTGACGAACCGGGCATTCGGACTCATGGGTAAAATGTAATCGACGTGGTGAAATTGTCGAGGGCTTACCGCCCGTCGCTTTTTTCAGGCGGAGGCGGCACCACACCTTGATCCGAGACGGAAGAGGGATAGGAAGCATCGCCGCCCGGATGAGGATTTTGGTCTGTGACGGGACTGTTGAGCGTCGAACCCGAGTAGCTGCCGTTGGGTTCTGAATCCTGGCTCGATCCAACATTGAGTGCGTTCGCACCGGAACAACCGGTGACGATCAAGGTGAGTCCCAGCAAAAACGCGGAAAAGATTTTGGGCATAATGGAAGCTAGAGACTCTCGCCAAAACAGGTCAAGACCGGTCGTTGCTAATCTTGAGTGAAACGGTCGGCATAAGTATTTCTTTTGCAAAGCCGCTTGATCTAATCAACTAGCGCGGGCATATTTTCGCGGTATGCGTGTTGCAGAATCTGCCAATATCAGCTCGAAAACGAGTTCGCAATCCCGTCTTCCCGATTTGAAGCCGAAGGAAAAACTCGGGCTTTATCGCCAGATGCTTCTCATACGCCACTTCGAGGAAAAGGCGAAACAGGCTTTCACCCAAGGCAAGATCAAGGGCTTCTGCCACTTGTACAACGGGCAGGAAGCGGTTGCCGTCGGCACGATTTCCACTCTGAACGAGGACGACGCGGTCATCACGGCCTATCGCGATCACGGTCATGCCCTCGCGCGCGGGGTCGATCCGAATGCGTGCATGGCGGAGCTTTTCGGTAAAATCACCGGCTGCTCGCGCGGCAAGGGGGGCTCGATGCATTTCTTCGATGCCAAAAAACATTTTTACGGCGGTCATGGCATTGTCGGCGGACAGATTCCGCTCGGGACGGGGCTGGCTTACGCGCAGAAATATCTCGGCACGAACCGCGTGACACTTGCCTACATGGGTGACGGCGCGATCAACCAGGGTGCGATTCACGAGTCGATGAACCTGGCCGCGCTTTGGAAGCTTCCGATCATTTATATTATTGAAAACAACGAGTACTCGATGGGCACCTCCATCGCCCGTTCTTCCGCCGGTGATCCGCTGACCAAACGCGCGGGCGCGTTCGACATGGCGGCGATCCAGGCCAACGGCATGGACATCGACGACGTCCGGGCCAGGACGCATGAAGCTGTCTCGCTGGCGCGCACCGAAAGCCTGCCGACGCTGATGGAAATCCGCACGTATCGTTATCTGGGGCACTCGATGTCCGATCCCGGCCACTATCGCTCGAAAGAGGAAATTCAGGATCGGCGGCAGAACGATCCGATTGAGCTCTACAAGGCGCGCCTTCTCGAACAGAGAGTCGCCACGGAAGAAAGTCTCAATGCGTTGGATGAAGAAGTCATGGCCCAGACGCAGGCCGCATACGATTTTGCCGAGAACAGCGCCGAGCCTGAGATCGAGACGGTGTTCGAGGACATTTTTTCGCCGGAAGACCAGATCGCCGAGTTTCAGCCTGATCGCCATGCTTAGACTCATATAAAAATGGCCATGGATCGCATTATTTTATCGGAGGCGTCTACAAATGTCAGGCAACCCCAACGGGGTTGCGAGCATTCAGCCCAGGGTTGCGGCCCTGCCGCTACCCTGGGAAAGGCGCGCGGAAATTCCAACCCTGTAAGGGTTGAAGCGAATCTGTTTTCCAGCGGATGGATTCAACCCTTACAGGGTTGGGCCGCTTGGCCGTGTACCCAGGGTAGGCGTTGCTACGCCAACCCTGGGCTGAATGCTTGCCACCCTTTCAGGGTGGCGCAAGAGCAGTAAACTTGGGAACGAGGGACTAAAATTTATGAACCAAGCTCAGCCCTATCTTATCGGGATTGGGACCCTGGCATTGATCAATGCGGCATTCGCGCAAATATCTGGAAGGTCTCTGGTGCTTTGGGGATTACTGACACTTGCGTTTGGCCCCTTCGTCACTCTTTTCCTCATCCTCACTTACAGGAAGAACTCCTAGCCATGCCGACCATTACCTACCGCGAAGCCCTCAACCAAGCCCTCTCCGAAGAAATGGAGCGCGACGACCGCGTCATGCTCATGGGCGAGGAAGTGGCGGAATACGACGGCGCATACAAGGTCAGCCAGGGCTTGCTGAAGAAATTCGGGCCGAAGCGCGTCATCGATACGCCGATCAGCGAGTGCGGATTTGCCGGGCTGAGCATCGGCGCGGCGATGTACGGCTTGCGGCCCGTGGTCGAATTCATGACCTGGAGTTTTTCGCTTGTGGCCTATGACCAGATCGTCAACAACGCGGCGCAGGTCCGGTACATGTCGGGTGGCCAGTTTTCCGTGCCCATTGTTTTTCGTGGCTCCTCGGGCGGCGGCCTGCAAGTCGGCGCGACCCATTCCCACACCCCCGAAAATTGGTACGCCAATGTTCCGGCACTGACGGTGATTACACCGGCGTTTCCCGATGACGCGAAGGGGCTGCTCAAGAGCGCCATCCGCAGCAATAATCCGGTCTGCTTCCTGGAAAACGAAAAGCTTTACGGCTACAAGGACGAAGTGCCCGAAGGCGAATTTTTGATCGACATCGGCAAGGCGCGCGTTCGCCGCGAGGGAAATGACCTCACCATCGTCAGCAACAGCGGCTCGACGCACCGGGCGCTCAACGCCGCGAAAAGGATGGAAGAGGAGGGCATCTCGGTCGAGGTTATCGACCTGCGCACGATCAAGCCGCTCGATTTCGCCACCATCGCCGCCTCGGTGAGCAAGACCAACCGCGTTCTCATCGTAGAGGAAAACAAGCCGTTCGCCGGCTGGGGCGCGCAAGTCGCCTACCAGGTGCAGCGCGAGCTTTTTGACGATCTCGATGCGCCTGTCCATCGGCTCACCTCGCTCGATGTTCCGCAGCCCTACAATGGGCGGCTCGAACAGGCCGTTCTACCGAATGAAGAGCGGGTCATCGCGGCAATCAAAGAGGTGCTGGCTTAAAGCCTGATTGCAATGAGCCGCAAGCTTCTCCCCTATGGCATGCGAGTTCGCTGGCTTGGCCATGCCACGTTCGATCTGATTGGGCCCGCCGGGCAAAAATTCCTGATCGATCCGTATCTAGCCAACAACCCGGCGTTTCCGCAGACGCTGAAAAAGGAAGTCACTGTTCCCGGCGCATATAGCAGCCTGCTGGTGACGCATCCCCACTCGGACCACTTCGAGGACGTTCTGCCTTTGCTCAAGGCTGACCCGGAGTTGAAAGTGGTTTCGCAATATGAAATCGGGGCCTGGTTAAAAAGTCAGGGCGTGAAGGACGAGCAGGTCATCGGTATGAATACGGGCGGCACCGTTGCCGTCAAAAACGTCCGCATCACGATGGTGTCCGCCGTCCACACGAGCTCCATCACGGAAAACGGAACGCAGCGCGCCATGGGCTTTCCCGTCGGCTATGTGCTTCGGTTTGCCAACGGTTTCACCATTTACAACACGGGAGATACCGCTGTGACGATGGACATGAAAATTGTCCACGATCTCTACAAACCGAACCTGGTCATCCTCCCCATCGGCGATTTTTATACGATGGGCGCGGAGCAGGCCGCCTACGCGTTGGACCTGCTCAAACCGCAATTTGCCATTGGCGGACATTGGGGCACATATAACGGAATGCCGCCCGGCACGCCGGAAGCGCTTGAAAAAGAGCTGGCGCGTTATCAAGTCCCCACGCAACTTATTCATTTGAAGCCCGGCGAATCGCTTACCTGATATTTTATGGCCAAAGACATTCTCATGCCCCTGCTCAGCCCGTCGATGACGGAAGGTACCCTGGTCAAGTGGATCAAGAAGGAGGGCGATGCGGTCAAGATGGGCGATGTTCTTGCCGAGGTCGAAACCGACAAGGCGACGATGGACCTGGAGGCGTTCGACTCGGGCATTCTGCGCAAGATTTTGATTGAGGAAGGCGCGAAGGTTCCCGTCCAGACGCGCATCGGCATCATCGGCACGAAGGACGAGAAGATCGACGTGTCGGCTCCAGCCGCGCCTGCTCAAGCGGTGGCGCCTGCCGCCAAGAAGGAGGAAGCAAAGGCGGCCGCGCCTGCGGCTTCATCGGCATCGTCGGTGACGGCGACTGCTGTGGCTGCTCCGAGCGGAGGCCGCGTCAAGGCTTCGCCGCTGGCCAAAAAAATCGCCAAAGAAAAAGGCATCTCGCTCGCCACGTTGACCGGATCGGGGCCGGGCGGACGCATCGTGAAGCAGGACGTGCTTAACGCTCCCGCGAACGGCCACATTCAAAGCGGAGGACGCTCCTCGATTTATGCCAGCGGCCCGATTGCGAAGGAGGGAAGCACAAAGCTCACCACCATGCGCTCGGTCATCGCCAAGCGGTTGTTCGAAAGCAAAACGACGATTCCCCATTTCTATCTCGAGATCGAAGTCGACGCCAAGCCGCTGTTTGATTTGCGCGCGCAGCTCAACGACTCGCTCGGGAAGCTGAATCCGCCGGTTAAGCTGAGTCTGAACGACTTTGTGCTCAAGGCGGCGGCTGAAGCGGTGCGGCGAGTGCCGGGAGTCAACGCCTCCTTCGAAGGCGACGCGATCCGGCAATTTCCCGACGTGCAGCTTTCGTTTGCCGTTGCGATTGCGGAGGGGCTCATCACGCCGATCATCCGGGAAGCGCAGAACAAATCGCTCATCCAGATCAGCGGCGAGGCGAAGGCGCTCGCGGCAAAGGCGAAGGAAGGCAAGCTCAAGCCCGAGGAATTCCAGGGCGGTACGTTTACCGTTTCCAATCTTGGCATGCTGGGCATCGACCGCTTCAGCGCGATCATCAATCCGCCCCAGGCCGCGATTCTCGCCGTCGGTAATATCGTGAAGAAGCCTGTCGTGGATGCGAATGACGCGATTGTTGTCGGTTATCGCCAGAGCATCACGCTTTCGTGCGATCATCGCGTCGTCGATGGCGCGGTGGGGGCGGCTTACCTCAAGGAATTGCGGGAGCTGATCGAGAAGCCGGCGCTGTTGCTGCTGTAGCCGCGCTCATGGGAGCGTGGATGCCGCTGCGGAAGGTGTCTCTACGGCGTCGGTTATATAGCGCGAAATGGAATTTCGCGAGGAACAGGAGGCGTTCCCAAGTGCAACTTGGGAACGAGGAACCTAAAACCCATCAAGGCTGGGTGCGCGTTCGAGTTTTTTAGCCACATTTTCCAGGTGCGTCAGTTCCCTCGACTTGATGGTAAGCGAAGTGCCGTCCTCGGACAGTTTAGCCGTCGCGTTATCATCCCTTGCCCACAATTTTGCCCCGTCGACCATTTGAGGAGCTTCCCATTCATGACCCTGGTTATTGACAATGAGCAAGGTGCGGGCTTCGCCGATGCCCAAGGGATCGCCGTTTAATTTTTTGTAAGTTTCCGAAACGGAAACTCCATTGGTGATCGTGACCTTGATTTCGTAGCCGCCCTTTTGGAAAACGACCTCGGCCTGTGCAATCTTATCGCCTTCGGCTTTCTGATCGGTCTCCGAAAGCGGCTGGCCATAACGCGCGACGAGTTGATTCGCGTTTTCACCTAATCGCGCCAGTGCGGTTGCCGTTACACCAACGATGAAGATGAGCGTAAGGAGAGCGATTTTCATACTAAAGATTAGATAACCTTTTCTTAAAAAGCAAATGCTTGCCTCTATTGCCGTTTATGCCCATGGATGCATGGGAAATGCGCTCAATCCAGCGGCGGGAGGGCGGAAGGAGCCGTGGCAGGCGAAGCGAGGGGAACAGTCGGCGTCGAGGAGGCGGGCGAGGGAGCGGGGGAAGTCTGCGCGATGGGCGGCGGCAAGTCGCTTTTCGCCACGGTTTTCACGATCTCGATCTTGAGGCTTTTCATCAATTGAAAAATCGGGGCGTTCAAGTCGACGATCGGGTTGACCTCTTCCAGCGCCGATTTGTTGATCGCGATATGGCCGGCGTCGAATCCGTCGAGCGCGGCGTCCATGGGCACCCATTGATCGGGTCCGATCCACGCTTCGGCCCACATATGGAAACCGAATATTCCCGTGGTGGAATCGACAGCGCTGGCAATTGTCGGCTCTTCCTCGCCGGGCGGGATATAGCCGAAGCCGACCACGCACCGGGTGGGCAATCCCACCGCGCGGCCAAGCGCGGCGCAAAGCACCGCGTGTTCCGTGCAATCGCCCTCGCGTGATTTTGCGGTTTCTTCCGCCGAACCGAAACCGATGTTGAGGTCCTTCTTTGTGATGTAAGCCCGGACAAAATGTTCGATGCGATGCGCGGCCCGCACCGGGTTTTTTTCATCGCGCACGGCCTGCTTGGCGAGGGTCTGGATTTCGGGGGCGTTGACTTCCAGGTAGGCGGAGGCTTGCAGGTAGGGATGCAACTCCGGCGTGTCGGCATGGGGCAGTTGCCATGTCGCGTCGGCGGCGGTGAAGCGGGGGACGGTGACTTCGACTTCGCACAAGCCGGGTTCGGAAGAAAGGATGTGCTGTTCGCCATGGTTCCAGAGTGTGAGCGTCTGGCCGGGATCGAGAGGCACGAGCCGGTAGACGGCCTGGCCAACACCGGCCAGAGGGGGCAGCGCGCGCTGGGGGCGAATGAGCGTGGAGGCAAAAATCTCGGCGCCCTCGGGCTGCTTCATGCACTCCGCGCGGTCGGCGACATACTCGTGCATGTTTCCGAGGCCAGGAAGCACGGTGAGCGATTCGACGTCGCCGCCCTTGTCATCCACCCACATCGTTGAGACGAGTCCGGGCATATAGCTCACCTCGCTGGTGAGTTTCCAGAGCTTGCGTTTCACTCCGCGAACGTCGCGCATTTCGTCGTCCGCGACGCTGCCTTTTTCCACCACAATGGCCTGGGGATAATCGGGGTCAAACGTGTCGAAGGAAAAAGGCTGGCCGGGCTTGAGCGGGACGGCGAGGGTCAAGCGCCGCACGGCTTCGGGGCCGAGCGCGCTGAGGCGAGGCAAATGGAACCGCTGCGTCTGGCCGCGACTGGAAACCACCATTTCGTCGCCTTCGCGCACGCCCTTGGACTCGATGATCGATCCCGCGTCACTGATCTGATCGAAAGCCAGTACGGCACCGTCGGCGTCTTCCGTCACCTTCGATGTCTCGATGATTTTAAGTTTTGTTCCGAGCCGCTTTACCACGAATTCCTCCTGGTGCGCGGTGAGGTATTGCGGGCCGGATGCGGTGTCGGTTTCCGTGGTGACGGTGCTGCCAAACCCGCAGGTCTTGCCATCGAGCACCACGACGACCCATTCCTCGAAGAGTGCTTTTCGCGCGCTGGTGTTGCCGGAGCCGGTGTCGGGAGCTTGCGCAAATAGTCCCGCCGTGGTCAGCAGCCATGCCAGCGCCGCGAATGGGGACGGCACTAAATTATGGCGTCTGTACCGGTGTGGGAGTTGGTGGAGCGGCATTAAGATCGGCGTTGGTGAGCGAAGTCGGCGGAGTCGGTGGAGGCACGACATAGGGATCGGCATTGGTGGATGGAGGCCGCGGGGGCTTGGCATCCTGGATCGGGGGGCTCGCAAGGGGTGGAGTCGTAACGGCATTGGTGGCCGGGGGGCTGTTGGGAGCTGGCGCGGTATTCGTGGAGCTTGAATTGGAGCCTGCCGGCAGCAGGAGCGAGTTGGCGTGCGACGTGTAGGAGTAGGGCAGGACACCGAAGCCTGCCGAAGCGCCCGCATCCATTACCGTGGAAAGAACGTCGGGAGATGAATCCCGGTCAACCCTTACGGCCAGCGTCAAGGCTTGGTTCTCGGCTTTTTTGCTCTTGAGAAAATCGGCGATGTTCTCCTGGGAAACCGGAGTGGTGTTAAACAATATCCTGCTCTCCGAGGTAATATAGATGATCGCACCGGGAGGCGCGCTTGTCGCGTCCGGGGTGGGAGCGCCATCGGCGATGGGAGGCGCGGGCAGGGGAGAGGCGTTCGTGCCGCCCGAATTCTGTAGTGCCAGGGACGGTGGTGGTGGTTGGAGGACAGGAGGCGTGGCAGTGCCAGCACCAGCGCTTATTGCAGCGCCAGGAGCCGCTCCGAAGGCGCCGGGCGGTTTTGGCAGCATTCCGGTGGCTTGCATGAAGCCTGCGGCCCCGCCGATGGCGGTTGAGAGAAAAATTCCCTGGTTGCCGATGCCTGAAACGGAGTGACCCTGGATGCCCTCTTCATCCGGAGTGATGACGCAGGACCAGGTGCCTATCGGCGCGAGCCATGTCAGGTCGGGAGGCAATTCCCTGCCCTTGAGTATCGCGGCCAGGTTTTTGTTGAACATTCCCGCGAGGGAAATGTAAGGCATCGCGGTCCGGTAGGTGCGATCGAGCAGATGGGGCGAGTCGAGAAAAATAATCTGCGAGGCGTTGGCACGCTTGTCGCCGATCTGCCGGTTGAAGTCGGCGTTGTGAGTCAGGCCGATGGTTTCATCGCGCTGGAAGGAGCGCACCGCCTGGTTTTTCGTCAGAAAAACGCCGAGGTAAGGACCGTCCTCGGTGATCGTCGGACTGATCGGCGATGCCTGGATGAAATGCAGGACGGCGAAGTTGTGGCCATTGGAATTGATTTCGTTAATGACGGCGAAGTTCGCGCAGGCTTTGCGCACGGAATCGATGATCGCGGCGATTGTCGGCTTGAAATCATCCGGCTTGTCGAGCTTCACGAACAATCCGACCTCGGGATACTCCGCATCCTGGGTCCATTCCATCTGCACGGAGACTTCGGAACCGAGCGCGTCGACGACGTTTTGCTGGATGTCGAGGGTCGTTCCCACCGCCCAGTTGTGCAGGTAATCAAAGACGCTGCTCACCACCGGGTTAAGCGAACCGTGTTCGCTGGCCGATGGCGTTGGCCGTGTTTGCTCCTTGAGATTCTTATAGTACTGCTTCCAGTTGATGCTCGATGCCCAGTAGAAGCGGGTGTCGGGCCCGGTGAATTGCAGGGTCTCGAAGCGGCAGGGATCGACGGCCATGCCGGAATCGATCTGCGCCGGGCGCGGCATTAGCAGGGAAAAGCGGTCGACAATCTCGCCGTTCTCGAATCGCGCCGCCAGCGCCGCGCCGCCCAGCGTGTCGAGCTTCTTGGCAAGATAGCCGCTCATGGACGGATTCGTTTTCTCCATCTGCTTCTCGAGGAGTTCCACCACGGCGTGGTAATTAACATAGACCAGCGCCATCGGGTCGTCGCCCACGCGCGCCACCGATTTCCGGTAGCCGAGATCGTGCGCCAGGCTCGACGTGGTCGACTTCTTATGGAAGCGCTCGATCCAGTCCTGCAGCGAGGTTACGCCCCAGGTCGTGACGATCCAGCCGCCGAGTTGCGCCACACAGATTTTGTCTGGCGCGCCCGGCCCCTGTATCCAGTCGTACCGGACGCCCTCGACGGTGTCCTGGCCCGTCTTGCCCTGCTTCACGAGGTCGGGCCACGTCGCTTTGATTTTATCGAGGAACGAGGCGAAATCGCCCATGCCCGGCTTGGGCTTCATGGCGGCGACGAAACCGATGTCAGACGGCTTGTCGTAATCGAAGTGGGTGATGGCGATGAAGGACTGGCCGCTCAGGTTCGGAAGAAAGGTCTGAATGACGCCAAGATTTTTTTGCCCGATGAGACCCTCGATGGCGTCGAGTAGCGGCTTGAAATTGGGCGACTCGACCACTGTTTTCGCCTGGGACGTCTCGTAGCCCGTGGCGATTGATACGCCGTTGGGGATCGTGGCGAAAACGACGGTGTTGGCGGGGACGAGATCCGCGGCCTCGATCTCGTTGGCGCCGTAGAGATACCACCAGACAAAGCCTCCGCACAAACCGACAAGAAGAAGAATTAATACGACGCCGACAAAAAGGAGCAAACGTGAACGGGTCATAAGATTGCTAACAATGACAACGCAAACGCCGTTTGGCAATTCATGATGGAGGCGGGGACGGGGTTAGTTTGAATTGCGGTTAAAATCAGTTTAACCCTTTTGAAATTAATCTGCCGAGTCGACATGACTGGAAAAGCGGGCCAACTGCTCGCCTTCGCTACAAGGATGACGGATCTCTAAAAAGAGAGCCTTTCGCAGAAGCCTCAAGTGTCCGGAGCACCCAAGAAAGGCACCGTCGCACGGGGGACTCGTCCCATGTGCGACGGCTACCGGAACAGGGCTACCTATTTCTCTCCACGCGCGAGGGCTTCGGCGCGGCTCTTGGCGGCGGCGAGGCAGCGGGCCATGAGATCAATGAGTGCGTCGTTTTCCTCCAGCACGGCGCATCCGGCCAGCGTGGTGCCGCGCGGACTTTTCACCTGCGCGGCCAGTTCGAGCGGCGCGAGCGGCGATTGCGCGGCAAGTTGCGCCGAGCCGAGGACGGTCTGGATCGCCAGATTTTTGGCCAGTTCCTCCGGCAGGCCAAGCGCGACCGCGCCGCGAATCAGCGCGTCGGTGAAATGGAAGACATAAGCCGGGCCGCTGCCCGAGAGCGCGGTGACGGTGTCAATCTGCTTTTCATCGACGCGCCACGCGCGGCCCGCCGAGGAGAGGACGCGATCCGCCAGCGCGAGGTCGGCGTCGGTCGCGGTCGGTCCGCCCGCGTAGACGCTCGCGCCCATGCCGATTTGCATCGGGGTGTTGGGCATGGCCCGCACGACGCGCGCGGTGGGATGGAGCCAGCCGCGAATTCTTTCGATGGTCACGCCGGCGGCGATGGAAAGGAAAAGCTTACCCGCGCTGATTTCGGCAAGCGCGGACATTGCCTCGGGCATGACCTGCGGCTTGACGGCCAGGATGACAAGGTCGCTTTCGCGCACGACGTCGTTGTTATGCGGGGTCCAGCGCGAGCCCGGCAGCAGGTCGAGGAAGGGCTGGCCGTCTTGCGGCGTGGGCGCGGAGCAAATCAAGCCGGTCCCCGGGACGACTCCGCCTTGGACGAGTCCCTTGCCCAGCGCGCGCGCCATGACTCCGGCGCCAATGAATCCGATGATCATATTATTTAAAAATCCGTCGTCCTGAGCTTGTCGCACACATGTGGCAGGATCTCTTACTATTTTGCTTAGCGACGCCTTCAGAATGGAATAGTTAGAGGTCCCTCGACAAGCTCGGGATGACAATCTTTTTAAAGAAGCGCTTACGCGCTCAATTCCCCAATCCGAATTTTTTCAGCTTGGTGTAAAGGGTCGGGCGGTGAATGCCCAGCAGTTCGGCCGCTTTTTTCTTGTTGCCGTTGCACTGGTCGAGTGCGGCCATGAGCGCGGCTTTTTCCCGTTCCGCCAGGTTGAAGGATTGGGAATCGGTGACGAGCGAACGCATTTGCGGCGGCGGTTCGGAAAGCCCCGAGGCGGGCGGGGCCTGGATTTGAGCCGGGGCCATATTCTGTTCAAAAGAAGCGCCGTGCAGGACTTCATGCGGCAGGTTGCGGCGCGTGATCATGCTGCCATTGGTGAGCACGACGGCGCGCTCGATGACGTTTTGCAATTCGCGCACGTTGCCGGGCCAAGGGTAGCGCAGCAGGGCATCGTAGGCTTCCGATTGGATCGTCATCAGAGGCTTGTTCATCTTCGTGCAAAAGCGCTGGAGAAAGACCTGCGCCAGTTCGGGAATGTCCTCGGTCCGGTTGCGCAGCGGAGGGATGGAGAGCGTGAAGGTGTTGAGCCGGTAAAAAAGATCCTCGCGCAGGCGTCCCAGCCGGATCGCTTCCTCGGGCCGCCGGTTGCTGGCCGCGATGAGCCGGAAATCGGCTTTTTGGACTTGTGTGCTGCCGAGCGGACGGAATTCGCGTTCCTGGAGCACGCGCAGAAAACGGGTCTGCAAATCGATCGGCATCTCGGCGATTTCGTCGAGGAACAGCGTCCCCTCGGTCGCCGCGCTCAGCATGCCCGGAAAATCCTGGCTCGCGCCGGTGAACGCGCCTTTTTTATAACCGAACAGCTCGCCCTCGATCATGTTTTGCGGGAAGGCGGCGCAATTGAGCTTGATGAGCGGCCCTTGCGAGCGGGCGCTCAGTTCGTGGATGCGGTTGGCGAAGATTTCCTTGCCCACGCCGCTCTCGCCCACCAGGAGCACGTTGGCTTCGCTCGGCGCGATCTGTTCCACCAGCTCGAAGAGCTCGCGCATCTTCAGGTTTTTGAAGATGGGCTGAAGCTGGGCCTCGGCACGCTGCACCCGCTTTTTCAGGCGCTCGGTTTCCTCGCGCAACTGGACGGTCTCCTGGCGCAGGCCGCGGCTTTCGAGAGCCTTGCTCACCAGGCTGAGCAGCTCGTCCGGAACGTAGGGTTTGCTGATGAAATGGAACGCGCCGATTTTGATCGAGGCGATGGCGTTGTTGAGAGAGTCGTTCGCGGTGACGACAATGACCGGCAGCGAGGGATGGAGTGTGCGGATCGTTTTCAGCAAATCGAGCCCTTCGCCGTCGGGCAGGCCCAGGTCGAGCAGCAGCACATCCGGCTTTTGGTCGGAGATCATCTGCAGGCCCTGTTTACCGGTGAATGCGGACGCGGAGGCATAGCCGCGCCGTTCCAGGATCGCGGCGAGCGTGGCCTGGATGTTGCGTTCGTCGTCGACTATTCCGATCAGGGGCTTCGAACTCATGGGGTTTAATCTAAACTATCGGATTAAACTATATTTACCACAGGATGAAGATGAAAGCGATACCAATAGTGTCTTAAAATGCGACAGCGGCGCGATGGGCGAATTTAAAATTGGGCCGGATTGCGCAAGGCGGATGCGAGTCTCTCCAGATAATCGCGCCGGCGAATCTCGATGGCCCCGAGCCGCGCGGTGAGGGGCGAAAGAACCTGCGTATCAAACAGTTCGAATTTCCGCGCGCGCAGATGGTCCATGAGATGGCACAGGGCGATCTTCGAGGCGTCGGTGACTTGATGAAACATCGATTCCCCCGCGAAAAAACCTGCTATGACCACGCCATAAATGCCGCCAACGAGCCGCCCCCCCTGCCAGACCTCGACGCTGTGGGCGTGGCCCTGGCGGTGCAATTCCATATAGGCATCGATGAAACGAGGGCTGATCCAAGTCGATTCCCGGCCCGGGGCGGGTTCCGCGCAGGCGTGAATGACTGCGGAAAAATCGCGGTCGAAGGTCAGCTTGAACGGATGATGGCGCAACGTTGCTTGCAGCCGCTTGGGGGGGGTGAAGGAATCGATTTCAAAAATCGCGCGCGGATCGGGCGACCACCAAGTCAGGGGCTCGTCGGTCCAAGGAAAAATCCCCGAGCGATAGGCCAGCAAAAGACGCTGCACGGAAAGATCGCCGCCGAGAGCCAGCAGGCCTTCGCGGTTGGCCGATTGCAGATTCGGAAAAGCGAGGTTGTCCGGTCGCAGGATGTTCATGTCATATCATAAGGGCTCACTGCCCGAGCCCACGGTAAGCAAAACGTAAACCTGGACAACGGCCACGATGGCGCTGAGGACGACGATGAGCAGCGCGGGCATCGGCTTGCGTGTGCGCAAGTAGCGGCGGCCCATGATGAAAATGAGGACGAGGCTGAGAATGAGCGCGGCATGGGGCGCGAAATGCCACGTGTAACGGAACCCAAGCAAGAGCGCGATGAAGCCGCAGACCAGTCCCGCGACCAGCGACGGCACGCTTTGGGCCTTCACGTAACCCATCGCGCCGCCGAGGATGAGGAGAATGCCGTAGATATAGAGGAGAAGGACAGGCCATTGGATCATACCGGTATTTTGCACGACTTTTCCCTTCCGCGCAACGGTGCCTTCTTCGAGACCGTTCCCCCAATCCTGTTAATCTTGTTAATCCTGTCCAAAAATTCCCAAAAAATCCGCGCGGATTGCGCGCGTGCCGCGTCTAGGCTGTAGATGACGCTCCCGTTTCCGGTCACAACCTACTAACATGCTCCTCGTGACGACACCCGTGCACACTTCCTCGTCCGCCGCTGCTGCGTCCGGCGCGAGGGCAGATGGCGCAAGTGGGATGGAATCGGACGAGCGGATCATGGTTATGGCCGCGCTGGCCGGCGATGACGATGCCTTCGAGACGGTCATCCGCACTTACAGCAGGCGGGTTTATGTCGTTGCTTACGCGATTGTGCAGGATCCGTCCGAGGCCGAGGACATCGTGCAGGAGACTTTTCTCAAGGCGCATCATCAGCGTGGTAAGCTGCGCGAGGCCGAAAAATTTCCGGCATGGCTTCTCACTGTCGCGCGCAATGGCGCTCGCGACCGGCTGCGGCGACGCCGTCCGCAAGCCGATGCGGAGACCTTCGACACGCTGGTCGATCCCAGCGCCGCGACGCCCGGTTCCGCGATGGAAAAAGAGGAGCACCAGGCGCATCTTCGCCGCGCGCTGGCCGCGTTGCCGGAGGATCATCGCACGGCGCTGACGCTCCGCTATCTGGAGGGCCTCGATTATCGCGCGATTGAAAACACCATGGGCCTGAGCAACGGCGCGTTGCGCGGCATTTTGGGTCGCGCGCTCGGCACGCTACGCCGGATGCCGGACCTGGAAAGGAACTGCGCATGAATATGACCCTGGGTTTCTCGCAATTTTCCCGAGCGGATTTGATTCAACCCTTACAGGGTTGGACTCCTCGCCCGTCTACCCAGGGTAGGCCCTGCTGGGCCAACCCTGGGCTATATGATAGCAACCCCTTTGGGGTTGCGGAATTTGCCGCCCGGTACGATAGCAACTCCTTTGAGGTTGCGGAATTTGTCACCCGGAATGATAGCAACTCCTGTGGGGTTACGGAATTCGCCACCCTGAAAGGGTGGCCATCATTCAGCCCAGGGTTGCGAGGAACGAGCTACCCTGGGTTTACCGCAATACGAGCCAACCCTGAAGGGGTTGGATCGATGATCGGAGGCAACCCATGAAACCCATCACCCCTTACGACGCGTTCGACGACCTGATGGCCGCCGCGCTGCACGGCGAACTCACGCCGGAGGAACGCGCGCAATTTGAAACCCGGCTCAAGAACGATCCCGCCGCGCAAGCGGCATACCTGGAGGCCCAAGCCATGCATGATCTGCTCGAAAGAAATTACAAGTCTGCCCTGCCCGATCCCAACTTTGAACAGCGGATGGTCTCCGGCGTCCGGCGCAAGATTCAGAACGAAGCGCATCGCGAAACCGCGTGGGAGAGCCTGCTGATTTTGTGGATGGGGCTGAAAAAATTCTTTGTAAAGCGCCGCGCATGGGAGTATGCCGCCGTCTGCGCGATTTTCGCGATGCTCGCCGGAGTTGCCCTAGGGCCGATTACGAATGGAGTCAAGTTGGCCAAGCACAGTTCAGAAATGCAAGCAGCCCACGCAATGGCATTAGGTGACTATCAGGCTCAAGTCGATGCGGGTGTCCCCAACCCCGTAATGAAGGACGCGAACCAGCTTGCAAAAGAGGAAGACGCCGATGCTAGACATGTTTTGCTGGACAGCCTCAAAAAGCAGGGTGCTCAAGTCACCTTACAGAGTGGAACTCTCGTCATGAAATCGCCCCCTTCTACTCCGGCCTATTACGCGGATGCGGGAGGCAGGCGTGCAATCCTGCCGACATTTGCCGTTCCCTCGTCAGGGATCGCATCGACGACTACGTCAGGCGCAGCTCCGGTAACGCTTGCAACGGCTGCGGCTGCAGCACCTGCGGCACCTTTTGCGACTGAAAAGGCGATGGACTCGCAGAGTCTTGCCATGGATACAGCGAAGGCCAAGTCGCTTGCTGTTTTAACCAAATCCGGCGAACAGGGTGTTGTAGAAGCAGTGCGGGTTTTGCCTTCTACCCAAGCCTCCGCTCCCGCTACCACCGAATCCACCGCTCCCGACACCCGCAAGCTGATCCGCAATGCGCAGCTTGATCTCGAAGTGAAAAGTTTCCAGGCCACGATGGACCAGATCACGGCGCTTACAAAAGCGGCGGGCGGTTACGTCGATACGAGCAACTCGCAGCGCGGCGGCAACGGCAAGTTGCAGGGCACGGTGGTCGTGAAGGTGCTGCCGCAAAACCTCGACGATTTCCTGCTCAAGCTGCGCGATCTCGGCCAGGTGAAGAACCAGTCGGTCGGTACGGAAGACGTGACGAAGGAATATTTCGACACCCAGGCGCGGCTCGAAAACTCGCGCCGGATGGAGGCGCAGTTGCAGGACCTCCTCAAGCACGAGAACAGCAAGGTTGCCGACCTGCTCCAAGTCGAGCGCGAGCTGGGCCGGGTGCGTGGCGAGATCGAGCAGATGCAGGGGCAGCTCAAGCTCTACGACTTTCAGGTGCAGTACGCGACCGTCACCATGCAGGTGCGCGAGAAGGATCTCAATCAAGCGGCCGCCTACCAACTCAAGGAGCAGGATGAGTTCTCGCTCTTTGCGACCGATGTCGAGGCGACGTTCCAGAAAGCGCGGCAGGCGGCGGACGATTTCAAGGCGCAGGTGCTCGCGGCGAACCTGAACCACAATTCGGGCAGCGACGTTTCCGCCGAACTCGTCGTCATGGTCGCGCCGGACCAGATCGAGCCGTTCCTGGCGCAAATCAGGGGACTGGGCCGCGTGGCGAATTTCACGCGCCAGACGCAGCGCGTCGCGAAAGACGGCGGCGACAGCGATCAGCCCGCCGACCAGACGCTGACGGAGAAGGACAAAGTGCAGGTGCATCTCGCGATCCGCTCGGACGACGAGACGCGCAAGCAGGTCGCGCTGACCGTGGTTGCGAAGGCGGTGGATGACGCGCTCGACCAGGCGAAGGCGGCGGCACTTGCCAGTGCGGGTATGGAAATTCTGAGTTCCTCGCTCAACAAATCGCCGCAAGGCCAGTCGACCGCGCAACTGACCGTGCGCGTTCCCGGCAAGGATTATGCCACCGTGGTCGCCGCGATGAAAGCGCTGGGGCGCACGGCGTCGCTCAGCATCCAGCGTAATGACAATTCCGGGCCGGGCGCGAATGGCGACGACGCGCCGGTGATCGTCTCGCTTTCTCTGACCGACGACGACACGCCGTTGCAGGAGACGGAGATGTCCGTTCTCGCGAGCGATGTTGACAGTCAGGCGCAACAAATCAAGAGGGACGCGGCGGATGCCGGGGTGGAAGTGAAGGCATCGAGCTTCGAGCGCCAGCCCGACGGCACCGAATTGGCGCAGATGACGTTCCGCCTGCCGATGTCGAAATATCCAGCGTTCGTGGACACTGTGAAGAAGCTCGGCAAGGTCGAGTCGCTGAGCGTGCGCCGCGATGACCGTCCCGACCAGACTCGCGCCGACGACACCGCGCCGGTGGAGATATCACTGCAAATGCACAACCAGCGCGACATCGTGGCCGACGACAGCGGTCTGTGGGCGACGTTGAGGCAGACGTTCGGTGAGGGGGCGGCGGCGCTCTTCGGCAGCGTGCGCGTGATCGGCGTGGCGATTGCGTTCCTCATTCCGTGGCTTTTCACGCTCGGGCTTCTCGCGTGGATTGGCCGCCGGATTTATATTTGGAAAACGAAGTAATCCTCTGGAGGGTCGTGAATCGGGTTGCCCGGACAACAAGTTGCCCAGGCAACCTCGTCATAAAAAACGGCATTTTTTTAATGGTTTAAAGACTGATTTTAAGCTTGGCTAGAGGGACCGAAATTTTTCCCCTCTAATTCCAGGTTAAACTTATGAGTCTTTACCTTTATCAAAATGAGCAGCAGACAGGACCGTTCACCGAAGAACAAGTCTCGCAGATGCTCCAGGCTGGCATCGTCGCGCCCGACACTTTGGGATGGAAGGAGGGCATGGAAACGTGGATCCCGCTTTCGACCCTGCGCCCCGCGCCAAGCCCCGAAGCCGCGCCGCCGCCTCCGCCGAAAAAGTCGAGCTCGCCTCTTGGTATCATTTCCTTTGGTTATAGCCTTTTTAGCCTGGTGGGCTGGGCCATTCTTTTGATTGTGGCCGGCGTCGCCCATAACAATGGGAGCGCGACGCAGACATTCAACATGATCGTCGGGTTCCTGTTCATGGGCGGCATCGCTTTGAACTTTCTGGCGATGGTGCTGGGGGTGATCGGCGCGTTTAAAAGCAAGGCCAACACCCTGGCCATCATCGGTGCCTGCCTGAATGGATTTGCGCTGCTGGCCCTGATCGCCTTGATGGTTATCGGACTGGCCGCGGCAAGGGCCGCGTATTAATTCGCGGCTTGTTCCATGAGCAAACCGCACCGTATTGTTCTCGGCGTCACCGGTTCCATCGCGGCATTTCGCGCGGCGGAATTGGCGAGCCTTCTGGCGAAGGAGGGTGTCGAGGTCGACGTGGTCTTGACCGATGAAGCGCTGCGTTTCATCACGGCGCTGACGTTCAGCGCGCTCACGCATCGCGAAGTTTATACGCGCGAAAACGACGGCATGTGCGGCGGACAGCCCACGCACATCGCTTTGGCGGACCACGCGGACCTCGTCGTTGTTGCGCCCGCGACGGCGCATCTCATCGCGCAACTCGCGCACGGACTCGCGCCTGATTTGCTCACGTCGCTTCTTCTCGCCACGCCCGCGCCGGTGCTTATCGCGCCCGCGATGAACGGAAAAATGTGGAGCCATCCTGCGACGAAAAAAAACGTGATTCTCCTCCGAAAACGGGGTGTGGGATTTATCGGGCCGGAAGCCGGAATGCTGGCGTGCGGTTACGAAGGCCTTGGACGTTTGTGGCCGGTCGCGGACATCGCGCGGGAAATTTTTTCGCGGCTCAAACGCAAAAAAAGCGCGGATGTTTTCGCGCGGAGCGGCGCGAAACCCAAAATACGCGGAAAAAAAATCTGACGATTTTTTGAAATTCCATTTGACGCATTCACTCGAAAAACTTACTTCTTAAGGAGTGATAAATTTCTATTTGCACGACTTCGCGCGGAATGTGCGACTTAAAGAGGGGGTGATTCTCCATGGCAACTAAGAAGAAAGCCCCGGCCAAGAAAGCCGTCAAGAAAGCCGTCAAGAAGAAGAAATAATTCTTCGATGACGTTTTACGAAAGGGAGAGGTCCGCAAGGATCTCTCCCTTTTTGTTTATGCTGAGGTAGGGACGCGAGTCCCTTCGCGTCCCACTCATTCAACGGACGGCAGGGGACTGCCGTCCCTACCACCCGCGCGGAAAGCGCTGCTCGATGCCGTCGAGGATTTCCTTCGGTAGGCTTACTTCCTCCGGCCAGCCGCGCGTGTAGCCTTCGCCGGGAAGCTTCCGCGTGGCATCGAAGCCGATGTGCGAGCCTATGTTGGGCAGCGTCGGTGCGTGGTCGAGGCTGTCGCAGGGCCCTTTGGTCAGCAGGCTGTCGCGTTGCGGATCGATGTTTGCGCAGAGATGAAAGAGCACGTCGCTCGTGTTGTGAACATCGACATGCGCGTCGACCACCACGATGATCTTCGTGAACATCATCTGCCCCATGCCCCAAAGCCCGTGCATGATCTTGTAGGCCTGATACGGATATTGCTTCCGGATGCTGACGAAGACGAGATTGTGGAAGACGCCCTCGGCGGGCAGCGCCATGTCGACGATCTCTGGAAAATTCATTTTGAAAACCGGCAGGAAAAGCCGCACGCTCGCGGTGCCCATGTAAAAGTCCTCCATCGGCGGCTTGCCGACAATCGTCGCCGGATAAATCGCGTCACGCCGGTGCGTGATGCAGGTGACGTGGAACGCGGGATAGTCGTCGACGGGCGTGTAAAATCCGGTGTGGTCGCCGAAGGGGCCCTCCGCGCGGAGCGGCTCGGTCGGATCGATGTAGCCCTCGATGACGAAGTCGGAATGGGCCGGGACTTCGAGGTCGATCGTCTCGCACTTGATGAGCGGCACCGATTTCTTCCGCAAAAATCCCGCGAGGAGCACTTCGTCGAGACCGTCGGGCATCGGTGCCATCGCGCAGAACGGCATGACCGGATCGCCGCCGAGACAAACCGCGACGGGCATGCGCTGGCCGGTTTCGTAATAGCGTTTGCCGTGGCGGGCGGCAACCTTGTGCAGTTGCCAGTGCATTCCCGTTGTGCGTCCGTCGAAGATTTGCATCCGATACATGCCGATGTTGCGGTCGCCGGCGTCGGGGTCCTGAGTGTAAACTGTGGGCAGCGTGACGAACGGACCGCCGTCCTGCGGCCAGCATTTCAGGATGGGCAGCGCGGTGAGATCGAAGCCGCTCGTCGCGCCCTGATCAAGTCGGACGATCACATCCTTGCAGGGACCGCTGCTGACGTGTGCGGGGCGCGCGTGCATGGCATCGAATCCCGCGCGCAGGAGGGCCCAAGTTTCGCCGAATGACTTTGGCGGTTTGGCTTTGAGCAGAAAGGCGATCTGGGCGGCGACTTCATCGACATGATTCACTTCGAGCGCCATGGCCATCCGTTTCTCCGATCCAAAGGCGTTTATCAGGACCGGGAAGGCCGAGATTTTTCCCGAGGGCAAAAGCGGCTTCTCGATGAGCAGCGCCTTTCCGCCGCCGGGCGATTTCATTTCGCGATTGGCCAGCGCGGTGATTTCCAATTCCGTGCGGACCGGTTCGGTGATGCGGACCAGTTCGCCCGCCGTTTCCAGTTTGTCCGCGAATTCGCGCATGGAGGAGAAGGCCATTGCAAAAGTCTAGCGAGGGCCATGGATCGCCGCTAGATGAATAAATGACGGCGCGTCCCGGCGGCGGTGAGGCGAGGGTTGCCTATAAGTGCCTAATGCGTGGGCGGCGATAATTTGCATTGGCACCAAAGGATTGACGTATTAAGGATGGCTGATGCGAAGCCTACTTCTTTGTACTGTGGCCGGACTGGCGATAGGAGCCATCGGCGCGCTCGGTTATAGTCATTTTCTCGGCGAGGGCAAACAACTGGTGGACCTTCAGGCTGAACTGAGCAAGGAAAGCGCAAGTCTTGCAAAGGTGACCCAGAAAAGCCAGCAAGCCAAGACCGAGACCGATGCGATGTCGGCGCAGATTCAACAACTTACCGCCACCAAAGAGGATCTCAAGAAGCAGTTGGATGAGGTGAAAAGCGCTTCAGCGGCAGCGCCGGCGTCTCCCGCAGCCAATCCGATGACGGACTTGGTGAAGGCTCAAATGGCGCGACAGTATGAAACGAAACTTCTCCTCCTTAAATCCCGCCTCCACCTCACGCCGGAACAGGAGGCGGCCGTAAAAGCCGCAATGGATCAGGAGGAGAAGCGAACGGAGGAATCGGCTTCGAAGATGTTTTCTGGAGGCAAGATCGATCCTCAAACCATGGCCGCCGAATTCAAAGACGTAAAAACAGTCGATCAAACGCTCAACGACATCCTGACGCCGGAGCAGAAGACAGCATACCAACAAATGCAGGCGGACCAGAAGAACAGCGCGGCGGAAATGATGGCTACGGTTGAAATGAACCAGATTTCGCCTTTGCTTCAGCTTAGCGATTCACAAAAAGACCAGGTCTATTCCGCCCTCGCTCAGGTCCAGTCGGATTCCACGGACCCCAATTGGATCAAGAATAATGTTGCCAACATTTCCACCAACCCTCTCGCCATTCTGGATGCCCAAGCCAAGGCGAAAGAAGATGCCCTGGCAAAAATTCTGACGCCGGACCAGTTGGCGACCTACCATCAGCAAGCTCAAAGCCAGCTCGACATGCAAAAATCGATGATGCAGAAGTTAATGTCGGCAACAGCCGGCGCATCGGCTCCGCCTGCCACGCATTAAACTTTGATTCAGGCGCGCGCTTCGCTCCTGCGCATTAAGCTCCGGCTTCGCCAGCGAAGCGCTGGAACTCAATTTGCTTTTTGAAACGGTGGCTCTACCATCGGACATGCGCAACGTCCTCTTGGGAACTTTCGCGGGCTTGGTTATCGGCACCATAGGCGCATTAGCCTACAGTCAATACTTTGGCGCCGGAAAACTCCTCGCCGATCTCCAGGCGCGATTGGACGCAGCCAATGCCAGTCTGGCGAAGACCGCTCAGGACAGGCAGTTTCAGGCGAGGGAGACTTCCGGTGTTTCCGACCAAATTGATCATCTCGCGTCATCGAATGAGGATTTAAGGCACCAATTGGATGCTTTGAAAAAAGCTCCCGCACCGGCCGTTACGGTGCCTCCCATCAATCCAGCGACTTTAGGCGCCCTGATGATGGGCATGATGCGCGGAGGCTTCCAGGGCCAACAGAGAATGCTTCTTCTTCAGTCCCGGCTCCATCTTACGCCCGATCAACAAGCCGCGATCCAAGCGGCGATGGACGCGGACGGCAGGGCGCGACGCGATGTGATGCAGCAGATGTTCCGCAATAACGGCAAAGTCGATCCTCAAGTCGCGGCCAAAGCCAATACGCTCGATCAAACCCTTGCGACCGTTTTAACTCCAGATCAGCAAACCGCCTATAAGCAGGTGCAAGCCGACGAACAGGTCAGCCGGGCGGATACGGAGGCTACGATACAGGTCAACCAGGTTGCTCCCCTGCTTCAACTCAGCGACTCGCAAAAGGACCAGGTTTTTAGCGCGCTTTACCAGGTTCAGATGGGGGCACCCGATCCTTCCAGCCTGATGACGAATCCCAACGCTGCATCGGTCGTGACTGCCCAGGCTCAAGCAATCCAGGAGGCCTTGGGGAAAGTATTGACCCCGGACCAACTGGCGCTTTATCAGCAGCAAGCGGCGATTGCCCCGACGTTTGGGGGCGGACGGCGCGGTAACGGAGGAGGAGGCAACGGAAATGGTGCGGCTAATTCGAATGCCGCTGGGACTACGACAGCGGCATTCGTTGCGCCGACCGGAGCAACCGCGCCAGTATCGACCACAGTGACTCCGACGCCGGCACCGGCGATTACTCCTCCAGACTCGACCCCACCGACTGCTTCCCCCACACCAACGCCTACACCTACGCCTTAAGCTCCGGCTTTCTTCAACTCCGACATGGTGAAGAGAGACGTCAGGATCAGGTCGGACTTGGCGAGATTCGCCGGGCCGCCCGATTCGCGGTCGATGACGCAGACCACCTGAGCCAGCTCCGCACCTTCTTCGCGCAGGGCTTTTGCCGCGTCGAGGATCGCCCCACCGACAGTGACCACATCCTCGACGATGAGGAGTTTTCGCCCGCGTACCTGGCCACCTTCGGCAATTTTGCAAGTGCCATACTCCTTCGCCTTTTTGCGGACGAAGAGCACGGGCAGGCCGGTCAGTTGCGAGAGCATCGTCGCGATTGGAATCCCGCCCATTTCGAGGCCGGCCAGCGCGTCGATGCCAGGCGGAAGCAGCGGCACGATGGCTTCGGCGATATCTTTAAGCAGCTTGGGATCGGCTTCGAAGAGATACTTATCGAAGTACTCGGTGCTCTTTGCGCCGGAGCGCAGGGTGAAGTCGCCCGTGATATGGGCGGCATCGTAAATCCGTTTTGCAAGTGGCGTAGCGTCCGGCATAATCAGGCCTTCACTTGCGCGACGACTTCGATTTCGATCCGCGCGTCACGCGGCAGCCGCGCCACCTGCACGGTTGAGCGGGCCGGGTAGGGCTCGGAAAAATGACGCGTGTAGACTTCGTTCATCGCGGTGAATTCGTTCATGTCGGCCAGGAAGACGGTCGACTTGACCACGTCGCCGAGGTTGAGTCCCTGCGTGGCCAGCAGCGCCTTGATGTTGGCGATGACCTGCTCGGTCTGCTCCTTGATGATGCCATCCACGAATTTGCCCGTGTCGCGCACCAGCGGAATCTGGCCGGAAAGAAAAACGAAGGAGCCGGTGTTGATGCCCTGGGAATACGGCCCGATGGCGGGCGGGGCATCGGGAGAACTGATGACGGTGCGTTTACTCATTCCCTACGCATAGCGAAGGGCGCAGGCGTGTCAATGCGGGTTCTGTCTGAGCCACCTCACTTCACTTCTTCATACCACGCCATCTGGATCGATTCGAGGATCGACTCGCTCGATTTCTCCGGATCATCGCCGAAGTCCTCCAGCTCAATAACCATTTTGTGGAGTTTCGGAAAGCTGAGCTTGAGCGGGTCCTGGTCGGGATGCGCATCGATCAACGCGTAGGCAATGTCATCGGTATCCTTCCAAGTCAGTTTTAAAGCCATGCCCCAACGGATAGCGAAGGGCGCGGGCGTGTCAATGCGCGGACTGCCCTCATCGCTGTTTTTTTTCTCCGCTGGTTCCTGGATTGTGGCCGCAGCCGGTTCGGCGACGACTTCCGCCGGTTTTTCTTCCCGCGTTTCCGGTGACGGTACGGCGCTTGGCTCGCTGATGGCTTCCACGGTCTTCTCTTTGGGCATTTCCGGTGGCGGCACCGCGCTCGATTCGCTGACAGCCTCCACGGACTTCTCTTTGGGCACTTCCGGCGACGGTGCGGCGCTCGATTCGCTGACGGCTTCCACGGTCTTCTCTTTGGGCGTTTCCGCCTCAGGTGCTGCGACCGATTCGCCAATGGGCGTCACATTTTTTTCTTTTGGCCGATTGTCAGCCGTGAAACGCTCATTTTCAGTCATGCCCGGCATCAGGGTCATGCCGAAGCGGTCATTGGGCCGCGCGCCTTCCTGGAGAAGCAACGACTGGGGCGTCTCGGCGCGACCGGCCAGCAGGTAGGCGCTCTGCCGGTCGAGCGGCACGAGAAATGCGGTGAGGGCGTCTTTCCAGGTGCCTTCGACCCAATAGGGATCGCGCGCGAAATTTCCCTCCATGTTGAACTCGGCCCAGAGCCAAGTGTAGCTGCCGACCGATTCTGCAAAGCCACCGTTTTGCGCCACGACGAGAGATGTTTTTTCGCCGGGGATGTGCTCGATCTGGCAGACCAGCTCGCCGCCATCCTGCAAATTCCAGCGCAGGTCCCAATAGACATTCGGGTCAATGATCCAGCTTCGCCCGTGATCGCGCACCATGAGCGCGAGCGCCTGCGAGAATTGCCGCCACTCCTTCTCATTCCATGTCGGCGGTTGAAGGATTTCCTTCGCGCGCTGCAAACGAACGCGCCACTCCGCCAAGATGCGGTGCAGTTCAACCGGCGAAATCATCGTGGAAAAAAAGGGTCAATACTTCTGCTGCGTTGTTCCCCTGTTTTCCAAGTCCCTGACGCGCGCGCGCAGGCTTGCCGTCTCCTGCGTCCGAGCCTGCTTCTCCGCCTTGAGGGCGTTTGTTTCATCATTCACAGCGGCGATCACTCGATTGAGCTCCTCCTGCTGTTTCAAAATCAAATCCTGCTGGCGTGCAATCTGAGCCTGGGCTTGACCGAGGGTGTCCTGGGTGGCGGCGAGCTTCGCATTGAGGTCCTTGTTTGCCGCGCTATAACGGGCATCCAAGTCGGTGACCGTCACGCTCTGGTCATGGAGTTGCTTGAAGATGATATCGGCTCCATAAGCAGCCAGACCCGCGCTGATGACAAAGAATGCGATCAGCCCGTAGACCACGTAGGACAAAAGGCTGCCCACCGACTTTTGTTCGCGGGCCTGCCGTTCCATATTAGCGCGGTAATCGACCGTCGTTGTGGGACGTTGGGTGGAAGAAGCGGCAGGGCGCGCCGACGCGGATGGCAACGTAGTGCCGGAAGAGGAGGAGGTCGGGTTGGCGGTGGGAATCGTTTTCATAGGTAGTGTGGCTTCCTTATCTTTGCGGGGGCGAGAGCTATAATAGAGGGTTGCGGGGCGGGTGCCGTGTGGGGATGTGGTTGGGGTGACAGTCGAGGCGAGTTTCGGAGTGGCGGCGATGCCTGAAGCCGTCGAAGCGGCAGGCATGGTCGCGGCGGAAGGTGTGACTTTCGGCGGAGCATGCGCAGGTTCGGTGATTTTCACGGCGGCCTTGGCCGGCGCTACTTCAGCTTCCTGGACGCGGACCTTGACCACCTCTTCGACGGAGAGGGGGGGCGCTTCGTGTTCCAGCTCGCGAGCGGCAGGCGGTGCGCCGCTGGCTGGTGTGAGCAAGGTTCCTGATTTGGTCTTGAGCGAACGACGCCTGATCCTGGGGTTTTGCGCCAGGGGCTTGGCAAAATTGAATTCGCCGGGAGTGGCGTCGGGCTCCGGTTGCGTGGCGGGGGTTTGATTATCCGGCATTACTCCTTGAGAAATAAACCCCTGTGTAGGCAATTCAAGACATAAACCTGTTTTGTGCAAAGATTTCGCGACTTTGTTATTACAGTTTTTTATGTAAATAGTCGGGCGAAGCCAAAAATTGATTCATCTTCCAGCTTGGCAAAACCGCCTGCCGCCCTAATTTTCTCTGTATCCCGGTACTTGAACTTCTCGTTGAAAACGGGGAGACCCTTCAAATTGAACCAGCGGACGAACCACCGGACATCTTTGATTTCCCCTTCTAATTTAAAATGAGTTCCAAAACCCTGACAGAGCCGACAGCGAACAGTGAAACGCTTAACTTTGAGAATGCGCGTGCGGCGCAAGCGCTCTATGTGAACGATCCGCATAATCTCCGGCGCATGGAGGAGCGCTTCGGCGTGAAAATTACGACCCGGGAGGGCTGGATCAAGATCGATGGCCCACCCGGATCGCTTGCCAAGGCGCGGGACGTCTTCCAGCAGCTCCATCTCGCGCGCGAGAAGGGGCTCTACATCCGCAAGACCGAGTTTAATTTCGCCTTGGAATCGGTGGGCAAGGGATCGGAAACCACGCTGCCTGATCTTCATGCAGCCCGCATTCAAATTTCCGCGAAGAAGCCGCCCATCATTCCCAAGTCGCTTCAGCAGAAGAATTATGTTGAGGCGGTGAAGACCAACGATCTGATCTTCGGTGTTGGGCCAGCCGGCACGGGCAAGACCTTTCTCGCCATGGCCATGGCCGTGGCTGCCTTGAAGAACGAGGAAGTCACCCGCATTGTCCTGACTCGTCCGGCGGTCGAGGCCGGCGAGGCGCTCGGCTTCCTGCCCGGCGATCTCCAGGAAAAAATCTTTCCCTATTTGCGCCCGCTTTATGACGCTCTCAATGACATGCTCGAGAACGAGGAAATCCAGCGTTGCATGGACAAGGGAATCATCGAGATCGCGCCGCTGGCCTACATGCGGGGCCGCACGCTCAGTCACAGTTTCATCATTCTCGATGAAGCACAGAACACGACCACCGAGCAGATGTTCATGTTTTTGACCCGCCTGGGGCAGGACTCGAAATGCGTCATTACTGGCGATCCCTCCCAGGTTGATCTTCCCCATAACCGCAAGTCGGGGCTGATCGAGGCACTGCAGGCTCTTCACGGCACGGAAGGCATCAACTTCACCAAGTTCGATGAAGTCGATGTGATTCGGCATGAACTGGTGCAGAAGATCATTCGCGCCTATAAAGCCCATCGCGGAGAAAAAACGACCAGTCTCACACTCTAACAAGGTATGATTACCGATTGGCTCGAACGCCGCCGCCTGGTCCGCAAGGGCCTGGCGTGCGATAAGACGCGGCTGAGTCATTCCGATGACACGGTGCAAAGCTGGGCCGACTCGAACTGGAAAATCCGGGTGCTCGTCCTCGGCTTTTTTATCGTGCTGCTTCACCTGGGCGTGAGCTGGGGCCATCCGGGCGCTAATCTCGAAGACCAGCTTCTCGCCTTCATCGTTTTTATCAGCGGACTGATGTTGCTGGAGCTCGATTTGCCGATGTTTTGGCGTTCCAATTCGCGGCTGGTGCTGATTCTCGGGGCCATCTGGTTCAATCTCGTGCTGGTCAAGGGACTCTATCTCGACTGGCCCAGCCACGATTCGGCCGGCATGGCGCAATTCTATTTTCTTAGCCCCTGCACCTTTGCGCCTTTTCTCATCACGCTCCTTTTGGGCACGCGCATTGGACTCTTCACCGTCATCCAGGTCAGCATGCTCGCGTCGCTGCTCGTTGACCGGAACTTTATCTTTTTGCTCGTCAGCCTCCTTTCCGGTTTTACCGCCGTCTATTTCACCCAGAACGTCCGCAAGCGCGCCGATCTCATCAAGGCGGGCGTCGCCGTGGGATGCCTGAATCTGCTCTGCGCCACGGTTCTTGGCCTTGTCCACGGACGCAGCCTCGACAGCCTGGGCCTGCAGGCGCTTTTTGGGATCGGCGCGGGCATCGGGACGGCGCTGGTTGTCAGCGCGATTTTGCCGCTCGTGGAAGGCGCGTTCCAAATCACCACTACGATTTCCTGGCTCGAACTGGCCGACCTGAATCATCCGCTCTTGCAGCAAATGACCATGGAAGCGCCCGGCACGTATCATCACAGCCTCATCGTGGCGAATCTTGCCGAGTCGGGCGCGAAGGCCATCGGTCTGGACGGTACAGCCTGCCGCGTCATGGCCTATTTCCACGACATCGGCAAGATCATCAAGCCGGAATACTTCACCGAAAACATTCCGCCGGGCGCGAATCCCCACGAGAACCTTTCGCCGAGCATGAGCGCGCTCATCATCGTCGCGCATGTGAAGGAGGGAATCGATCTCGCGCTCAAGTATGGGTTGAAAAAGCAGGTGCTTGACGCGATCCAGCAGCACCATGGCGATTCCGTCGTGCGCTATTTTCACCAGCGTGCGCTTCAGCAGCAGCAGGATGCCCGCGAGGGTGGCAAAATCATGAACATGCGCGAGGAGGACGTGCCCGACGTGTCGGAGGATTCTTTCCGGTATCCGGGGCCAAGACCGCAGACCAAGGAGATCGGCCTGCTTAGCATAGCCGACGCAGTCGAGGCGGCGTCGCGCTCCCTGGAAAAGCCGACGGCCCAGCGGATCGAGGACCTGGTCAATGAGATCGTCGAGAACAAGATTTCCACCGGCCAGCTCGATGAATGCCGCCTCACGATGAATGAAATTCGCGCAGCCGCCGAGGCCATGTCCGTTACTCTCAAAAACATGATGCACAGCCGCATCTCCTACACCAAAAAGGAGAAACCCAGTGCGACTACAGTTGTCAAACCAACAAAACGAAGTTCCAGTGCGGGTCCGTCCGCTTCTGCGGCGGCTTAAAGCGTCGCTGCCGCTGCTTCCCAAACCGCTTCCAGCCAATCTTGCCGCCATCCAGTTCGTACTGATAGATCGCGCGAGCATGGGCCGGGTGCATGGGGACTTCCTCGGCGATCCCACGGAAACCGATGTGATCACCTTTCCCTACGGCGAAATCCTGGTCTGCCCCGCCGTTGCGCGCGATCGGGCGGCGGAGTTCGGCCTCGATGTGGAGCAGGAGGTATTGCTCTATGCGCTGCACGGGTTGCTCCACCTCGCCGGTTACGATGATAAGACGCCCGAAGCAGCGCGAAGCATGGCGCAGGCGCAGGCGCGATTGCTGAAGCAGGTTTTGGAGGGTCAGCCTCCAGCCTGACGATCCATTGGACGTTCCCGTTGAAAATCCTTATACTAGCAGCGCCATGAAAGAAGCGCTCAGTTGAAGACGGTAGAAGCATCAAGCGCGAGCCACATTCCGGCACACCCCAGGACGAATCCGAAGGAGCCTGTTTCCAGCAGCCGATGGGGCTTGTTGCTGGCGTTGTTCATGATGGGGTTCGGCACGTTTCTCAATGTCTACGTCACGCAGCCGTTGCTGCCCCAGTTCCGCCAAATATTCCACGCCTCCGAACTTCTCGTAAGCCTGACCGTGAGCGCCACGGTGTTCGCGGTCGCGCTGGGCGCTCCGTTGATCGGCACGCTGGCCGACTCCATCGGACGCAAACGGGTCATTGTCACGGCCATGTTCGGTCTGGCTATTCCGACGTTCCTGGCCGCGACATCCACGACGCTGGCGCAGCTCATTTTTTGGAGATTTGCCCAGGGCCTTTTTGTTCCGGGCATCATCGCTGTTGCGATGGCCTACATCAGTGAGGAATCACCCAGGCATCTGGTGGCATCGACCATGGCGACTTATGTGAGCGGCACGGTCCTGGGAGGATTCTGCGGGCGCTTTTTGAGCGGCCTCCTTGCGGCGCGCGGGGGATGGCAGGCGGCATTTATCGCGGTGGGCATTCTGACGATTGGTGCCGCCGTGGTGACGCTGTGGCTCCTGCCGCGCTCCACGAAGTTTGTCCGTCAAAACAACGCTCACGCTTCTTTACGCCACATGGTCAAGCACCTGGGCAACCCTCAGCTTTTGGCGACATACGCGGTGGGATTTAATGTCTTGTTCGCGCTCGTCGGCGCGTTCACATACGTGAATTTTTATCTCTCCGAAAAGCCGTTTCTTCTCGGTCCGGCTGGATTGGCGTCGATCTTCGGCGTCTACCTGGTCGGAGCGGCGGTGACGCCCTATTCAGGAAAGATTTTGGACCGGATCGGTTATCGCCGCGGCATGATATGGGCGGCGGGAATCGCGGCGGCCGGGATGTTGTTGACGTTGATTCCGTGGCTGCCGGTGGTGATCCTCGGTTTGGCGCTCGGTTCTTCAGGCGCGTTTGCCTGCCAGTCGGCGGCATCCAGCCATGTCGGCAAAGTCGCCGGAAAGGCGCGCTCGGCTGCCGCAGGCCTCTATGTGGGGCTCTACTATTTCGGAGGCTGCGTCGGTTCGATCCTGCCCGGCTTTTTCTGGAGATACTCGGGCTGGCTGGGGTGCGTGGCGCTGATTGTCTGTATGCAAGGCATCACCGCGCTGATCGCCCATCAGTTGTGGAAAGATTAAACTCGGCTTTTTTGGAGGCCCCGGCGCCTGCCGGACTGCGGACGAGCAGGAGGTTGTCCCTACACTCAACCGTAAGTCTTCGTAAACTTCTTCTTGTTCTCATGCTCCTCGGCCGGCTTGGCGGAGGCGGGTGGCGGCGTTCCGGCCTTCGGCTTTTCGGCGGATTGCGGAGCGGGTTCGTTCAAGCCGCCGTCTTCGTCATCGAGTGGAAAATCGGGGATGTTCGATTTCGGCATCATGCTGGCGGGCGTGCCGCCGCTCACCTCGACGAAGGCGAGGCGCACGTTCTTGAGTGCGTCGTCGAGGATCGACGATTCCTGCGCGGAGAGATTGCCCCGGGTCTTTTCCTGGATCATCTCGAGTTGGTCGATGAGCATCTTGCCCGCTTCGAGGTTGGGCGGGATGGGATGCCCGTCCGGCGAGGGGATGCGTCCGAGGACGTAAAAAATATTTTGGACCTGGATCATCACGAACTGGACGAAACGCTGTGCCAGTTCGGCGTTGCCGATTGCGGATTGTTGTTTATCGAGTTCTGCCATGGGGATTTCTTTCTTGCCAATAAAGTAACATGCCGATGCCCGTTGTCGACTGATGGATGAAGCTGATTTGCAGTTGTAGCGGCAGTTTATGATCGTCGCTGCATACCCAAACTGCACCGCCCTCCAGCGTGCGGCGGCCACCCGCCTCTACTCCGGCGAAACGGTGGCGAGGACGTAGTTGGGCGCTGAAAAATACTTCGCGGCGACGGCGTTTACTTCGTCGAGCGTGATCGACGCGATGCGGTCGCGACGGGTCTGGCCGTAGCCGTAGCCGAGACCGAAAAGTTCGTCGAGCGATGCCGCATAGGCGATCTGCGACGGGTTTTGCTGATCGAGTTTGTCCTGGCTCTGCATCTTGGCGCGGGCGCGGGCGAATTCCTCCGGGGTAATCCCTTGGTGCGCGAGGTTGCCGACTTCCTGCAAAAGTTCAGCTTCGATTTCGCGGCGCTTGGCCGGGTCGGTGCCGAGATAAAAGAAGAAGTGGCCGGCTTCGATCCCGAGGAATTGGGACGTGCCGACAAAATAAGCGAGGCCGAGTTCCTCTCGGATACGCACAAAGAGCCGCGAGCCGAGGTCAGAAAGCGCCTCGTCCAAAATCGCCAGCGCGATCTGGTCGGGGTGAGTGACGGGAACGGTGCGGAAGGCGAGGTGCAAAACGGCCTGTTCCTTGGGGACGATTTTCTCGACGCGGATGATTTCCGTAAGCGCGGGGATGGCGGTTTTCTTCGAGGGATTCGTGTTGCGCGAGGCGAGCGACGCGATGGCCGTCGAGGCGAGATCGCGCCAGTCCTCGGGTGGGGTCGGGCCGGTGACGGTGAAGACCAAGTCCTGGGTCAGGAGGCGCGATGCCTGATACGCTGCGATATCCTTGAGCGTGATCAATTCGATGCTCTCAACCGTGCCAAGATTTTTGAGGCCGTAGGGATGACCGGGATAGAGCGCGGCGCGGACGAGGTCGCGCGCGGCGGCCATGGGATAATCGTTCTCAGCCTGGATGAGGGAAAGCTGCTTGCGCTTTTCGGTCTGCAATTCGGTTTCCGTCGGCGCGGTTTCGGTGAGCATTTCGAGGAAGAGATCGAGGCCCGGCTTCCAATCGGGGCTGAGCAGTTCGAGGGAAAGCGCGGCACTGTTATTACCGGCATCGGAATTGAGCGAGCCGCCGAGTTGTTCGACGTCGCTGGCAAGTTGTTCGGCATTGCGGCGGCGGGTGCCCTTGATGAGAAGATTGGCGGCGAGGCGTCCGAGACCGGCTTTGCCCGTGGGTTCGCTGAGCAAGCCGCCGGGCAGGGTGGCGCGAAGGGAAAGAAGCGGCAGCGTGTGCTGCGGCATGTAAAGGCCGCGCGCGGCGCCGAGAGAAATCAATTGCGGCACGGGACGGCCCGCGGCTTCCGGCGAAAGGGTGGCGGCGGACGGCTTGCCGGTCTGTGGGACGAGCGAGACAAGATTTTCGCGGTCGGTGTGAAAGTAGCGGCGAGCCACAGCCAGGATTTCCTCCGGCGTCACGGCCTGAATATGTCCATGATAGCGGGCGCTCAAGTGAGGATTGCGTTGATAGAGCCAGCCGCGTCCGAGGGCGGCGGCCTTGCCGGACATGGTTTTCTGGCTGTGGACGTGATGCAGCAGGCTCTGGCGTTTGGCGCGGTCGAGCTCGAGCAGCTCGGGTGCTTCCTGCTGGAAGGCAACAATCTGACGTCCGATTTCGGCGACGAGCTCTTTCTCTTTGTCGGGCGCGCAACGAGCTTCGATGCCCCAAAGGCCGTGGTCGGCTGGAGCGTAGGCGAAGGCGTCGAGTTGCTCGGCCAGGGCGAGTTTTTCAACGCAGCCTTGGTGCAGGCGCGAGCTGCGTCCGCCACCGGCCAGCATCGCGAGGAGATCGAGCGCGGGTGTGTCGGCGTGGTCGAATCCGCCGATGGGCCAGCAAAGGGCGACGCGGCTGAGCTGGGTCGGGAATTCGCGGCGAAGTTCCCGGCGCTGATGCTGGTGGGGTTCGTGCGGGAGAAAGAGGTCGGCCAGCTTGCGGCGCGGATATTTTTCCAGCAATTCCGCCGCGCGGGCGAAGATGATTTCGGGCGCGACGGCCCCGCAGACGATCAGGCTGAGATTTTGCGGGGCGTAACGGTCATGGTAATAGGCCAGCACGTCTTCGCGCGTGAGCTGGTTGAAGAGATCGAGATAACCGATGACCGGATGGCGGTAGGGATGCCGGACGAACGCGGTCTGGAAGATGAGTTTGCCCAGTTCGGAATCGGGATTGTCGCGGCCCATGGCAAACTCGCGGCGGATGACTTCCATTTCCTTCTCGAATTCCTCGGCGGGAATCGTCGAATTGAAAACGGCGTCGCCCAAAATTTCCAGCGCGGCGAGCGCGTTGTCAGACGGAAGATCGACGTGATAGACGGTGCGGTCGAAGGAAGTGTAGGCGTTGAGGTGGCCGCCGAGGTCCTGGATTTGCTGGGCCATCTGGCTGTTGCCGCGCGTCGGCGTGCCCTTGAACATGAGGTGCTCGAGGAGGTGCGACAATCCTGCGCCGAGCCACGGCGTTTCGTGGATGCTGCCGGTGGCGCACCAGAACTGGATCGAGACGACCGGCGCGGTGAAGTCGGGCTGGACAAGCACGTTCAGGCCGTTGGAAAGCTCGCGAATCTCAACCGCCGGCGCGGGGATGAGCGGCAGGGTATTCGGCGCCTTCTCTTGAAGGCCTGCATAGGAATCGGAAGGCATGGAATCCTAAGTTTGTCCCAAAAGTCGGCGCGGGTCACGCTGACTTTTGGGCGGCCTCTATAACGAGCCGGCCTTTTTGTTCTTGGCGCTGGTGGAAGTGCGCTTTCTGGTTTTGGTGCCGGAGGACTTCCGCACGAGTGGCGCGACGTTCCGGGGCACGAACGGCTTGACGAAGGCGTCGTCAAACGTGAACACGTTCTTGAAGTCGTTGGGCGAATCGGTGTCGTTTTTGCCGAGCACGCTGGCGTTGACGAGGTTGAAGACGATCTGGCCGATGTCGTCGGTCGTCTTGATGCCCCATTCGTTGAGGACGGCCTTGCTCATCGGGCCGTATTCCTTGAGGGCGAATTCGCGCAGGCCGTGCAGGAGTTCCTGGCCCGAGACATGCCGGTGCGCGTGCTGGCCGCCGCGCTTGAGCGACTTGAGGGTGTGGTTGAGCCCCTCCTGGACGAAATGGTACGCGTCGGATGAGAACCGGAGGTCTTGCTCGCAAATTTGTTCTACCACTTCAGCGAAATTAATTTTGGCCATGTTTCTAAATCAAGATTTATGGACGGGCGCCGGATTTGTCGCATGCCAGTCTATTCTTAACGTACGCACGATGCCACCGACGACAAGAAGAGCAAGAATAAAGGCGAGCAGGGCCTGCTCTTTACGAGTGAGAATCGGGCGGCGCGAGGCTTTGTTTTTTTCGGGCATGGGGGAATTTTTGACGGAATAACGGAATGAACGGAATTTTTGAGGGTTGGTTTTTCTCGTTCCCAAGTTGCACTTGGGAACGTACTTGCTAAGGCAATTTCATTGCCGGTCCGAGACCTTTCCTTCTTTCGTTCCGTCCTGCTTTTTCATTAATGGTGTCTGCTTTACCAAATCTATCATTACTGACTTTGGGTGTTCGAAATCTACTTCAGGCCCCGAGGGGCCCGGTATCTTCATCTCAACGGTATGAGGCCCCACGAATTTAAACTTGGCGTCAACCACCAGACCGATGACGTCGTCCATGTAGCGCAGGCTTTTGTCATCCACACAATAGACGTAGGACATATCATGCCAAGGGGAGTGCCCGCCAGCACTGTATGTGGTCATGACCAGGAACTTTGAGTCGGGACTCCATGCAATGTGATCAATCAGACGAGGTAAGTCGTAGCAGACATAGGGTTCTTTGTGCGGATTGGGGTTCACTCGCATCACGACAAGACGGCAGGTGTCCAAATCCAATCTCGAGACTAATACTTTATCCGATGTCCTCCGAGTCGCTGCCATCAGGAGCCCATCTGGAGAATTGGAATGCCATGCATCAGGCACCGGCGGCTCATCTTGAGCCGAAAGCATGCCCGCTCCAAGCATGAGGCAAACGAAGACGGAGAGTGCTTTCATGAAGTCATTTCATCGGATACTCAATCCGACCGCTGTGGGCGCAGACGCGGTACTTGCCTTTTTTCTGCTCCGTTTCGACGACACCGCCAGCTTCCTCGACCAGGACAATGCCCGCCGCGATGTCCCACAGGTTCACGCCCTGCTCGATGTAGGCGTCGAGGCGTCCAACGGAAACGTAGGCCAGATCGAGCGCGGCGGAGCCCATGGCGCGGAGCTTGCGCGCGGCATTGCCGTAGACCTGGTAGAGCTTGAGGCAATGATCAATCGACTCCTGGCTTTTCGCAAAGCCGACTGCGAGCACCGCGTCGGAAAGTTTGGCCCGCGTGCTGACTTTCTGCTTGATGCCGTTGAGATATGTCCCCGAGCCGCGTTGCGCCGTGAAAAGTTCGTTGCGCATCGGATCGTAAATCACCCCGAAGAGAATCTTTTGCGTGGCGACTTCGCGTGCGGCAATCGAGACGCAGAAGTGGGGGATGTTGTGCGCGAGATTCAGAGTGCCGTCGATGGGATCGACGATCCACTCAACTTCGGCATTCGGATCGCCGGGATTATCGGAGTCGCCTTCCTCGCCGATGCAGCGGGTCTTTGGGAAATGATCGAGCAGGATGCCATAAATGAGCGCCTGGCACTCCACATCAGCGGCAAGCTTGATGTCGTGGGCCGTGGCTTCGTTCACATGGAGGTCGTGCCCGAAGGCCTGGCGGAGTCGTTCGCCCGCGGCTTGCGCGGCGGTAATGGCGGCGTAGATCATGCGAGAAAGTATGAAGGAAGAAGGTAGAAGTGAGAAGGACTAAGGAATAAGTCAGTGGTGCCCCTTTACCTTCTAACTTCTTCCTTCTAACTTGTATCCTATGAACATTCCCCTCGAAGACACGGTAACGGACATTATCGGGAAGGCGCAGCGCGGCCTGAGCTTGAGCGATACGGATCTGGCGGACCGGATCGGGATCGAGATCAGCGAGCTGGAAGCGGTCAAGCAAGTGCGCGGCGTGGCTTTCGCGGAGGTCGACAAACTCGCGAAGGCGCTCGACCTGGGGCCGAGGTCGCTGGTTGCCATCGCCGAGGGGAAATACAATCCGGCGGCTACTCCGCCGAAGGCTGGCTTCTTCCACGCGAACACGCCCTACGGCGGAGAGATCAGGGTCAATGCGTATCTTATTTGGGACACCGAGACGAATCTGGCTGCGGCGTTTGACACCGGGGCCGATTGCGCGCCGCTGGTCGATGAAATCAAGAAGCGCCATCTGACGCTTCAGGATGTTTATCTGACCCACACGCATGTCGACCATGTGATGGAATTGGATCGCCTCATCGAGAAGGCGGGCGGTTCTGTCGGCGTGCACGTCAACGAGGCCGAATCGCTGGAGAACGCCGCCCCGTTCCGGCCGGGCGTTACGTTTTCGCTGGGACGGCTGCACATCGAGACGCGCGATACGGCGGGCCATTCGGCGGGCGGGACGAGTTACTTGATCCACGGTCTCGACCGGCCGCTGGCGATTGTGGGAGACGCGCTTTTCGCCGGGTCGGTCGGCGGAATCAAATCCGATTATCGCGCGTCACTGAAACGCATCCGCGACAACATCCTCTCCGCGCAGGATGGGACGGTGATCGCGCCGGGGCACGGTCCGCTGACGACGGTGATCCAGGAAAAGACGAGTAATCCGTTCTTCCCGGAATTCCGGCGGCCCGAAGCGCAGGATATTTAATCTCCTCTTATCGGATGCGCAACGTCACGGTAAAAGCAGCAGTTGGTTTGCTTGCGACGCTCATCCTGTCGTCGTGCGCGTCGGTCAGCGTCGAGGACGCCACGGAGCGCGACACGCGGAAAATGCCGGAGATTATTTACGTTGCCGATTTCAGCACGGAGCACGCTGATTTTCAGGTGGATCGCACGGGCGCAGAGCTAGCCGATTTTAAGACAAATCTGCAACTCATGCTGAAGACAGCCGTGGCCGCCGACCTCACCGAACGGCTTGTGCCTGCCGCGGCAGTGGGGAAGGGGAAGCAGTCGGGGCTCAAAAACGCGTGGCTTGTGCGGGGCGAGTTCACGACTGTGCATCAGGGCAGCCGGTTGCTCCGGAGCACTCTCGGCTTCGGTGCGGGCGGGACCACGATGGAAACGCGCGTCGAGGTCTACGACCTCGCGCAAAATCCCGGCACGCCGTTCCTGACTTTTTCAACCACGGGCGGCAGCGGCTCCGAGCCCGGCGCGATCCTGGCCTTCACGACCGACCCGCTGGAGATCGCCATCGGCGGGGTTTCCGGCGTCGCGCACGGCCTGAGCGAGGACACCAAGCGGACGGCGCGGGAGATCACGGCGGAATTCTCCGACTACATGTACAAGCGCGGCTGGATTCCCGAAGACCAGTGGATCAAGCCGAAGCATCGCCAGGGCGGGGATGTTTTTTAGAGCATTCCAACATATCGTGCATACAACACTCTCGTTTTCAAATTTGGGAAGGCAGGTTTCGCACGGAGGACTGCAGAGGGGCTGAAGAGGGAAGGCGACTGAAGATTGAGATAGATTTTTACTTTCTTGTTTTCCTCTTCAGTCCTCTTAGGCCCTCTGTGCGAAACTTCTAAGGAGGAAATGTGTGTGCCCTATTATGATTTGCTAATCCAAGCTCTTCGCTTTGCGCTTATTTCGCAGGAGCCGGGGATTTTTCAGGAATGTAGGGAGCCTTCGCCAGACCCTTCTCCATCGTATCGGCCCATAATTTGCCCAGCGTGGCCGCGCCTTTATCATTCACTTGAAGATATCCTCCGCCCATAGGGATCAACTCATCCTTGTAGTGGGCCGCGAAATAATCGAAGCCCGCAGTGTCGCCCAGGAAGACATGCTTGGGATATTCCTTGGCGGTTTCTGTGACGACCGCATCGACCGCAGGCAGGTAGCTCTTGAGCTGGTCGATGGAATTGGGGCCGTAATTGTACGTGGCAATCTTGATGTTGTTCGAGTGCCAGATCGGATGATGGACAAAAACAAGGCTGTTCGGGAAATCCTTGAGGAGCTGGCCCACAATTGCCTTGAGACTGGTCTGGTACACATCGGCGGAGATCGGTGTTCCCTTGGGGCCGGACAGCGCGCTGTCGTGTGCGCCGAGCATGATGGAAAAGATTAGTTGCCCGCCCGGATGAGCGGCGGAAAGTTTCCTCGCGGAGTTTTCCGTCCAGGCGAATTCTCCCGTGGGAGTGGGGAGAAAATTGGCCGTGGTGTGGGCGTCGAATCCCAGCTTGACCATGCTGAAGTTCGCGCCGGGCATGTTCGCCTTGAGAGCCCACAAACAGACGACGGGAGGGATCAGTTCGGGCGAGCTTACCTGCGCGCCCTGCGTGATGCTGTCGCCCATGAAAACAATGTTGTACGTTTTGCCTTCATCGGCCCGGCCCTCGCATGAGCCAATAGCGAGCAGCGCGGCGGCGAGTGACACGAAACCAAAGGTGGGAATGGAACATCTCAGTCGCATGTTTTTGCATCCAAGCCAGGTGGCTGGAGAAAGTCAAGAGGGGCGGTTGGCTGGTGGTAGAGGTTTAATTTCTCGGGAAAAATTTTCCTTATGGCATGCAGGACCCGCCTTCGGGTGAAAAAAAATAAGCGAATCAGGCGAATGGAGCGAATGGAGCGAATCAGGCGAATGGGATTCGCTTAAGGGGTTCATGGGAAATTTGGGAAAATGCAATAGGGTTGCGCAGACAATCGCGTTCCCAAACTCCTGCGGAGGGCAGCAAGTTTTGGAACGAGGGAATTGAGATAAAATTGGCTGTCATACCGCCATCCTAACAGGAATTCGGCCAGGGCGTTAACCTTGCAAAGCCTAAAACTCTTAAAATCTTTTTTTCCCCTCTGAAAAAAAATGCAACGGAGTTGCGCAGACAATCGCGTTCCCAAATTGAGTTTGGGAACGAGGGATGAAATAGAATTTCGCGGAAGCAGGGAACGAGAAAAAATACCGAAATGTAGGACTACGCCATATTAATCGCATGCTTTTACGCCCAAGCTGTGCCACTCGGAAAAGTCAAGGTGATCGGTTGGACTTGGGGGCGTGATGTTATGGAAGCTCATGACGTGAAAATGCTTATATATGAAAGGCTTGTGTAATTGCGGAAGTTTAAAAGAGATCAAAATTGTAGCAACGGTATTGACGCAAACGTCCGCTTGTTTAATGATCGTCGTCTCTATGAAATTATTTGGCCCCTCAACGATATGCTGTTTTCTCGCGCTCGTAATTCTCATTCTCACTGGTACCGGGGCAGCGCCCCTGAAAGCCGACGAAAGCGCCACGGTCGAGCAACGGCTCGCCCGCTTGGAGCAACTTCAGGCCACGCAGCAGCCTACGGTTTCGGTCATCAATTCGGGCGACAACGCCTGGATGCTGGCCAGCTCGGCGCTTGTATTGATGATGACTGCGCCCGGTTTGATCCTCTTTTACGGCGGTTTGGTGCGGAGCAAAAACGTCCTCGCCACGATGATGCATAGTCTGATCCTCATGGCGCTGGTCTCCACGTTGTGGATGGTGTTCGGTTACAGCATGGCGTTCGCGCCGGGCAACGCGTTTGTGGGCAATCCGCTCACCTACTTCATGCTTCAAGGCGTCGGTAGTGCGCCGAACCCCGATTACGCCGCGACTGTTCCCCAGGAGACATTCATGCTTTTCCAGATGATGTTCGCCATCATCACCCCGGCTCTCATCAGCGGCGCGATGGCGGGACGCATCAAATTCAAGGGCTACGCCTTATTTATCACGCTCTGGATGATCGCCGTCTACCTTCCCCTGTGCCACATGGTCTGGGGCAAGGGCGGGCTGTTTAATTGGTCGCTGGGCGGGCAAATACCCGTTCTCGATTTCGCCGGGGGCACGGTCGTGCATATCAGTTCGGGCGTTTCGGCGCTCGTCTGCGCCATCCTGCTGGGAAAACGGATCGGCTATCCGCAGGAACCCATCTTGCCCCACAACGTCGTCTTCTCGCTCATCGGCACGGGACTGCTTTGGGTGGGCTGGTTCGGATTCAACGCGGGCAGCGCGCTCACGGCGGGCGGACTCGCCACCAGCGCATTTGCCGCGACCCATTTTTCTGCGGCGGCAGGTGCGTTGAGTTGGGTGCTGATCGAATGGTGGGGCAAGGGCAAGCCGAGTGTGCTCGGCGCAGCGGCGGGCATGGTCGCCGGACTCGCCACCATCACACCCGCCTCGGGATTCGTTTCGGTTCCAGCCGCATTTTGCATTGGGCTGGCCGCAGGCGTGGTTTGCTATCTTGCGGTCACGAAACTCAAGGCGCGCTTTCACTATGACGACTCGCTCGACGTTTTTGGCGTGCACGGCGTCGGCAGCATGACGGGCCTTCTGATGCTCGGCTTTCTCGCGAATCCTGCAATCAATCCCGCCATCGCTTCCACTTTTCGTGTCAACGGCGTGGTGCAATCGCTGGCGGGCGGCCCGACCCAGTTCCTTAATCAGGCCATGGGCGGTGTCTTCACGGCGGTTTTTGCCGGGGTCGCCACATTCATTCTCTATAAAATCGTCGATGCCCTTGTCGGCATGCGCGTGGACGAAGAGGACGAATATACCGGCCTCGACATCACGCAGCATGGCGAAAGCGCCTACGGCGAATAGTTTCTGCGTGAAGTGGTGATCGGAAACTGCGACGCTCGCGCCATGAAAATCACGGTTCTTGGCGCGGGCGGAGGAGAAGTCACCGGTTCGTGTTATTTCGTCGAGACGCAGCAGGCGAAAATCCTGGTCGATTGCGGCCTGTTTCAAGGCACCGAAAGCGCGGGTGATCTCAACCAGCCGCCCTTGGGCGCTTCGTCCGCGAAGCTCGATGCCGTTGTCCTGACGCATGCCCATCTCGACCATGTTGGCAGGCTGCCGCTGCTGGCGCAGACAGGTTTCACCGGGCCGATTTACGCCACGCCGGCGACGATTGAAATGACCGGCCTGATTCTGCGCGATTCGGCGAAAATCCAGTCGCAGGACGCCGAACGCGAAAACCGCCGCAATCAACGCGCCGACGAAAAGCCCGTCGAGCCGCTCTATACGATGGAGGAGACCGAAACGGTGCTGCGGCAGCTCAAGCCGGTGCCTTATGACGAACCGGTTCCCGTCGCGCCGGGTATCCGGGCATGTTTTGCGGAGGCCGGACACATGCTCGGCTCGACCAGCATCAAATTGTTCATCGAGGAAGCGGGGAGGGAATGCAAGGTCGTCTTCTCGGGCGACCTTGGGCCGAAAGGCGCGCCCATCCTGCGCGACTACGAAACGTTTACGCAGGGCGACGTCGTTTTCCTCGAATCGACCTATGGCGACCACGATCACCAGCCGCTCGCCGACACCATCGCGCAATTCATCGAAATTGTGAAATCGTCGGTCGAGCTCAAGGGAAAGATACTGGTTCCCACATTCGCGGTGGGCCGCGCGCAACTCCTGAGCTTGTTGCTTGCCTCGATCTTCCGGAAGAAAATCGTCGCGCCGTTTCCGATCTTTCTCGACAGCCCGATGGCCATCGAGGCGTCGCGGATATACGCGCGGCATCCGGAGCTCTACGACGATGAGATGGTCGCCTACCTCAAGGAAGGCCCGCTCTCGCAGGACCTCGCCACCCTCAAGCTTTCCGCAACAGCCGACGACTCGAAGGCCATCAACAATTGTCCCGGCCCCTGTCTCATCATGGCGGGCGCGGGGATGTGTACCGCGGGGCGCATCCTGCACCATCTCCGCCACAACCTATGGAATCCGCAAAGCCATGTGATCATCGTCGGCTATCAGGCGCGCGGATCATTGGGCCGGGCGCTCGTCGACGGCGCGAAAAAAGTGAACATTTTTGGCGAACCGATTGCCGTCAAGGCGCGCATCCACACACTCGGCGGTTTCAGCGCGCACGCGGGCCAGACCGACCTCTTGAAATGGTTCGGCGTCATCGCGCCGGTGAAGCCGCGCGTGATTTTGACTCACGGCGAAAATGGTCCGCGCACGACCCTGGCGCAAAAGATCACTGAGCTCCATGGATTGAAACCCCTCCTTCCGGCCTTGGGCGAAGTGATTGAGCTTTAAGCATGACGACTTCCCGACAGCCCGCGCCGGAAACCGAAACGGCCGCTTTTGGCGACAAGCGCTTGAATCGCGAATGGGAAACGATGAAAGCGATGGTGCGCATCCATTGCCGCGACCATCATGCCCCGGCGAACGGAATCTGTGCGGAATGCCGACAGCTTTTGGATTACGCCAACATTCGCCTCGACCGCTGCCGGTTCGGAGCGGAAAAACCGACATGCGCGAATTGCCCGGTGCATTGCTACGAACGCACGCGTCGTGAGCAGGTCAAAGGGGTCATGCGCTACGCCGGGCCGCGCATGTTGTGGGAACATCCCATCATGAGTTTGCGTCACTGGCTGGATGGTTTCAGAGAAGCGCCGGAAGCACGTATTAGTAAAACTAAAGAATGATAAGTTAATTATTGCTTACGGTCGAAATTTTATCTTCAATTTCCGCATGAAATACTTCCTGGCCATCGTCGGTGTGGGTATTCTTTGCGGAGGCGGCTACATACGCAACGAGCAACCCCATGTTTGGAACGCGTGCCTCAATTTTTTGAAGGCTGACGAGCCCCCGCCAGTCGTGGCAGCGGCACAACCTGTTGCGCTAATTCCGACTCCCGAGGCAAGTCCCGTTGTGGCTGCGCCAACCCCGACTCCCGAGCCGCAGGCCACCGCTGCTAATGTTGCTTTACCTGCAACAACGCCAGTACCGTCCTCTGCAGTTGCGCCCGCCACGAACGTCGTGACGGCCCCGTCGATGCCTGTGGCACCTCACATATTTACTCCGCCACACCCACTGCCGACGCAGGCTAATTGGACGTGGACTGCCACGGACGGCAAAGTTTATAAGAATGTGATTGTTACCAAGGTTGAGGCTGATTGCGTTACCGTACTTGACGATGAGGGTGGAGCGAGAGTCGACATCGCAACGCTTCCCCCGGAAATTCAAAAGCTTTTGAATTATGATCCGGACCTGGCGAAAGCTGCGGCGGACAACAGGGCACAAGCAGAGGCGAATGACAAAGCTGCGCTTGCAAACGAACAGAAGCTGGTGCAGCAACAACTCAAGGCGTCCGCGGCGACCGACCAAAAACCGGATCCGACCCCGTCAACAACCTTGACGGATGCGGACAAAGCCGCCATGCAGCAGAAAATATTGGATTTGCAGTCGGATATTAGAGTGAAACTGAGGCAGGTCGCCCGGGACCACTATAGTGACGCCTCAGACTATCAGAACGGTTATAGGGGAGGGACTTCGCACACGGCTTATGAGGATATTATCGCTAAAGAGGCTCAGGAAGTGGCAGCATTACAAGCGAAGTTGGGCCTTCCGCAATCAGCCTTCCCCGTCTACTACTCTTACTATCCCTACTATTATTATCCGTAAGGGATAATAGAGGAAAGGGGGTGCTTTTTTTTAATGAGGTGGTTCACCGCCACTACGAGTTGTTCAAAGTCTGCAATTCGATCTGATATTTCTCTGCGGTGTGCTTGAGCGTGCGCATGTCCTCGTGAAGGATGGCGGGCTTGGTCAGGGACGTCACCGCGATCACGACCTTTTTGTTGAGATGCACATACGCGACGACGCTGATGCATCTTTCCCGCTGTGTCTTGCCCTCGAAGGTCATGTTCACATATTCCGCCGACATAAACGCAACGCATGCGTCGCTGCGGGAAACCATGCCGAGCGAGTAAATGTCGCTGTCCTGCTGAATGCCGACGCCCGTGTCTTTCTGGAATTCATCAAGCCGCTTCTCTGTCTCCACATAATCGAAAGGCGAATTTTGCGACAAGAGAACGCCGTGGGATACCTTGATGGCCACTCTCTGCACGAAGTCGATGAAGTTGCCCGAGTCGATATCCATGAGGGCTTCCTTGAGCGCGAAAGTGTGCGAAGTCATAATATCCTTCGATGGGTCCGGAGTTTTTGCGATATCGAGCGCGTCCGAGGAAACGCAACTGCGCAGAAGCAGGCAATCCGGGGGCATGAGGTCTCCAATCGCCTTGACCGTGGGATCGTCCTTGGGCATGTCGACCATGCCCGGAGGGCAGGAGAGTTTGATTTCCGTGCCGCCGATTTTCACGGGGAGGATGTTGGCCGCTTCCGGCTGCGCCTCCGCGCCGGGTGAGGCGGGAGTATCAGCGCCGGCCTTGGCTCCTGCGGGATTATAGTTAAACCGCTTTTGGAGATCAGGCGGCAAATCAGCGAGGGCCACCGTGCCGATGCCGCCGTCATAACTGATATGCACGAGATCGGCTTCGACTTGCCCCACGACGACGTTGTGATAATCCTTGCCGTTTACCGTCCAATCCTCCGCGTGGAGCGCTCCGCAGGAGAGCCCAGCCAAAATCATCGCGAGAGCCATTCTCATGGAAAAAAAGTAGCGAGAGTTGAAGGGTGAGTCCATACCGCAGAGGAGTGAGGTCTTCATCTATGAAAAAGCAGGCGATAATTATTTCATGCTGATTTTTAGAAAAAAATCTGAATTCGAAACCGGAAGTCAAGTGAGCGTGGCGGGAAGCAGGAATCCGCCCGCGTCTATACGAACTGCAAATGCGATTCTTTCAAATGACGGCCTTCGAGCAGTGAAGCAATTTTACGAATGATGTTTCGCCGCAAATCGAGCTCCACCGGAATGCTCGGGTCCTGATGCGCTTCATTTATCCGCGTGCCGACCACGAACTCAACAATGTCGCTTTGGAGCATCAGCGATACGAGATCGTAAGCGGGGTTTTTGCGCACCGGCTCGGTTGGATTTCCGCGTTCCAGTATCTCAGCGACTTTGGCCAGCGTCATGGTGCCTTCGGTCACGAGATCAACACCCTCCATCTCGGCGCCCGGCGGTATTTCGGGATCAAGATGCGTCAGGTCCATGGTGACCGCCCGTCCCAATATCCTCGAAATAATGTCCGCGGTGGTGCCGCCGCAGATGGCTTTGCGCCCCTTGAAATTTCGCACCATCTCCGCCAATTCGCTGTCGCGCTCCCGGCTGAACGGCGGGCCGGTGATGACCAGCAGCCGGCGCGGGCAGCGGTAATAAATCGCGCCGCAGGTGATGTCGTCTTTTGCATGGCGGCCATCGTTGCCCAACGCTTCGGCCACCAGATTGTGAGACAATTCCTGCGACGAGATTTCGTTTTCCGAGGAAATTTGGCGGCACAGAAAATCGGTTACCTGCTCCGATCCCCATCCCAGCGGCAGGCCGACGCGCCCCAATCCGGACTGGCTCACGCCGTCGGAAAAAAAGACGATACGGTCGCCGAGTTGTGTGTTGAATTCGCTGTATTGAATCACGCGATCCTTCCAGGTTTCCAACGTCAGGCTGGTGCGCTCGATTGTTACCGGCGTTTGCCCGCGCAGCAGGACGAGTGGCGGATTGCCATGTTCGATCACGCGTGTTTTCCCGTCGTCGTCGAGGTCCACGATGGTAAAAGTCGAGTAGCTGATTTTGCGTTTCTCGCAGACAGGCAGCGTGTCCATGATGGTCTTCGCGCTTTGCCGCACGTCCACGAACGCCGAGGTGTAGCGCAGCGCCATCGTGGCGGTGAGGTTGGCCAGCACGCCTGCCTTGACGCCGCTGCCGAGGCCGTCGGACAACACGATGATGATGCGGCCCTCCTCCTTGATTTTGCGCGAGAGAAAAACGTCGCCGGCCACGACCTGCCCGTGCTTCGCCTGCTGGCAAAAATCAATGTCGATATAGCGTTCGCCAGTCATTGGTGTCCTTTGGATCGTCCGGCTTCGGAGGTGAGAACGACTCAATGATCGAGTTTAGCGTGATCTCCGATTCCGCCGCGTTCTCGCCGAGCAATGAGGCGATCTGTTGCGTCGTCGCGAGTTGTTTCTGAATGACTTCGCGCGCCTTGCGGATCACCTGCTCCTTCCGCACGGCGGGCTTGGTGATGTCCTGGATGATGCCGCCCACCAGACAGTGCTTTTCGATGCTGAAAATTGTCGCGTGCAAAATCGTGTTTTGAAACCGCAGGTCGCGATCCAGAATGTCCTCTCCGGTTTTCAACACGCTGTGAAAAAGGGTTGCGAATGGCATGACTTCGGCCAGCGCGATGCCTTCGATCTTCAGTGCGCCGCCGTCAGGGGCCGTTTTGTCTTTCGCAAATAAACCCACGAATGCGGCGTTGAACTCGATGACACGCATCGCATCGTTCACAATCACCACCGCCGAGGGCATTTTTTGGATGAGCGCGTTGGCCTTCTTGTGCGCGAGCTGGCGCATGTACGTCACGCACATGGCGCGTTCGGCTTTCTGGCCAATAAGGGCGATGCCGAATTCGCGGCATGAATCGTAGCCGCAGCCGCCGCAATTCAACTCATCGTCTGGTGAAAGTTTTCCCACGCTGCGCAACGCCTCGCGGATTTGGGAATCGGGATAACGAATCGCCTCGACCGGTGCGACGGCGTAATCGGTTGGAATTTCCACCACTGGCGGACGCGGCAGGGCAATATCCGGCGGTGCCATGGACCGCAGGACACGATGACGTTTCATCACCGTTGCGCCGCGCCGCTGCACTTTTGGCCCGTTTACACAGCCGCCTTCGCAGGCGAGCAGTTCCAGAAAAAGACCGTTCTCCGGCTTCATCTCCTCGATGCCGTCGAGTGCCTTTTTGATCGCGCCGATTCCTGAAAACGCCATGAGCGAACAGTCGTTGACAGAGCAGGAGGACTTCATGCCGGCGATCATGCCGCCGTCGACCGGATACCAAGCGCCTTCCGACGCGCGTTCGGGAACGAAATGATCTTCCGGTGATTCAAGCACTTGTTCCGGCGCGACTTTTTCCTGCTCCAGCCAGCGCCGCAAATCTTCAAACGTCAGCACCACATCTAGCAATTCCGGATGCTGTGTGGCCTCCAGTTTTTTTGCAATGCATGGGCCGATGAACACAATTCCGATATCCGGGCCGAAATGCTGCCGCAGCATTTTGCAATGCGTCAGCAACGGCGATAGGAGGCCGGCAAGCAAATCCGCGCCGGACGGGTGATGCTTTTGCAAATAACAAACCACCGTCGGGCACGCCGACGACACCAGCACGCGCCCCGGACTCCTGCTCAGCAGCGCCGCCGTCTGCGCTGAAACCTGCTGCGCGCCGAGCGCCGTTTCCGACACGCCCTCAAAGCCGAGTTTTTTTAGTGCGCCGATGATCTGCGCCGGTTTGATTCCGGGAAATTCCGAGACGAATGACGGCGCAAGCGAGACGAGCACCGTTTTCCTTAGCGCCAGCAACTGTCGCGCGTTGGCGAGGTCGTCGCGGACTTTTTTTGCGCCGTTCGGACAAACCTCCACGCAATGACCGCAGACGATGCACAACTCCGGCACGACCGATGCGTAACCGCCTTCGACTTTGATCGCCTTCACCGGACAGTTGCGCACGCATTTGTAACAGTCCTGGCACTCGCGCTTCTCCGTGAAAATGGGATTCAGGTAGTTCATGCGTTTGCCCTCGGCACCAGATGATTGAGCAGGGCGATGATGACGATGGGATCAACCTCGTGGTACATCTTGTTGTTGATCGTGACGTTCGGACCCGACTTGCAATGCCCTTCGCACAGATGCCCCTTGAGCTCGACCGACGGCGGCAGGCTTTGCGTTTTCAAAAAATTCTGGATCACCTCGATATTGCGGCTGTTCCCGCGCGAGAAGCAGGAACTGCCCATGCAAATTGTGATGCTGGTTGCGGGAATTTCAGGCATGGCACAACTCCTTTCCAGTAGAAATTGTTGCGCCAGTTTGGCGCTCGCGCCGCCCCCCCGCGCCGTGCCCAGCGTGACGGCCAATCGCACCCATGCGCACGTTCAAACAGCGATGGCAGGCGTCGCCGCTCTCGGCGATGCACGCCTTGTCAGGATAAATTTCGTAAAGCTTACGGTATTTCAACGGCGTGATGTTCGGCATGAAGACATTCGCGCCACGCTGCAAGCCCAGCTCGCGGCCATTCTTTTTATTGATCGTCGCCAGCGCCGTTGTCGCCGGAATATTTGCATCGGGCCGCGCCAGCCGGGTCAGCGCGACCGCCTTGTAAACCATCAGTTCAGTATTCGGAACTTGTTCGCTGGTTGCCGCCAAATTGTTTTGCTCCCTGTTCCCCAACGGCGTCGCCGGATGTGGAATGAACGGCCCGATGCCAATCATGTCCAGGTCGAGCTCTCGAAAAAGCGCGATGTCGTTCGCCACGCTGGCGTAAGTCTGGCCGGGAATGCCGATCATGACGCCGCTTCCAACTTCAAAACCCAATTCCCGCAACCGCCGCAAAATGGCGATGCGGTCGCACGGTTGATTTCCCAGCGGTGGGTGAATCGCATCGAACAAAGCGCGGTCCGAAGTTTCAAATCGCAGCAGGTAACGATCCGCTCCCGCTTCGCGCCACGCCGCGAGATCGGCGTCGGGACGCTCGCCCAAACTCAGCGTCACCGCCAGCGGCGTCTCGCGTTTGATCCGCCTGACAACTCCCGAGATCGATTCCGCCGAAATGCCGTAATCCTCGCCCGCCTGCAAGACAACGGTGCCGTAGCCAAACTCAACGGCCTGTTGCGCTGCTGCAAAAATCTCGTCCATCGGCATCCGATAACGAGTGAGATGATTATTCCCCGCGCGCAAGCCGCAGTAGGCGCATTGGCGGGCGCAAAAATTCGAGATTTCCACCAGCCCGCGAAGGTGCACTTCATCGCCGACATGAAGTCGGCGCATTTCGTCGGCGCGCCGCCACAATTCCTTCAATCGTTCCGGATCCTCCTCACGGAGCCAGCCATGAATTTCCGTCATGTCCATCGCGTTGCTCATGCAGGCACCACCTTCCTTTTGATCGGCCCGCCATGCAGTGGTGTTCGGTCGGTGAAACCTTTTGTTTTCCGGAAAAAATCGAGTGCCGCCGGGAATGGCTGAAGCGCGCGTTCAAAAATTCCGAGGCTGTAGGCGATGGTCAGTCCGTAGTTGGTGATGGGAACGCCCGCTTGCTGGCAACGCATGATGCGGGCCAGCATTTCGCGCCGGTTCCACATGCATGCGCCACAATGAATGACCAGTTTGTACGGTGAGAGATCATCAGGAAAGTCGCGGCCCTGCACATGCTTGAAATGAATTTTTTCGCCGGTGTATTGCGTCAGCCAGCGCGGAATTTTCACGCGCCCGATGTCCTCGCCGATCGGATGATGCGAGCACGCCTCGGCGATGAGCACCTGGTCGTCGCGCCGTAAAGTTTCGATGGCGAGCGCGCCCTGCACCTGTGCGAGCAGATCGCCTTTGAAACGCGCCATGAGAATGGAAAAACTTGTCATCGGCACTTCTGGTGGTGTGTCGGCTGCCACTTTCAAGAACGCCTGCGAATCGGTGACGACGAGCTTCGGCGGCATTTTGAGCCGCTCCAACGCGTGCCGCAATTCGCGTTCCTTCACGACCATGCAATAGGCGTCGCTGTCGAGCAGGTCGCGAATGGACTGCACCTGCGGCAGAATCAAGCGGCCTTTGGGTGCTTCCTTGTCGATCGGCACGACAAGCACCGCCATCTCGCCGGGGCCGACCAAGTCACCAAGAATGGCCGGGCTGTCGATGAAATCGGGCGGCGCGGAGTCGAGCAGCGCCTGGCGCAATTCAAAAATCCCCGTGCCGAGCGCCGCCGAAGTCCGGACGACACGCGTTTTTTCCTCCGGCGGTTTGTCTGCACTGCCAAAAATTTTGCCCTCCGGTTGTTCTCCCGTCTTGCAATCGATTTTATTTAGCACCACGACCGTCGGGATTTTACGGTGGTTCAACTCGTGCAAGATTTCCGCTTCAAAACTTCCCCATGCACCGGCTTCCGCAACGAGCACTGCCAGGTCTGTGCGGTCCAGCACCTGCCGTGTTTTCTGCACCCGAAGCGCGCCAAGTTCGCCTGTATCGTCGATGCCTGCCGTGTCGATAAATAGGACCGGGCCGAGCGGGAGCAGTTCCATCGGCTTTTCCACGGGATCAGTGGTTGTGCCCGCGACCGGAGAGACAATCGATACCTGCTGATGCACAAGCGCGTTGAGCAGACTCGACTTGCCGACGTTGCGCCGCCCAAAAAAAGCGATGTGCAGGCGCAGGCTTTTAGGTGTGTTTGTCATGGCCGTTCCTTTCCCGCGAGCCCAGGCGACAAACCATCTCCGGGCTGATCAAAACGTCAAATTCGCCTGCGGTAAGCCAGCCTTGCGCAATAACCGTTTCGCGGATGCTGCATTCGTTTTCCGCCGCGAGTTTCATCACCTCGCTCGCGCGCTCATAGCCGAGCACGGGCAGCAGGGCCGTCACCGCCGCCGTGGAATTTTCCACTTTTTTGCGGCAGCGCGCTTCATTGGCTTCGATCCCTTCAACGCAGTGGCGGCGCAGAATGTCATCCGCGCGCGCGAGCAAATCCATGCTTTCCAGCAAACAATTGGCGACGAGCGGGAGAAACGGATTCAGTTCCAGGTTTCCAGCCGCGCAGGCCATCGCAATCGTCGTGTCGTGGCCCATCACCAACATTGCCACCTGGCTCACCGCCTCGGGAATCACCGGGTTCACCTTGCCCGGCATGATCGAAGAACCGGCTTGCCGCGCGGGCAGGCGGATTTCACCGAGCCCCGCTTCGGGTCCCGATGACAGCAACCGCAGGTCAGTGGAGATTTTCAGCAGCGAAACGGCATGCGCCTTGAGAATGCCGGACACTTCGACAAACACGTCCGCGTTTTGTGTGGCGTCCATGAGATTTTCCGCGCGCGCAAAACCGATGCCCGTCAGCTCGCGCAAATAGTCCACCACGAGAAAAATATATTTTTGCGGCGCGGCAACGCCGGTGCCGATGGCGGTGCCCCCGAGGTTCACGACGCGCATCCGCTCCTCGCACTTGTAGATGCGCCAGCGGTCGCGGTTGATCGCTTCCGCATAAGCGCTCATCTCTCGGCCCAGCGTTGTCAGCACGGCGTCCTGAAGCTGCGTGCGCCCGACCTTGACGACGTGCGCGAATTTTTTCTCCGCCGACTGAAAGGCTTCTTGAAGCGCCAGGACATTTTCTTCGAGCGTGCGCAGCAGGTAAATCACCGCGAGCCGCAGGGCAGTCGGATAGGTGTCGTTCGTGGACTGATGCAGATTCAAATCATCCAGCGGCGAGACGCGATCCCACGCGCCGTGAGGGCAACCGAGCAGTTCCAGCGCGCGATTGGCCAGCACTTCGTTTACGTTCATGTTCGTGCTGGTGCCCGCGCCGCCCTGCAACGCATCCACCACGATATGCTCGGTCATCTGCCCTTCGGCGAGTTCGCGGCAGGCGCGGAGGATGGCCTTTGCCTTCGCGGGATCATCCGCCCACGCGCCCAGCGCATGATTCGTCAGCGCGCACGCGAGTTTCACGGTGCCATAGGCGCAGGCGAGTTCTCGATGGACCGGACGCCGCGCAATTGGAAAATTTTCCAGCGCCCGCGCCGTGTGAACACCATGCATCGCTGCCGCGGAAACCGGCAATTCCCCGAGAAAATCCCGGTCGATGCGCAAGGCGGCGTTCATGGCGGATTAGACGAACACGTCGCGCTCGTTATTGCGCACGCGCCCGACGAGTTCGCGCGCGGTCGTGCCGACGGTGCCGGGCATCGTGGCAAGTTCGTTGTCGACCAGTTTTTCACCGATCTTTCGGGTGTCGGGCGAGGCGTAGCCCATCAGGTATTCCATGCAGCTCGACAACGCATTCGGGCTGCAATGTTCCTTGATCAAGCCGGGCTTGGCCAAATCCATGAAATCGGCACCCGTGCGGCCCAACCGATAGCAGGCGGTGCAAAACGACGGCGTGTAGCCGAGCGTCGCGACGTCGCGTACGACCTCGTCGAGCGAACGATGGTCGCCGAGTTGAAACTGTTCCTCGTCATGAGCGTCGGCGAGTTCCGCATAGCCGCCGGGATTGGAACGGCTGCCAGCGGAAATCTGCGACACGCCCAGCGCGAAAGTCGCGCGGCGGGTGTTCGCGTTTTCGCGGGTCGACATGATGATGCCCGTGTAAGGAACGGCCAGCCGCAGGATAGCGACAATCTTTTTGAAATTCGCGTGCGACACGGCGCTCGGCGGTTGCTTGGCCATCTCGGAACCGACCGCTGGTTCGATGCGCGGCACGCTGAGCGTGTGCGGCCCGACCCCGAATTCCTCCTCGAGATGCGCGATATGCTGCTGCAACGCGAGCATTTCAAACTTCCAGTCGTAAAGCCCGAACAGCACACCGATGCCGACGTCGTCAATGCCGGCTTCCATGGCGCGGTCCATCACCGTCACGCGCCAGTCGTAATCCTTCTTGGCGCCGGCGGTGTGGATTTTTGAATAGGTCTCGCGGTGATAGGTTTCCTGGAACAACTGATAGGTGCCGATGTGGGCGTCCTTGAGCTGCCGGAACTGGTCGACCGTCAGCGGCGCGATGTTCACGTTCACGCGGCGGATTTCACCGCGATCGCTCTTCGTCTTGTAAATCGTATCAATCGCCTTCAGGACATAGTTGAAACCTTCCTTCGGATACTCCTCGCCGGAGACGAGCAGCAGGCGCTTGTGGCCCTGGTTGATGAGGATTTTTACCTCGGCGGCGATTTCCTCCTGCGTCAGCACACGGCGATGCAATTCCGTGTTGCCGGCGCGGAAGGCGCAGTAGGAGCACTCGTTTTTGCACAGGTTGGAAATGTAGAGCGGCGCGAACAGCACCAGTCGGTTGCCGTAAATCTCGTTTTTGACGAAGCGCGCCGCGGCGTACATTTCATCGAGCAGCGCCCAGTCCTGAATTTCCATCAGCACGGCGACATCGTTTATGTCGAGGCCCTGCATCTGGCGCGCCTTGGCGAGAACTTCGCGCACCCGACCCGCGCCGGGCCGCGAGGCGTCCGCAAGCGCTTTGGCGATTTTCGCCTCGTTGATGAATGTGGTCGTTTTTTTGCGAAGTATCGTATTCATGATTACCTTTCCTGTTTTTCCTTCAGTTTCTTGAGAAGTTCCGTCCGGGCGGCCTGCGTGGTGCATTGCTGAATTTTCTTTCCGTCCACGCTCACCGTCGGACCCTGGTCGCACTTTTCAAAGCAGAACGAAGCGGAAACATCCACCTGGTCCTGCAAATTGTCCCGCTGCACGTCGTCGATCAGGTCGTGAACGATGTTCTGCGAACCTTTCAGAAAGCAGTTCGTGCCCGTGCAGACATTGACCTTGATCTTTTCAGCCGCTGGGCCGTCGCCCAGTTCGATCGTTTCGTCCAAGATGCGGCGGCGATTTTGATAATGCGTGTGGAGCAGGCGATGGGCGTTCTGGCCGCCGATTTCGCCGAGGTGCCGCTGGTAACATTCCGTGACGAAATGATTTTCCTGCGACTTGTGCAGCTCCATGTTTTTATCCACGTCGTAAAGGCCCTTCGCGCGCAGTTTGCGGATGTCCGTGTCGCGCGACACCGGTTGGCCCGCGCCGCCGATGCAGCCGCCGGGGCATGCCATCACCTCGATGAGATCGAGATCGCATTTGCCGCGTCGCGCTTTTTCCGCGAGCGTCCGCGCGTTTTTCAATCCGTGGACGATTCCAAGCTTCAGAACAATGCCGTCGACCGGCACTTCGACGATGCGCAATCCGTCTTCGCCGCGAACAGAATGGAAGTCGGGATTCACCAGCTTTTTGCCGGTGACTTTTTCCGAGGCGTAGCGCAGCACCGCTTCGCTGACACCGCCGGAATTGCCAAAAATCACGCCGGCGCCGGTTTTGAAACCCATCGGCATGTCGAACGATTCCGGCTGCAATTTCGTGAAGCGCAAACCGGCTTCCTCAATCATGAGCCCAAGTTCCTGCGTGGTGAGAACATGGTCCACCTCGGCGATGCCGTCCTTGGCGAACTCGGGCCGCTTGGCCTCAAACTTCTTTGCCGTGCACGGCATGATCGAAACCATCACGATGTTTTTCTTTTCCACGCCGAGTTCGGCCGGCATGAGTTCCTTGCATAACGCGCCGAGCATTTGCTGGGGCGATTTGCAGGTGGAAAGGTTCGGCAGCAGTTCGGGGAAATACTGCTCGGCGAATTTCACCCAGCCCGGGCAGCAGCTCGTGAAAAGCGGCAGTTTTCCGCCCTTGGTCTTGCGGTTCAAAAATTCATTCGCTTCTTCGATCACCGTAAGGTCCGCGCTGAACGAAGTATCAAAGACGCGATCAAAGCCGAGCCGTTTCAGCGCAGCGACCATCTGGCCGCGCGTCGATTCGCCGGGAGGCATTCCAAACAATTCGCCAATGGCGACGCGCACCGCGGGCGCGATCTGCGCAATGACGGTTTTCGTCGGGTCGCTCAACGCTTTCCACACCTCATCAATTTCTGATTTCGGCGTGAGCGCGCCGGTCGGGCAGACGGCGGCGCACTGTCCGCAGTTGATGCATTCGCCTTCGCCCAAGTCCTTGCCGAAGGCGGGCAGTACCGCCGTGTCGTGGCCGCGATAGGCAAAATCAATCGCGCCGATGCCCTGGATTTCCGCGCAGAACCGCACGCAATCGCCGCAGAGCACGCACTTGTTCGGGTCGCGCACGAGCGAGAGCGAGGAGCGGTCGACTTTCGACGGTTCATGCACAGGCTTGAAACGGACTTCCTTGATGCCGAGCTTGCGCGCGACGTCCTGCAACTGGCAGGCGGAGCTTTTCGCGCACGTCGTGCATTCGCGCTCGTGATTGGCGAGGAGCAGCTCGACGGAAATTTTGCGAATCTCGCGGATTTCCTCGGTCTGCGTGCGGATTTTCAAGCCCGGTTCGGGCGGCGTCGAGCAGGAGCTCTGGATGCCGCGACCGGCGATGTCGACCAGGCACAACCGGCACGCGCCGTAGACGCTCAAGTCGGAATGATAACAAAATGTTGGCAGATCAATGTCGGCCTTGCGGATCAATTCCAGCAGATTCCGTTCGCCGTTGATCGGCACTTCGATTCCGTCAATATGTAATGTTTTAGCTGTTGTTGCAGTAGCGCTCATTGGATTTTCAGTTCAAGTTTTTCGTTTGATTTCACACGCCGACGACGGCCTCCAGTTTGCAGGTGTCGGCGCAGGCGCCGCACACGATGCATTTGGCTTGGTCAATGACGTGCGGTTTCTTCTTTTCGCCGGTGATAGCACCGACGGGACATTTCTTTGCGCAGGCCGTGCAGCCTTTGCATTTGGCCGGGTCGATGCTCGGTTTCGCAAGGGCCTTGCACTGGCCGGTCGGACAATGCTTGTGGAAAACGTGCGCGTCGTATTCGTGGCGGAAGTAGCGCAGCGTTGAAAGCACCGGATTCGGCGCGGTCTTGCCGAGGCCGCATAACGAGCCTTTCTGCACCGCGAGCGCCAGCTTTTCCATCAGCACGAGCGTTTCGCCGGTGGCGCGGCCTTCGATGATGTCATCGAGCATCGCCAGCAACTGGCGCGTGCCTTCGCGGCACAACACGCATTTGCCGCAGCTTTCGCGCTGGGTGAAGTCCATGAAAAAACGCGCGATACTGACCATGCACGTCTTTTCGTTCATGGCCACCAGCCCGCCGGAGCCGACCATCGCGCCGACGCTGCGAAGCGAATCGTAATCGAGCGGCAGATCCAGATGTTCCTGCGTCAGACAGCCGCCGGACGGACCGCCGATTTGCACAGCCTTGAAACCGTTCGGCTTCACCTTGCCGCGCCGGTCGGTGATGCCGCCGCCGATGTTCAGAACGACTTCGCGCAGGGTCGTGCCGAAGGGCACCTCGACCAGGCCGGTGTTGGCGACGTGGCCGGTAAGCGCAAAAGTTTTCGTGCCCGGCGAAGCTGGCGAACCGAGTTCACGGAATGTGTCCGCGCCCTGGTTGATGATGCGCACAACATGGGCCAACGTCTCAACGTTATTGATGATCGTCGGCTTGCCCCACAAGCCGCTCTGCGCCGGGAATGGCGGCTTGGGCCGCGGCATTCCGCGCTGGCCTTCAATCGAGGCGATCATCGCGGTTTCCTCACCGCAGACAAACGCGCCCGCGCCTTCCATCACCTCGCAATTCAGGCTCTGGCCCGAGCCGAAAATATTGTCGCCGAGAAAGCCCATTTTCTGCGCGTCCTCGACCGCGCGCTTCATGCGCGCCACTGCCAGGGGATATTCCGTGCGGACATAAATCAGCGTTTCATCCGCGCCAATCGCTCGTGCGGCAATCATCAGGCCTTCGAGCACACTGTGCGGATTGCCCTCCATCACGCTGCGGTTCATGAACGCGCCGGGATCGCCTTCGTCGGCGTTGCAAATCACATATTTTTTGGCGCTCTTCTGCACGCGGGCCGCTTCCCATTTGCGACCGGTCGGAAAGCCGCCGCCGCCCCGCCCTCGCAGGCCCGACTTCAAAATTTCGGAGACGATTTCTTCCTGCGTCATTTCCAGAACGGCTTTTTTCGCCGCCTTGTAACCGCCGTGATAGAGATATTCCTGAATCTCCTCAGGGTCGATCACGCCGCATTCCTTCAGCACGAACCGCTGCTGGCGCTGGTAAAACGGAATGTCATCAATGCCCTTGCAATGTGTCTTCGTTGCGGGGTCAACGTAGAGCAGCCGGTCGATGACCTCGTTGCCGACAAGCGTCTTGCTGACGATTTCAGGAACGTCCCCAACTTTGACTTTATTATAGAGGATTCCATCCGGCAAAATCGTGACCAGCGGCCCCATCTGGCAGAAGCCTTGGCAGCCACTCTTGTTCAGCCGTAAATCGTGCGCCGATTGCTCCGCCTTAAATTCCGTGGTCACGCTGATGCCCGCCGCAGTGATCTGCTCGGCGAAGGCCTGCACGACCTCGTAGCTGCCGTTTGCCACGCAGCCTGTGCCGGCGCAAACGATGACCCGGCGCTGGGTTTTTGCGCCATTGCCGCCCGCCATATCCGAAATGTTTAAAATACGAGTGCTCATTATGATTGTTCGCTTGAAATGATTCCTTCGATGATTTCCACGCCGCTTTCGGGCGTCATTTGTCCGTGCGCCTGGCCATCCACGACCACCACCGGCGCAAGGCCGCACGCACCGAGGCACGCGACCGTTTCAACAGTAAAAAGCATGTCGCCGGTGGTCGTCTGCTTGCCGTCCAGCTTGAGCCGCTTGCGGATGGCGTCGAGAATCGGCACCGAATCCTTTACGTGACACGCCGTGCCGTCGCACAGGCGGATGAGATGCTTGCCCTTGGGCTCAATCGCGAAGTGCGAATAGAACGTGGCCACGCCGTAGACGCGCGCCGGTGAGACGTCGAGCACCATGGCCACATAGGTCAGGACCTCCTTCGGCAGATACCGGTATTCCTCCTGAACGGCCTGGAGAATGGGCACCAGCCGCGAGGGTTTTCGTCCGTATTTTTCCAAAATGGCAGAAACTTTCATAAATTTTCTGCCGTTACTGTCGGGTTTTATTTGAGTACGCATGAGTGTTGGGTTGTGGTCAATTTCGAAGCGCCGCAGTTGCGGCAGGCTTGGTCTTCAATTCAGGTTTCGACTGGCTTTTTTCAAGAGCTGCAAAAAGTTTTTGGGAAAGCATCGCCAGCGAACAATAGAGGTCCTCGTTGTGGACGATGACGTGTTCCGGCGTGCGCAGGCGGATGGGCGCAAAATTCCAGATCGCGCGAATGCCGCCCTCAACCATCAGATCCGCCACGGCCTGGGCTTCCGATGCCGGTACAGTAATGATGCCGATAAGGATGTGCATCCGCTGTGCGAGATTGGGCAGCTTTTCCAGCGGCAGCACGTGCTTGCCGTGAATGCGTGTGCTGATTTTTGACGGGTCCATATCAAAGGCGGCCACGACCTTCAACCCGCATTGCTCAAACTTGCGATAGCCAAGCAGCGCCGAACCCATGCTGCCAGCCCCGACGAGGTAGGCGTCGTTAATATTGTTCCAGCCGAGAAACTGCTCCAATTTCTCGACCACGGTGGCCAGCACATAGCCGATGCGGGGACGCCCAACGATGGCGACGGCCTCAAAATCCTTCCGAATTTGCGTCGGGTCCAGGTCCAATTCCAACCCAATTTCGGTGCAGGAAACAAACTCCCGCTTCGTCGTCTGTAAATCCTTTAAAAACCGATGATACAGCGGCAGTCGCCGCAGGGTCGGCTCCGGAACGGTTTTTGAGAGTTTGACTTTCATGGGTGGCGTTTGCGCTTCAGTGATTTAATCGAGATATTATTATCAATAAGAATATCTCTATACTGATTCAAATCGCATTAACGTCAATGCTGTTTTATCGGAAAGCATCACTTAGTAGAACGGCAAATACTCTTATAAGATATATGTAACAAATTGGTAATAGGTAACATGCAAATAATATGGATTTCTGGATAAAATTATACCGATATCTTTGTAGCGGTATTTTGATAACGATACAAAAAAAGCGATAATGCGAACAACAAGAGCCAATGCGTTCTTGATATATCGGATGTTCAGCTATAATCCTGTGAACTGGCCGTTCAAGCCAATCTGAGTTTCGCAACATTCCGTACCCAAAAATCGAGAAAATTTTCCTGCGCGCTTATGAAGGAAAAGACTGATTCCAAAGACGAGAGTCTCCGGTCGCCTTCCGCTGCCGAACACCGGAAAAGCGATTTGCCGCCCGCTCCCACCGAAACGGAAAGCGAGCCCAAACCGGGTTTGTCCTGCCTGAAACGCTTCCCCTCCTATTTGCAACTGCTGCGCGTCTTGCAGGCGGAGGGAGAGGAATTCGTCTCCGGCACCGTGCTCGCCAGCGTCCATTATTTAGAGCCGGTCATCGTGCGAAAAGACCTGGCCATTACCGGGATTACCGGCACGCCGCGCGTCGGGTTCCGGGTGAATGAGTTGATCACGGCCATCGAGCGTTTTCTTGGTTGGGACGCCCAGACCAAGGCGATTCTGGTCGGCGTGGGCAATCTCGGTACCGCGCTGCTGGGCTATCGCGGGTTTGAAAATTATGGACTTCGCATCGTCGCCGCGTTTGATGTCGATCCCAAAAAAATTGGGAAGGTCGTCCACGGCTGCAAGGTGCAACCGCTGGCGCAACTTGGCGCGTTTGTTCGTCGCGGCGAAATCAAGCTGGGGGTGGTGACTGTGCCGGCTGCCGTGGCGCAGGAAACCGTCGACTTGATGGTCCAGGCCGGCATTCGGGGCATCTGGCATTTCACCTCCGTCAAACTGAAAGTCCCCGACAACGTCGTGGCCCAAAAGGAAGACCTGGCCGAAGGGCTGGCCGTCATTTCTCACCGCCTGCGTCATGTGCTGACGAGTCCTGTTCCGCCGGGCGGTAAATGAAGCGTGCACCCGTCGAGATTTGAACTCGAAACCTCTTCCTTCGGAGGGAAGCGCTCTATCCAGTTGAGCTACGGGTGCGTTCGCATTCGGGTCTTCGGAAGAAGACCGATGAGGGGGAAAGTGTAACGAAATCGGCCGTTCTCGGCTACTGGAAAGTCCTGTGGGCAGCGGCTAATGCGCGGCTGGGGCCGGGTCGGGCGGAGGAGCAAGACCGCCGGACTGTGCGGACGAGTTGCCCATGATGGGCCCCGAGGGCGTGTCGGCAGTGGGTTCAGACGGCGGTTGCTGGACTGGGCCCGAAGTCGATGGCGCGGCAGCCGGTGAGGGCGCTTGCGGAGCAGGCTCCTGCGGCGGCGGTGGCTGGCTGGCGACGGAGGGCTGGGAAGGCGCGCCCGGCGCGGTAATATGCGTCTTCGCCATATCCACAACGGCCAGAATATGGCCCTGCGGGCCGGGTTGGATCAGCAAGCGAAGGTTGTAGGGGCCGTTGGAACCCAGGGGCCGGGCACGGAAGATGAAGGGAGGCCCCGGACGGCGGTCATCGTCGCCGGGAAACTTGGCGGTGCCGGTGTCTTTCACATCGAATCTCGATTCGACGTACTGGAGCAAGCCGGGCTGCATGCGCAGGATGGGCTTGGCGTCGTCGTCAAAATCGGGATTGGCATCGGCCCACGCAGCAAGAGGGGCCGCAAAAAAAATCAGAAGGAGGGCCGAGGAAAACGAGATCACGCCATGTTTCATATCCCATTAGACGCAACAGGGTGAAGAATAGCTTCAAACAAATAGCTTCAAATTAAGCCAGCATTGCGGCTGCCGAGGAGATTTCAAGGATCTCGTTGGTGATCGCGGCCTGGCGAGCCTTATTATATTCCAAGGTTAAATCTTTAACGAGTTGCTTCGCGTTGTCCGTCGCGCTCTTCATGGCCACCATTCGGGCGCTGTGCTCCGAGGCGCGCGATTCGAGGATTTTTTCGTAAAGCTCGAGGTGAACGTAAAAAGGCAACAGCTTGCCGAGCAAATCCTGGACTTCGGGTTCAAAATTGTAGGAGACGGGCGGATTCGGATTATCAGGATTCCTTTCCGCCAGTTCGGCATGCTTGGCTTCGCCCAAGGCCTTGGCGACGGCGAGCGTTTCGGCCCCGATGGGTACCAGCGGAAAACGGGTCGGAATTTGCGAGAGCGTATTGACGAAGCGGTTGTAATAAATTTCCACCGTATCGAACTGGTTTTCCTCGTATTTCTGGAGCAGGAACCGGCTGATCGTTTTGCTTTCGGAAAAAGTGGGGCTGTCCTTCAATTCAAAATCGGCGAGCAGATTTTTTTTCAGGCGCACAAGCGTCTGGCGCCCCTTGCGTCCGACGCTGATGTAAACCTTGCTGGGATCGTCGTTGCGGAGCACATCGCGCAGCAAGTTGGTGTTGAGCGGCCCGCAGAGCCCCTTTTCCGTGGTAAGGACGATCACGGCTGTCTTTCCGCTTTTGTTGCGCTTTTTGAGAAGAGGATGGCTGACTTCGTTCGGGGCGATGCCCGCGTAGATATGCGCGGCCATGTCATCGAGGCGGCTGGCGTAAGGGCGCAGGGCGATGGCGGCGAGTTGCGCGCGGCGCATTTTGGTGGCGGCCACCATTTGCATCGCTTTGGTGATCTGGGCGGTGTTTTTGACCGACTTGATGCGTCGGCGGATGTCGCGAAGATTGGCCATGGGAGGGGAAGCTTAGAACGTAGAACGAAGAACGTAGAACTTGGAGGTTGGAACGATTTTCATACTTCTAAGTTCTGCGTTCTCAGTTCTTAGTTTCTTAGGCGTAGGTTTCAGCAAATTGGGTCACGCAGGTTTTCAGCTGGGTTGTGATACTCTCATCGAAGGCCGCCTTTTCACGAAGTTCGGCGAGGAGCTTCTCCTGCCGCGTGGTGAGAAATTCGGCGAGCTTGGTCTGGAAGTCCTTGACCTTGTCGATGGGAATGTTGTCGAAGAAATTATTTTGCACCGCCCAAAGAATGGCGGCCTGAAGCGCAACCGGCACGGGTTGGTAATTTTTCTGGTTGAAGACCTCGACGACGCGCGCGCCGCGACCGAGCTTGGCCTGGGTCTTGGCGTCGAGATCAGAGCCGAATTGGGCGAAGGCGGCCAGTTCGCGGTACTGGGCAAGGTCGCCCTTGATCTTCCCGGCGACCTGTTTCATCGCCTTGATCTGCGCGGCGCTGCCGACGCGCGAGACGGAAAGCCCGACCGAAATTGCGGGGCGGATGCCCTGGTAGAAGAGATCGGTTTCGAGATAAATCTGCCCGTCCGTAATCGAAATGACGTTGGTCGGGATGTAAGCGGAGACGTCGCCGGCCTGCGTTTCGATGATCGGCAGCGCCGTGAGCGAGCCGTTGCCATATTTCTCGCCGAGACGCGCCGCGCGTTCCAGCAGGCGGGAGTGGAGATAAAACACGTCGCCGGGATAGGCTTCGCGGCCCGAGGGGCGCTTCAGGATGAGGGAAATCTGGCGATACGCCACGGCGTGCTTGGAAAGATCGTCGTAGATGATGAGCGCGTCCATGCCGTTGTCCATGAACCATTCGCCCATCGCGCAACCGGAGAACGGCGCGAGGTACTGGCTGGTGGCCGAATCGGAGGCGGTGGCCGAAACAATGATGGTGTAGGCGAGGGAGTTGGTGGCGTTGAGGGTATCAATGACGCGCGCGACGTTGGCGTTTTTCTGGCCGATGGCGACGTAGATGCAGTAGAGGGGCCGGAAGCCGGGCTGGCCTTCGTTTTTGTGATTGATGCGCGCTTGGTTAATGATGGTGTCGATGGCGATGGTCGTCTTGCCCGTCGCGCGGTCGCCGATGATCAACTCACGCTGGCCGCGGCCAATCGGGATCATCGCGTCGATGGCGGTGATGCCCGTCTGGATGGGCTGGGAGACTGATTTGCGTGCGATGATGCCGGGCGCGAGCTTCTCCACCGGGTAGAAGAGGTCACTCTTAATGTCGCCTTTTCCATCAATGGGTTTTCCCAGGGCGTCGACGACGCGGCCAAGGAGGCCCTTGCCGACGGGCACCTGAAGAAGGTTGCCGGTGGTGCGGACTTCGTCGCCTTCCTTGATCTTGGAAAAGTCGCCGATGATGATCGCGCCGACTTCAGTCTCTTCGAGATTAAGCGCGATGCCGATGACGCCGCCGGGGAATTCGAGCATTTCGTTGAGCGCCGCGCCCGAGAGGCCTTCGATTTTGGCGACGCCGTCGGATATTTCGCGAACGGTGCCGATGTTGGTTTGAGCGATGTCCGTTTTAAGGGAGACGATTTGCGCTTTGATTTCTTCGAGGAGGGTGCTCATGGGGAGGTGGGGGAAACGAAGAACGTAGAGTTTGGAGCTAAGAACTGAAAGGCAGTTCCAGTGACCATGCTCAGCGTTTTCGGTTCATTTCATTCGTTCTTAGTTCTAAGTTCTCAGTTCTACGTTTAGGAAAGGGCTTGCTTGAGGCGTTGGAGGCGTCCGCTAAGGGAGCCGTCCCAGATGTTGTTCCCGCGCCGGATCCGAAGGCCGCCCAGGAGCGAGGGGTTTTCTGCGTAAGAGGTGCTGGCGGCGGGGCCGTAATGTTGTTCGAGGCTGGCGAAGACGCTTGCGCCGCTGTCGGCGAGAGGCGTGGCGCTTTCGACCCGCACGGTGTTTTCATTGATGGCCAACTCGACGAGCCGGTAGAGATAGCTGAGCACGGCAAGGTAATTGCGGGGTTTCGCGTTGATGAGGAGTTGGACAATCTCGCGAAGGCCCTGCTCGTCGAGGGAGCCATTGGCGCCCCGGCACGCGCGAAAGTATCTCTTGGCGCTTTGGCGTGAATGGCGGTCGATTTTCATGGGGACGAGGTTGGTTCCGGGGAAGGGCTAGTTGTTTTCCGCGCCGAGCTGACGCAGCGTTTCGGAGTTCAGGCGGGACTGGTCTTCCGGGGTCAATACTTTGCCCGAGACCTTTTCGGTCGTCTGGATCACGAGTTCGCCGACGTGCCGCTTGAGTTCCTCCATCAGGCGGTTGCGTTCGAGAACGGCGGCTTCGTGGGCATTTTTGATGATGTCCTCGGCCTGCCGGGTGGCTTCCTTGGCGCGCTGTTCGGTCACGACCGCCGCGCTCTTCTCGGCTTCGGCAATGATGCTGTTCGCCTTTTCGCCGGCTTTCTGGATGATGCTCAGCCGGGTTGCCTCGGCATCGGCGAGGTTCTTTTTGATTTGCTCGGCGTTGGCCATGGCCTCCTCGATCGTCCTGCGGCGCTGTTCGAGGATGTCCCGGACCGGCTTGTAGGCGAATTTTTGCAGAGTTGCCGCGACGATGAGGAACGCAATGATCTGCGAAATAAGATGCTGGTAGCTGAAGCCAGTCTTCTCTCCGATGTCCTCGAGATTTTGGATCGGACCCCAGGCTGGGGCCGCTTGAGCCACTTGGGCCAGGATGTCTAGAGCAATCACGTGATGTTAAGTTGACAGCTCCGCCCATTTTTGGACGGACGGGGCATGAAGGTTATTTCGAGAACAGGAATGCGACGAGGATGAACGTTCCTTCCGACAAACCAATCGCGAGAATGGTCATCGTCATGATTTGTCCCATCGCGCCGGGATTGCGTCCGACGGCCTGGGAAGCTCCGCCTCCGACCACGCCGATGCCGATGGCTGCGCCTGCGGCGGCCACGCCGACGCCAATATTACCGACCAAGTCTGCGAAGAGATGCATGTTCATGTTCCTTTGATTTTTATGTTGTTGTTCCGGCGTTCCCGTGATGCCACGGGTTCAAACGCCAAATTTTTTAATGTCCTGCCGCCTCCTCTTCCGAGGGTGAGTGGTCGTCCGTGTTGCACATGACGCCGGTGAAGACCGCCGTGAGAATGCAAAAAACGAACGCCTGGATGAAGGCGACGAGAAGCTCGAAAAAGTAAAATGGAACCAGCAGCAGAAAAGCGAAATGGGGAGCCAGTTTATAAACCGAATCGAGGAGGTATTCACCGCCGTAGATATTGCCGTAAAGCCGGAAAGTGAAGGCGAGCGGGCGGATGACCACGATGGAAATCACCTCAATGATGCCGACAAGAAAAAAGATGACGTGAAACGCGAAATTGGCGGCTGGGTTGGCAAGGGTGACCTTGGAGCCGAAGAGGTGAGAAATGAACCCGAAGAGGCCGAGGCTCGCAAACGCCCAGTAAAACCAAAGAAAAAAGAAGACCGCAGCCATGGCCGCCGTCATGTTGACATCGGCGTTCGCGCCGCGGAGAAAGGGTTCGGTGACATGGAAGTCCCAGCCGCTGCCCTGCCCCGCTCCGAATGTGCCGACGCCGGGGAAAAGGGAGATGATGTTACAACCGAGGATGAAAACAAAGATGCTGGCAAAGAACCAGAAGGTGCGGGTCATCATCGTGTGGCCAAGGATGCTTTCGAGGAGATTGCTGAGACATTCGACCACCCATTCGACGAAATTCTGCATGCCGCTCGGGATCAGCTTCGGAGCGCGCATGGCGGTTTGCGCCACCGCGATGACGATAATTGCCGTGATGAGGGCGACGATCATGGAACTCGTGACCGTAAAGTTCACGCCGGGAACCGTGAAAACCGTATCCGGTTTCATGGAAAGCCCTTCTTCGGCAAATATGGGGTGAACAAGACTCATTTTAGATCAAAAAACAAGAGGTGATATCATTGCGGGAAAGCAGCTTAAGGCAAGAACAAGATTGCGGAAATTTTCACAAACCACCATTAGAACAAATCGGATTTTGGATGTCGAGTATCCATCTCCAACCTATCGGCAGCATGAGCTCCCGGCTTTATCAAAACGTCACGGTGTCAAAAGGTTGCGCAGCAGACACGACAGAGATTTCTGCGAGGGGCTCTCTTTTAGAAGCCCGTCATCTTGAGCTTTATTTACAATTGGAACGCTACCCCAGCCTTGCCCTCTTTTGAGGGCACGCCCTAGCATGGCCCCGATGAACATCCTTATCATCGACGATGATCTTGGCATCCGGGAGACGCTCGGCATGGCCCTGGAAACCCTGGGCCATAAGGTGGAGAGGGTGGTCAACCGCGCGGCGGCGGAGAAAAAACTCAAGGCGGAGACCTTCGAGGTGGCCTTTTTGGACGTCCGGCTGGGGGCCGAAAACGGGCTCGATTTGCTGCCCGACCTCCTGCGGCTCTCGCCCCGGCTGGCGATCATCGTTATCACCGCCTATGCGTCGATTGAAACGGCCGTCACCGCCATCCAACGCGGCGCTTTCGATTACCTGCCCAAGCCGTTCAAGCCCGCGCAGATTGCCCAGCTCATCGACCGCGTCGCCCAAACGCGCCGCCTCGAAGCCCGCATCTCCGAGCTCGAAGCCCGCCTCGTCAATCCCGGGATGGATGTCGAGCTCGAATCAACATCCGACCCGGCCACGCGGCAGTTGCTCGACGTGGTGAAAAAAGGCGCGTCGAGCAACGCGACGGTACTCATTCACGGCGAAAGCGGCACGGGTAAGAGTGTACTGGCCCGCCAGATTCATCAGTGGAGTCCGCGCGCCAGGGAGCCGTTCGTCACCGTCAGCTGTCCGAGCCTTTCACGCGAACTTCTCGAGAGCGAGCTTTTCGGCCACATCAAGGGGAGCTTCACCGGGGCCGTCGCCACGACGTGGGGCAAGGTCGCCTCGGCGGACCGCGGCACGCTTTTTCTCGACGAGATCGGCGAGCTGCCGCTGGAGGTCCAGCCCAAGCTGCTACGGCTGCTCCAGGAGAGGACCTACGAGCGCGTCGGCGAATCAAAAATCCACATGGCCGACGTGCGCGTCATTGCCGCGACGAACCGCGATCTCAAGCAGGCGGTCGCGTCGGGCGCTTTTCGCGAGGACCTGCTCTATCGGCTCGATGTCTTTTCGCTGCGCATGCCGGCGCTCCGCGAAAGGCCCAACGATATTCTCGCCATTGCCGAAAGCCAGCTCCGGCAATTGTCGCACGAGGCCGGGAAGAACATCACCGGATTTACGGACGCCGCCCGCGTCATGCTGCAGCGCCACGCTTGGCCGGGGAATATCCGCGAGCTGCGCAACACGATTGAGCGCGCCACCATCCTCTGCGCGGGCGACGTGCTCGACGTCCGGGATTTCCCCCCGACTCTCACCGAGACTTCAGGTACAACGCCCTTTCTCGGCGGCGAATATTCGACCGAAGAAATCGAAGCCGAACACATCCGCCAAGTCCTCGCCCGTAAGACCAGCATTCAAGAAGCCGCGCAAGTTTTGAAGATGGACCGCTCGACGCTCTTGCGGAAGCGGAAGAGTTTGAATTTGTAAGGGTAGACCGCCGCTGGCCCAGCGGCGGTGTCGCGTGAGCGACTCAGAAAAAAGATTGTCATCCCGAGCTTGTCGAGGGATCTCTAACTATTATCCTCCTCGTTCCCAAGTTGTACTTGGGAACGCAAGTGTCCCCGCAACTTCGGGTTGCTTCAGCCTGGGAGAAGCACAGCTTCGCCGACAAGTCCATTCCCAAGTACAACTTGGGAATGAGGGGAAAGGGTTTCAACGCGGTCAACATCTTGCAAGGTTGCTCATCCATCAGTACCATTAATCCGTTGGAGTTGATCTATGGCGACGCGGACTAAAACCTTTGATGCCGTGGCCGAATCGCGCAAGTGGCGCGAAGAGACTGGTGCGTTGTTGGCGACCATGACGCAGGCCGAGCGGATCGAGTTCCTCAATCGACGAATTTCCGACTTTCCTAAAACCCGGGCCAAAGCCAAGCATCGGAAATCGGCCACGGTATCCTGATCCGAGAGCTTCCTCGGGGTTTTTTCATGTGAGTCCACGATGGGGCAAAATCCCCCACGTTTTCTGCCCCATGGTGTAAAATCCCCGATTACGGGCGCGGCAAATCATCTTTTCATCCGCCATAAGCTGCTTATTGTAAATGGATTGCAGATCAATCGTTAAGCTCGGCACAACGCCAGCTATATAGGAAAAGGGGAATCATTATGACGCTTAATCGCCGCCTGCTTCTGGGCATCTCGCCTTTGCTGGTCATCTTTCTTGCGGTGGGCATTTACGCCATCTACCTGTTCACCCGGCTGGGCGGGGCCATCGACGTCTCGTTGCGCGAAAATTACCAGAGCGTCGTCGCGTCCCAAAACATGAAGGAAGCGGCGGAGCGGATGGATGCGGGGCTGCTCTTCGCGTTGGGCGGCGAGGAGGCGAGGGGGCGGGCGCTTTTCCAGCAATACGTTCCCGTTTTTGAGAAGAATTCGGATGCCGAGGCGCACAACATCACGCTGCCCAGCGAAGGCGACCTGGAGGAAAAAGTCCAGCGCCTCCACGCCAACTATCTCGATCTCGCGAACAAGTTCTTCGCCCTTCCGCCCACCGATCAGGCGCGGCGCGCGCTCTACCTGAACGAATTGCAGCCCCGTTTCACGGAACTGACGCAGACCGCCAATCAGATTTTGGAGATCAACCAGCAAAACATGGTCAAGGCCAACCACGATGCGCGTCTTCTCAGCGGCGCTTCATCGAAATGCATGGTGGTCGCCATGGCCGTGGGCTTCGTTAGCGCGGCCGGTGTCGTTTATCTCCTGTCGCGCTCAATTGTGCTGCCGGTGAAAAATCTCACCGAGTCGGCCCGGCAACTCGGCGAGGGGAATCTCCAGCAGCACGTGCCGGCGGAGTCGAACGATGAAGTGGGAAAATTGGCCGAGGCCTTCAATAAAATGGCGTCCAGGCTTCGCGAGTATCGCCAGAGCACGACCGAGCAGATTCTTCTCGCGCAACAAACCACCGAAAGCGCCCTGCGGGCTTTTCCCGATCCCATTTTTGTCTTTTCCACCGAGAAGGAAATCCAGCTCCAGAACGCCGCGGCGGATGATTTTGTCCAGCACCTTGGCGGCGATGTTTTGTTGATGAAGCCGCTCGCGGCGTATGTCGATGAGAGCCTCCAGGGCGCGGACGATTTTCAGCCGACGAGTTTCGACAAGGCGGTTCTGGTCAACTCCGGCGCAGGCGAGAAATTTTATCTGCCGCGCGTCATGACGATGAAGCGCGAAAACGGCTCGGTGCGCGGCGTGGTGATGGCGCTGCAGGACGTGACGCGCTTCCGGGTCGCTGACGACGTGAAGACCAACCTGATCGCGACCGTGAGCCACGAGCTCAAGACGCCGCTCACCAGCATGCAAATGGCGGTCTATCTTTTGCTCGAGGAAAAGGTCGGGCCGCTCAATGCCAAGCAGACCGAACTGCTTCTGGCCGCGCGCACGAATTCCGACCACCTGTTTGAAATGGTCGAGGACTTGCTCGATCTCGCCCGGTTTGAAGGAGGCGCGGGGTTGATCGAAAAGAAGCCTGTTTCCTGCAAGAAGCTCGTCGAGGACGTCGCCGCCCGCGAGCGCGAGTTGGTCACGTCGCGCGGCTTCCATCTCGAGGTGAAAATCGAGCCGGACCTGCCCTCCGTTGCGATCAGCCGTCCGCGCATCGACCAAGTATTTGCCAACTTCATCTCGAATGCCGTAAAGCATTCGCCGGCGGATGGGACCATCACGCTCGCCGCGAAGAAGGACGGCGCGCAGGGCGTTCGGTTCTCGGTCAGGGACGAGGGGCCCGGCATACCCGCGAATCTTCAGCGGCGCGTCTTCGACAAATTTTTTCGCATTTCGGAAACGAGCAGCGACGAAGGCGCCGGCCTGGGGCTGAGCATCGCGCGGGAAATCGTTTTGGCCCACAGCGGCACCATCGGCGTTGAAAGCGAACCGCCCAAAGGCAGCGAGTTTTTCTTCACTTTGCCGGCAGCGGCCTGAATTCAAACAAACCAAAACATGGAGATAAATAAATGAAAGAACGAGTACTTGTAACTGGCGCGGTGTCAGTCCTTGCTGCCGCCGCCATCCTCGCGACGGGCAACACGGACGCGATCTATATCGCCGTCACCGTTTTCTTTTTCGTCACCTGCATCGCTTACGCGGAAGGCTGCGGACGCCTCTAAACACACACGCTTATGGATCTCCTGATTGTCGGCCTTATCTCATTGGCGCTTCTTGTTTACCTCATCGTGGCGATGCTCTGGCCCGAAAAATTCTGACGCCAGCGTCATCATCATGCTTCAACACAAACTCTAATTCTATATGAACATTCTAGGTTGGATTCAGCTCGCGCTTTATCTGGGACTGCTCCTGCTCATCACCAAGCCCCTCGGGCTTTACCTGATTCGGGTGCTCGATGCAAACGGACGCACATGGCTCGACCCCTTGCTGCGACCGCTCGAACGGCTCACGTACCGCCTCGGCGGCATCAATCCGCAAAAAGAGCAGTCGTGGAAGGGATACACCATTTCCATGCTGGCTTTCAGCTTCGTCACGATGCTGGTGACCTATCTGATCCTGCGCCTTCAAAACTTTCTTCCGCTGAATCCGCAGGCATTCGCCAGCGTGCAAGACCACCTGGCCTTTAACACGGCGGCCAGCTTCACGACCAACACGAACTGGCAAAGCTACGGAGGCGAATCGACCATGTCCTATTTCTCGCAGATGGTCGCGCTGGCCAGCCAGAATTTCTTTTCCGCCGCGGTCGGCATCGCCATTGCCGCCGCGCTGGTGCGAGGCATTGCGCGCGACACCGCTGCGACGGTCGGGAATTTTTGGGTCGATCTGGTCCGCATCACCTATTACCTCCTTCTGCCGATCTGCGTGGTGTTCGCCATTTTCCTCATCTCGCAGGGGATGATTCAAAACTTCAAGGGTTACGATACTGCGGCGCTCACTGAAAAGGAGACTGTGCAGGTTGCCAAAAATGATGCCAACGGAAATCCGGTGAAGGACGCGCAGGGCAATCCCGTCATGGTTCCCCAGGCGGTGGAAACGCAATCGATCCCGCAGGGCCCGATGGCTTCTCAAATGGCGATCAAGATGCTTGGCACCAACGGCGGCGGTTATACGAACGCGAATGCCGCGCATCCGTTTGAGAACCCCACACCCTTCTCCAACTTTATCCAGATGCTCTCCATCTTCGCGATTCCGAGCGGGCTCACCTACTATCTCGGACGCATGGTGAAGAGTCCCGGCCACGGCTGGTCCGTCTGGGCGGCGATGTGCATTCTGTTTCTCGCCGGATTTTTCGTCTGCTGGCATTACGAAGCCGCCGGCAATCCCATCCTGACCCAGCTCGGTGTCGATCCCGGCGGCGGCAATATGGAAGGCAAGGAAGTCCGCTTCGGCATTACAAACTCGGCGCTCTTCGCGACGATCACCACCGACGCTTCGTGCGGCGCGGTCAACTCGATGCACGATTCGTTCACGCCGCTCGGCGGCCTTGTGCCCCTCTTTAATATCGAATTGGGCGAAGTCGTCTTCGGCGGAGTCGGGGCGGGCCTCTACGGCATGCTCGTTTTCGTCATCGTCGCGGTCTTCATCGCCGGACTCATGGTGGGTCGCACACCCGAATATCTCGGCAAGAAAATCCAATCCTTTGAAGTGAAAATGTGCATGTTGGTTCTGCTCGTTCTCGCCATGGACATTCTCGGGTTTACTGCCTGGGCCTGCGTCAGCGATTGGGGCAAGGCGGGGCTTAATAATCAGGGCCCGCACGGCTTCAGCGAAATGCTCTATGCCTATAGTTCCGTGACTGGCAACAACGGCAGCGCCTTCGCCGGCCTCACCGCGAGCACCTACTGGTACGACACAACGCTCGCCATCGGCATGCTGATCGGGCGCTTTCTCATGATCGTCCCCATCATGGCCGTCGCCGGTTCGCTGGCCGCCAAGAAATTGGTGCCACCCGGCCCCGGTTCATTTCCCGTCTCGGGCGGCACGTTCACCTTCCTCCTGATCGGAACGGTGCTTCTCGTCGGCGCGCTGAACTTCCTGCCCGCCCTCACGCTCGGCCCCGTGGTGGAGCACTTCCTCATGCTGGCCGGTCAAAAACTGTACTAAGGCCCAACCTTAAAAATAAAATTACATATGAGCACAAAAGCCCATTCCTTATTCGATCCCTCCATCGTCATCCCCGCGCTGGGCGATTCCTTCCTCAAGCTGAATCCCCTGGTGATGATCAAAAATCCGGTCATGTTCGTCACCATGGTCGGCGCGGCGGTGACGACCGTTGAAATCTTCGTCTCCAAGGAGCCGAAGGCGTTCACCATCCAGATTTCGATCTGGCTCTGGTTCACGGTACTTTTCGCCAACTTCGCCGAAGCGATGGCGGAGGGACGCGGCAAAGCCCAGGCGAATGCCTTGCGCCAGTCCCGCACAAAGACCGTCGCCAAAAAGCGGAGCGATAATGGATCCCTCGTGACGGTGGAAGCATCGGTGCTGCGCAAGGGCGATGTGATCGTCGTCACGGCTGGCGAAATCATTGCCAGCGACGGCGAAATCATCGAGGGCGCGGCGACCATCGACGAATCGGCCATCACGGGCGAATCGGCTCCCGTCATCCGCGAGGCAGGCGGCGACCGCAGTTCCGTCACCGGCGGCACGCGCGTGCTTTCCGATGAAATTGTCATCGAAGTCTCCGCCGATCCGGGCCACAGTTTTCTCGACCGCATGATCGGTCTGGTCGAGGGCGCGAAGCGGCAGAAAACGCCGAATGAAATTGCGCTAACAATCCTGCTCTCCGCACTCACCGTCATCTTCCTGGTCGTCTGCGTCACGCTGCTGCCGTATGGCATCTATTCGCAAGTCGTGTTTTCGATCACCGTGCTCGTTGCGCTCCTGGTCTGCCTGATTCCGACCACCATTGGCGGACTTCTCAGCGCCATCGGCATCGCGGGCATTGACCGCCTTGTGCAGAAGAACGTCCTCGCAATGAGCGGCCGCGCCGTGGAAGCGGCAGGCGACGTCGACGTGCTGCTTCTGGACAAGACCGGTACCATCACGCTCGGTAATCGCCAGGCCGTCGAATTTTTCCCCGCTCCCGGCGTTCGCATGGCCGACATGCTCGACGCCGCGCAGCTTTCCTCCCTCGCTGACGAGACGCCGGAAGGGCGCAGCATCGTGGTGTTGGCGAAAGAGAAGGGCGTTCGCGGACGGACGCTGCACGATTTGCCCAACGCCACCTTCGTCCCTTTCACCGCGCAGACCCGCATGAGCGGCGTTGACCTCGACAATATTCAATACCGCAAAGGCGCTGCGCAGTCGGTGAAGCAATATGTCGGCGGTATGTTTCCCGAGACGGTCGAGTCGAGGATCAAGGAAATCTCCAAGCTCGGCGGCACGCCACTCGTCGTCGCCGCCCGGCATACCGCCAATAGCGAAACGGCCCCGACGGTCTACGGCGTGATTTATCTGAAGGACATCGTCAAGGGTGGCCTGGTCGACCGCTTCGAGAGGTTCCGCGCCATGGGCATCCGCACCATCATGATTACCGGGGACAACAAGTTGACCGCCGCGGCCATCGCGAAGGAAGCGGGCGTCGACGATTTCCTGGCGGAGGCGAAACCTGAAGATAAGCTCGCCTTGATCCGCAAGGAGCAGCAGGGCGGACGCCTCGTCGCCATGACCGGTGACGGCACGAACGACGCTCCCGCGCTTGCCCAGGCCGACGTCGGCGTGGCGATGAACACCGGTACGCAGGCCGCGAAGGAAGCGGGCAACATGGTCGATCTCGATTCCAATCCGACCAAGCTCATCGAAATCGTTGAAATCGGAAAGCAGCTCCTCATGACGCGCGGCGCGCTGACCACCTTCAGCATCGCCAACGACGTGGCCAAATATTTTGCCATCATCCCCGCGATGCTCATGGTTGCATTTCCGGAAGTCAAACCTCTCAACATCATGTGGCTCGCCAGCCCGAACAGCGCGATCCTCAGCGCGGTGATCTTCAACGCGCTGATTATCGTTCTGCTCATTCCACTGGCGCTGCGCGGCGTGCAATTCAGGCCGATGCCGGCCATGGCCTTATTGCGGCGCAATCTGTTGATCTACGGTATCGGCGGAATCATCGCGCCATTCTTCGGCATCAAAATCATCGATATGCTGATCACGCATCTTCACATCATCTAACTCCCACTCCTATGAACATACTCAAAGAACTCAAGACCTCGGCGATTGTCACTCTTGTCCTGCTCGTTATTTGCTGCGGCGTTTATCCTCTCGTCATTTTTGGCGCGGGACAACTGCTCTTTCCGCATCAAGCCAACGGCAGTCTGGTTCTGGACAGCAGCGGAAAACCGATTGCCTCGACGCTGTTGGCCCAGAATTTTGCGGCGGACAAATACTTCAACCCGCGTGCCTCCGCCGCCGGCACCGGATACGATTCGACCAGTTCGGGTGGCAGCAATTATGGCGCGACGTCGCAGGCGCTGCACGATGCCGTCAAGCAGCGTGTGGCCGATTATCGCAAGGCGAACAACCTTCCCGATACCCAGCCTGTGCCAGCCGACGCGGTGACCGCTTCCGGCAGCGGCCTCGATCCTCACATCAGCTTGGAAAACGCCGCTCTGCAACTCCCCCGCGTCGCCAAGGCCCGCGACATGAGCGAGGCGGATCTCAAAGCGCTGATCGACAAATGCACGGATGGGCGCGACTTCGGCATCTTGGGCGAGCCGGGCGTCAATATCGTTAAACTCAATTTGGCTTTGGACGGGAAATATAAATAATCTATGGTGACCTTGTGGAGAACGCGCCTCCAGTTTCCGACCACCGACCGACGCCGGAGGACTTTCTTCAGCTCATCCAAAAGCAGAGCCGGGGAAAACTAAAAGTCTATCTCGGCTCCTCGGCGGGCGTCGGCAAGACCTATTCGATGCTCCAGGAGGGCAACCGGCTCAAGCAGCGCGGCGTCGATGTCGTCATCGGCTATGTCGAACCCCACGAGCGCCCCGACACAACCGCGCAGATCGGCGCGCTGGAAGTGGTGCCGTCACGAATCACGACCTACCACGGCATCCAAATCCGGGAGATGGACCTCGACGCGATCCTGAAGCGCAAACCGACCATCGTCCTCGTCGACGAGTTCGCCCACACCAACGCGCCCGGTAGCAAAAATCCGAAACGCTACGAGGACGTGCTCGAACTTCTCGACGCCGGAATCAGCGTCATCACCACGCTCAACATCCAGCACCTCGAATCGCTCTACAACGTGGTCGAATCGGCGACGGGCACCAAGGTCAAGGAGCGCATCCCCGATTCCGTCGTCACCGATGCCGACCAGATCGTGAACATCGATTTGCCGGCGGAGGATTTGATCGAGCGGCTCAAGGCCGGGAAGATTTACGCACTGGACCGCGTCGAAAACGCCATGTCGAATTTTTTCACCGAACCGAATCTCACGCGCCTGCGGGAAATCACGTTCAGCGAAGTCGCGAATTTTCTCGATCGTCGCCAGCGCCAGAAGCTGCCCGATCACAACAAGCCGAGCTCGATGGCCAAGGTCATGGTCGCCATCAGCAGCCAGGGGCCGCACCCGGAAACCCTGCTGCGCAAAACCGCCCGCCTCGCCAACCAGCTCAACGCCGAGTGGTACACTGTTTATGTCCGCACGAGCAAGGAAGCCCCCGACCAGATCGCCGCCGAAACCCATCGCCGCCTGACCGACACGCTCGAGATCGCCCAAAAAATGGGCGGCACCGTCGTGATCCTCAAAAGCGACGACGTTGTCGCGGCGCTCGCATCGTTCGCGAAAGATTACGGCGTCACGCAAGTCGTCATGGGCCGATCGAAGCCCCGTCGCGGTCTCAAGCGGCTTTCCCCTTCGCTCCTGGAAGACCTCAGCCAAAAACTCGACGGGGTTGATATCATCATTTCGTAGGCAGCCCGGTGATGCCTCCCATCACGGCGAGCTGCGCTTGGAGGGGAAGGCAATGACGGAATTACCAAATTTTCCAAATTAACGGAATTTTTCGGAGAGGAAAAAGGCAGCGGGAATTTTATTAGTGCTGCACCAACGCAACGGTCGTCGCAGTCGGGCTGCTTTTTTCCGCGAGGAACGCGCTGTGGACCAAGCTGAACATCGATTGCGCCCAGAAGCCGGTGACGAGGATGAGCGCGATGAGCGCGACGAGGACGCCTTTGGTGACGCGATTGAGGCGGATGGGCGTTTCGTCGAGCGGTTCGGACCAATACATGGCCTTGATCGGGCCGAGGTAGTAGTAGAGGGCCGCGACGGCGGCGAAGATGACGAAGCCGAGCAGGGTGTACTGTTCGCGATGCCACGCGACGAGGACGACGAGGAACTTGGCGATGAAGCCGCTCAAGGGCGGCACGCCGGCCAGCGAGACGAGCGAGAAGGCGAAGGCGGCGGCGAGCAGCGGCGAGCGTTGGGAGAGTCCCGCCAGGTGATGAATTTCGAGCCCCGGCAGGCGGCGTTCGAGGATGGCGAGGACGATGAACGCGGTGAAGGTGGCGAGGAGATAGCTGATGAGATAAACGCTGACGGCGGTTTGTCCGGCGGCGGCATCGGCGTTGCCGGAGGGGAGGACCTTTCCTGTGAGCGCGGCGGACGCGCAGATGACGGCGACGAGGATGAATCCGCTATGGCCGACGCTCGAATAGGCGAGGAGGCGCTTGAGGTTGCGCTGCGGGATGGCGGCGAGGTTGCCGAGGAGCAGCGACGCGATTGCGCCGGTGGCAAGAAGCGGCACCCAGACGGCGACGGCGGCGGTGTCGTCGAAGATGCCCAGGACGATCCGCATGAGGATGATGAAGCCGCCCGCTTTCGACCCGACGGAGAGAAACGCAGTAATGGAATTCGGCGCGCCTTCATAGACGTCGGGTGCCCAACTGTGGAACGGCACCATGGCGATCTTGAATCCGACGCCGACGAGCACCATGAGCAGCCCGAATCCGACACCGGACGTCCAGGCGTGGTGATAAATGTGGAAGTAACCCCAGATGAGGTCGAAACGCGTGTGGCCGGTGAGGCCGAAGATGTAGGCCACGCCCATGACGAGGAAGGCCGAGGAGAGTCCGCCGAGGATGAGATATTTGACGCCCGCCTCGAGGGCGACGACGTTGCGCCGCTGGTAGGCGACGAGGATGTAGAAGGAGATGGTGACGAGTTCCAGCGCGACGAAAAGCATCATGAAGTCGTTGGCCGACGCGAGGAGCATCAGGCCGACGGTGGTGAAAAGCGGAAGGATGACAAATTCACCGCCGCCGTGCTTCACGGGGTGCTGCACTTCGTCGCCCATCCAAATGACGAGCGCCGCGACAGCGAGGAAAAAGAGATGGAAGAATTTGGCCGCGCCATCCCACTTGCACATGTCGTTCCAGAAGTAGAGTGGGCCGCCGCTGGCATTTGTACTGGAGAAAAAGAAGGTGATGAGGGCCGTGGAGAAAATGCCGGCGAGCGCGAGCGCGGCGACTTTGCGCGGCGAGAGATCGAGGAACGCCTCCAGCAGCAGCAGGATCATCGCCCAAACCGTGATCAAGATTTCAGGCGCGAAGTAGGGGATGTAGTCGGCGGAGATCATGGGGAAGGGAAAAAGTTTACCGGATGAAGGGAAGTAGAGACACGGTCGGTTCGACGATGTGGATAAGTAGGAATGGCATGAAGCCGATGACGAGAGAGGCGACGATGAGGAGGACGTAAGGCGCGTGTTCGACGAGCGCCGACGTGTCCGTCATGCCGGGCATCGGAAGAGTCGCTTCTCCGCCGAAGGCGCGCGTGGCGGCGGTCTGCGGAATGGCGGGTTGCGGTTGGAAGCGCGCGGGCATGGGGCCGTAGAAGACGTTCTTGATGGCGCGGAGCTGGTAAATAGCGGTGAGGACGGTGCCGTAAATTCCGATCACGCCGAAGGGAATGAGTGAGAACGCGGAGATCGCGGAGAACGTGCCGAAGAAGACCATGACTTCGCCGGCGAAGTTGGCGAGGCCGGGCACGCCCATGGTGGCCATCGAGGCGAAGCTGAAGAGGACCGCCAGCACGGGCGCGCGCTTGGCGAGTCCGCCGAGTTCGCTGAAACGGTTCTCGCCGGAGCGCAGCGTGATCTCGCCGCTAAGTCCGAAGAGAAGCGCGACGGAGAGGCCGTGTCCGACCATGAGGATGACCGCGCCGGTGACGCCGATGGTGTTCCAGCAGGCGAGGCCGAGGAAGAGGTAGCCCATGTGCATCACGCTGGAAAAGCCGATCATGGAGGGCAGTTCTTTTTGGGCCATGGTGACGAATCCCGCATAGAGGAAGTTGCCGATAAGCAGCGCGAGCATAAGCGGCATGCAGGTTTGGAAGCCGTCATGGAGCATGGGAATGCCGACGCGAATCAGGCCGTAAATGGCGAATTTTTTCAGGATGCCGGCGTGAAGCATCGCGGCGGCGGGCGGCGCGGAGGCGTATCCGGGCGGCGCCCATGAGTGGAAAGGAAAGAGCCCGACGAGGATTCCAAAACCGATGAGCAGCAGCAGAAAGATGCCGTTCTGCGTGGAGACAGAGATCGGGTTGTTATTGATGTAAGCTTGGAGCGCCACGATATCGAACGTGCGCGCCGAGGCGGGCAGCGCCATGACGAGCGCGAGGAGTCCAGCCAGCAGAATCAGGCTTCCGGCCATGAGATAGATCGTGATCTGGAACGAGGCGAACTGCCGGTTTTGCGAGCCCCAGATGCCGATGAGCAGGAAGGTCGGGATGAGCGCGAACTCGTGGAAGATGTAGAAGAAGAAGAGGTCGAGCGAAATGAACGCGCCCATCGCGCCGAGCGACATGAGCAGGAGGCAGCAGTAAAACTCCGAGCTGCGGCGAATCGTGGAGGGCGAAATGGCGATTGCGGCGAGCGTGACGATTGCAGCGAGAAAGACAAGCGGCAGGCTGATGCCGTCGACGCCAAAATGGAAGTGGATGGGAGGAATGCCCGGCATGTTGACCCACGGACAGTCCATGACGTAGGCGTAGCCGCCCTGGCTGGCGGGATAATTCCAGATGAGGCCAAGCGAGAGGATAAGGTTGAAGGCGGCGGCGATGCCCGCAGTGAGGCGCGCAGGAGTCTTCATCAGGATGCCGATGATCGCAAGGAGCGGCGCCAGCAGCAGAAAAAGGAGAGGTGAGGGCAGGTTCATGGCTAGTGCGCGAAGAGGGTGAAGTAGATCAGGAGGATGCCTCCGAGGCTGAAGAAGAAGGCGTAGCCTTGGAGGCTGCCGGTCTGGAAGAGCCGGAAGATTTCGCCCACGCCGACGCTGAAATAGGCTGCGCCGCGAACGATGAGGCCGCCGAGAATCCAGCTGTCGATCCAGTTGAGGAAGCGCGCGGCCAATTGCTGTCCGCCAACGAGGCTGCGGTCGTAGAATTCGTCGAAGTAGAATTTATTTGCGAGGACCTTGAGGTTGAGCGGGTCAGTCGCTTTGCCCCAGTAGAGATAATAGGCCAGGCCGAGTCCAAGCAGGACGATCCCGCCGGGGAGGATCATTTCGAACAAGATGTTGCCTTCCGCAGGCGCTGCTGCGGCGCCGGGCTGGATCACGCGCAGGACGCCGTCGGACCAGCCGTGGAAATAGCCCTGGAGGCCGAGCCAGGGCCAGCCAATGATGGCGGAAGGAATGGCGAGAAGGATGAGAGGAATTGTCATGACACGCGGCGATTCGTGCGGATGTTGGGCGGCGGGAGTGCGGGCCGGGCCAAAGAAGGCGACGACGACGAGGCGCGTCATGTAGAAGGCGGTGAGGAATGCCGTGAAGACGCCGACCCAGTAAAAGCCGGGATGATAGGCGTGGGCAACCGAGAGGAGGTAGTCCTTGCTGAAGAACCCCGCGAAAGGTGGGAAGCCGATCAGGGCGAGCATGCCGATGGCAAACGTCCAGAACGTGAGCGGGATTTTGTCGGAGAGGCCGCCCATTTTCCAGATGTCCTGTTCTTCGTGGAGCGCGTGGATGACGGAGCCTGCAGCGAGGAAGAGGAGCGCCTTGAAGCAGGCGTGGGTGGCGAGGTGGAACATGGCGGCATCGGGTCCGCCGCAACCGACAGCCATGACCATGTAGCCGAGCTGCGAGAGGGTGGAATAGGCGAGGATGCGCTTGATGTCGTTTTGCTGCACCGCGATGAGGGCCGCGAAGATGGCGGTGAAACAGCCGACGACGGCGATGATGTTCAGGCCCAGAGGCGAGAGGAGCAACAGCGGGTAGACGCGGCAAAGCATGTAGACGCCGGCGGCGACCATGGTTGCGGCGTGGATGAGCGCGGAGACAGGAGTGGGGCCCTCCATGGCGTCTGGTAGCCAGACGTGGAGCGGGAACATGGCCGATTTGCCGACGCATCCGCAGAAAAGGCCCACCACCATGATCGTCAGGAGCGTGGAAGTGACGGGAACGGTGCCGTGACGAGAGATGATATAAGGGGTGTGGTTCGGGGCAATTTCTCCGGGGTTAATAATGGTCCCCACCTGGGGCAAGGCGCTGATGTTTTCCTGGTGCTTGAGGGCGAGAATTTCCGGCTTGATCGAGACGGTGCCCATGAGGAACCAGAACGTGAGGATGCCGATCATGAAGCCGAAGTCTGCGAGGCGATTGCAGACGAAGGCCTTGTTGGCGGCCTGCGCGGCGCTCTCCTTTTCATACCAGAAGCCGATGAGCAGGTACGAACTGAGGCCCACGCCCTCCCAGAAAAGGAAGAGCATGATGAGGTTGTCGGCCAGCACAATGCCGGTCATCGAGAACATGAAGATGGAGAGTCCGCCGAAGAAGCGTCCCCGGCTCGGATCGTGGGCCATGTAGCCGATGGAATAGATGTGAATGAGCAGGCCGATGCCGGTGACGATCAGCAGCATGCCTTTGGAAAGCGGGTCGAAGATCATGCCCATGTCGATATCGAGGCCGGGCAGCGTGATCCACTCGAAGGGAGCCGGCTGCGGAAGGCCGCCGAAGGCGACAGCCAAGGCGATGAGGAAGCAGAGAGCAGCGGAGCCGACCGAGGCGAAGATGGCCATGTCGGGCTTGCGATGGAGATGGAGCAGGATCGCGACAGTCGCAACCAGAGGCAGGAGAAGGAGAAACCAGGCGATGTCCATAATCCTTAGAACTTGAGGGTGGTGATATCCTGGACTTGGGTGGTCCGTTTCAGGCGATAGAGGGCGACAATCAGCGCCAGCCCGACCGCGACTTCCGCAGCGGCGACGGTGATCACAAAGAAGACGAAGACCTGGCCGTCGAGATGATCGTTAAAACGGCTGAAAGCGACGAGCGTCAGGTTGGCCGCCTGCAGCATCATTTCGAGCGACATGTAGATAATAAGGAGATTGCGCCGCATGATGACGCCCATCAGGCCGATGGCGAAGAGGACGGCGGCGACTGCCAGGTAATGATTGAGGGTGATCTCCATTTGAATAAGGAAAAAAGGTGGAAGGTGAAAGGCGGCTATGCTTTGAGGGTGGTTTCTTTTTTTGGTTCGATGGGCGGCGCTTCGCGGATGATTTCCTCGTGGGGGCTCGGCCGGGGACGCTCTTCCTGCTTGCAAAGCACGACCACGCCGATAGTGGCGACGAGAATGAGCAAGCTGGTGATTTCAAACGGCGCGATGTAGCTGGTGAAGAGAAGGCGTCCAATCCGGTGCGTGTCGTCCTGTTGATCCAACTCGCTCTGGCTTATTTCCTGATTGGAAGTGGTGGCATTGGCCGTCGCCGGGGACTTAACGACGACGGTCTGGCCCGGCGGCCTCAACGCGCTTTGCGCGATGGCACCCAGCGGCGTGGCCTGAAGGGTTTTTGCAACGATCAGGAGAAAGCCGAGCGCCACAACCAGGGTGCAGCCCATCCATATTTTCTGCCGCGGCATGTGCTCCATCACGCTGAGATCGAGGAGCATGATGATGAAGAGAAAGAGAACCATCACGGCACCGGCGGTGACGAGGATTTGGACTGCGGCCAGAAAGAAAGCGCTGAGCATGACGAAAAGTCCCGACATGAAAACGATGGCGAATGTGAAGCAGAGCGCGCTGGCGACAGCGTTGCGGTTGAGGATGACGGCAAGGGCGCAGATGATCATTCCGCCTGAAAACAACCAGAAGAAAAGGGCGTTCATGCGGAGAGGCTCGTTAATAAATGTTTGTCATCCTGAGCTTGTCGAAGGATCAGTTCCGCCTGCCTTTTTTCATCACAGCAGAGCTGATCCTTCGACAAGCTCAGGATGACGGAAATGCTTTGTAAAGTCTCTTCTACCGATGCCATGACTTCTCCCTTATCTTCTTACTTGTTCTTGTCCCACTTGTGAATGGGTTTGGGCAGCGTGCCGCCCAGTTCGTAAAGCTTGGCCTTGTCGTGGACCATCTCGGCGCGGTTCAGGCCGGTGATCGCGTAGTCTTTGAGCAGAAAGATGGCTTCCTCGGGGCAGACTTCCTCGCACAGGCCGCAATAGATGCAGCGGATCATGTCGATGTCGAAGGCCCTGGGCGCTTTCTCGACCTTGGCGAAAGGGGAATCGAGCGGGATTTCGCCCGGCTTGATGCGGATGGCGCGCGGCGGACAGACGAATTCGCAGAGCTGGCAACTGACGCATTTTTCCCGGCCCTCTTCATCGCGCACGAGGGTGGGCGCGCCGCGGTAGCCGTCGGGCATGGGCCACTTTTCCTCGGGATACTGCATGGTGACCTTGCGGCGTCCCAGCAGATGATCGATAAAATGGCCTGCCGTGATCGCCAGGCCCTTGAGGGTTCCGGGCAGATACAGGTTCTCAACCCATGAGAGTTTCGGGCGGGTGACAATCATGTGCGGGTTATCGTAACCAAAGATATTTGATAGACAACGAGTTTGTTGGGGATTTGTGGTGAGAAATTATCGATCCGCGCTCCAACCCTGTTAACCTTGTCTAATACTGCTCCCAATCTCCCTGCGCAAAGGACATCGACCGGTGGATGGGTTTATTGCAGACTGGTTTTGTGCGCGTGCTGCTTCTGAACCAGGTTTTTTATCCCGATACCCAGGCGACAAGCCAGTATTTGAGCGGTCTGGCCGAGGAATTGGCCAAACGCGGGCATCAGGTGACGGTTCTCACCAGCCGCCGCGACTACGCCGATCCGGGCCAATCGTATCCGGCGCGAGAAACGTGGCGTGGCGTGGAGATCATTCGCGTCTGGAATACCGCGTGCGGTCACGGGGCGAAATGGCGACGCGCGGTCGATTTCCTGACTTTCCTAATATCTACCTCGCTGCGGGCGTTGTGTCTGCCGCGAGCCGACGTGATAGTCGCATTGACAACGCCGCCGCTGCTTTCGGTGCTCGGCGCGGCCCTGGCTCAATTCTGGCGGGCGCGATTTGTTTATTGGGTGATGGACCTTAATCCCGACGAGGCGGTGGCAATCGGCTGGCTGCGACCCGATGGCTGGCTGACCCGCAACCTGGAGGAGGCTTCCCGCTGGAGTCTGCAAAAATCGGATCGGGTGATTGTTCTCGACGAGTACATGCGGGAGCGCGTGGCGGACAAGGGCGTCGCGCGGGAAAAAATCACGGTGACACCGCTCTGGATGCTGCCCGGGGTGAAGTTTGATCCGGAAGGAAGGGAGCGGTTCCGGAAGGGGCATGGCCTGGGTGATAAATATATAGTGATGTACTCGGGCAACCACACGCCGTGCCATCCGCTCGACACGCTGGTTGATGCCGCGCGGCTTCTGCAGGATGAATCACGGGTACATTTTTGCTTCATCGGCGGCGGCATCGAGTGGAGCAAGCTCAAGGCGCGCGCGCAGGCGGAGGCCTGGCCGAATGTGACATTCCTCGGTTACCAGCCGATGGAGGGATTGCCGGCCTCGCTCTCGGCGGCGGACGCGCAGGTGGTGGTGATGGGCGACGCTTTCGTCGGGATTGTGCATCCGTGCAAGGCGTACAACTTCCTTGCCGTGGAACGCCCTTTTATCTACGTCGGGCCGGAGCGGAGCCATGTGACGGACCTCATTCGGGATGCCGGGCTGGAGAAGGTGACGGCTTCGTTTCGCCATGGCGAGAGCAGGGCCCTGGCGGATGAGCTGCGGCGGAGGTCGCGCGCCGATGCGTCCGCGGAGATCCCACCGGTTTGGCCGGTGAAGGAGCGGATGGGTGGATGGTCCGAAGCTTCCATCCTGGAAAGAATGATTTCCCTGCTCGGTGGATGAAGGGGGTTTTAGCTCTAAAGTACGATTAAATTTTTGTGCCCGAATTTACTTGCGCGGCAACGGTCTTATCCTACCATCCGGCCTTAAGGTAAGTTGACGTTCGGTGCTAAGTGAGTTTTAGCTCAGTGGCAGCGTAGATCCGATCCCGGAGACATCAGCAAGCCATCCAAGAAGGAAATAGAATGAGCGTAAAACTCTATGTGGGCAATTTGCCCTTCAGCATGACGGAAAACGACCTGACCGATCTCTTTGCCCAGGCGGGCAATGTCGCCCGGGTGCAAATGATCAATGATCGCGTGACGGGGCGTCCCCGCGGCTTTGGTTTCGTCGAAATGGGCACTGCGGAAGAAGCGCAGGCGGCCATTGCGAAATTCCATGGCCAGGAAATCAACGGTCGCGCGCTCACGGTCAACGAAGCGCGTCCGATGGAACAGCGCGAAGGCGGTGGTGGCGGCGGCGGTGGATATCGCGGCGGCGGCGGTGGTGGTCGCGGTGGAGACCGTGGAGATCGTCGTGGCGGAGACCGTGGTGGTCGCGGCGGAGACCGCGGCGGCCGGTACTAACCGATCAACATTTTACAAAAAAGCGGCTCAGTTTCCTGAGCCGCTTTTTTGTGGTTGGAAATATAGGACCCATGGAACAGATGGGACTTATGGGACGCATGGGATGTGTGCTATAAGCTTCTTCCCTATATGTCTTATAAGTCTCCTACGTCCCATAAGTCCCACGAAAAAGCGGCGGGCATCCTCGGTATCGAGGGCGGCGGCACGAAGACAACTTGGGCGTTGCTGACGCGCGCGGGGAAGGCGCTCGCGCAAGGCGCGGCCGGACCGGGCAATACGCTTTTGCTGAGCAATGCGCAGTTAGAAATGTTATTTCGGATTATTTGCCACGATGCAGGCGGGCAAGTCGAGGCCGTCGGCGGCGCTTTCGCCGGATGCCAGCTTCCCTCCGAGCAAGCCCGCGTGGAGAAAATCCTGCGCCGCGTCTGGCCATCGGCCGGGGTGATTCGCGTGATGGAAGACACACGGTCTGTTCTCGTGGCGGCATTTGGCGATGGCCCGGGCATTGTGGTCATCGCGGGAACTGGGTCGAACGTCGCAGGCCAGAAATCGGCGCACGATCCGATCGAAAAAGCCGGAGGCTGGGGCCATCTCTTCTCGGACGAAGGAAGCGCCTACGATATTGCCCGGTGTGGTATGCAGCTAGCTTATGATTCCTACGATGCGACAAGGAAGATTTCTCTTCTCGCGAAAGAATTCCTGATTGCAGCGGGAAAAAGCTCGATGGAAGAACTCGTGCCATTTTTTTTGCAGGACACGAGCAAGACGACAGTGGCGCAATGGGCGCGGTGCGTTTTTGCTGCGGCGCAAAAGGGAGACCGGGACGCCAAACGGGTGCTTGATTCCAGGGTGGGCATGCTGGAGGGACTTTTCGCAGTGCTCGCGTACCGGCTCAAACTAACGACGCCCCATGTGGCATTGACGGGAGGATTGTTCGAGAATCAGCCTGACTATGCGAAGGCCTTTCAACGCGAATTAAAAAAAGAATTTCCGGGCGCGAAGTCTTTTGTGCTCACTGTGCCAGGGGTTTTCGGCGCGGCGAGGTTAGCAGGGATGGATGGTTCGGCAACCATTGGTAGCCGTCGATCTCCGAGCGACGGACCGGCGCAGGGCCTGCGCCGGCTACCTACTGATCCCGCGCGACTCGCGGCATTTGCCCAAGCTTCCACGGAGCAGCGTAATCCCCGCTCGCGCGGATTGGACAAGCGTTCCATTTCCGGCCTGGTCGATCTTTTTATCCGGGAAGAACGCTATGTCGAAAAAGCGCTCGCGGCGCAACGCGTTCCGATTGCCCGCGCGGCAACGCTTGTCGCGAAAAAACTTTCCTCTGGCGGACGCCTCTTTTATGTCGGCGCGGGGACGAGCGGCCGCCTTGGCGTGGTCGATGCCAGCGAAATGCCTCCCACCTTCAACGCGCCGCCGGAGCAGGTGCAGGCCATCATCGCGGGCGGCGCGGCGGCGGTTTTCCGCAGCCAGGAAGGGGCCGAGGATGCGCGCGACACCGGCGTGATGGAGCTGAAAGCGCGCGGTTTGACGAAGCGCGACGTGGTCTGCGGCATCGCGGCGAGCGGCCAGACGCCGTTTGTGCTCGCGGCGCTCGATTACGCGCGTGATCTCGGCGCGGGCACGATCCTGCTCACCTGCAATCCGAAGCGGTCGATCCGCGTGCCGGCCGATGTGGAGATTGATCTTCCCACGGGCGCTGAAATTGTGACCGGCTCGACGCGGTTGAAGGCGGGTACGGCGACCAAGCTCGTTTTGAATATTCTCAGCACCATCGCGATGGTGCGGCTGGGCCGCGTGCGGGACAATCTGATGATTAATGTTCAGGCGACCAACGACAAACTCCGCGCGCGCGCCGTGCAATTGGTCCGGGCGCTGGCACTCAACGTAAGCACGAGCGAAGCGCAACTCGCTTTGGAAAAAAATGGCTGGCGCGTGAACGAGGTAGTCGAGTTTCTAAAAAAATCAAAAAATAAAAAGCATTGATAGCTCACTTGTAATCCATGAGATGATTGACTTTTTATCGTTAAACAAATTAAATCTAATAGAATGCGTTGGCGTTTCTTTTTAACAGTGGTTTTAGCATGGACTTTGACAGTCCCATTCTCTCTCGCTCACGCAACTCTCCAAGGGGATTACCTTGCAATTTACCTCGAACTTAACGACGCGGGGCACATGGAAAAGCAGGGCGATTACCGCGGCGCTGTAGCGGCCTTCAAGGATTGCTACGCCAAATTGGCGAAGATTCATCAGTCGGACCCCAATTGGGAAACAGCGCTCGTCGTTCAGCGAATGGCCGATTGCAAAGCCAAGATCGAGGACCTGCAACCCAAGGCGGATGCGCAACCTGTCGCAACGCCGACTCCGACGCCTACGCCTGTTGCGCCCACGCCGCCGTCGGCCAATGCCGGGCCTGCGCCGATCCAGCCGAGCGCCCCGGCTAACGCCAATGGCGCTTCGGATGAGGTAAATAGCCTGAGACAGGAATTGCAGGCGGTGAAAACGGAATTGCAAATTACGAAGGACCGCTTGAAGGAATCCGAGGCGCAGCGCGAGGCCTACCGGAGTCAACTTGAGACGGTCAATCAACAACTCGAGGCGCTCAAGAGCCAGCAATCAGTCGATACCCGCATGGCCAAGGTGATGAATGATAATAAAGCGCTGACCGACAGGCTGGCCGCCGCCGAAAAGGAACTCGACGGATTCAAGACGAATCCGAAATCAAAACTCGCGCTGGCGCAGGCGCAACTGAAAAATCTTCAGGACCAATATGATTCCGTTGAGGCTGCCAACAAGGCGTTGCAAGATACGACGACGACGCTGAAGCAGCAGCTCGATCAGGCCAACGCCGACCTGGTGACCGCGAACCAAAAGCTGGCCGCCGCCGGAACCGGCAGCCCCGAGTACGAAACGCTCAAGCGCGAAAACGAGGTCATGCGTGACATTCTCCGGCGGGAGCTCCAAGAGCAGGCCCATCGCGACATGGCGAAGCGGCTGGCGCAGGAGGAATTCGACAATCTCAAGCTCAAGTCGAAAGTCTTGCAGGAGCAGCTTGATATTCTTGGTTCGCCAATGACGCCGGCGACCACCGATCAGGAACGGGCGCTGCTGGCCAGCCTCAAGGTATCGGAGCCCGACATCGCGCAGCCGCCGGGCGCGACTTTTTCCGCTCCGGCAGGCGGAACTCCGGCATCGACCGCCCCGTCGGCGACGAATGCCGTTGCCGCGACGCCGCCAGCTCAGTCCACTTCCGACTCCAACATGGCATCGGCTTCTTCGACGGACACCAACAACGTGACCTCGACAGCTCCGGCCACGGATAACGGCTCGACGAATCAACCGGCCGTTACCATCGTCATGAATAACCAGACGCCTTCCAACGGTGACGTAACCATATCCACGTCCCCGGCGACAAATGCGACGCCCGATGCTTCTGCCACCACCAACGCGCCGTCATCCGTCGCTCCGCCGGTGGCTTCCACTGGAACGCCTGATACTACGACGCCTCCCACGCCTCCGCCGTCGACGACGGCCAGCGCCCCTGACACGAACGCTCCCATTCCGCCCAACACTCCAACAGGCCAGCCCGGCTCGGCTCCGTCGGCCACCAACGTGGTCGCGAATCAGGCCCCGGCCACTTCGTCCGCGCCGCCAACGCAGACCAAAACCAAGCTTCCGGCCGCCACCACCACTTATACAGACACGACGATCAAGAATGGCGGCGATGCCTCGGGCCAGAACGATGCCACCCAATATTCCACCAAGGCACGTTTGCCGGAGGACATGCGCGAGACGGCGCAGGATGCGGCGGACCTTTTCAAGAACCAGAAGTACGACGAATCGGCGGCGAAGTACCAGAGCATTATCGATAAGTACCCGGAATCGCTCTACGCGTGGAGCAACTTGGGCGTGGTCCGTTTCCAACAGGGCAAATACGAGGACGCGCTCAAGGCGCTGCAGCAGGCCGTCAAGCTTTCGCCCACCGACGCCTTTTCCTACTCGAACCTGGGCATTGTTTATTACCAGTTGAATCAGTACGAAAATGCGATCGATGCCCTGAACTCGGCGAAAGCCCTCGATGCGAACGACGCCAAGACCCACAATTACCTCGGCTGCGCCGAATCGCAAAAGGGCTGGCAGGAAGTTGCGGAGAAGGAATTCCGCACGGCTATTTCGATCGATCCCAATTTTGGCGACGCCCACTTCAATCTGGCGCTGGTCTATGCCACATCGAAGCCGCCGTCGCTCGAACTGGCCCGCCGCGAATACAACCGCGCGCTGGAACTCGGCATCGCCAAGGATCCGCGCCTGGAAAAACTGCTGCAAGGATTATCACAGCGATAGGGTGGCTGCGTTGTAAAAGCGTGGCCCGCCCTACCGAGGGACGTGACCCCAGGATGGCGGCTGCATTAAAAACCGGTTTGTGGTTGGCGCGCTTTCAGGCATGGTAGACCTCTTATGAATCGCGTTGGCATTGGTTATGACGTTCATCCCCTGGTCGAGGGGCGCAAACTTTTTCTCGGAGGCATCGAGTTGGCGCACGAAAAGGGCCTCGAAGGCCACTCCGACGCCGACGTGCTGATCCACGCTCTGGCTGACGCCGTGCTCGGAGCGCTCGGCGCGGGCGACATTGGGCATCACTTCCCGAACACCGACGAGCGGTGGCGCGGCGTGAGCAGCCTTGTTTTTCTCGAACAAATCCGGGGCTTGCTCGCGGAACGCGGAGCGGTTCTGGAGAACGTTGACGCTTCGGTCATCGCCGAAGCGCCGAAGATCGCGCCGCACTTGGAAAAGATGAAGGCCAAAATTGGCGCGGCACTCGGCATCGCCCCGGCGCGGGTCAATTTAAAGGCGACCACCAACGAGAAGCTCGGCTTTGCCGGACGCGGCGAGGGGATCGCGGCGATGGCCGTGGCCTGCGTGACGCTGCCGGAAGGAGATTAATCCAGCCCAAGGCGTTTCTTCGCCTCGGCCCACGGGATGCCGGGTTTGCCTGCGTCCCTCTTCTTCGCCCGCTCAATCGCACGATGATCTTCCTCGTCTTCCATATCCTCAATGAGCGTGGCCAGACGAATGGTCAAATTGCGCTGCTCTTCGAGCAAGGCGTTCAGTTTCTGGCCATAGGACAAAGCACTGGCTTGCTTGCGAGACTTGCGATGGGTAAGCGTTTTAACGGCCATAAATGTCCTTTCGATCTTCAACATCGTATACGGTAATGTGGTTTCCAATCAACTCAAAGCGAACACGATAAGACCCCACGCGCAATCGGTACTCGAATTTATATCCTTTCAATTTTTTGATGTCGCCTATCAAATCGCGTTGCAACAGATCAAGGGCATAGCCGATCTGCCGACGAATATCCCTCGGAAGAGCCTCCAGAATTTTCAGAGGTGTCGGGCGAAATTCGAGCGTGTACTTGTATTCGTTCTTTGCCATTTCTCGGGTTGCGTTTCCCCCATCCTTCCCCATGATATTTCATTCTGCAAATTGATCCCGCCATGCCCCGCCCAACCTTCCAGCTCTACAACTCGATGACCCGCAAGGTCGAGGAGCTTAAGCCGCTCGATCCCGCAGGCAAGCGCGTCAGCCTCTACGTCTGCGGGCCGACCATCTATAATTACGGGCACATTGGCAATTTTCGCACCTACGTCGCGGTCGATCTTTTGCGCCGCGCGCTGAAGCATTTTGGTTACACAGTCGACCACGTCATGCAGTTCACCGACGTCGACGACAAGACGATCCGCGGCGCGCGCGAGAAGAACATGCCGCTGAAGGAATTCACCGCCATTTATCGGCAGGCCTTTCTCGATGACGCGAAGACGCTGAATATCGAACTGCCGCCGAATGAAAAAATGCCCAATGCGACGGAGCATATTCCCTCGATGGTCGCGTTGATCCAAAAGCTCATCGACAAGAAATCGGCCTACGTCTCCGACGATGGCTCGGTCTATTTCCGCATTGCGTCGTTTCCGAAATATGGCTGCCTTTGCCATCTCGATCTGGCCGGCCTGATCTCGGGCGCGCGGGTGAACCAGGATGAATACGAGAAGGAAGGCGTCGGCGATTTCGTTCTCTGGAAAAAATGGGTGGCCGCTGATGGCGATGTCGGTTGGGATTCGCCCTGGGGCAAAGGCCGGCCCGGCTGGCATATCGAATGTTCCGCGCTGAGCATGGAGTATCTCGGCCCGCAGATCGACATTCATGGCGGCGGCACCGATCTCCGCTTCCCCCATCACGAAAACGAGATCGCGCAGAGCGAAGCCGCCACGGGGAAGAAGTTTGTCGGCCACTGGTTCCACGTCGAGCATCTGCTCGTCGACGGCCAGAAAATGTCGAAGTCGCTTGGCAACATGTACACCGTGCGCGAGGTGCTGGAGCACGGCTACACGGGACGCGAGTTGAGGTATGCGCTGCTTTCCGGCGCGAACTACGCGAAAAACCTCAACTTCACCTGGCAGGGCATGGACGACGCGAAGACAGCGCTCTCGCGAATTGATGAGTGGAGGAAGCGAATCTTGGATCGGACGACATCTGCCCAACCCGGAGGAGTCGCTGTGGTCCCGACTGACACGGAAGAGAACCTTATTGAGATCGTCGATGATCTACTAACTCACGATCTCAATATTAACGCTGTTTTAGGGCTTCTATTTGTCTGGATTCGCGTAACCCATAAAAAGATGGATGAAGGAAGATTTACCATGGAAGAGGCACACGCCTACCTTAAGGTGTGGGAAACTCTGGATTCCTTTTTGGGTCTCGGCGACGCGACGATCACCATTCCCGCCGAAGTGCAGGCCCTCCTCGATCAACGTGCCGCCGCGCGCAAAGGGAAGGATTTCGCCAAGAGCGACGAATTGCGCAAAGCCATCGAAGCGCTCGGCTGGAAAGTCAAGGACACCGCCAAGGGGCAGGAGTTGTCGCCGGGTTAATTTCTAAAAAGCCTTTCGTCCTTCGCACAGGTTGAGAAGCTCGGGAAAGGCAAGTATTTGTGCTCGACGACCTCTTCCCTCTTGAAGAGTTTTTAAGATGCGCGCTTTTTTCAATTTTCCTAGAAGAAGTGAAATCATGGGCCTGCTTGGCATGGTTGGAAGACCTTCAAAATGAGAGCTTCTAAGAATTGGATTTTCAAAAAGAAGATCCAGTAGCGGGGCTGCAAATTGAGAACGAGTCAATTCCCGAATTTCCCCTTTTAATCTTTCGTAAAGATCCATGATTTTCCGGGCCTTCTGCACGTTGAGCATCGCTTGCTCCGTGACGGCGAGCAGGAAAAATTCAATCCAACGATTCCAACAACCATCTTCGTGACCGAGAGAGCGAAGCCGGGCGATGTATTCTTCCCGATGCTCTTCAAGGTAGGCGGAAAGATAGAACATAGGGCGAGTGAGAAGCCTTTTTTCCATCAAAAAAAGAGGAATCAAAATCCTTCCCAATCGGCCATTGCCATCCAGGAAGGGATGAATGATTTCAAATTGTGCGTGAACGATGGCCAATTGCACCAACGCGTCAGGCTGCTCTGCATGGTAATACTTTTCCCAATTGTCCAGATAGGTTGGCAATAAGTGCGGTTCCGGGGGAACAAAATCAGCCTGTTCTACGGGAGTCTTTTCGATACCTATCCAGTTTTGTTCCTGGCGAAAGTCGCCCCGCCGTTTATTGGTTCCGCGTACTCCTTCCAGGAGATAGGCATGCAGCTTTTTCAATAAATTCAAATTGAATGGTTTGGTTTTCAAGGATTGCTCGGCGGCATGAAGAGCTCTCCGATAGTTCAGGATTTCCTGTATATCCAAGCGGCGGCTTTGCTCTTCCGGAGCATTCCCCGCCTCAAACTCAAGAACCTCTCCCAGAGTGGCGCGAGTCCCTTCGATTTTTGAGGAAAGTACCGCTTCCTGAGTGGTGAGCGGGGCCAGCAAAACTTCGGGATTGGGCACGCCATAGAGCACGCCGTTATATTCGGCGACAGCCCGGTTTGCTTTCCCAATGGCAGGGACAAGAGGCTCCCAATTGACAGCCACGGGAAGTGTCTCGGGCACAAAGGGTTTCATTGACTCATAAAATAGAATCAAATTTCGTTGTGTAAAGTAAAAAGCGAAAAGCTTTACACAAGATTTTTTGTGTCTCATGGTCTTTCGTTAAGCCATCGAAGCGCTCGGCTGGAAAGTCAGGGACACCGCCAAGGGGCAGGAGTTGTCACCGGGTTGCTTTTTTAAGCCCGTCATCCCGAGCTTGTCGAGGGATCAGCTTCCACGAGATTGACGATCATCTTCCGGCGGCTGATTCTTCGACAAGCAAGGATGACGGAATTTTCAGAGAGGGCACTCACCCTTTATAGCGCCAATCCGCCTTTGGTTATTGCTCATCCCGGCGAATGCGGCATACTGACCGATTGTCCATGTCGCATCGCCCCGTATCCCGTTCCACCCCGCGTCCCGCTCCCGAAAACCAGACGCTCACCCGTCTTTTCCAGGCCCGTAGCGAGTGGGACCGTCTTGCGCAACTCAGTACGCTGCTCAAGGAAACGCAGATTGACCTGCCCGATTTTTTCGATTCCAACATCGGTGCGACCATCTGCCGCGAACCCAACAGCGAGAAGCTCGCGTGGCGCCTGGCGCGCGAAATCGCCCGCCGCAACAACGGCAAGATTCCCTCGTCGCTTCAGCCTTATCTCGACCGTCCCGATTTCGAGCAGCAGGAGCGCGTCGAGGAGGCCGATTCCTTCCGCAAGGAGCTGCTCGAATGGCTTTCCTCGGGCCAGGACGACACTCCGGCCCATCCGCGCCGCGAGTTGCGCATTGTTTGGAAAATCGACCCCGGTTTCGATCCGTTGGAGACCCGCGTGCAGATCGACCTGCGCGTCAATTCGCCGAAGCTCAAGGAAGGCTCGCGCAACTTTTTTCAAGTGCGGGGACTTTGCAACGAGGCCGCCAACCGCCCGGAGCTTTTCAACGCCGAGGACCAGGTACTGCTCCGCTGGCTCAGCGATTTTCTTCCGCTTTTGCTCACCGACAAGAACCGTGTCACCAGCCCTTTTCTCAACGACAACCGCAGCCTGCTCACCTGGCTCACGCAGTGGGGCGCAAGCGGACGCTGCCATTGGGAGGAAGGCGCGCCGGTCGAGTTCAGCCCCCTGAGCGCGCGGATTGTTCCGCAGTTGCACCCCGCCGCCGAGACGGACAATGGCCGTACCGGTGCCAGCGCCTCCCGGCTCGATCTTCAATTTGAAGTCGTGACCGCAGCCGGCCTGCGCGAGCCGCTGGAGAACGCGCGCCTTTTTCTCGCGCCCAAGTCGGATCATCCCCGGCCCGAGTTGGAGCTCGTTTGTGTGAAGCACTGCTTCTATCGCCTGACGGAACGCCCGCCCCGCTCGCTCATGGCGCTGGCGCTTAAGCGCGGCGTGGGCGCGGTCGATGTCGCCGCAGCGGGCCATCTTCTTCCGCCCCTGTTGCGCCGTTATCCGCACCTTCAGCAGCAGGTCAAAGTCCATTTGCGCCAGGTGCCCTCGCAAATCAAATTCTACTTTCATCTCGATGAAGACGACGCCCTTCAGATTCGCCTCAAGGCCGATGCCCGCGAGGGCAATCTCCATTGGGAATGGACTGACGATGGCTGGACGAAAACGCAGTCGGCCAATGGCGACTCTGCCGGAGAAGGGCAGGATGATTACATCCATATCGCGCCGCCGGAAATGAAGATCGGCGAGAATGGCGCGGCGGGGCAGGGTGCCTCGTATGGAGGCCGCGCCGCCAATGATGTCGAAATTTGGGACGACGTTCCCGCCGATGCCGACACCGCGACGGCGCTGGCGTGGCTCCGCGGGTTTGAAGCCGAACGGGGCGAGCTTTGCGGTCGTCCCGACAATTCCGGCTGGTGGGTCATCCTCGAAGCCACTCGCATTGCCGCGCTGCTGCAACACTGGAAGGACCGCTCCCCGGACTGGCAATATTTCGCCAACCGCCGTTTCCAGCATCTCATCAGCGGCAAGCGCCGCCGTTTCCCCAAACTCAAAATTCAATCCACCGGCATCGACTGGTTCAGCGTGCAGGCCGCTTGGGAAGACGAAACACTGGCGATGACCGAAGCCGATTGGGCGCGGCTCCATCAAAGCGACGATCCCTATGTGAAGCTCGCCAACGGCACATGGATGGAGCGGGAAGAGGCCGCCGCCATGGCCGACGCGGTGACCGCCCTTGCGGAAATCGGCGTGCAGGTCGGCGCGGGCGAGCAGCAGGTCGGGGCGTGGCAGATGTCTGGCGCGCAGCAAACGGCTTGGAAAAAGCTGGAGACGCTTGTCGATGGCGAGGGCGACACCGTCATCCGCCAGTTGCGCCAGGCCGTCACCGACTTCAAGGGCCTCCCGGAAATCGAGACGCCGAAAGGCCTCGTCGCCGAGCTGCGCCCCTACCAAAAAACCGGCCTCCACTTTCTCGCCTACGCATCGCGCTTCAGGCTCGGCGCGCTTTTGGCCGACGACATGGGCCTTGGCAAAACCGTCCAGGCGCTCGCATGGCTGCAACATCTTCGCGAGACGCAGGGGCCGTCGCCGAGCTTGGTCATCTGCCCGGCCAGCGTCGTTTTCAACTGGAACCGCGAAGCCGCGCAATTCACGCCGGGGCTGAAAGTCCTGCTGCTCACGGCGGGGGAACATCGCCACACGCTGCGCCAGGAAATTCCCGCGCACGACCTGGTCGTCACCAACTACGCGCTGCTGCGCCGCGATCTCGCCGCGCTGCAAAAATTTTCCTTCCGCGCGATCATTTTGGACGAAGCGCAGAACATCAAGAATCCCGAATCGATGGTCGCGCGCGCCGCCAAGGCGCTTCAGGCTGACCACAAGCTTGCGCTGACCGGCACGCCTCTGGAAAACCGGCTGCTCGATCTCTGGAGCATCATGGAATTTGTCCATCAGGGCTACCTGCCCGAGCGCGGCAAATTCCTCGAGCAGTACGATCGCGGCGCGTCCCAGCCCGCCCGCGCCCTTCTCTCCAGCCGCATGCGTCCCGTCATGCTGCGCCGCCTCAAAAAACAGGTCGCGCAGGATTTGCCCGACCGGATCGAGGAGCGCATCGACTGCGAGCTCACCGAGGGCCAGCGCAAATTCTATCTCGCCGAATTGCAGCGCAGCCGCCAGAACCTCGCCGCGCTCGACGCCCCCGCGGGCCAGTCGCGCATGCACGTCCTCGCCGCGCTCACCCGGCTGCGCCAGATTTGCTGCCATCCCTCGCTCGCCGGGGGCAAAAAGGGCCTCGGCTCGGGCAAGACCGCTTCGCTTTTCGAGCTTCTCGAGCCGCTCTACGCCGCCGGGCATAAAGTCCTCGTCTTCTCGCAGTTCGTCGAGATGCTCAAGATTCTCAAGGCCGAGTTGGAGGAAAGGGGCCGTCCCTACTTCATGCTCACGGGTCAGACCACGCAGCGCGGCGAGGTCGTGCAGGCCTTTCACGATTGCAAGGAACCGGCCGTGTTTCTGCTCTCGCTCAAGGCCGCCGGCACGGGCCTCAACCTCACTTCCGCCAGCTACGTCGTGCTCTACGATCCGTGGTGGAATCCCGCCGTGGAAGCGCAGGCCATCGACCGCACGCACCGCATCGGACAGGACCGCACGGTCATCGCCTACCGGCTCGTCACGCAGGGGACGGTGGAGGAAAAAATCTGGCGGCTTCAGCAGAGCAAGGCGCAGCTCGCGCAGGACGTCCTCGGCGAGGAAGGCTTCACCGGCAGCCTCTCGAAGACCGACTTTGATTATCTGCTCGAAGATACGTCGGACGAGTTGGAGCCGACGGGTGAAGCGTAGGACTGAGAGCTAAGAACTTAGAACTACAGATTTCTGCCTTTCGTTCTGCGTTCCAAGTTCTACGCTCTAAGTTCTTCCCCCAATGTCCTCGCTTCCTCATTTCATCTCCCTCGAAGGCGGGGAAGCCGTCGGCAAATCGACCCAGATTGAGCGCCTTGAGCAACGCCTCACCCGGCTTGGGAACAAGGTGCTCGTTACGCGCGAACCGGGCGGCACGCCGCTAGGTGAATCGATCCGGTACCTACTCAAGCACGCGCCCGAGGGCAAAGGCATGACCCCGCAGGCGGAACTGCTCCTCTTTCTCGCCAGCCGCGCCGAATTGGTGCGCAAGGTCATCATGCCCGCGCTCGACCAGGGCGTGTGGGTGCTCTGCGACCGCTTTCTCGACTCGACCATCGTTTATCAAGGCAGCGCCCGCCGTTTGCCCTTGGAGGTGGTGGAGCGCATCAACGCCTTTGCGGTCGGCCCCTGCCTGCCCGGCCTCACGCTCGTTCTTGATCTCGATCCTGAAGTTGCCCGAGAGCGGCAGATGCGCCGTTCGCACCCGCCCGGCAGCAGCACTTTCGACCGGATGGAAGCCGAGCCGGTCGATTTCTTCGAGCGCGTCCGGCAGGGGTATCTCGATGTCGCCAAAGCCCATCCGAACCGCGTCAAAATCGTTTCCGCCGCCGGCAACGTCGACGAGACGGCGGATGTGGTGTGGAGGGAAGTCGCTGCCGCTTTTAATTTATAAGGTAGCCGTCGACCTCCGAGCGCGGAACGACCCGCGCTCGGAGATCGCGGGCTACCATCTCCTAAACCAATCCCTCGATCCGCAGGCAGGCGTACTCAACCGCGAGATTCGGCTCGCAATTTTGCGCGAGTCCCGCCTGGAGTTCCTCCAGCGCTTTCACCGCGCGGAGCCGATCCAATTCGGTTGTGCCCGCGACCGCCTCCGAGCGCCGCCAGTACCAGCGTTGCAACTGCGCGATCGATTCCTGGCGACCGAGCTGAAATTCGGCCTCGATCAGCGCCTTGGCGACCTCTTCTTCCACCTCGTCGGAGCTCTCCTTCAGACGCGCCTCCGCCGTTTCGCGAATGCCAGCCCAATGTTCGCTCAACACCTTGGCGCGGGCGTAAGCGCGCAGGGCCGGATTGGGCTGGCGCGCGTACCAGGAGGAAATCCACTGGGGCTTGTGCGATGCGCCCGCGTCGAGGTCCTCAAAGCCGAGATCGAGCCGCAGGCAGCGCGAGACGATCGTCGGCAAAAGCATCGCGGGGCGGCCCGAAGTGAGAAGGATGAGCGTGTGCGCGGGCGGTTCCTCCAGCGTCTTGAGGAAGGCATTGGCCGCGCTCGCGCCGCTGAGGCACATCCGCTCGGCGTCGAAGATGATCGCGACCTTGAGCGGGGCTGTGAAGGGGCGCAGGTAAAGCTCGCGTTCGAGTTCACGGACTTGATCGACGGTGATGTGTCGCGATTTCGATTCGGGCCGGACGGAGTGAAAGTCGGGGTGCTCCTGCGGCGCGCCGCCGAGGACTTGTCCCGCAAGGCCAAGCGCGAGATTTTCCAGCGACTCGGCGCGGTCACCCGTCAGCAGGTACGAATGGCCCATGCGCCCCTGCTCGATGCTGGCGGCAAAACGTTGGCGAAGTTCTTCAGCGCGGAAGGGCATGGGAGAAAAAGGTAAAGGTTCGGAATTGGAGGGTTCCTCGCTCCCAACTTAGGAACGAGAGTGAAAAAAAATAAGCGAATCAGGCGAATGGAGCGAATGGAGCGAATGGAGCGTATCGAATCGGGGAGACCGGCCCAAGAGGGAATCCGACCTGGGAATGGAGAGGGGTTGGAGGTTTGGAGCGATGTTGTTTCATAGCTGCGATTTTAACACATCCGGGAATAAGGTGGTAGCACTGCAGAGCCTAAATATCCTAAAAAGCTTAAAAAGATTTTTGGCTTCGCATTTTTTTCGCGAATGAGCGCCAAACCTGCCTTTTCAATGCGTGCTTGGCCGCTTTTTCTCGTGCGTTCTCGGGGCAGGCCGAGTAAACCCATTTCCAACCAATGAAAAGATTCTTGGTCGGGTGCCCGTCCCTTTTTCTCATCTTTTTCGTGACACCAATATTCAAAAAATCCGAGGTCGTCAAAATTCAAAGTCCCCTCAGTGTTGAAGAGCGCGTTATCGCTCTAAAAAGCGCGACAATTGGGGACACTCTTTTCGGAATCAAGTTCGTTGCTTCTGGCACAATTGACTGCAAAGTGAACAAAGACAAATTTACACTTCGGCAAAGGAGACTCTATGGAAACGCCTTCGGTCCCGTTCTTTACGGTAAGTTGCGGCAGATGGATAATGGCACTGAAATTAGTGGCGAATTCCGCATGCACTCTATTGTCTTTGCTTTTCTGTGCGTTTGGTTCGGAGTAGTCCTACTCGGGGGTGGAATATTAGCCGTGACCGGTTTGACCCAGCTCATCACGGGACACAACGATCACGGTAAGAATGACAATCCCCTGCTAGGAATCTTCGGCCCAGTTTTCATGTTGGTAATGGGAATCGCCGTGGTAAAATTTGGTAAATTGTTCGGAAGATCTGAGGAAATTAAAATGGCCAGTTTTTTGCAGGAACTGTTTGCCGAAAAGGAAGCGTCGTCTGGGCCTGTCAGCAAAAGTGCCAGCAAAAACCTTCTATAAGTAAGTTTTAGATACTGGCGGCAAAGTGCATTCCAAGCTGTTCGACCTCTGACAAGCCATTGTCAATCAGGTGGTGTGTAGGTACGACGGCTACCCAAGTCTTGTTAATCTCGTGAATCCTGTCAAAAATCTCCTCCTGCCTTCTTCCTGTTTTCATGCCTTCATATTTTCCCGTCAAAATTCCCCTCTCAAAATTCCGTTAATTTGGTCAATTTGGTAATTTCGTAATGATTCCCTGATTTATGAGCAACACCTACAAAATCGCCGTCCTTGCCGGTGACGGCATCGGCCCCGAAGTCATGGCCGTCGGCCTCGACGTCCTCAACGCCACCGCGAAACGTTTTGGCTTTGGTATCGACGCGAAGGAATACGCCGTCGGCGGAGCCGCCATCGACCAGTTTGACGACGCGCTTCCGCCTCACACCCTCGAAGGCTGCCGCGCCGCGCAGGCCATCTTCTTCGGCTCCATCGGCGGGCCGAAATGGGAAAGCCTGCCCGCCAACAAGCAGCCCGAACGCGCCGCGCTTCTGCCGTTGCGCAAACATTTCGGCCTCTACGCCAACCTGCGCCCCGCAAAATGTTATCCCGGCCTGCTCCACGCCTCGCCGATCAAGTCGGAGTGGATACCCGACGGCTTCGACCTCCTCGTCGTGCGCGAACTCACCGGCGGACTCTACTTTGGCCAGCCCAAACTGACCGTGGCCATCGAGGGCGGCGAGCGCGCCGTGGACACGATGGTCTACGAGACCAAGGAAATCGAGCGCATCACCCACGTCGCGTTCAAGGCCGCGAAGCTGCGGCGCAAACGCGTCACGCTGATCGACAAGGCCAACGTCCTCGAAACGAGCCTTCTCTGGCGCAAGACCGTCAAGGCCGTCGCGCAGCGATACCCCGAAATTGCGCTCGACTTCATGTACGTCGACAACGCCGCCATGCAGCTCGTCCGCAAGCCGCAACAGTTCGACGTCATGCTTTGCGAAAATCTCTTCGGCGACATCATCAGCGACGAGGCCGCCGCGACGGTCGGCTCGCTCGGGTTGTTGCCCAGCGCGTCGCTCGCGGACGGTTCCTTCGGCCTCTACGAACCGAGCGGCGGTTCCGCGCCCGACATCGCGGGGAAGGGGATCGCCAACCCCATCGCGCAGATACTCTCCGCCGCGCTCATGCTCCGCTACTCCTTCAACGAGAACGAAGCCGCCGCCGCGATTGAGAAGGCTGTCGAAACCACGCTCGCTTCTGGCCTCCGCACCGCCGACCTCGCGCGTCCCGGCGAGCAATCGATTTCCACCGTCGAGATGGGTAACGCGATCAAGGAGCGGCTTGCTTAAGGGTCTTTTCCTCGCGGTGGTCTCGTGCAGCTTGGCTTCCGTAAGCGCCCGGGCCGAGAATTCGACCGCCGCGCCCCAGACCGTTACGTTTCGCGGGCAGGCTTTTCTCGTCCGCTCCGTCGACCCGCAAAAGGAAGACCTGCGCCTCTTCTGGAAAGACGACCAGGGCCAGCCATTGCACGATTTCACTGCGCTGGGGAAATACGTTGCTTCCAAGGGCAAGCGCCTTCTCTTCGCCGCGAATGCCGGGATGTTTGATCCCACTTCGAAGCCGGTAGGTCTGCTTGTGCAGGACGGCAAAGATGTCTCGCCTCTCAACCTCAACGATGGCACGGGCAATTTCTACATGAAGCCCAACGGCGTCTTCGTCATTAACCAGAAGCATGAGGCGCGGGTAGTCGAGTCAAGCGCCTACCCGTCGCTCCTGACTCCGGCAGCATGGGCCACGCAGTCGGGTCCGCTCCTGGTCTTGGGGGGGAACATCGATCCCGACTTCAATGCGGATTCCAAAAGCCTGAAGATTCGGAGTGGGGTGGGTGTTTGCGAGGATGGCACCATCGTCTTCTCGATTTCGCGCCTCCCGGTCAACTTTTACACCTTCGCGTCGCTGTTTCTCGATCAGCTCAAATGTCCTAACGCGCTTTATCTCGATGGCACTATTTCCGCTTTCTACACCCCCGGCGTCAAAGATACCTTCCCTCATGGCTTCGGCCCGATGTTCGGCTTGGTGGAGAAGACAAAAAATCAGTGATGTCGCGTGACAGCGAAAGGCCGCAGTCGTAAAGTTCCCGTTCCACACGATTATGTTAACGCAAGAATGGAATATCCAGGCGCGCGCCTTGCAGTGCGCCGTCTCGGGCCGCCCTTTTGAGAAGGGCGAGCGGGTCTTTTCCGCGCTCTACTGGCGCGAGGGGCAATACGTCCGGGTCGATCTCGGCGCGGAAGCTTGGAAGGCCCGCAATGATAACATCGAGCCGCTCTCGGCCTGGCAGACCGATTTCGTTCCGCCTCCGCCGCCGGAACCCGAGGCGCTTCACAAGGACGACGCCGAAAGCCTGCTCCGCCGCCTCGTCGCCGAAAATGCGCCGGGCACACGCAATACCCGCTACATCCTTGCCCTCATGCTCGAGCGCAAAAAAGTCCTGCGCCAGATCGAGCGCCAGCGCCAGGAAGGGCAATCAATCCTTGTTTACGAACATCTCCCCAGCGGCGAAGTCTGGCTCATCGAAGATCCCGGACTCAAGTTGAGCGAACTGAGCGCCATCCAGGAGGAAGTGGCCCATCTTCTCACTCCTGCGGAGGCCAGTAGTTCCGCAGCTCCTGCCGAGGGCAGTGTTTCCACGGAGGACACCTCGGCGCAGACCACCGCTTCCCCGAATACAAAGCAGGGGTAGCCGTCAACGAGAGACGTATTTCCTCCCATTAGGAAGCGCATCCGTCCTATTGGTCCCCTATGTCCCATCCCGCAAAAGCTACTAATGCGACGGCGCCGGAGCGCTGGCTCCCGGAGGAGTAACCTTGTCGCCCGGCTGCGGAATTGGCAGATAACCGAGGTCCCTCAAGCTTTGCGCGTAAAAGGCATTCTTGCGCAGAGGATAAATGTTGGAGGCCGAGAGAAGCCAGCCGCGCGCGCCCTCGAGATCCTTGTGAAACAGGCACCACGCCGCGTTGCTAAAATAGTAGGAAGGATTGCCCATCGCGTCATTGAAGACATCAAGTTCCTTCTTCGCGACGTCTTCATGACCGCCAAAAAGATCGCAGAGAAAAACTTTGTACGCGGCGAAATCGCCCATGTCCGGGTCTTTTTCGAGCGCGAGGAAGCCGGGGCGGGCCAAATCGTATTGCTTCTGCATGAACTTCACGTCGATCAGTTGGAATTTGAGCACCACGTTGGTCGGGGCGATCCGCGCGGCAGCCTTGAAATCGTCCTCGGCCTGCGTCCACTGCTTCCTTTGGCAATAAATTGATGCCCGAAGAACATAGGCGCCCGTGCTGTCGGGATTGAGTTTGATGGCTTGCGAGAGATCATTCATTGCGCCATCCATGTCGTTGGCGTCCGCCTTCTTGATCGCATTGGTGATCATCTTTTGGGCGATATCCTTGGGCGTATTCAGCGCGGAAGGCGCGCTATTGGTGGAAGCTGCCGGCGCGTTGGTTTGCAGGCCGTGGACAAGCGGGGCGAGAAGGAATGTTGAAGCGCAGAGAGCCAAGGATAAAGAGCGGAAGCGTGCGGGCATAGTCGGCTACCTTAACAAAGACTCGCGTAATGACAAGAAGAGGACTTATCTTCCCATTTTACAATCCGCCAAGCTTGCGCAATTCAGCGGCGTCTGCGTCGCTCACGGGCAGGACAGAAAGCCGCGATTGGCGCACGAGCTCCATGTTCCGCAGCGTGCGATGCGCCTTGATCGCCCCTAGCAAAACGGCGCGCGGGAAAGCCTTCCCAGCCTTCAGATCGACGCAAGACCACTCGCCTTTTTCGCCCGCCTCGACCGTCGGATCGGCATAGGCCGTCTTAATCACCGTCGCCATGCCGACCACCGCCTTCTCGCTCACGCTATGATAGAAAAAGACCTCGTCGCCCTTCGCCATCGCGCGCAGGTTGAGCCGCGCGGCGAAACTCCGCACGCCGGTCCACGCCGTCGTTTTGTCCTTTTGGAATTGCGCGAAGGAATAGGCCTCCGGCTCGCTTTTCACCATCCAGTGCTTCACGCGCGGAAATTGGTATAATTGAGCGCGACGGGAAATTCCTTCCCGCGCAGAAAGGCGATGACTTCCTGCAAATCGTCGCGATTCTTGCCCGTCACGCGGATTTGCCGGTCCTGAATCTGGGTCTGGACCTTGATCTTCGTATCGCGGATCGCCTGAACAATCGTCTTCGCCACGTCCGTTTCGAGTCCCTGCTTCAGCTTCAACTCCTGCCGCGCGTGGCCAAGCGGGGAAATATCGGCGTCCTTGCGCTCAATGTTTTTCAAGCTCACGTTGCGGCGTGCCAGCTTGCCCAGCACGATCTCCTCCAGCGCGGTCAGCTTGAACGCGTTGATTGCACTGATCTTGATCGCCTCCTTTTCCAGGATGATCTCGGCCTTCGCCTCGCGGAAATCGAAGCGGTTGGCCAGCTCTTTTTGCGCCTGCTCGACGGCGTTCTTCACTTCCATTTCGTCGACTTCGGAGACAACGTCAAAAGAGGGCATGGCCGATCAGGATAGGCGAAATAAGTACTGCAAGGGTAGTGAAAAAATAACCGAATCAGGCGAATCAGCCGTATGGGATACGGATAACCAACCGGCGCGGCCTATTGCGGGACCGGACGCGGGTAGGACTTCGAGTCGAGGCGATAAACGATGCGCGCCTTCGTGAAGTCGTGTTGCGACATCTCCATCTTCACCCGGTCGCCGGGGGTCAGGCGGATGAAACGCTTGCGCATCTTGCCCGAGATGTGGGCGAGCACGACGTGCTTGCTGTTGTCCAATTCGACGCGAAACATCGTCCCCGGCAAGATCGTAATGACCTTCCCTTCGACTTCAATCACGTCTGTTGCGTTATCCAGTGCCATGTGAGTCAATCAATATACGCTGAACGGCATCTGGGGCAATATATTTGTTGCGTGTTAAGTGTGGCGGCGCTCTGGGAACGTCGCTTTTTATGCCTTCCTCAGCAGGTAGCCCGCGCAGGCCCTGCGCGGGTGCCTTTTCGGGTGCGCGTAGCGCACAGGAAGCGATCAATCCGTCATCCAGAGCCTTTTCCGGCGTGCGTTGTCGAAGAATGGTCGAGGGATCAGTTCGGCAAACCAAGCCGGAGGCTTGGAACAATCCTAGCCGGTGGTTGAGGGCACGAAGTGCGCGACACCACCGGAAAAAGTTCTCAAGAGATCGCACCCTGGAGGGGTGCAACCTCTGTGCGAGCCTCGCCGAGGTCGGTTGCAGAAAGATCGATCACCGGTGATAGAACGTAGCGATACCACCGGAAATATGCCAAAGTGCCTGCGACCCCGGTAGGGGTCGCACTATGCCGTCCACCTATTTGAGCCTCTATTACCATCTCGTTTTTTCAACGAAAGGCCGCGAACCCAGCGTCGCTTCGGCGTGGCGGGCGAAATTGCATGGATACCTCAGAGGAATTATCAAGGGACTTGGAGGACAATGCGAAATTATTGGAGGCACCGATGATCACGTCCACCTTCTGGTTCGGCTAAACGCCACGCACCGGCTTGCCGATTTCATGCGCGAATTGAAGAAGGCGTCGTCGGCCTGGGTTCACGAGGACATCGCGGAGAAAGGTTTTGCGTGGCAGGAAGGCTACGCGGCCTTTACGGTGAGCGCATCTGCGGCGGATGAGGTGCGGCGATATATCGAGAACCAAGAGGAGCATCATCGAGCACGAAGTTTCCGGGAGGAATTGGTGATCATGCTTCAGCGCTCCGGCGTGAAATTCGACGAGCGGTATTTGGATTGAGCCGGGTTTATCGGATTTGTGCGACCCCTCCGGGGTCGCATCGTATCGGCGACTAAAACCTTTTGTCTGTCAGTGCGCACCAAGCCGGAGGCTTGGTACAATCCTAGCCGGTGGTTTCGCTAGCCGCGGCAGCAAGCCGCGCCCTGAGCGAAGTCGAAGGGGGTAGCGATACCACCGGAAATCTGGCAGAGTACGTCCGACCCCGGCAGGGGTCGCACCATGTCAGGGATATCGGATTTGTGCGACCCCTCCGGGGTCGGCTTTTGAGTGCGTTTTACCGGTGGTGTCGCGCCCGAAACGGGCGCTCAACCACCGGCTAGGATTGTGGCAAGCCTTCGGCTTGGCGGACGAATGTCATCTCCTGTCTCAATTCTTTCTTTACGCCTGTTCGTCTAGGCCTTTTTCGCTTTAGTTTTTTTCTTCACGAGCAGCTTTTCTCAGCGCTTATTTTATTATTATATTGCGGAGATTTTTCCAATAAGACCATTTGCCCTAGGTATTCCGATTCCGCTCCATTCACTTCCATGAGGTCGAGACCATCTCCTTTGAAAGTGGGATAGAGCCTTGCCAGGTCGTGAATGGAATTTTCAGCAGCACGAAAGTAATGTTCATCCTTTTCTATCCCAATCGAGGCACATCCAACGGCTATTGCCGCAGCAATCGTTGAACCTCCTCCCATAAAAGGATCGAGTACCAGCCCATCACCCATCGGCAATAAAGCCCGGATAAAAATTCTCAGGAGATGTTGCGGCTTCAATGATGGGTGGTTAGCCAGGTCTTTTTCCCTCTGTGGAGTTTTAAAACTTGGTATGACATCAGGCAGGGGCCTTTCTCCCGCCATCATGCGCAAACCGCCGGTTCCCCATTTTCTTAAATTTTGTGCAACTGTTTTTTCTGAGATCGGCTTTCGGAAAAGCATCCAAGGTTCATAATTACCGCGAGGGCTAACACACACTTGAGGAAATTCGCTCTCGGCATTTTTGGGTCGGTCTCCTCCACGAAATCCATGATAAATCCGCAGGATTGTCGCCCGATTTTCGAAGCCCTGTCGAATTAATCCCTGCTGAACATACATTTGGAGAGTGGGATTTCCGGCAATCAGAAGATGCCCTCCGGGCTTTATTTTTGCAAAAACGAGTCTCCCCCAGTTTGAAAAAAAATCTTCAATCCCAAGCTTTTGTTCCTCGGAAAGAACAGAGAAACGCGGCAGCGGTTTTCTCTCGCAACCATCCCATTTCGGAGGTATCCGCCAAACCCCCCCCCTTCCTGACCGTAGTTTGGCAACCTCGGAATCAGAAAACTCGACTATTCCGTAAGGCGGGTCCGTACAGACCGCGTCCAGTTCGTTATTTTTAAGCGTGGCAAGTTCAGCCATGCAATCTCCCAGAATTAATCGGAATCTACTCATTTTCAACTATAGTTGAAAGACCATTATCATGGCGTCTGATATGATGCAAGGTCTTTATGGATGCAAAAAACGCTTTGGGCAAAGCCATTCGCCTGGCAAGGGAGTCTTTGGGACTTTCATTGGAAAAGCTTTCCGAAGAAGCAGACATTACCTACCAGTATCTGTCCTCTTTGGAGAACGGCAAAGAGAATTTCACCGTCGGGGTTCTTGAGGCCCTAGCGAAGGCGTTGGGAACGGCTGTCGCTCCTCTGGTTGCACAAGCCTATGCTCCCAGCGAAACAGGCCCGCCTAAGGTCATATCTGAATTTTTTATCAAAGAAGCGCCTCTGCCGCCTGAGTTGACGAGATCGCATTTGGAAAGGGTGTTAAACGAAACTCATTTGGTTATTAGATTGATCAATTCTACTCTTATGCAAGTTGGAGAGAGGCCGCTTTCCGCTTACATCCAAAGTAATAATTTTAGTGGCATTGTTTCCAATATCCTTTGTGATGCGTTCTCGCGGTTAAGCCCATACAAGCACAATCACGACCAACGGTATCCCGACTTGATTTGCAAATCCGCACGGGGAGACGAAGTGGCTGGTTTGGAAGTGAAATCAACGATTAAGGCTGGAAAAGGAGGGGAAAGTCATAACGGGCATTCAGGATGGCATGTCATAGCCTGTTTTGATCTTGATAGGGAAAAAGGAGATATCAGGTTTATTCATGTTATGTTTGCCAACCTAATCGGTCACGGAAAACCCAAGACCGACTGGAAATATGTGGGCAGTAGCGTAAACAAGGAAACTGGGAGTCAACGGACAGAGACATATACGACGACCCCTCGGGGTACAGCCAAATTGCGTCATGGTACTGTCTATCTCGACTCAACAAAAATAAATGTTTCCCGATGGCGAACTGATCGAGGGGTGGCTATACCCCCATATTCTCCATTTCAGAACAAGTAAATTTTACGGGCTGTAAATCCATGAGTCTCGATCTCCTCAAAGAAAAGCTTCAGGGCGTGTTCAAGACGCTGCGCGGGTACGGCAAACTGAGCGAAACCAACGTCGCCGACGCGGTGCGCGAGGTGCGCATGGCGCTGCTCGCCGCCGATGTGAATTACCAGGTCGCCAAGGAATTCTGCGACGAGGTGAAGACCAAGGCGCTCGGCGCGGAGGTGCTGGCCAGCATCCGGCCCGGCGAGCAATTCATCAAAATCGTCCACGATGAACTCCTCGCCTGCTTTTCCAGCGACACGCCGGAACTCACGCCGAACCGCCCGCTGCGCATCCTGCTCTGCGGCTTGAACGGCTCGGGCAAAACGACCACCTGCGGCAAGCTCGCCGCTTGGTTTCGCAAGAGCAAACAGCATGTTGTTCTCGTTGCGGGCGACTTGGCGCGCCCGGCGGCCATCGAGCAATTGCAAATTTTGGGCAAACAGCTTGGCGTCACGGTGCTGACTTATCCCGGCGAGAAAAGTCCCGAGGCGGTCGCGAAGCTCGCCCGCGAGGAAGTCACCCGCCTCCGCGCCGAAGTCGCCATTTTCGACGCCGCAGGCCGCCTTGATGTCGATGACGCGCTGCTGGCGGAACTCGAAGCGGTCGGCAAGGCGTGGGAGCCGCAGGAATCGCTCCTCGTCGCCGACGCCGCCACGGGCCAGACCGCCGTGAAAGTCGCGCAGGCTTTCCACAGCCGTGTCCCGCTCACCGGCCTCGTCCTTTCCAAATTCGACGCCGACACGCGCGGCGGCGCGGCGCTCTCCTTCCAGCGCATCACAAAGGTCCCGATTCGCTTCCTCGGCACCGGGGAGGGGCTCGACGCCCTGGAACTCTTCCAGCCTGAACGACTGGTCGGCCGACTCCTCGGCATGGGCGACATTGTGGGGCTGGTTGAGAAGGCGCAAACCGAGTTCGACGCCGCGTCCGCCGAGAAGATGGCCGTGAAACTTGCGAAGAATTCGTTCGACCTGCAGGACTTCCTCGACCAGATCAAAATGGTGAAGAAGCTCGGCCCCCTGCAAAATGTGCTTGGCATGATTCCGGGAATGCCTAAGATGCCAGATTCGGTCGATGGTGAGAAATCGCTTCGCCGGGTCGAGGCGATGATTCGCTCCATGACCCCCGAGGAACGTTCCCGCCCGTCCGTTCTGAACGCCCGTCGTCGGCAGCGCATCGCGCGCGGCAGCGGCACCAGCGTCACGGAACTCAACGAACTTTTGCATCGGTTCGAAGAGATGAAGAAGATGATGCAGCGGCTCACCCGCGGCGGAAGCCCGGACAAGATGCTGCGTAATTTAATGGGCAAGCTCAGCTAGAAAGAAACACATATATGGCAGTGATCATCCGACTCCGGCGCGACGGCGCGAAGAACAGTCCCTACTACCGCATCGTGGTGGCGGACAAGCATAGTCCCCGCGACGGCAAATTCCTCGAACTCATCGGCACCTACGATCCGAAAAAGAAGGGTGACAACTCGACCATCAAGCTCGACCGCGCCGCTCATTGGATGAAGCTCGGCGCCCTTCCCTCGGACACCGTCAAGAGCATCCTCAAAAAGGCCAAGGCGAAATCGGCCAATGCGGAAAAAGAGGAAGCCGCAGCGAAGGAAAAAGCCGTCAAGGAAGAGGCTACGGCCTAACCACCGTTTAATTTGAGGAAACGTGCGCGCCCATGAAACACTTCCTGGAATTTGTGGTGCGCAGTCTCGTCGATAACCCCGACGACGTCCAAGTCACCGAAGTCCCCGGCGAAAAGGAAACGGCTTACCGCATAGGCCTGCATCCCGCCGACGTGGGACTCGTCATTGGCAAGGGCGGGCGCACCATCAGCGCCATTCGTTCCCTCGTCAATGCGGCCAACAAAGCCGGCACGCATCTCGCCGTCGAAGTCGTCGAGAATTCTTAAGCCGAACAAGAAATGACGGAATAACGGAATAACGGAATTTTTTAAAGGTTTCTCAAATCGCACTTAAACGAAATCGCTTTTCTTCCTAATCCACTTTATCTCGATCCCATCTACTCAATTTTTATTCCGTCATTCCGTTATTCCGTCTCTTTTTCACCCCATGCGCATTGACGTCATCACCCTTTTCCCGGAAATCCTGCGAGGACCGCTCGACGCGTCCATCATGGGACGCGCCCAGCGCGGGGGACAGGCCGAGATCGCGCTCCATCAGCTCCGCGATTACGCCACCGACAAGCACCACACCGTGGACGACAAGCCCTATGGCGGCGGACCCGGCATGCTGCTCAAGTGCGAACCGATTTTCGCCGCCGTACAGGACGTCCAATCGAAGGCCGCGACGCCCGGACGCATCATTTTGCTCACTCCCAGCGGGAAAAAATTCGACCAGGCCAAGGCGCGCGAACTCGCCGGCCTGGAACGGATCGTCCTGATCTGCGGCCATTACGAAGGCGTCGATGAACGCGTCCGCGAACATCTCGTCGAGGAGGAACTCTGCATCGGCGATTTCATCCTCACCAATGGCGCGCTCGCCGCGCTTGTCGTCATCGACGCCGTCGTGCGGCTGCTGCCCAACGTCGTCGGCAACGAAGCCAGCACGCAGAGCGAATCGTTCAGCGCCGAGCGGCCCTGGCTCGAAGGCCCGCAATACACGCGGCCCGAGGAATTTTGCGGCTGGCGCGTGCCGGAGATTCTCCTCTCGGGCCATCACGGCAAGATCGAGCAATGGAGCCACGAACAGAGCCGCCGCGTCACCGAGCGCGTCCGCCCCGACCTATTGAAGGAAATCGCGGACGACCCGATTGCGGAACGCAATCACCGGGCATAATTCATTTTAAACAAAAACAAAAACTATGAAACTGATCGAAAAAATCGAAGGCGAACAAATCAAGAAACATGTGCCGTTCCGCGTGGGCGACTCTGTCAAAGTCCACACGCGCGTCAAGGAAGGCGAAAAGGAACGCACGCAGGTCTTCGCCGGCATCATCATTGCGCAACAGGGCCGTGGCATGAATGAAAGCTTCACCGTCCGCCGCATCAGTTACGGCGAGGGCGTTGAGCGCAAATTTCCCCTCAACTCGCCCCGCATCGAAAAGATCGAAGTCGAACGCGAAGGCCAGGTCCGCCGCGCCAAGCTTTTCTATCTGCGCGGGCGCAAAGGCAAGGAAGCCCTCCTCGTGAAGGAACGTGTCAAGGCGACCGTTGCCAAGAAGGAAAAGGCCTCCGCCGTGCGCAAAGCCAAGGCCGACAAAGAAGCTGCTTCCAAGAAATAAGCAGGCGACTTTTGGTAGCCGTCGCACTCCGTGCGGCGGTGCCTTTGGTTGGTAGCCCGCGATCTCCGAGCGCGGGTCATTCCATTCTACACCGTCGCCCGGAGGTCGACGACTACCATTACTGCGCCGCATCCGGTTTGGCAATCGGCGCAACCGGAATGCCCGGTACGGCGTTCGTATCAGCCGAAGGCGCGTTTGTGTCACCCGTTGGATTTGCCGGAGGAGCATTGGTGTCGGGCGGCGGGGGCGGAGCGATGGGAGGCAGCGCTGATTCCGGCGGCATAAGCAGCGTGTCGATTTCGTTGATGATGCCGTTCTGGCATTTGATGTCCGCATGTACGATTTTCGCGTTGAGCACAAATTGTGCGCCTGAATGGGTCGTCTTGAGGGCCAGTGGCGCGGCTGGATTTCCCTCGCAGGAAAGGACGCTTTTCAACGGAAAGAGGTCTTTCGACGTCAGGCCTTTTCCATTCACGACGTGGAACAGCACGATGTCCTGCAGCCGCTCCTTGTTTTCCGGTCGCAGCAGCGTGTCGAGCATCCCTGGCGGGAGCTTGGCGAATGCGGAATCGGTTGGCACGAAAAGGGTGAAGGGCCCGCGGCTGCTGAGGAACGTGCCGAGTTCCGACGCCTGTACCATCGCGGCGAATTTCGTCAAAATCGGATTCACGGCCACGGTGTCGGCGAGGTCGCGCAGCTTGGCGGGCTTGGCTTCGGCGTGAGCGCCCATAAGTCCAAGCAGGAGTGTCGGCAGCAACCATCGCGGTGCGGCGAATCGTGTGCGGGAAGGGGATTTCATCGTCATGCCAAAATAGAGACTGCGTTCATCCGGCACAAGCTGCGCGATTTGTTCTTGTGGGCTGCGGCTGTTAGAGCGTGACCCGCGCCGATTTTTCGCACAGCATTTAAAAGACCGCGCCGTCATGAAGATTTATTTTCGCTACCTCTTTATTCGGTTGTTAGTCCCATTCGTCATCTGTCTCTGCGCCTGCACGCTGATTTGGGTCATGGTCGATCTCTATGGCAACATTGACGATTTCCTCGAGCACAGGGTCAACATCCTGGTGATCCTGCGTTTTTACAGCCTGCAAATTCCGAGCATGCTGGTGCAGGTGCTTCCAGCCGCGCTGCTTTTTTCCACGCTCTGGACGTTGCTTGCCCTGAATCGGCGTTGCGAGCTGGTGGCGTTTCAATCCGGCGGAATGGCTCCCATCTGGCTGTTCACGCCGTTTTTCTTGTTCGCCATTATCTGGGTGCTCATTTTGGGATTTGATCTCAACTGGCCGGCCGCGAAGGCGGAGGTGACGCGCGAGCGCCTGCTCCAGCAGGTGAAGGGGCAAAACGCCCGGAGCAATGTTTTCGTGAATCTTCCCTACATTGACAGCATCAACCGCCGGGTCTGGTTTTTTCAGAGTCTCGACGTGAACAAAAACAAGGCAAGGGGCGTGGAGATTCTTCAGCGCGATGCGCAGGGCGACGACATGGTGAAATATTTCGCCCGCAACGGGGAATGGAACGGCGAATTCTGGAGGCTCACCGACGTTCTCAAAATTGTCTTCCAGATGAACGGCGAGGTGCAGGACCAGAAGACATACGATGAGCTCGATTTGCCTGACGTCACCACGCCCCCCAAGCAGCTCTCGCTGATTGTGTCGCAGCCGGACCAATTGAGCCTCTCCGAGCTTTCCCAATACATTGCCACCAGCACGTCGTCGCAGGACAACCTGGCCAAATACCGCACGGAATGGTGGTACCGGGTGCTCTATCCCTTGAGCCTGATTGTCCTGATGCTTTTTGCGCTGCTCCAAGGCGCGCGCGCTGACCGGCGGAACGCGGCGGCGGGCGTGATCTGGATCATCGTCGTTCTTTTCCTCTATGTCGTGTTCATGAATATTTTCATGACTGCGGGACGTTTCAACCGCCTGCCGCCATTCTTTGCCGTCGTCGCGACCGAGGTGATTTTCGGCGTGATTGGCCTCCACTTGCTGGCGATCAGCAACGGCTGGTGGTGGCAATTGCTGGAAAAGGGAAAGCGCTTGCAGGCGCAATGGGGGAAAGAGGGGGAATAGGACAAATGGGACTTATATGAGCTATACGACTTCTGAGTTTCCGTCCCATAAGTCCTATTTGTCCCATAAAAATCACATGCTCGCGCCGCTCCATTTGAGCTTTTGGCGCAGCACGCGATAGAAATCCGAATGAGGCAGGTAGGCGAGTTGCACCTTGGCTTTTGCCGGCTTGATCTCCAGCCACTCGTGAGCGTGGAGATAACCTGCGGGCCGCCCGTCAAATTGCACTCCGGGGGTGGGAACATCCGTCTGCGGGACGACGCGGATGCGGACGATCTGGTCGGTGCCGACGACGAGCGCGCGGTTGGTGAGCGTGTGAGGGCAGATCGGCGTGAGGAGAATGGAGTCGGCATCGGGACTGAGAATCGGGCCGCCCGCCGCGAGCGAGTAGGCCGTGGAACCTGTCGGCGTCGAGACGATCAGCCCGTCGCAGACGTATTCGGTGACGAGGTAATCGCCGATCTCGACACGAATGCGAGCGAGACGCGATCCCCGCGTGCGCGAAACCACGATGTCATTGAGCGCGCAGGGAATGAGTCCGCTTTTGCCATTGGCGTGGTGGAAAATCGCTTCCAGGACGAGGCGCGGACTCAGGAGCAAATCGCGTGCGGCGACGTAGGGCAGGATTTTTTCCACTTCCGTTGCCGCCACGGCGGTCAGGAAGCCGAGGCTTCCGATGTTCACGCCCAGGATCGGCACCTGCGAGGGATAGACCGAATCGACGACATCGATGAGCGAACCGTCGCCGCCCGCGACCAAGAGAATGTCTGATTTTTTCGCCAGCTCGGCTTCGGAGTGACCGGGGCGGCGGATCAACGCGCCGGTCCGCTTCTCAAAGAGGAGCTTGAGCTTGGGGTGACCCTGGGTGAATTCGATGAGCTGGCGCAGGACTCCCTTTGCGCCCAGTTTCGAGCCATTCACAACCACGCCGATCGTCACCGTTTTTGCAGCAGCCATAAAAACTCCTCGTTACCATCACGACCCGGCAGCGGCGAGGGAATCGTTCCCAGCGTCGTCACCGGATAATCTTCAGCCCATTGGCAAAGGTCGCGCACCACGCGCGTTCGCACCAGCGCGTCGCGGACAATCCCGCCCTTGCCGACTTCGGCGCGCCCGGCCTCGAACTGCGGCTTGATCAGCGCGCAGACCCTTCCGCCTGAGCCAAGCAGATCGAAGGCGGGAGGCAAGACCTTGCGCAGGGAAATGAACGAGACGTCGGCCACGATGAGATCAAACAAGCCTGGAAATTTTTCCTTGGCGAAGGGGAGAAGATCACGCGCATTGATGCCTTCAAAGGCGATCACACGCGGATCCTGACGCAGCCGCCAATGCAATTGTCCGCGCCCCACATCGATGGCGACCACTTCGCGCGCACCGTGCTGGAGGAGGCAATCGGTGAAGCCGCCGGTCGACGCGCCGAGGTCGAGGCAGCGCAGGCCGGTGACGTCGAGATGGAAGCCCGTCAGCGCGCCTTCCAGCTTGTGGCCGCCCCGGCCCACATAGCGGTCTCCGCCGCGCACTTCAATTGCCGCATTCGCCGCGCAAGGTTTGCTCGCCTTGTCCCACCGCTGGCCTTCCACCCACACCTCGCCGGCCAGAATCAGTCGTTGGGCCTGCTCGCGCGATTCCGCGAGGCTCCGTTCGACGAGTTCGACATCGAGGCGGCGGGCTTTCATTGGTCGCAGATTGTACGCATTTGTCGATGGAACGGACAGGACGAATCGGACTTGCAAGGCCATCGCAAAGAAACGCCTTGTGCCCAATGAACTCAGCCGCTAGCCTTTCAGGTTCCCCCTCATTTATGGAAATCATCGAAAAAATACGCAACATCGCCATCATCGCCCACGTTGACCACGGCAAAACCACGCTCGTGGACCAGCTTCTGCGGCAGTCGGGCACGTTTCGCTCGAACCAGGCCGTCGTCGAGCGCGTCATGGATTCGATGGATCTTGAGCGCGAAAAAGGCATCACGATCAAGGCCAAGAACGCCGCGTTCCAGTACAAGGATTATCACATCAACATCGTCGACACTCCCGGCCACGCCGATTTCGGCGGCGAGGTGGAGCGCATTCTCAAGATGATCGACGGCGTGCTGCTTGTCGTCGACGCCTTCGACGGTCCGCAGGCGCAGACAAAATTCGTGTTGCGCAAGGCGCTCGAAGTCGGCGCCAAGCCGATCATCGTCATCAACAAGATCGACCGCGAAAACGCCCGTCCGCACAAGGTGCTCGACATGGTGTTCGAACTTTTTCTCGAACTTCACGCCACGGACGCGCAGCTCGATTTTCCCGCCATCTACGCCTCGGCCAAGCTCGGCTTCGCGGTGAAGGAATGGAAGGGCCATCTCGACGACGAAACGCGCAACGCCGGTATGGGCGCCCTTTACGAGGCGATCCTCGAAAACATTCCGCCGCCGGTGGCCAACCGCGACAAGCATTTCGAAATGCTCGTCTCCAATCTCGATTACAGCGATTACATCGGACGAATCGCCTACGGCAAAATCACCGGGGGCAAGGTCAATGTGGGCGACAAAATCGTCTGCATCCACAAGGACGGCAGCAAGGAAAGGCAAACGGTCACCAAGCTCCTTTCTCACGCGGGCCTGGCCAAGATCGAAATCAACGAAGCCCTCGCGGGCAACATTATCGGCCTCGCCGGTTTTGAAGACATTTTCATCGGCGAGACGCTTGCCGACTCCGAGGACCGCGAGGCGGTGCCCTTCGTCGACATCGATCCTCCCACGATCAAGATGCAGTTTGTGGTCAACGACTCGCCGCTTGCCGGGCGCGAAGGCAAGTTCCTCACCGCGCGTCACATCAAGGACCGGCTTGTCCGCGAGACCCGCACCAACGTCAGCATCCAGCTCGCTGACACCGACGCAGCCGGCGTGTTCGACGTCAGCGCGCGCGGCGAAATGCAGATTGCCATCCTGGTCGAGCAGATGCGCCGCGAAGGCTTCGAGGTGATGGTCTCGCGCCCTGAAGTTATTTTCCACAAGGATGCGCAGGGCAATATTCTCGAGCCAATCGAAACACTCTACGTCGAAACGCCCGCCGACAAACTCGGTGATATTTTGCAGAACATCGCCAATCGCAAAGGCGAAATCACCCACATGAACCATCACGCCAGCTCGGTGTCGGTGGAAGCCATCATCCCGACACGCGGCCTGATTGGCTTCGAGACGGACCTCGTCAACCTGACGCGCGGCGAAGGCATCATGAGCCATCTCTTCAAGGAGTACGGTCCCAAGCGGGGCGACATCACCACGCGTCAAAATGGCGTGCTTGTCTCGATGGAATCGGGCGATGCGACCGGTTTTGCGATCAATAATATCCAGTTGCGCGGACGCCTCTTCATCAGCCCCGGCGAAGCCATTTACGCCGGCATGGTGGTCGGCGAGAACTCGCGCCCCGACGACATGGCCGTCAATCCGTGCAAGGCGAAAGCGCTCACCAACATGCGTTCACAGGGCGATGGCAAGGGCATCCAGCTCGACACGCCGATCAAGATGAGCCTCGAACGGGCCATCGAATACATCGGCGCTGACGAATTTGTTGAGGCAACGCCTACGGCCTTGCGACTGCGCAAAAAGATCCTCGACGAAGGCAAACGCCGCCGCGCTGAGAGCAAGAATTAGGTAGCTCTTCGGTGGTAGCCGTCGCGGGCCCCGCGACGGTGCCAGTTGTAGCGACGGCCTATAACCGTCGCTGAAATTTTGACGGAATGGACGGAATTGTCCAAATTAACGAATTTTTTCAAATTCACTTTCCGTCATCCTTGCTTGTCGAAGGATCAGCCCCGGCAGATGATCGCAGCTCTCGCGTAAGCTGATCCCTCGACTTGCCTTTAGCCCTGAGCTTGCCGAAGGATCGGGATGACGGATCGCTTAAAGAGGGGTTTTGCAGAGAGACCCCTACATCCGATTTGCGCAACTCCGTTGTGCGACTAGTTTAATAGAATCCTCTTAACTCAAACCCCACACCCCGGAGGAAATGCTCGACGTATGAAATACAGAGAACCCCAAATTCTGTTGGACGTGAGGAAGATCAAAGAACGAGTCCATGAAAAAATGGAATGCGAGGGAACGGACGCCTTCTTTGCGCGAATTAATCGTCATGCCGGAAAACCTGCCAACGCAGCGAAACCCAAGTTGTCCAAGAAAAACCGTTAACCGCCCGATTTTGACTCGTGCCCCGCAAAAATATCTTTTAACGCCTACATAGGAGACCTCCCATGCTCACCACACGCCGCCAAGCCCTTACTCTCACCGCCGCCGCAATCGCCTCGACCGCTCTCAGTCGATTTTCCGTGCAGGCGCAAACTCCCGCTGTCGCGCCTGCCGCCGCGCCCGCGCCAACCGGCCCCTTCAAACTTCCGCCGCTGCCCTATGCCTACGACGCGCTTGAGCCCTACATCGATGCGGAGACGATGCACCTTCATCACGACAAGCATCACCAGACCTACGTCAACAAGCTCAACGAAGCGGTGGCGAAGGAACCCTCCTTTAATCCCGGCAACAACGTCGACGATCTCCTGAAAAATCTCGATGCGGTTCCCGAATCGATCCGCACCGCCGTCCGCAATCAAGGTGGCGGCCACTCGAACCATTCGCTCTTTTGGCAGACGCTCCGGCCAGTAGGCAATCGCACGACTCCGCCAAACCCTGTTCTTCCAAAGGGCGACTTTGCGAAGGCCCTCACCGACGACCTTGGCGGCATGGTCAAGCTCCAAGCCGAAATGGCCGAGCAGGGCGGCAAGCTCTTCGGCAGCGGCTGGGTCTGGCTCGTCCTCGACGGCGGCAAGAAGCTGACGCTCCTCACGCTGCCGAATCAGGACAGCCCCCTGATGGAAGGCCACTATCCGCTTTTCGGCATCGACGTCTGGGAACACGCCTACTATCTCAAGTACCACAACGTCCGCGCCGACTACATCACGGCGATCTGGAACGTCGTGAACTGGGACTTCATCTCGGATCGCTACGCCTCCGCCATGAAGGGGTAAGAGGAAAGGAGAAAAGGTAGTCCCCTCCTTTCAGGGTACGCCATCGAGTGCATCGTTTCGCCAGCGCGTTGCCTTGGGCGGATGTTAGGCCGTCCTTTCAATTCATTGCTTTTCTACAGGGAGAGGGATCACGCTTCTCTCCTTCCTGTTTTCATGATTTCATGTCTTCCTGGTAAAACGGCTTCAACCAAGCGACGCCCTCACTCTCCATCACGCCATGATTTCCTCCCTCAATTCCATCCTCCAAACCAACATCAAAATCAAAGTCGTCGACATCGGAGCCAACCCCGTCGACGGCAAACCCAACTACTATCCGCTCCTGGAACGCGGCGATGCCCACGTCGTCGGCTTCGAGCCCGAGCCGGAAGCGCTCGCCAAGCTGAACGCCGAAAAAGGGCCTCACGAAACCTACCTTCCGCTGGCCGTTGGCGATGGAAAGAAACACACGCTCCATTTCTGCGTCGCGTCGGGAATGACCTCCCTCTTTGAGCCAAATCCCCAGGTCTTGAACCTCCTCCACGGCTTTCCCGAATGGAGCCGCGTCGTCAAAACCGGCGAAGTCGCCACGCGCCGCCTCGACGACATCCCGGAAGCCGTCCCGTTCGACCTCCTCAAACTCGACATCCAAGGTGCGGAACTCATGGTCCTGGAAAACGCTGTCACCGCGCTCAAGAGCGCCCTCTTCATCCAGACCGAAGTCGAGTTCATGCCCTTCTATAAAGGCCAGCCCCTCTTCTCCGACGTCGACCAGTTCCTAAGAAAGCACGGCTTTGTCCTCCACCGCTTCGACCGCCTCATCAGCCGCGTCATCAAACCGCTCATCATCAATAACGACATCTATGCCGGACTCAGCCAGTTGTTCTGGACCGACGCGTTCTACGTCCGCGACTTCACGCGCCTCGAACTCCTCACCTCCGAGCAGCTCCTCCGTTTGGCCCTCATCCTCAACGACTGCTACAACTCCTACGACCTCGTCCTTCTTCTCTTGACCGAGCACGACAAACGCGAAGACACCCAATACGGCCCCCGCTACCAAAAAGAAGGCCTTAACGTCCAGCCCCCGAAGGTGTAGAGCCCTGATGAGATACCTGATCCCTTTTCTCCAATAGCTAATGAGTAACTTTCATATAATTTGTTTTTTATTGGCCATAACCACGTCTCCACTACTGAGCTCCGTCAAAGATCCAGTGTTTGATTACTTGGCCCAAACGGGAACCTTTCCGAATGAGAAGCTTTTGGAGATAGATGCATTTCTAGGTCCGAAAAATACCGAAGTGGTGATGCTGAGCACGCTCAACAGTCCTGGGGAGTATATATGGGACTTATATGCTAAAACCGATCAAGGATATGAACCCATCACAAACTATCAGGATTCCGTTGAATTTATCGATTTCAGTCCAGAGTCTGCTGTCTTTGATGAAAGCACAAAATCTATCATCTACCTTGTTAATGGAGGGGGTCACCACGGAACACTTCGTTCGATTCAGGTCATTAATGGAAAGCTTTCAATCGAATCTCTAGCTTTTATGGGGCCAGGAACCAAGGACCCAAACTGGACCAACTATCAAAAATATTTCGGAGCAACGGCACATCGAATCACTGTAAAGACTACTCCCTTCACTGAATTACAGAAAAAATACAATTTAAACGCAGATCAACCACTGTCGTCTCAAAATAGAAAAAGATGACATGCATCTTTTCCCCCCTCGCTCCCACGTTGCAGTCGGTAGCCGCCGCACGCCGGGCTGCGGTGTCTTCTTCGGCCCCGCGCAAGCCTCCGGAGACCACTGCGAAAAGTTGTTATCAAAGCAATCCGTCATCCTGAGCGAAGGCGAGCGGTGAGTGTGTTTATTCGGGTCATTTCCCGCCGAGCCGGAGTCGAAGGACCTTGCCGTCTTTAAGAAAAATTTTAAGCGTCATTGAGCAGTTTTCTCTGCGAGTGGGAACTTCGCCCCTTACGGGCGGGCGAAAGGCGCTCCTTTTGATTTCGAAATTTGTGACGCCACTCTCACAAATGATTTTGTCGTGGCTGGGTCCTTCGGCTCCGGCTCGACATGCTGCAACTGGAAAAGCAGGCCTGCCTCTCGCCTTCGCTCAGGATGACGAAGTTCTAAAAGAGAGCCTTTCGTAAAGATATCCTTCGGGATGTTAGGCGAGCCGCACCGCACACAGGCGGATACCTTTCCCTTCCCCCTGTTTTAATTTGGTGATTTGGTAAATTTGGGAATTTGGTCATGATTCCCTCTGCCTCTTCGGCCCTCTGCAGTCCGCCACATGAATGTGCCGTGCGAAATCTTTTCTAGGGTCAGGCCAGCAGGCACGTCTGGCGTCGATCCTCCAAGTTTATGCTCTACCAACTCGCCGGCAGGTCATTATTGAGTTGCTCCAGGAACCGCGTGAGATTTCTGCGGGCCAACGAAAGACCCCCGACGAATTTCCGCAACGGCGCGACTTCGCCCGGGTGCGTGGCCAGATAACCGAGCAGGCGCAGCGGCGTCGCGTGGCCCATGCGGGCGTCAAATCCGGCTGCGAGCGCGCCGACCGGCAGCACCTGCTGGTACTCGTCGCTGATCACCCGCACGGCCAGGAAGGCAATCCCGCGCTCGTTCACGACCTGGGCCACCGCCTCGGTTTCCATGTCGGCCACCTGGCCGTTGGTCTCGCGCGCATAGGCCTCGCGCTGTTCCGGTGTGGCGGCGATTTCGTCGATGGTGCAGAAAGTCGCAAAATCAAAACCGGAAAGCAGGCGCAGAAATCCGAGCACCGCTTCGGAGGTAAAATTGCTCGAAATCACCACCTGCCCCACCTTCAGCGGCGCGACCAGCGAGCCGCCATAGCCGGCCAGCACGACGGCCTTGAGCCGGAAGTATTCAAAGAGGGTATGCGTGTTGTCGCCCGCCGCCGCTTCGCCCATGCCGATCCGGGCGACAAGCACGCGCCGCGAGCCGACATTGCCCAGTGTGCAGGAAAGGCCGTTGATCGAGAACGACTCCTTTTCGGTGCAATGCTTCAGCAGGAGACTCGCTTCGTGAGCCAGCGGAAACGCGAAACAGATCATCGCCGGTCCTTGGCGGCGAGCGCTTCGAAATCGGCCAGCGCCAGGAGCGGCCAGTTGTTCCGGTACATGTCGTACTTGAGATAAAAGACCTTGGGGAAACCGGTGCCGGTGATGTGGTCTTCAGTCCAGGAGCCATCCGGATTTTGCGTGCGGGCGAGATACTCGACGCCGCGCAGGATGCTCGGGCGGAGGTGGTCGCTGGCCGCGATGATGCCCATGAGCGCCCAGGCAGTTTGCGAGGGCGTGCTTTCGCCCTGGCCCTTGAGATAGGGATTGTCGTAGGTCGCGCACGTTTCGCCCCAGCCACCATCGGCGTTCTGGCACGAGTCGAGCCAGTTTACGCCGCGCAAAATCCAGTCCTGGTTCATGTCCACGCCGATGGCCCGCAGCCCGCGCAGCACCAGCCATGTGCCGTAAATATAATTCACGCCCCAGCGTCCTTCCCACGAGCCGTCCTCCAGTTGCGTTTCCCGCACAAACCGGATGGCCCGCCTGATGAATGGTTCCTTGATGCTCAGTCCCATGCGCCCGAAAACTTCCAGCGCGCGCGAGGTGATGTCGCTGCAGGGCGGATCGAGAATAGCGTTATGGTCGGCGAAGGGGACGTCCTGCAGCCACTTCTTGGTCACGTCTTTGTCGAAGGCGGCGAATCCACCGTTCCTGCACTGGAAGCTGACGGCCCATTCGAGAGCGCGTTCCATGGTCTGCTTCTTGACCGCTTCGTCAGGCATCTTGATCGCGCCCAGGGCCAGCAGCACCTTGAATGTGTCGTCGACGTCGGGGTAATGCTTGTTATTGAATTCGAAAGCCCAGCCGCTGGTAATCGGTGTGGGATTTTTGTGCCGCCAATCGCCGCGGAAATCCTTCACTTCCTTGGAAAGGATCCATTCCCCAGACTTTTGGATCTGGGGGTGGTCGCCGGGAATGCCCGACTGGACGAGCGCGAACGCCGTGATGGCCGAGTCCCAGATCGGTGAGTGGCAGGGCTGCATCCGAAATTCGTCGTGGTCCGTATCGTGCATTTCGAGGTCCAGGAAATCCTTGATCGCCTTGCGCATCATTGGATTATCCTCGCCGTAACCCAGCGTCTTCAACACCATGATGGTGTACATCATGCTGGGAAAAATCGCGCCGAGGCCGTCGGACCCGTCGCCGATCCGCTCCAGAATCCATGCTTCCGCCTTTTTCAGGGCGCGACGGCGAAAGGGCTTCCACGGGAGCGTGTCGAGAAACTTGAGGATGCTGTTGCAGGCGAGGAAGAAATTTTTCCAGGTGAACGCCTTTTTGTCGAAGGGCAGGCCGAGGTTCGAGTGTTCGGTGCCGTAGGGGAACAGCTCGTGGAGCTGCTTTTCCGGCGGCAAATGGCGCACCGGCTTGAAGTGATTGAGGATCGAAAGGGGCACGACCATCGCGCGGCTCCACGACGACATTTCGTAGATGTTAAAATAGAGCCAGTTCGGCAGCAGGATGATCTCGGATGGAATGATGGGGAGATGCTTCCACGGATATTGGCCAAACATCGCGAGAAAGAGCTTCGTGTAGGTGTTCGCCTTGGGAATGCCGCCCAGGCGCACGATGGTCGCGTGGGCTTTGATCATCCGCGAATCGTCCGGCAGAAATCCGGCCAGCTTCAGGGCGAAGTAGGCCTTCAGCGTGGCGTTGAGTTCGCTGGGGCCCTTGTAGTAGGTGTTCCATCCACCGTCGGGCATCTGGCGGTCGAGCAGGTGCTTTACGCAGAGCGACTGCTTGGCGAAATCGACCTCGCCGGTCCAGTGCATGAAGGCGACCACGTCGGAGACGAGGGTCGAATCGACGATCAGCTCGCCCACCCAGTAGCCCTCGGGCTTTTGCAGGCCGAGGAGATGCTGCTGCGACTTGCGGAGGGCTTCCCGGGCTCGCTCCAGCAGCGGAAGCGCCGCTTGGTCGCGAAAGGTTTCGAGCGAAACCGGAATGGTCTTCAGGGGTAACGATGCCATGGATAATGTCCCCGTCAGCATAGGAAAAGCCCTAGGGGAGGTCAATCGTTGCAGCAAGCCGGAGGCTTGCCAGCATATTAGCCGGTGGTTGAGCGCACGAAGTGCGCGACACCACCGGAAAAGGTTTTCGAGCGACCGCACCCCGGCAGGGGTGCCACATCTGTGCGACCCCTACCGGGGTCGGTTGTTGAGTAATAAATTACCGCTGGTGTCGCTTCGCTCAACCACCGGCTAGGATTGTGCAATCCCTCCGGGATGCTGAGATGGAGACTACTTTTCTGGCGAAGCTTTACTGCCGTCCGCAGAACCTTCCATCTCCTCATCGCCCTGATAACCGAGCGCGCCGAGTTCGGGCCAGTCGAGGCCGCTGGTTTCATCGGCCAGATCGACCCGGTTGCCGAGAATTTTCTGCACCAGGTGGACGAAGAAATAACCCAGGACATAGATCACTACAAAGCCGGTGATACAGCCGATGATCTGCGCGGCCAACTGATGCCACGCGCCGCCAAAAAAGAATCCGCGCACCGGAGTGGCCACGCCGTTGAGGCCGTAGCCCGCCGTGCCGTTGGCGAAAAGTCCCACCGCCAGCACGCCCCACGCGCCGCCCGCGCCGTGAACGGCCGCCGCACCAACCGGATCGTCGATGCGTCTGCGTTCCAGCCAGCCCATCGCCGCCTCGACCAGCAGGCCCGCGATGATGCCGATAATAAAGGCGGCCCATGGATCGATCAGCCCGGCGCATCCGGAACTGGCGACCGCGCCGCCGAGCAATCCTCGGCAGAGCCGGGCCGGTTCAGGACGCCGTTTTTGCCAGGCGGATAGGATAAACGAAACCAGCAGGCCCGCCGTCGCGGCCAGCAACGTGTTGATCGCCGCCAGCCCCGCGCTTGATCCCGTGTTTGGGGACGCCGGGTCGGAGAGGGCCGTGCAGGAAAAGGCATTGGCGGCGGTCCATGAAATGAGCAGGACGATGCTTCCCAGCACGATGAAGGGGACGTTGTGGCCGGGAATAATGCGGGACGGCTTGTTGCGGCCAAATCGTCCGTACCTCGGCCCGAGACTCATGGCGATGACCAGCGCCAGCGTGCCCGCCGTTTGGTGGACGACGCATGCGCCGCCCAAATCGACAAAGCCGTGACCGAGGCCGAATTCGCGTCCGAGTTCCGCGAGCCAGCCGCCGCCCCAAATCCAGTTGGCCAGGAGCGGATAGATGAGCACGCCGATCAGGTAGGCGCAGCAACCCATGGCGAGAAGCCTGCCTCTTTCGAGGGCCGCCCCGAGCGCCGCTGCCAGGGCGATGGCCAGCAACGCCGCCTGGACAAGGAAGAGCGAAGGAATGCCGTTGCGGGCTGAGTCGTCCGTCGCCAGAAAAAAGCCGCTGCTGCCCATAATTCCCCAATGATGGCCCAGAGCCATGAATCCCAATTCATGATCGAGCGCGCTTCGTTCCGCTTGCGGGAGCGGTTGAACCAACGCCGCGTGGGTGTCCCCAATGCCGCCCGTTTGCACGGCGAACCCGCCGATCCAGTAGCCGGTCAGTCCCAGGAGCACGCCGACCAGAAGCAGAGTCGAGGTGTGGCCGCAATTTTTCGCGCGAGTGAGGCCGCATTGGTAGAGCAAAAAGCCACCGAGCGAAGCGAGCGTCATCAGCGCGGCAAGGATGGAGATGGGGATATTTGATGCCGCGCTCGAGGGCGATGTCGCAGGAGCAGCCTCCGTCATGGAGGGAATCGAAGCTGCCGCTGTCGGAGCCGGCGTTGGCGTCGCGGCTGAAATGGCCGAGGGCGCGTTGGTCGCCGGAGTATTCGTCGCGGCAATGGAGCTATTTAAACTGACCTGGCCGGGAGTGAGGAGGTCGGTGTTCGTTTCAGTCTGCGCCATCAGAAGGGTTGCGCATGAAAAGAGGAGCCAGAGAACGGTCAGGGTTGATCGCCGTGATCTTCCTCCGTATAGAACCGTAAAAAAGGGCATAAGCTAATCGCTAGGAACATAATGGAAGCAAAATTTATGTGTAAATGGCAAGCTTATTAAGGTGCCGCCAGTCTAGTCGCTTTTACTATGTTTTAATCGGTTGGGATGCGCTAAATCTTTGCCTTGACGTAACCAACACATATCCGCGAATTTCCTCACGGCTAATATGGCTATGAAATCTCTTAACGCCTCCCGTTTCAGCGACCAGAAGAACGGCTTCCGCCAAATTCTCTCCGACCCGCATTGGCTGGCGAAGGTGCTCCTGGGCGGTTTTCTTCTCATCAATCCGTTCCTGGTCGCGTTTGCCCCGGCTTATTTTTCAGGACAAGGCCCCGGTTGGGTGAAAGAAGTTTTCCCCTGGATTCTCGGGTTCAATGTTCTCTCCTTCTGGTTTCCGCTCGGATTCACATACGAGGTTTTGCGCCGGGCGCGGACGGGACGCGGCGTCCAATTACCCGATTGGCAGTGGAACCGGCTCGGTGTTTTTGCGAAGGAAGGGGCGGTCAAGCTCACGCTGGCGATCTTCACGCTGCTGCTGCCGGCGGCGCTTTGGATGGGTGCGATCTACGGTATTTTCATGTGTGGCTTGGGACTTCCGGACGATCTGCTGACGATGGCCATCCCCCCGATCATGCTTTTTGTGATTCCCTTCTGCGGCGTGGCTTGCTGCCGCTGGCTCGATGGCGCGTCGGTTCTGAGTTGTGCGCTCAATTACAAGGAGAACTTCCGCTTATTTCGCAAGGGCTGTCCCGATTACCTGATCGCCGCGGCATTCATTGTGGGAGTTAATTCCATCACCACCGCGTTCTTTTATACGATTCCCTTTGGGGCGGTATTCGGACTTTGCTTGGTTGATACCTGGTTCGGGCCGATCTATGCCGAAACCGTGGCGCAATCGGGAGAAAAGCCTCTCGATCAGCCCAAGCCTGAGCCGGTACTGGCGGGGTGAAAAAAAGCCCTGTCACCTGAGCTTGTCGAAGGATCTCCGACTATTTTTCCTTACTCTTAATGTGTGCGAGGGTGAGATCAACCTCGTCGACGAGATATGGCCAACGAAAATCAGGGTCCGATTTCCATTTTTCTTTTAAGCGAATCAACATGCAGACCGTAAATTCTTAGCGATAGACACCACATCCGAATAAAAGTCGTGGGCAAGCAATGCGGGCCGCAGCCCGTCAGGCGAGATGCTCGATGCGGACGCTCTGTTTGGCAAACGCGCGGCCAAGTTTTTGCCAGAAAGGAATCGCGGTCAGGCTGTCCACCGAGAAGAAGTCGGGAATGCTTTCGGTCTCCTTCATTTCATCGGCGGTCAGATTGTGATTGTAGCGGCTATAGAGAAAGCGCCGATGATCGGATTCCTTGAACTCCTTCGCGATCAAGTCCCCGACTTCCGTGTCGATGGGTTCTCCCCACTGGCAGCGCCCGAACGCGCGGCAGAGCAAATCCTGGTGCTGGTTGTTGGAATCAATCAACGCGAGCAGGGCGTGGGAAACCTGGTCGCCGATGTTGATCTGGTGGGCATGCAGCTTGGAGAATCGGACGCGCTTGCGGGCCGTGCCGACGGAGATGATTCGCATGTTGCCGACGCCGTCCTGCCAGTTGTTGCCGAAACACGATTGGGTGGCCGTGAGATACATGATGAAGGCCGGGTTGTTGTAGGGAGTAATCGCGCCATCGAGGAACATCCAGTTTTGGCCGCCCGCCTCGATTTCCTCCGGCTGGAAAAAAACGGGGGCGGCGGTGCTGGCGCGAATGAGCTGATAGAGCGGTATCTTGAGGTTATTGTCAGGCAAATGGGCCTGATTAAACATGGCGTGCTTGCTGTTGCTGATGATCCATGGCGCTCCGGTGGTGGCGTTGCGCATGACGCATAGAAAAAGGGTCTTGAGCTTGGAGGTGCCCAAAAGCGCGGGCCGCCCATCCTCTGAAAAATGGCTCCGCAAAAGTTGGGTCAATTCCTTCGCGTGAAACTTAAAGTGAAAGCGCCTCAGCCATGTCCTTCGCCCAAAGACTTTGTGGGATTGATCGAGATAAAATCTTTCCAGGGTTTCCACCGAGGAGCCCCACGAAAGGAGCGCCGCGATGATCGCGCCGGTGCTCGTTCCGCCGATGAAATCGAAGTGGTCGGCGAGCACCAGGTCGTCGCGGCCATATTTTTCCCGAAGGAGCGCCTCCATGCGGGCCAGTATCTGAATGGAGAACACGCCCCGTGTGCCGCCGCCGTCGAGCGAGAGAATGTTGTGCATAAGAGAGGCTCTCTTATTAGTCGCCGAAGATGTGCGCCGGGTCAATTTTCTCGACGCCCGCTTCTTTTTCGCGAAACAAGGTGATCTCGCGGCCCAAACTTTTGGCATAGGCCACGATCTCGGCCGTTCCGCCCGGTCCCTGCGCCGGCTTGCCGTCCCACACGGCGATCAGGCAGTCCGAGTCATCGACGGTCGCCTTGCCGCCATCGACGTAAACCTGCGGGCGCTCGGTTCCGGGAAGAATACGGACCTCCGCAGCCTGCGCGATAAGGCATTCGACCAGGGCCCATTCCTCCGCCGTGAAGTCTTCCCGAAAAAGCTCCTTGGGCATGGGCAAAATGACGATCCACTTGATGCCGGCCCGCAGAACTTCCTCGGCGAAGAGCGTGTCTGCGCCAATCGCAATGGAAGAGATGGCAATGATCTCGCTGCCAGCTTTCCGCAACGCCGCCAGTTCGGACTTGAGCGCGGCGGCGACGGCTGCCGGGTTTTTCAGGTGCCGGTGTCCCGTAAATCCAATGACCCGCGCGCCCGGATGTTTGCCCTCGGTTCTGGATAGCGGAGGTTGCATAAGAAATGGCCGCGACAAACGGGGAGGGGGCTGCCCTTGCTGAGGGCCTTCCTCGGTCGAATTATTTTACCGATACTATTTGACGCAAACAAGAAAGTTAATTTAGCCTTCGCCCAAGCTATAGCCGTAGCCCATGAGGAGATGAATATGATCCGAAGGATTCCAGTCTCTTTTCGCACGCTGCCGTTCCTGTTTCCGTCTTTGTTGATTTGCGCCCTCGTTTTATCGGGTTGCGGCGCCGCGCGATACCGGGCCGACTACAACGGATTTAACGCCGCCTACGCCGACAGCTCCAATCATCAGATGCTGTTGAACCTGGCCCGCCTCGACCAGCACGACCCGACCTACTTTCTCCAATTCGGCCAGATCAGCGTGTCCTATCAAGTGAGCAGCTCGCTAAACAGTGGGTTTAGTAATACCGTTCCCTCGCAGGCCACGTCTCATATCCCCGTTGTTGGCGAGACGGGTACAATCGCCGCAGGCGCCAGCACGACCCCGTCGTTCACCTTCATTCCCGTGACGGATGACAAAGTCGCGCAGCAATTACTGCTGCCCGTGCCGCCCGATGTGCTCTACACCCTATTTCAACAAGGCTGGCCGGTGGACCAGCTCTTGCGGTTGATGGTTGAGCGGTTTGAAATTCAGCTTCCCGGTGATAGCAAAATCACCACCTATGCGAATACGCCGGGCCGGGGCGATCCCTTCTCATATAGTATTTTCCTGAAGATATGCGCTATCGCGCGGGAATTTCAACTCGACGGCCATCTCAAATTACGCGCAACCGAACAATTCGTTCCCTTGGCCAACAACTGGGCTTCAAAAGACCAGCCCAATGCCAAGGATCTCCTCGACGCGCACGACAAGGGATTTGTTTACAAGCAGGTCGACGGAAACTGGGAGCTTGGCAAAAACGAGTTACTGCCCAGCTTTGTTTTGGATGGGGAAAGCCAGGTCACATTCGACCGCCTCAAGAAAAACCCGGTCTATAGCCAGGGCTTTTCACTCGAAAATGTGCGCACCCTCCTCTCGGGAGAAGGTTTTTATGTGCAGGGAAAACTGGTCGACACGCCCGATACCGGTTCGCGCCTGGTGTTGAGGTCGTTTCTCAACATCATGGCCGCCGCCGCGCAGGAACAGACCAATTTTGACATCGCCATCCGCCATACCAACTTCGTCAATAACATCCCTGACACCGAACTCCGTCCGATCCTCAAACTCAAATGGGCGGACGACAAGACCCCCCTCTTGCCCGCTCTTGTCGCGGTGGATTACCAGGGCCAGTCCTATCAGGTGACCGACCCGGTGACAGGAAAAGTTGACGAATCGTCATCGTGGAACCGCGATGTTTTTCGGCTGCTTGCGGAACTCGCCACACAAGTCTCGGTCGACATCTCGAAGTTCCCGCTGCCGACCACCCTTCAGGTTATCCAATAGAAGCTGTCATCTCGAGCTAGTCGAGGAATCGGAAGAGCGGATATGAATTCGGATTTTGATCTGCCACATGTTCGCATTGTCGGGTTTTGCGGAAAGCATGCTCTCCGCGATCCGGTCTTCATTGCCGAACAGCTGCGCCTGCAGCTTGAAAAAATGCAAACTCCGGGCGGCCATCTCATGGCACTTTCTCCTCTGGCTAGCCCTGCGGATTTAATTTTTGCGAAGGAAGCGCTCGGCCTGGCGATTCCATGGATCGCCGTCTTGACACAGTCCCCGGACGATCTCAGAAAAAATTTCTCCGGTCAGTCCGCGCTCGAATTTGATGATGTCCTTCAAAAGGCAACGAAGACGGAAATGCTGCCCTCATCCGTTGAATTCGACGCGGCGACTCGCGTGAGACAAAAGCTGGTTGATGAAGCCGATGTGCTCCTGGTCGTCTCCGACGACGTCGAGACGAGCGCTGCTGATGATGCCGCAGAGTTGATCGCCTATGCGACGCGCCGTGGCCGTCCTGTTATTTGCCTGCGGAACGGAGTTGTGGTTGACGACATCAAGTCAGATCGAGACTCGAAGCAATCGCAACTGAGCATCGATGAGCTTGAGAAAATATTGGGAGAACCTCCGGCTTTGCCTGCTCCTCCGGAGGGCCTGGCCCGCTATTTCCATGCTTGTGACAAGCTCGCCACTCGCACCGCGCCCCGGGTCCGCAGGTACGTTTTGAATATCGTCCTCGCGAACGCGATCGCGTCGATGGCCGGGGCAATCGCCTCCTCATTTCCGCTCGCCAGCGCCGCAGATTCGATGCTTACCGTGATCAAGGCTGGATGCATTTTTCTCGGTCTGGCGATCTTCGCCGTTCTGCACCATCGGCAGTCGCGCAACAAATGGCTTGGGTTTCGGCTCAAGGCGGAGGTCTGCCGCTCGGCCATGGCCACATGGCACTCGCCTGTCGCCATCGAGCCGCTTACCGCCGACGAAGTTTCGGAACTGCGCCCGCTGATGCAGGCCCTCCGCTATTTTCGCGCGACCCAGCCCCGCGCCAGCGCCGATCTTTCCATTGATGCGTTCAAGGCCGCATATGGCACCAGACGCCTGGTGGATCAATACCGCTATTTCCAAAATCAGGCCCAATCGGCCAATCATCTTTCCTCGCGGCTCACGCCACTCTACTGGATTCTCAGCGGCAGCGCGCTCCTGGTCTCCGCGGGCCCTCTCATTTTCCAAGCCATCCACGGCTACAATCATGCGCCGGGGCGATGGGTGAATCTTATCTTTGTGGTTATACCCATCATGGCGCCCGCCCTTGCGTCGTGGGTCATTGCGTGGCAGGCGATAGAATCGGTCAGCCGAAAAAGAGCGCGTTGTGTCGAAATGGGGAGGCTGATGCACCAGGCGCTGGTCGACCTGATTCACTGCCACTCGTGGGATGCGGTGCAGGACGTGGTCAAGAAGGCCGAAAGGCAGCTCCTTGCGGAAGTGCTGGAATGGCACTCCTTTGTTAAATACTCGAGTTGATTTCGCAGGTGCGCCTTGGATTATTTCGTTTTAGATGATAAAAAAACATCGTTGATGTTCAAAATCAGAAAATAGTGGATGCTAGTGGAGCGAGAGTTGCTCAAGCATAAAACAGTCATCCTCATGGCCCCTGATGTCTTCATAAGTCATTCCTCCACGGACAAAAAGATGGCCGACACCATCTGCGCGTTCCTGGAATCGAAAGGCGTCTCCTGCTGGATCGCGCCGCGCAACATCCTGCCCGGCGAGGAATGGGGTGACTCGATCCTGCGAGGAATTCACGCCTGCCGCATCATGGTGCTCATCTTTTCGAAGGCCGCGAATGATTCCGGGCCGGTTCGCAGCGAAGTCGACCGGGCCGTCAACGCCCGGAAAGTCCTGATTCCATTCCGCATTGAGAATGTCGCGCCTACCGGCGCGATGGAATTTCACATTGGTCGCCGGCACTGGCTCGATGCCTACGCGCCGCCGATGAAGCCCCATCTCAACCTTCTCGTCCGGGCTGTGCGCGATATTCTCGACGCGCCCACCGCCGACGCGCAGTCGGGCACGATGACGTCGGAGACCACCGTGCCGCCGCCGCTGCCGACGACCGGTCATCCCGAAACAACAGTTGTGCCGCATGTGACGCAGGACGACGTGCCGCTGAGCGTGCTTCTTAACTTCAATCACGTCGTCGTGGCCGGGCATCCTTCCACGTTTCAAATGATTGTTGAAAACACGGGGCTGACGCATCTCGAACAAATTGAAATCCTGGTGGAAAGCCACGGACTGGAACAGCCTGCCAGAAAAGTCGTGCCCAAGCTGGCCCCGTCTCAAAGCCAGCGCCACATCTTTGAAATCGAACCGATCCGCTCCGGCAATTTTGTGCTCCAATGCACGATCAAGTGCCAGGAACAGATCAATCAGATCGCCATGGTCGGTTCCCGGTCGCTCCGCATCAACGAAGCGCCCGGCACGTCCAACATCGTCATCAGCATGAAAGACCTGAAGGGCAATTCGGCTGGCGGCGAAGCTCCTGCGGCTGGAGAGTCCCAACTCGGCGGCATCGTTCCCTCCGGCACGATCCGCACGCTTAACGATCTTCTTGACCTGGAGCTGGAGGAAAATTTCGAGCCGCTCGACTTAACGCTCGATTACGAAGTGAGCATGCGCGCGCTCGCCCACGAGGAAGCCAGTGGACGCAACAGGCTTCAGATACCCGGCTCTTTTCTGAATCAAGCGCAGGAAGGAATGCTCCTGAAACTCGAGCCGGTCGATGCCGCGTCCCAGGGCGCAGTCCGCGAAATCCGGCTCGTGGCGCGTCCCAGCTTCTGCCTCGGACGCTCCCGCGAAGAAGCCGATTTTCTCACCTGGTTCTGGCCGCGCAACGAGGCCAATGACCAAAAAACGCGGCGCATCAGCAAGAAACATTGTCTCCTCGCCGTCCAAGGCATGAAGATTCACATTCGCGACAACGACAGCTCCAACCGCACCACGCTTGGCGGGCAGGAATTGTCTGCAAAGGATGGCGACCCGCTGGAACGCCGCAGCATTTTGAAGATCGCCAACATTTACTCTCTCGACATTACCCCTTTTTCGTCGAACGCGCCGGAGGGCCCGGTCATCGCCAACCTGCGCAATTGGAGCGGGGCCCAAACGGAAACCCCGGCGGTGATTCGAGGCAGCGTCCGCTTCATCCCGATGACGCCGCAGGTTCTCCCTCAAAATTCGACATGGCTTCTCACCGACGGGGCCTTCGGCACCAGCCGCGCCAATCCCATCATTATCGACATCCGTGGCCTCGCCGAGATCCAGGGCCGCTTCTATTATTATCTCGGTGGGTTTTGGATCGAAAGCTCCGTCGCCAACGGCGGCGTTCACATCAACGGGGCCCGGCTCGAACCCGGCTTCATCGTGCCGCTGCTCACCGGCCAGACCGTCAAGTTCGGTGAGACAACATTCCGCGTCGCCATTGCGGCTAACTGAGCGCAGGACACAGGTCGTTTACCACGGCACCCGCGCGACAAACTCGTCGTAGCGCTTTTGCGCCTCGTCGACATTCCCCTGCGGTTGCGAAAGACGCTGCTGATCGGCATCGATCCGCGCCTGGAGACTTGCGATCTCCTGGTCCTTTTCCTGTTGCGTGCCAAAAAAGGACCCTGAGTTCACGACGGAATGACCGGTGATGACCCTGCCGAAAATGTTCACGGTATCAGCCACAGCGTCGGCATTGGCGGCTCCCACGCGCTTTTTTTCGGCTGCGGATTTTTGCGCTTCGAGGCTGGCGATCTCGCTTCGCACGCCGGACGGGCCATTTTTCGCCTCGGCCAGTGCGTTTGCCAGGTCGTCGAGCTGCTTCAGCTCATTCGCGAACTTGTCCTGCATCGCCTGAAAGTCGGGGTCGGCGGCGGCCTCCTTGTTCTGCGCCGCGAACTGCTTGAGCACCTTGATCTGCGCGGTCAACTTGTCGCGATCGGGCGGCATCTCGGTCTCCAGCTGCGCCAGCGCGAGCTGAAGGCTCATGTCGTTCGGATACTGGGCCGCGAATGTCTTCAACTGGTCGTAAGCCGCGGCGGGCGGCCCATTCTGGCTCATCTTGATCGCCGCGTCCACTTGCTGCTGATACTGCGTCAGCCGAGGCTGGAACTGCGCGTTAAGCCGGTCCACCGATTCCTTTTCCAGCACGCCGTTGAGCTGCTCGATCTGCAACTTCGCCGTTGCGAATTTTTTGTCGTCCATCAGATCGTTGATCTGCGAGGCAATTTGCTTTTCCGTCGATGCCCGCTTGTCGGTCAGCTCTTTTTCCTGCGCCGTCGTGTCCTGGCCGAGTCCCTTCAGCTTCGCCAAATCATCGGCGGCGGAAAGCGTGATCCCGTAGCTCAGATATTTTTCAAAGGCCTTGTTGAAGAGATCGATCAATTCCGTTTTGCCCTTCGCATCGAGTTGCCCGGCGTCCATTTGTCCGAGAAAAGCCTTCGCCGCGTCGGGGCTGGCACTGGCGGTGATCCCCAGCCTGACCAAATCGACATTCTCCACCAGCGTATTGTGCGCGGGCACTTCAATCGTTTCCGTGTGATCCGGAATTCCCGAGTCGCTCAGCGTGAGTTGATATTTTCCGGCGGGTAAATTCGCGAGAAAATCGGGCGTCGTTCCCTCCTTGTTCGTGCCCGACGTGGCGTCCGTGCCGGCAAGCGAGTAATGTGCGCGGCTCGGTGCGCTCGCAAGATTCAGTTTGCCATAGGTCCGCTTCAGATGAATGCCGCTGAGTGTTGCCTTGGCACCCTCGGTGATCGTCACCTTCTCCTCATCCGGATCGTATCCCGTTTCAGAAATCGTGATGTGATAGCTACCGATCCGAAGCGGCGTAAAATCGGCCGGCGTCACGCGGTCAGTTTGTCCTGAAATATGGACCGTCGCTCCGACCGGATCCGTCGACACGAGAAGCTCGCCCGGCGTCGCGATAAAAGGCCACAACACGAATGACCAAAGCGCCCATCCCAAAAGCCCGACCGCAACCACGCCTCCGGCCCCCATGGCAACCAGCTTGGTTGGAAAAGGCTTGCGCGGCGGCTTCGGCACCTCGGGCGGTTTGAAGGCGGGTTTCGCGCTGTTTTTTGTGGCCTTGTTTTCCGTCGTCGTTTTCTTCGCCGTGTCGGTGGAGGAACGCGTTTGCCTTGTGCCAACGGGAACTCCGAGCCGCTCGGCGACGTCCAGCATGGTTTGGGGACGCTGCTCTGGCGCTTTTTCCAGGCACGCCGCAATCGTCTCCTCCCATTCCGATGGAATCTCCTGTCCCGAGATGCCAAGCTCTTCGCGCCGCTCGCTCATTTTGCGCGGAATCGATTGCCGCACCTGAAACGGAATATCTCCGCTGTAAAACGGCGGCTTGCTGGTCAGGAATTCGTAGATCGTCGCGCCGAGAGCGTAGACGTCGTCCGTCACGCGCGACATATCGCCGTTCATCTGCTGCGGGCTCATGTAAACGAGCGTCCCGCTCGTCGCCTTCCGCATTGTCACCGCCGTCATCGAATCGCTCACGCTTCGCGCGATCCCAAAATCGGCAATTTTCACCTGTTCGCGCGACGTCAGCATCAGGTTCGCCGGCTTCAGGTCGCGGTGCACAACCTTCACGTCCTCGTGCGCGTAAAAGAGCGCCTGGCACGCCTGCGCGATCCAGTCCTTGATCTCTTCGACCTCGAACACGCGGTTTTCCTTGTCGATGCGCAGGGCCGCCAGCGTTTTGCCGTCGACATATTCCATCGAAATCGCCGCCCCCTGCTGGTCCGTCACGAAATCATAAATGCGAATGATATTGGGATGCGTCAGGTCGAGACACCGGCGCGTTTCGCGCTTCAGGTCATCCAGCGCCCCCGCATCGAAATGGACCGCCTCCGGCAGGAACTTGAGCGCCACGTCTCGCTCCAGGCGCTCGTCGCGCGCCAGCCAGACAACGCCCATGCCTCCACGGCCAAGAACATGACGCAACGTGTAGCGTCCAAAAACCTGCTGGCTCACCACGAGACCCCGAATCGTCACCCCGAAATCGAGATCGTCCGGAACAGGTGTCATTTCAGAAGCCATAACGCGCGGTACCTCCCTCGAATAAGCATACGGAAGAATCACCCAAAGAAAAGCGACTTAAGACACTCTAATATAATGTGTTTTTCGCGTCCGCCCAAGTTTACGGGGTTCCGGCAAAGCCAGGTAGACGCTTTTTGTATTTGGGTTGTACTCACCGTGTGGAATTCGACGTCTTCATCAGTCATTTAAGCAAAGACAAGTCAGTCCTATCGCCCCAAAGCTCTTTACGGTACGGTGACGGACTTGGCGAGGTTGCGGGGCTTGTCGACGTCACGGCCGAGGATGACGGCCATGTGGTAGGCGAAGAGCTGGAGGGTGACGACGCTGAGGATGGGCGCGGTGTACTCGGGGGCGTCGGGGATGTAGAAGACGTCGTCGGCACTCTGGAGGATGTCCTCGTCGCCTTCGGTGGCGACGGCAATGACGGGTCCTTTGCGTGCCTTGATCTGCTGCATGTTGTTGATATTTTTGTCGTAGAGGCCGTCCTTGGGGCAGAGGAAAACGCTGGGGGTGTTTTCGTCGACGAGCGCGATGACGCCGTGTTTGAGTTCCGCTGTGGGATGGCCCTCGGCGTGGATGTAGGTGATTTCCTTCATCTTCAGCGCGCCTTCGAGCGCGATGCCGTATTGCATCTGACGGCCAAAAAAGAGCATCGAGGTGGCGTCCGCATATTTTTGCGCGATGGCGCGGATGTGGTCGCTTTGCCGGAGCACTTGCGTGATCTGGTCGGGCAGCGCTTCGATGGCGCCGATGATTTCGCGGCCCTGCGTGGCGGAGAGAAACCGCATCCGGCCCAGGAGGAGTCCGAGGAGGATAAAGATGACGGTCTGCGAGGTGAATGACTTGGTTGCGGCGACGCTGACTTCGGGTCCGGCATACATGTAAACGCCGCCGTCGGTTTCGCGGGCGAGGGTGCTGGCGACATTGTTGCAGATGCCGAGGACGCGATGGCCTTTGCGCCGTGCCTCGCGGAGAGCGCCGAGGGTGTCTTCGGTCTCGCCGCTTTGGCTGACGGCGAGGACGATCTGGCGGCGGTCCAGCGGCGAGTTGCGCAGGCGGAATTCGCTGGCGTAATCGACTTCGACCGGGACGTGGGAGAGCGATTCGATGATGTATTCGCCGACGATTCCGGCGTGCATGGCGGTGCCGCAGCCGGTGATGAGGATGCGGTCGATCTCGCGCAATTCCTGCGGGTTGAGGTTCAAGCCGCCGAGCTGCGCGGTGTTTTCCTCGTGGTTGAGGCGGCCCCGGACGGCGTTCTGGACCGAGAGGGTCTGCTCGAAGATTTCCTTGAGCATGTAATGGGGAAAATCGCCGAGTTCGTTTTCGTCGGCATGGTAATCGATCTGGCTGATTTCGAGGCCGGCCTTGTTGTGGGTGAGCGATTTGAGCCGGTAGCCCTGGCGGTCGATGGTGACGACGTCGAAGTCGCGCAGATGGGCAACGGTTTGCGTATGCGCCGCCACGGCGGAAACATCGCTGGCGAGGAAATGTTCGTGCGGGCCGATGCCGAGGACGAGCGGGCTTCCGCGCCGCGCGCCGACCATCATGTCGGGCTGGTTCTCGTGGATGGCGACGAGGCCATACGTGCCGGTGACTTCCCGGAGCGCTTCCATGACGGCCATTTCGAGGCGGTTATCGGTTTCGGCGTCGAGCGTGTCGAAGTGAAATCCGATCAAAACGGCGAGCACCTCGGTGTCCGTTTCTGTCCGGAACTGATAGCCTTTCTCCGCCAGCTTTTTCTTCAAGATGCCATAGTTTTCGATGACGCCGTTGTGGACGATGGCCAGTTTGCCGGAGGCATCGGTGTGGGGGTGGGCGTTGGCGTTGGTGGGTTTGCCGTGAGTGGCCCAGCGCGTGTGGCTGATGCCGAGCGTGCCGTGAAGAGGATGGCTGGCGAGGGCGCTTTCCAACTGCTGGATGCGGCCCACTTTTTTGACGACTTCGAGGCCATTGCCGTTGAGCACGGCGATTCCGCTCGAGTCATAACCACGATATTCGAGACGGCGCAGGCCCTCCAGCAAGAGCGGCTGGGCTTCCTTGTCTCCGAGATAGGCAACGATTCCACACATAAAGGAGCAACTTAGAGGTTACTGTCACGATTTGCTACGCAAAAACAAGGGGTTCGTGCGCGGTTGGGATTGGCAAATATCCTTTCATTGCGTAAGTTTCGATTATGGAGTCACCCACTCGTCCTGCAATTTTTCATGGTCGCGAGGTCATTTCGGTCATTCTCGGCGGCGGAGCCGGCACGCGGCTTTACCCGCTGACAAAAGACCGCTCGAAGCCGGCTGTGCCGCTGGCGGGCAAATATCGCATCGTCGATATCCCGATCAGCAACTGCCTGAATTCGGGCCTGAAGCGTATTTTTCTTCTGACCCAGTTCAACAGCTCCTCGCTGCACCGGCACATCCAGCAGAGCTACCAGTTTGACGATTTTTCCAACGGCTTTGTGGAAATCATGGCGGCTCAGCAGACTCCCGGCAGCGACGCCTGGTACCAGGGCACGGCGGACGCGGTCCGGCAAAACCTGCATCACTTTGGCAACGCGACGCACAAATACGTCCTCATTCTCTCCGGCGATCAACTTTACCGGATGAACTTCAGGCTTCTCATCGAGCAGCACATCAGGAGCGGCGCTGACGTGACGGTGGCGACGATTCCGGTGAGCCGCACCGAGGCGCGTTCGTTCGGCATCATGCAGATCGACGGCGAGGAGCGGATCACGCGGTTTGTCGAGAAGCCGCAGGAAGACGAGCTGATCGACACGTTGAGAATAGACAGCTCGATTCGCAACAAGATGGGCATCCACGGCGGCGAGGACCTGCTCCTGGCCTCGATGGGCATCTATGTTTTCAACCGGGACGTGCTCGACAAGGCGCTGGCGGGCAAGCACGTCGATTTCGGCAAGCACATCATTCCGAATCTCATCAATACCGGACGCATTTTCTCCTACATTTACCAGGGATATTGGGAGGACATCGGAACGATCAAGGCCTTCTTCAACGCCAATCTCGATCTGGTCAACGAAGTGCCCCAGTTTAATTTTTTCGACACGCAGGCCCCGATCTACACTCATGCGCGGTACCTGCCGGCCAGCAAGATCGTGCGCGGCCACATCGAGCGGGCCGCCATTGCCGACGGCTGCATCATTGTCGACGCGCAGATCGAGCATGCCATCATCGGCATCCGCAGCCGGATCGAATCAGGCGCTGTCATCAAGGATTCCATCCTCATGGGCCTCGACGATTATGAAACGCCGGAGGAAACACGGGCCGCGATCTCGCGCGGCGTCCCGCCCATCGGCATCGGCAAGAACACCCACATCGAGCGGGCGATCATCGATAAAAACGCGCGCATCGGGGACAATGTCCACATCTCGCCCGAGGGCAAGCCGGAGAACTTTGATGGCGAGAATTATAATATCCGCGACGGAATTGTCATCGTGCCGAAGGGCGGGGTGATTCCGAACGGGACTGTGATTTGAGATTGCGGCAGACGCGCGAGCGTGGGGAAATCACGGAATTACCCAATTTTCCAAATTAACGGAATTTTTTGGGAAGGGAAAAGGCGGAGAGGTTAGTGAGATCATCGCGAGGTTTCATAGGTCCTATCCGTCCCATAGGTCTTATACCACTTGTAGCCATTACTTGATAAAAAAGCTCCGTCATCCCGAGCTTGTCGAGGGATCAGCCTCCGGTGGGTTATGCTACATCCTCTGGGAGCTGATCCTTCGACAGGCTCAGGATGACAGAATTGTTTTTTACTAAATTACATTCCCAAGCGGTCTTATTACCCCAACCGTCGCCCGGCACACTCGTGTGGCGGCTGCCAACTGCACCCGCCGCTGAGCCAGCGGCGGGCTACCACTGAGGTCGGCGGCTACCACACCCATTCTTTCGCCTTTCATCCGGGCGGCAAGCTTCGTAATCTAGGTGCCAATGGAATTCGAATGGTCCCTTTACAAGCCGGCCAAGCTTTCGCAGGACGAGATTTCCGAGAGCCTGGAAGACCCGTTTAGCTTGCGCCTATTGCCCGATTCCAACCGGTTCGCCTCGCAAAACCGGTTCTTCAGCCTCGGCTGCAGCAGCTCCGGCACGGCCATTTTCAGCGTTTACACCTCGACCGGCAAGGTTGTTCGCGTTCTTGCCGCGCGTCTGATGACCGAGGAAGAAACCTACTTTTATGAGCGCAAAAGCAAGGAGAGCCTCTAAATGAGCCTCGCCGTCGTCAACGATTGGGAGTCCGTCCCGCCTTTCGCCAACCTCGACGAGGAGGTCCAGTTCTGGGAAGCCCATCAGCTCAACCCGCGCCTGATGAAGACCTCGCTGGCCAGCACCGATACCAACGAGTCGACCACCATTACCCTGCGGATCGATCCCCGGATGCTTTCGCGCCTCAAGCGGCTCGCCCGCCAGCGCTACCTCAATTACCAAAGCATGCTCAAGCAGTGGGTCGCGGAACGGTTGGAGAAGGAGCTGGAGTAGGCTGCGCGACAATCCCCTACCGACCGTCGAACGGCTGCGATCCCATGGCGCGGCCCCCTCGTTCCCAAACTCCATTCACAGCCATCCCATAGGAGACCTCTGCGAAAGTCTTCTAATACCACCTGTAGCCATTACTTGGTAAAAAAGCTCTGTCATCCCGAGCTTGTCGAGGGATCAGCCTCCGGTGGGTTATGCTACTCTGGTAGCTGATCCTTCGTCATACAAGGATGACAGTCTCTCTAAAAGAGAGACTGTCGCAGATGTCTCCGAAGGGATTACCGGGCCGACATGGATCGAATTTTACAGAATTCTCCATAGAGTTCCTGCGATCCAGAATTCCGGTTCTACCGCAAAAAAAACAGTGGAATAGGAAAAAGGTACTGCATAACCAAATGACCAAATTCACCCAATGAACGAAATTGGAGGGAAGGAATTTTTTAAAAAGAAGACATGAAAACAAGAAGGGAAGAAAAGAGGGATCCCTCCTCAACTGCCTTTTCATGTTTTCCTGTTAAAATTCCGGTTCTGCCCTCCGCAGGAGTTTGGAAAATTTGGTAATTTTGTCATTTTTCCCTCTACTCCAATGAAAGTACCGAGGAACCAAAATCTTTTTAATCTTTTTAAGCCAAATAGGCTCTGCAGTGCTACCGCCTTATTCCCGAATGCGTTATAATCGCATCCATGAAACAACCTTGCTCCCAGCTTCCGCCTCTCCCCGCTCTCAGGTTGGACTTCCTCTTGCACCAGTTTAACCGAATCCCATACGCTCCATTCGCCTGATTCGCCTGATTCGCTTATTTTTTTTCACCCTCGAACCCAAGTTGAGCTTGGGAACGAGGAAGTTAAAAAAAAAGGAAAACCTCTCGCGTAAAAGTTGTGAATGGGGTAATTTACATTGTAAGCGCAAAGCCCATTTTTACCTATCCTCTCATGAAATATTTTTCTACTTGCTCCCGGTCATCCAGCCGCTCCGGTTTTACTCTGGTCGAACTCCTGATTGTCATAGCCATTATTGCGATTCTTGCCGCTGTTACCATGGGCGCGGGCAACATAGTCATGAAAGCGGCCATGAAATCGAGGGCCAACAACACGGCAACCCAGATTCAGACCGCTTGCCTCAATTACTATACGGAATATAGCGTCTATCCACTTCCTAGCGATGCAACGGCTGGGGCGGATTATTATATCGATGATACTTCGGCTGGCAAAGCGGATTGGAGCGGGCTCATTTATGCTCTCTGCGGTAATATCAATCCTTACAATGGCACGACAACAGCAGCGAGCGGAGCGCCTACAAATACACGAGTCATCGCTTTTCTTACTCTAAAAAGCTCGGATGTGGATGCCAAAAATAGCGATAATGCTCCAATAAATCCTTTGCCTCCCAGCGCCACCGAACCTTATTTCTTTATCGCGATTGACGGTGATTACGACAACATCATCGGCGATTCGGGGACAGCAATAAACAAGTTGCCTAATTTTGTTACCAGCACCACGACGAAGATCAACACTTATGCAACAGGTGGCCCATCGGGCGGAGTTGCTGTCTGGGCGAATTGCAATGGGAATACTACCAGCGTTACTCCCAGTCAATGGGTTCATACCTACTAGGTTGTTATGCTGAAGATGACCGCCTTGATTGTGCTGCCGCGCAGGAACCGGCTGGCTTCCTTTACGTTGGTCGAGCTTCTGACGGTGATAGCCATCATCGCGATCCTCGCCGCGCTGACGTTGGGTGCCGGCAGCATGCTCATGAACAAAGCCGCCCGCAGCCGCGCATCGAGCGAAGTCGCGGCCATGGGCACCGCCCTCGAAAGTTACAAAACCGATAATGGCATTTATCCATCAACGGGTGGTCTTCTCACGAATACCTATGCGGCATCTGATGGAAGCGGGATAGCCTATCAGACGAATGCGGAGCTTATTTACCAAGCCTTGTCCGGACAAACGAATTATCAAGATACCCCCACGGCTGGCATAAAACCTTATATGAGTTTCAAGATTAACCAACTGGGCCTTTCTGCTGCCCCCGCTGGAACCACAACCCCAGGGCAGACCACTTATGTCAAGGATCCATGGGGCTATGCTTACGGTTATTCCACCGGCAGCGTTGTTGGCGCAACTACGAATGCGCCTTATAATGGTTACGGCTTCTATGATCTCTGGTCGACTGGCGGCGTGACACTGGTAAAAGTGACCGCTAATTCCTCGCTCACGAACACGTGGATATCGAATTGGCAGTAGATTTTCTCCCGCGCGGGCTACCTCTGCGGCACGGGCGCGGTTACAGATAGAAACAAGATCGCCGTTGGCCGGGCCTGCGTTTAGGGTAACGCATCATGGCCCGCATCGCACGCGTCGTTCCCGAAGTCTCCCTCGACCGCGCCTTCGACTACGCGATCCCCGCCGAACTCGACGCGCAGGTGACGCTTGGGGCGAAGGTGCGCGTTCCTTTCAAGTCGCGCGATCTTGTCGGTTTCGTCGTCGAATTTCCGAAGGAACCCTTCGCGGGCAAGCTCAAGCCGATCCAGGAAGTTCTCAGCAAGCAGGCGTTTCTTCCCGCCATCCTGATCGAGCTGGCGCAGTGGATGGCGCAGTATTATTGCGCCCAACTGACGGTGGCGCTGCTGAGTGTCTTGCCGCAGGCCGTGCGCCGCGCCGATGCTGCCTTCAAGCAGCGCCTCTGGGTCGAACCGCTGGCGGCGGCGCTTCCGGAGGAAACCGCGCTGGCGCTGAAGAAAGCGCGCGCGCAGATGGCGGCGTGGAGTTACCTTCAGGAAAACGGCCCGGGCTGGCTGGCCGATCTGACGCAGGTCTGCGGCGCGGCGGCGTGGCGCGGGCTGGCCGAACGCAATTTGATCTCGATTGAATCGCGCACGCAGGACCGCGATCCGTTTCTCCACACGCCGGTGGCCGAGTCGACGCCGCACACGATGAACGCGGAGCAGCTTGCGGCGCTGAAAGTGGTGCGGGAGGAGATGGCTGCCGAAAAGCCGCGCGTGGTTTTGCTGCATGGCGTCACGGGCAGCGGCAAAACGGAGGTCTATCTTCAGGCCATCGCGGAGGTGCTGGCACTCGGGAAAAGCGCGCTGGTGCTGGTGCCGGAAATCGCGCTCACGCCGCAGACCGTGGAGCATTTTCGCGCGCGGTTCATCGGGCAAAAGGTCGGCGTGGCCGTGCTTCACAGTCATCTCTCCTCCGGCGAGAGGCATGACCAGTGGCAGCATATCCGCTCGGGACGCGCTCGGATCGTGATCGGCGCGCGGTCGGCTGTGTTCGCGCCGCTCGACAATCTTGGCATCATCGTGGTGGACGAGGAGCACGAGCATTCCTACAAGCAGGAGGAGACGCCGCATTATCACGCGCGGGATGTCGCGGTGATGCGCGGCCATCTTGAACGCGTCACCGTCGTGCTCGGCTCGGCCACGCCGTCGCTCGAATCGTACCATCACGCGAAGGAGGGGAAGTACCGGCTGGTCGAGTTGCGTCAGCGCGTGGAGGAGGGGCAGATGCCGGTGACGCATGTGCTCGATATTCGCGGTGAAGGCAAAAAGGAAAGAACAGGAGGGGCATCCGCAATTGTCGTATTCCGCTCGCGCGTTATTGATATTCGACAGGAATACGAACCAGTAAGGGAAGGTTCCTCGTCGAGGTCTAGCGCTACTCCTGTTCTCATCGCGCCACGCCTGATCGAGGCGATTCAGGTGCGCATTGAGCGCCACGAGCAGTCGATCATTTTTCTCAACCGCCGCGGCTATTCGTCATCGCTCCAATGCCCGCAGTGCGGCCATGTGGAGATGTGCCCAAATTGCAGCGTCGCGCTGACGTTTCATCGCCGCGCGGAAAAGCTCCGGTGCCATCTCTGCGATTTTTCAAGCGGGGTGCCGCATGCGTGTCCCCAATGCGGATTCGCGCCCTATAAGTATTCGGGCAGCGGCACGGAAAAAGTGGAGCACGCGCTGGTGGAGGCTTTTCCCAAGGCGCGGATCGAGCGGATGGATTCCGATAACATGCGGGGCAAGGACGCCTACGCGAACACGCTGCGCGATTTCGCGGATGGGAAGATCGATATTCTTGTCGGCACACAGATGATCGCCAAGGGGCTTCATTTTCCGCGAGTCACCTGCGTGGGTGTGATCAACGCCGATCTTGCGCTGCAAATTCCCGACTTCCGAGCGAGCGAGCGGGTCTTTCAATTGCTGATGCAGGTCTCGGGCCGCAGCGGCCGCGGGCAGGTGAGGGGAGAGGTCTTCGTGCAGACGCGCGCGCCATTTCATCCGGCGATCCAGTTCGCGCGGCATCACGATTACACGGGCTTTGTGGAGCAGGAACTCGAATTCCGGCGCAACCTCCACTACCCGCCCTACGAGCGGTTCGTTCTCATCACCGCGAAGGGTCGCAGCGAGGAGAAGACGCTTTTCGTCATCGAGAATCTTGCGAAGGAACTCAAGCGGCTCGATCTGCCCGGCACGGAAATCACCGGGCCGGCGCCCGCGCCGATTGCGCGGATCGAGGAGCGCTACCGGTTCCAGGTTTTTCTGCGCGCGCGGAGGATCATGGCGGTGACGCCGCGGCTGCGACCGCTTTTCATGGATCGCGCGTGGCCCGACGACATCCGGATCACGATCGATGTCGATCCTGTGGATTTACTGTAGCGGGGCTTGATAACGAAAGCGGCGGTGAGACCGAAGTCCCACCGCCGCATCAACGGATGATTTTTGATCAGGCGTTTCGCTTAGAACTTCCAGCCGATATCGACCTGGATGCGCTGGAGTGATTTTTCCGCAACCAAGGCTTGGGTGGTTCCACCGGCGAGCGCGCTGGTGGTTGCCGAAGGGGTCTTGGTTCCCGTGGTCGAGGAAGGAGACGCCCCCGGGGCAGCGGAGGGAGATCCGCCCAAGGCCGAGTACAGATTGTCCTTATAGGCCCAGGTATCGTAGAACGTGACCGTGCCGGTCAGGAAGTCGGTGAAGTTATAGACGCCGCTAAACTTCAAGCCTTCCTGGTTGGCGTACGAATCGGCGTAGTCGCTTCCATTGATGTTCTGATCCACGGCACCGAGGCCAATCTGGCGGAATTCACCGAGAATCGACCAGTCGCCTTTCTTCTTGTTCTGGCCGATCTGCAAACCGGCCGCCCATGCGACATTATCGCCCAAGGCTTTATTTTGAGACAGCACGGAGTTCGCGGTGCCGATCGTCGGCACGGATGCCGTCGGATCGAGATAAACGTTCTGGATGCGCTGTTTGCCGGTGACGTTCCAATCGAAGTCCCAGTAGGGACGGAAGGGAACGTTGGCAACCTTGAAGTCGAACTCGCCGGGGGCGGAGACGACGTTCAGATCGTCTGCTTCCCTGGGGCTGACAAATACTGGATCGACTGAGCTGTTGGCCGTTCCGTAAACATAAACCGGCGTTTGGCCATTGTTCGTATAGTTGATCGGAACACCACCGTCATAATTGGTGTTGCCGCCACCCGTATAGAACGTGAAGCCGGGAGCGACCTTGAAGGTCAGGTCCTTGTTAATTTTCCAGGTGATGGGGATTTGGTTCCCGATGATCTGGACGTCGTTGTTATTGAGGCCGCTTGGGAACGTGCTCTCGTTGCTGTTGATGTAGAGGTACTGGACGGACGTGAGGCCAACGCTCAATGAGGAGCCTGAAGATGCGGAGACGGGCGCCATGGCCTTGGGGTCATTGATCGCCTTTGGGTCCCTGCTCACCGGAGCACTGGAACCGCCATCGAGCGGGAATGTGAAGTTCACGACTTCCGCTCCGCCTTCCGGATTGAGATCGTTGGAATAGACCATGTCGGTTGTCTCGTACCACGGGTTGGTAAATTTGCCAGCGGTAAGTGTCAACCAGTCGACGGGCGCATATTGCAAATAAATCTTGCCCACGTTGATGCTCGACTTGGTGAACATAGACCCGATGGTTTGGTTGCCCGAGTCAGAGGCTGTGCCGGATTCCAATTCAAAACCAGCCTTGAGGTGATCGGAGTAAGTGTAATCGGCCCCGACGCGGATGCGATAGCGTTCGCGATCGTTCACATAAGGAGTCTGGTACTCATAGTGCTGGTTGATATTTTCAAAACGCAGGCGGCCATCGCCGTAAAACGTGATGTTTTTGATGTAGCTGCCGATGGTCAGCTTGCTCGCTGCCGTGGTGCTGTATTCTTTCGCCTCCGAAGCCTGAATGTCCTGGGCTTCCTGATTCGAGAGCACACCCTTTTTTACCAATGCATCGAGCAATGCGCTGTCGGCCTGCGCCTTCACGGCGGTGAGGCCGAGAGCGAGGACGCCGGCTATTGCCAAGACGCGTTTCGTTATTGTTTTCATTCCTATCTTCTCCTTGTTTTTTTGTTTTTTCCTCTTAAATCAACTAAAATCCTCCAGCGTGACACCTAAGTATAACTCAGCTGTCATCCCCTCAGATAAGCGTATCGGCATTAGGTAATCAATGATTAGTTGCGCTCATAGCGATTTTATATTTCATTAGGACGCAGAAGTTCTATTAAGTCTATTGATTTACAATATAAAAGCTCGAACTTATTGGTTTCTCATTTCGCGTCAACATTCTTTTTAAAAGCATTTCGTACCGCTGCGTGAGGGGGGGCGATAGACGCTCCATAATTCATCTACAACCGGCCCTCGACAACCGGGCCACCACCGGCTTTTCTATTTGGGTGTTCGCCAAGCTTTTAAAGTTTGTCATCGCGCTGGCGTTGACGCCGCTGGTCGCGGGCGAAGTCCGGACGCTGATCGATTTGGCGCGGGAGGCGGTGTTCGCCGGCCAATGGCCGGAGGGCTGGGCGGTCAGTTTTGGCGCGGGTTTTCTGACGTGGCTGGTGGTCTTCTTTCTCCTGCCTCGGACGATGTGGCTTTACGTCCTCGGGCACGAATTCACCCACGCCCTCGCCTCGATGCTGGCGGGCGGCAAAATTTCATCATTTCAGGTCAGCGCGAAGGGCGGCCATGTTATCACAGATCGCGTCAACTGGTGGATCACGCTTTCGCCCTATTTCGTCCCGATCTACGCGCTGATCTGGATGGCGCTTTGGCTGACGGTCGATTTCTATTATCCGCTGAAGGCCTGGCAGCCGATCCTTTATTTCGGTCTGGGAATTTTCTGGTGCTTTCATCTCACTTTCACGGTGAGCATGATTCATCTGGGTCAAACCGATCTCTCCAGCCAGGGACTGGTTTTTTCCGCCGTTATTATTTTGCTCATCAACCTGGTGTTCTTCCTGTTCCTTTTCAGCCTGCTCGCTCACGATTTGACGATGGCGGGAGCGGGAAGGCTTTTTATGGAACGGGTGGGGCAGTCGTATCTCTTCACCTGGCACGAAATCACGCGCGGCGCGGGTTGGGCGTGGAGAGCGTGGCAGGGGCATCGCGCGGGGTAGCGGTCGCGCACTGGGCTGGGACGGGAAGATAGGACATAGGGGACGGATGGGACGCCTCCCAACATGCGCCTGCCACCTTCTTAGGTGGCAACCGTCCAGGTTTTCGCGTAGATTTTCTTTTTCACATGAACACTCCCCGCCAGGAACTTGAAGCCCGCGTCGCCAGCGCCGTGGACAAATTATTTGCGCCCGCGCCGCCGACGCCCTATGTGCGCCCCTGCCTCGATGCGCGTCACGGTGATTTTCAAACCAACGTGGCGCTCGTTTTTGGAAAGATCATGAAGAAGAATCCGGTCGAGTTGGCGCGCCAGCTCGCCGAGGTGGTTTTTGTCAGAGACGTGGCGGAAAAGCCGGAGATCGCCGGCCCGGGCTTTCTCAATTTCCGGCTCAAGCCCGAATATCTCGCCGGGCAGCTTGCCCATTTGCGCGGCGATCCGCGGCTGGGCATTCCGGCCGCATCGACGCCGGAGACGGTGGTGATCGATTACAGCAGCCCGAACATCGCGAAGGAAATGCACGTTGGGCATTTGCGCAGCACGATCCTCGGCGATGCGCTGGCGCGGATATATTGTTTCCTCGGGCACAAGGTGATTGCCGACAATCACCTCGGCGATTGGGGCACGAGTTTCGGCATGATCCTGCTCGGCTACAAGCGCGAGGGCGATCCCGAGAAGCTGAAGCAGGATCCTTTTGGGCATCTCGAAACGATTTACAAAAAAATTCAGGCGGAGGCCAAAGCCGACGAGAGCGTGCGCGAGGCGGCCAAGCGCGAATTGGTTTTGCTTCAGGCAGGCGACGTCAAGAATCGCGAGCTCTGGGAGCAGTTCCGAAAATATTCGCTCGATGCGCTCGATAGGATTTACCAGCGGCTCGGCGTGCAATTCGACCACACGCTGGGAGAGAGTTTCTATAATCCCATGCTTGAGGGCGTCGTGGATGACCTGTTGAAGCGGGGTATCGCGCGCAACAGCGAAGGCGCGGCGGCGATTTTCTCCGACGGCAAGCTTGCGCCAAAGGACGATCCGTTTCTCGTGTCGCGGGACGGCAAATACGAGGAGAACCCGCTTCTGGTGCGCAAGTCGGATGGCGGTTACAACTACGCCACCACGGACCTGGCCACGATCCGCTACCGGCATGAGCATTTTCATGCGCAGCGGGTGATTTATGTGGTCGATGGCCGGCAGCAGATGCACTTCAAGCAGCTTTTCGATGCGGCGCGGCGCTGGGGTTACACAGACATGAAGCTGGAGCACGTCTGGTTTGGCACCATTCTCGGTCCCGACAAAAAACCGATGAAAACGAAGGAGGGCGACAACGTCAAACTCAAGGCGCTGCTGGCCGAGGCGGAGGAACGGGCCGCAAAAATCATTACGGAGAAGATGAACGCGTTGCAGGCGCGGATCGTGGAGAAGGCAGGCGAAGTTGCGCCGGAAAGGCGGATGGAGCTGGCGGAGCACGAGCGGGTCGCACTGGCCCGCGTCGTCGGTTTGGGCGCGCTGAAGTATGCCGACCTGGCCCAGAATCGGAATCTCGATTATGTGTTTAGCTGGGAGAAACTGCTCGCGTTCGACGGGAACACGGCACCCTATGTGCAGAATGCCTATGTGCGCATTCGCGCGATCTTTCGCAAGGCCGGGCTGGAGCAGGCGCCCGCTGATGCGGCGGTGAAGCTGGTTGAACCGGCCGAGCTGGCGCTTGGCCGCAAGCTGCTCGATTTTGCCGATTCGGTTTTCCTGGCGGCGGAGGAATATCGGCCCCACTACCTGTGCCTCTATCTCTTTGAACTGGCCACGATCTTCCACAAATTCTACGAATCGTGTCCGGTGCTGAGCGCGAGCAATGACGTGCGCGATTCACGGCTTGTTCTGTGCGACGTAACCAGTCGCACGCTGCGTCAGGGGCTGAATCTTCTCGGGATCGATGTGGTCGAGCAGATGTAGGTAGCCGACCGAGACCGTCCCCCGGAGGTCGACGGCTACCTATCCCTTCAGCGCCGCGTCAATCGCGTCGGTCAATGTCTTGTCCTCCGGTGTCACTTTGCTCGGAAAGAAGTTCAGCACCTTGCCGTTTTTATCGATGAGATATTTGCAGAAGTTCCAGGTGGGCTCCGGAAAGCTCGTGGTCAGAAATTGGTAAACGGGTGATTGATTGGTGTCCTTCTTGAGGACCTCGACTTTTTCGAACATCGGAAACGTGACGTTGAATTTGCCCGAACAAAAGGCCGCGATTTCCTCCGGCGTGCCGGGCTCCTGGTGACCGAAATCGTTGGATGGAAAGCCGAGAACGAAGACGCCCTTGTCCTTGTAATTGACGTAGAGTGTTTCCAGCCCGGCGTACTGTTTCGTGAAGCCGCATTTCGAGGCGACATTGACGACCAGCACGACGTGGCCCTTGTACTGGGTGAGGTCGACCGGCTTGCCGTCGAGGGAATTGACTTTGAGTTCGTAGAGCGACTGGACGGGATCGGCGGGTAGGTTCATGGAGGTGAGGGCGAGCAAGACGGCAGCGGCGAGGCCTGCGATAAAAGGGCGCATAGGGACAGGTAGCACGTTTCCCCAGCGGCGCAAGGTGCGCGGGCAGGGCGGGTTGCGCTGGCGCGGAAGCAGGGGAGCGGTTAGGATGCGAAGATGAAAATTGTCGATCTGCGGCCCGGCCTGCAAGTGCTGCATCCGGAATATGGCTTGGGTGAGGTGAAGATGTTGACCGAGAAGAGCGCTGATGTGCTTTTTAATGAGGGGCGCAAGACTCTGTCCGAGGAAATGGTGGCGCAACTGAAACCGGCCGAGCCTCACGCGAAGATCGAGGGGCTGGACAAGCCGCTGCGGGACCTGATTGCGGAGGTCGTCGAGGCGACTGCGGAGAAGTTGAACCTGAAAGTGGACATGGAGGAGTTCGCGCCGCAACTCGCGCCTCGTTGGACGGGCGGCAAGGTCGTGCTTCATCCTCACGACGCGTCGCTGGCGACGAAGGAGATCGAGCTGGAGGTTTTCTTCCGGAAGATCGTGATGGTGCGCGACAACCTGCGCGTGCTCGAGCAGAAAATCAACACGCACCCGAAGCTCGACGATGCCGAGCGGATCGAGCTGCAGCATTACATCACGAAGTCGTATGGCTCGCTGACGACGTTCAACCTGCTTTTCAAGGAGAAGGAGCAGACGTTTTGAATGGGGAAGCAGAACCAAATTACTAAATTTTCCAAATTAACGGAATTGACGGAAGAAAAGGCAGGGAAGGTTTTGATAGAATTAATATGATTAATGGGATTGGAGAGGCTTCCCCGTCATGTTATTTTTTTGGTTTGAGGTAGCGACCTGCAAATAAAGTCAAAAGGATCACCACGATTGGAAAGATAAAATTATAGGGCGGACGGATTCCCAAAGAAAAGCTGAAGATACCAACCCAGGTCAGGAGGCACGCTGCGATTATAAGCCAAAAGCCTTTGGTTTGGTTGGGAGTCACAGATTGGAGGATGCGCCGAACTGATCCTTCGACTTGCCTTTAGTCCTGAGCTTGCCGAAGGATCAGGATGACGGATTGCAGAGAGAAGATCATAGAATTCCGTTAATTTGGAAAATTTGGTAATTCCGTAATTTCGTCAAATTCGGGCCTTGCTTAGAAAATCAAATCGCGGAGGACCTGCCCGGCGACGTAGAGCGTGCCGCGCCATGAATAGCAGAAGCTTTCCTCGTTTGGGCCTTTCACGGGGGCGAGGTAGCCGCGCGAAATGTTGTATTCGATCTGCTGGTTGAGGGTCTCCTCCAGCCGCGCGCGGGCCGCTTCCTTCGTCCGTTCGCCGGCGAGCAGGTCATCCGGGGGAACTCTGTTGATTTCGAGGAAATCGAGATGTGCCTGATAGAGGTCCGCGATGTCCTGGCAGTGGAGCGCGCGATAAACGGCGGTGGTCGGCGGCATGACGAGGCCGTACGTCAGCGGGTAATCCCACGTCACCCAGCGGCGGCCATCCTTGCCATTGGAGGTAAATGCGATGAAATGAAATCCAATCGAGCCCTGGGCAATGTAGCCCAGCGTCGCCTGGGTGAGGCCGTCCTCGCGGACAAAAATCCGGTAGTATTGTTCATGCTCGACGGGACGCAGCCGGCATTCGTCGAGTTGTTCAAAACCCGCATCGATCAGGGCATGAGTCATGCCGTCCAATTCGTCGAATTCGTCCCGGGGCGCGCGCGCGTCGGTAAGTTCGCGATGGCGCGGTACGCGGAGCTGGCGCAGGACAAACACCATTTCCCAGAGAGGGAAGAATATCCACGCCGCGAGCATCGCGCAGGCCAGCGGAATCGACTTCGACAGCGTAAAAACAAAGAGGCCGCTTGCGAGCCAGATCAGCGCCATGCCGAACTTGCGGTAGGTGATCGTGTCGAGCTGAAGCAGGGAAAGTCCGCCCAGAAACAAGACAAGACAACCGAGTAATTCGCGCAAGTCCATGGGTGGTATATCGGGAAGGGAGAGGCGCAGGTTTCCGAGTCATTTGAACGCCGCGTTTGACGGCTTGGCTCTCAACCTACATAGTGTTTCAAATCTATGCTGATGCCCGGTGCGGTCAACCTCTTTGCCGATGTCGGAATCGTTTATGCCTTCTGGCATTCCAATGCCGCCGGGAAGGCCGTCATCGCGTGCCTGCTGTTCGGTTCCATCTTTAGCTGGTCGGTCATGGTGTCCAAGATTCACATGGTCCGCCGCGCCCGGAAGGAGACGCGCCGGTTCCTGATGAGATTTCGCACTGCGCGCAAGCCGCTGGCCATTTACCAGAATCGGGAGGTCTATCCCGATTCGCCAACTTATGCAGTCTACCTTGCAGGGTGCAGGGAGCTGACATTTCATCTGCTTGGCACGACCGAGATCGACGACACGTTTTCCACGCGGCTGGCGGAGGCCGACCGCATTTCGCCCGTGGCCATGAATGCGGTGCGCTCGGCCTTGGAGCGCGAGGTGGGCGAGCAGGCGCTGCGGATGGAGGACCGCATGACGGTACTCGCCACTGCGGTGAGCGGCGCGCCGTTCCTCGGCCTGCTCGGCACGGTGTGGGGCGTGATGGACACGTTCAGCGCAATCGCGGCCTCGAACAACGCCAGCCTGACGACCATGGCACCGGGCGTTTCGGGCGCGCTTATTACTACTGTCACCGGGCTGCTCGTGGCGATTCCGGCGATGTTCGGCTACAACTTCCTGGTTGTCACGATTCGCGGCATGACGGTGGAACTCGATAACTTCGCCGGGGAACTGGCCGCCTCGTTTGACCATCGTTATCTCGATACCGGCACGCGGTTGCCGCGTTAGCCGCGCCCGTCATGAAACGTTACTCCCAGCGTTCCGGTCACACGGCCATGGCGGAATTGAATGTCACGCCGCTGCTCGATCTCGCCTTCGTGCTGCTGATTATCTTCATCATCACCACGCCGCTGCTGACGAGCAACATTCCGGTGCAATTGCCGGTCGGTTCCAGGAATCAGGCGCAGCCGGTCGATTCGAAGTCGATCCGCACGGTCAGCATCGACCGGAACGGCCAGATTTATTTCGAATCGAAGCCGATTGAGCTTCCGGTGCTGGAGCAGGAACTGACCGCCTTTGGGCGCACCACGCCCGACGCGGCGGTGATCGTCCGCGCCGACAAATCGCTGAATGTGCAGCAGCTCTTCGATGTGATGGATATTCTTCAGCGCGCGAAGATCGACCGGATGCGTCTCGAGAATGTGACGCCGTAGCGCGGAGCGAATTGACCCGTCAACGTCCCGGAAAAGGGCGAGAACGGTAAAATGACTTGTCCTGACGCAGCAGATTGGTAGAGTCACCCCTCCTTGAGAAGGTAAGTTTACCTCAAAGGGCCCTTAGCTCAGCGGATTAGAGCGCCTGACTACGGATCAGGAGGCCATAGGTTCAAATCCTTTAGGGCCCACTCCTCTCATAATTGACGGTTTCTGGGGTCGTTTGGGCAATGATCGGGCAGTCTATTGCCCGTATATTGCCCATAAAACATGCCTGCATTGTGCTCCAGGTGCCACTAGGAGCGGCTTTTACCTTCCGGGTGTTACGACCATAGCGGGGCAGGCTCCCGGCTCAGCCTAGGGTTTTATCTGGCTATCAACTAAAGATCATCACCAGAATGATTCCGGTAATAAATCCAGACAAGTAAGGACGATCCTCATCGAAAGGAATTGAAATGGATGCGAAGCGCAAAAACGAACTTAGGATTTTGAAAATGATCGAGTCTACTCCGCCGCCCGTTTTGATTGACATGCCAGATGGGGACGAAGATAAGCCGGTCTTCCAACGACTTGAATCAGCTTCTCTTATTTCGGGAACCTGGGGCAGAGGTGAAGGGGCCGACTGTTTCATGGACGCTGCCCTGACAGGCTCAGGCCGTGTGCTCTTGCGAGAGCTGGAACAAGAGGAGATTGAATCCACCTCAATAGGCTTTTTGAAGAAAAGCAGGTTTGCCATATATAAGTGGATTGGTGCTGTTTTGGGTGGCGTAATTATCGGATGGGTAACACGGTCATTTTTCAAATAACTACCCTTCATGGGTCAACGTTGAGCGATTGGCGCGGGCCGGCGGGCGAAGTATCCCGGCGGGATGACAACCGCGTGCCTCGGGATGATGACGATCTATTGCGTCTACCAGGTCGAAGGCTTCCAGCAAGCCAGAGGGCAAGGGCAGCTCGTTGAACTGTTGGAGCCTCTGCCGTTCAAGTTTTGATCGTGCGCTCATAAAAGGAAATGCTGGCTGCTGGATTTCTCCGCGCCAGCGGCGGAGATGACGTGCCGTCCAGCGCGGTGCCGAACCGGACATCCTCAAAGAGGAGCCGGAAATTATTTGCCCTCCAGGGCGGCGATCTGCTTCTCGATCTCATGGACAAGACCTTCTTGCCGCTCGATCATGCGGGGCAAAATCTCTTTGAGCTTGGGCCAGAGCACAAGATCATTCATAGCGGCGTGCAGCGTCTGCATTTCGGGGGGCGTAAGATCATTCCCGTAAAGCTGCTCGACGATTGCCGAGGCACGTTGAAGACCGAGGTCGCAGTCAATCGCGCGTAGGCGGCCCAGCTTGCCTTTACCGCGGTCGCGGCGCTGGCGGAGCGATTCGAGGGCCGTTTGCTTGGCAGAAAGCTCCTCCCGGATGGTGGCGGCTTTTTGTTTCGCGCACTCGACCGCACGTTCCGCTTTATCCAGCGGGCCACGATCCTTTTCAGGAACACGTTCAAGCGGTCCAGGACCAGCCCGGAAAGGATTTAAAGCCTCATACTTGGAGGCGTCATTTTGGGTTTCGGGTGCGGGCGATTCGTTGATTTCAATTTCGGGTGCGGTTGTCATTTTTTCCTTTGGTTTTGGGGTATCAGTTCAGATTCTGGAACAGATGTTTTGTCGCCTTCGCGCGGCGGGTTGGTACATCGTCGTGGGCCTCGATTGCGAGCGGCTTTAAAGCGTGCAGATTGGCGAACATTTTAGCGTGAGCGCGGGCGCGAGGATCTTGGTGCGCGGCGAGCTGCTCACCAATTCGGCTATGCGCACGGCTAGCAGCCGCAAGCGCCTCTTTCCTGCTTCCGATGGCGAGATAGGCCTTGGCCTGGGTAACATCGCCGTCGTCGGCATCAACGGCAACGGCGGCGGGAAGCAGAAGTTTCAACTTTTCCACACCATCCAACAACATCTTGATGACGGCATCGAGTCCGTCGCCGGAATCGGGAGGCGGCGTAGGTACCGGGACGTTTCCTTCATCGTCCACGGTGCCAGATTTCGGCGCGGTGGATTTGCCCGGCGGACGGCCAGCAACGAACCTATCGAAGTCGGCCAGCACTTTGCGCCGAGCCTTGTAATCCACTCCGGCAGCCTCAAGCTTCTCATGCCATCCGAATTCAGTCTTCAACCTCGCCTCGATTTGAAGCTTTTCCTGAAAGGCGCTGAGACCGTTGGGACCAACAGGAGCACGGCGGAACCTGGGCGCGGCGGCAACCGGGGCAACAGGCGCGGCCTGGGCGACAATGCGCATGGCCGGGGGTGTTCCTGTCCCTGAATCGGGAATGGCGACGGTGAGGAGACCAGGAGGCGAGATCAGGCGGGCGAGACTGGCGCGAACATTTCGGAGTGAGATCATAATTATTTTTTTGGGGTTAACTGACTTTGGCTACCAACATATTGACGGGTGAATTATCTGGGACAAAGGGTTCGACGGCGAAGCCACGGCGACGTGCTTGTGGTGAATCGGCGAGTAGGAGAAGCAGCGCTTCGTTGCCATAAACGGGCCGTCCATTCACCGTCCCGGCTGGTTCGATGTTCAGCCTTTTGAGCTTTGCGACTGCCGTCCTGCGATCCACGTTGACGAATCGAGACAGTTCCGAGGGAGTGAAGAGGAGGTTCATAAGTTTGTTCGCATGGCTACATGTAGGCGGCACATGTCAACTTTTCTTGAGCCGGGCCGCCAGCCGCTCCGCAAATATTCTCATCCCGTCCGCGCCAGCTAGACCCTCGACAATTGACGGCACGATCAACTGCATTTTTTCGGTATCGCCCAAATGGTTGTTGCCTTCCTTCGTGTCCCAAATGCAACCTTCCTTCGTAGTCCTCATATACTCATCACAAAGTTGTTGCTCGTAATCCTTGCCGACGTTTTTTGGCAAAAACCATTTCGAGTCCCTGTTTTTGATTTTGTTGAAGTAGAGGTCGTACTTCAAAATCGGCTCATCGAATCTAATCAACGTGATCTCGCGGCCTTTCCAGTCGACGACTGATTCTTCAATCGTGCGCCTCAAGCCCTGCGATTTCGTCGCGCCCTTGCATGGGTGAAACCGACCTGCCGACTTGTTGAGGCAAAAATCATAGACGCCACTTTCCGATCTGGTACGCCAGCCCGAATCGATCAGGCATATCATCGGCGAGATTTCCAGCGCCGTCTTTCCCACCTTGTACTTCTGGTTCGCAATTTCGAGTAGCCCTTCCCATGACAAGCATGGGCCATAGTCCACCAGGGCGGATGACGAATCGGCGAACCATGCCCGGATGATCCAATGGAAAAGCCCTTGGTTCACGTCCACGGTCATGCTCAAGAGCGCGATGTTGTCGCGGGGAATTTCTCCCCGCAGATATTCCGGGGACGATGCCACGACCGCCCGAATGTCGCTGACTGTTGTTGTCGATGCTTTGGGCTGGTACGGCAGCGCCAATTCCTCATTCAAGAAATTGCGAACACCTCCCGGCTTGTGGTGGTCGCGAAGGTATCGGACCGCGAGTTTCCCCAACGTGGTTCCTTCATGCGGCGAGTACATCGACGGGAGCCGACGCGAGGGCTTCGTGGTTGATCGACCGCGCGGGGCCGTGGCGATCCATTTCCCGTTCGCCACCATTTCGGGAATGCGGCCTTGTCCCAAATGGGCCTTGCAGTTGGGACACTCCATCCGCGCCGATGCACTGACCTTATCGTAATCCCATGCGCCGTCCGCGTGCTTCGCGTCCTCATCCCAGACGATCTTGCCCGCGTTCACGGTTGGAAACCACTCGCGGATATGCTCCGGCAAGAATTCCATCGCAAACGGTTCGCCCCCGCATTCGGGACACGTAACAAAGAATAACCGGCGGTCGCCTTCCAGGAAGCGCGTCCAGACGGCTCCATTTACCTCCTGCGGCGTGCCCGTGGTGAAAACCTTCGACCCGGCATAGGACTTGCGCCGGGAATCGATCAAGCCGAGGGCGGACTTGCCGCGTTTCGTCCATTCGGTTTCTACATCATCGGCCTCGTCAATGACTATGATTTCCGCCGACTTCGATTTGAGATT